>WNGQ01000038.1_pt1 | contig 184763 bp, 132 predicted proteins | sample 5407661 | NCBI WGS metagenome assembly WNGQ01 (sample SAMN13153382, study PRJNA577476) | soil metagenome | isolation source: 60 cm soil or saprolite under Garry oak tree replicate 2 | place: USA:California | collected 2016-06-15 | reverse complement strand
GGCTCCCACGCACTTCGCTCCGAGAGCCGGCGGATCCTTTGCGGCGGCTCCCACGCACTTCGCTCCGAGAGTCGGCGGATCCTTTGCGGCGCCTCCCACGCACTTTGCTCCGAGAGTCGGCGGATCCTTTGCGGCGCCTCCCACGCACTTTGCTCCGAGGTTTGGCGGTTCCTTTGCAGCGGCTCCTGCGCACTTTGCTCCGAGCTTCACAGGTTCATTTCACGGCGGAGGATTTCGCTCCATGGGCGGCGGAGGGCGGCGGCTCCGCTAGCCAGGCGCGTTTGGCGGAAGTCCGGCCAGCCCAGCTCACGCGGACGGTTCGCCCCGCATTTCGCGCACTTCCGGCAACGCGGCGAGGCTGGTCAGGAATCCTTTGTGATGTCGATGCTGCTGGCAATAGGTCAGCCGAAGCTGCACCAATCCTTCGGTCGTGGGCTTGAAATCGCCCGGGTGATGTTCGACCCGGTGTTCGTCCAGCACCTCTTCAATTTGGAACCGCGTCTTGCCGCCGCAGGGATCAAAGACCAACACCAGGCTGGCGAAGCGGCACCGGCCCAGGTAGCGCATCTCCCAGGTGGAGATGATGGTCAGCACCGCTAGCCAAGGCCATTCGCAATCGAGCCACGGACGAAACACGGATTTTTCTGAGATTTGCGCTTCCAAAAGAAACGACAAATTTGCTTGGATCGAGTTGTGTGATGGCCGATTTGCGAGTTATCCTCCGGAAGCCAACCAGCGCGGATGGCGACGAATTCATCAACGCGATGAAAGCGAGCCGTCGTTTCCATCGGCCCTGGGTCCAACCGCCGCTTTCCCCGGCCGCGTTCAAGGCTTACCTCAAGCGACTGAGGATCGCGGACCACGACGGCCACTTGGTTTGCCTCCGTGGCTCCGGGGCGATCGTCGGGGTGATAAACTTCAACCATATCATTCGGCGCGCCTTTCAGAGCGCTTTTTTGGGTTACTATGCGGTGGCCCAGTACGCGGGTCAGGGCCTGATGTTCGAGGGGATGCAGTTGACCCTCCGTTATGCCTTCCGCCGCCTAAAGCTCCATCGGCTGGAAGCCAATATCCAGCCCGGCAACTCGGCATCCATTGCCTTGGTAAAACGTTGCGGCTTTTCGCGGGAAGGGTTTTCCCTGCGTTATTTGAAGATCGACCGCCAATGGTCCGACCATGAGCGGTGGGCGTTGTTGGCTGAGAATTGGAAGGCAAATGACGCCGTTTGAGCCATGACGGCCAACGAGCCGGATCAACCTGAAGGGTTCGTGATTCACCGCTGGAGTTCGGCTCAGCCGAGAAAGTGGCGCGCCGACGGACAGCGTCGATGAGCCGGCGGACGGACTGCGGCGGCGCGGGTCAGTAGCCCAGTTCGGCTTTCCTTTTCGCGGCGGTCGGCAAGGGGTCTTTCTTCGCGGTGATCGCCGGCTGGCCGCTGTCCTTGATTTTTCGAGCTTCGGTTGCGTTGAATTCCACGCTCTCCTGGAACTCGGCTGGCAGCGCGGAATCGGCGTAAATGGCCTCGACGGGGCATTCGGCCACACAGGCGGTGCAATCAATGCAATCCTCCGGGTGAATGACCAATTGTCCTTCGTGTTCGTAAAAGCACGCGACGGGGCAAACTTCCACGCAATCGGTGAACTTGCACCCGACACATTTGTTGGTGACGATATGAGCCATAGTTTTCCCAGTTCGCGATTATTCTCCACGGTGGCCTTGGGTTGGCAACTCCAATCGTCAAGCCGCGCGCGCCGGTGATCTTAACGCCGGTTCCCGGGGCTTCACAGGCCGCTCCTTCTGTGCATAAAATGGGCGCCGAAGCTCGCTCGGCGTTTTTGGGCGGTCGCATCCGTCGCTCCACGCTTAAAGACCAGGGCGACGAGCAAACTGATGAAGGCGATGTGGCTTAAAATATGCCGGCTCTCCGCGCCGTTCGGTTTCCGGCCAAACGGGTTCGCCGCCGGGCGCGCGTTCATTATTGGCTGCTTGCTGGCCGTGCCCCAGGTCTTATGCGAGACAACTGTCATCACCAACACGCGCGCGGAAATCGCGTTCATGGCCGGGTTGTGGGAAGCCGATAGCGTTCAGATCTCGTCGCTGGCCAACGCCCAATTCCCAAAGTTCTCCAATGATTGGCAATATATCTTTCCCAGCGGCAGCATCTCGGCGGATGGCGACCTGCACATCGCCATGGCCGTGGATGGCGCCGGCAGCGGCAGCACCAACGGCAACACCGGCACGTCGCCGATTATCGCCGAAGTCGTCAACGTGACTGCCGCTCAGTTTGCCGCGTTGCGCGCGCTCAAGGGCGTTCAGGCCAAACCACGTGGCATTTTTCGCTTTTACACCGAGCATATCGCCGAACGCCATTTTGAACTGCATCCGGTGACGGAGTTATTCGTCTGGGACGGCAGCAGTTTCGTCTTGAGCAACCATTACCGCTCGAACATCAAATTTGTCGCGGATGGCACCGCGCCGTCCACCAGCGTCCTGTCCAACTTGCTCAATGGTTCTGAAACCATGACGGCAACCGTTGCCGCGGATGACCTGCACGTCGCCTTCACTTACCCCAGTCCAAGCTACAACTACGTGCAGTACGATGGCGTGACGGCGTCGGACCTCGCGCTGGATGCCCTCAGTCCCTATTTCTTGTTCCGGCCCGGCCTGGTGCCGCAAGCGATCGTGAAGTGCCGCCTCGTGACCAACACGGCGGCGGCGGCGACGGCGGCAAACCTGTTTTCCAACCAAACCCTGACGGTCAATGTGCTGACCCGCACCGACATGCTCGCCGTTTCCAATCAGATTGCCGCTCTCAGCGCCGGTCAGACCAGCACGTTCCCCCGGCCAGTGGAGTTCATCCTCCTGAGCATCACGAACCTCGGCCCCATGTCCCCCGGAATCCTTCGGCAGCCGCAATGCCAGACCGTCATTGCCGGTTCGCCAGCCAGCTTCAGCGTCGAAGCCGCCGGAGCCGCGCCGTTGAGTTTTCAATGGCAATTCAACGGCGCCGATCTTCCCGCGGCGACCAACGCGGTGTTCGCTCTTGCCAGCGCGGCGCTCGACCAGGCGGGAAATTACTCCGTCACGGTGACGAACTTCGCCGGTTCCACCAACAGCCGCCTCGCGATGCTCCTGGTGTACGCGTCGGCGGCGGCGAATCTGAGTGCCCCGGCCTATTTAACGAACGGCCAATTCCGGTTCGGCCTGGCCGGCGTGCCGGGATACAGTTACGTCATCCAGGCTTCCACCAATCTGGTTCAGTGGCGGTTTCTACAAACAAACCACAGCCCGTTCAGTTTTGTCGATACTAACGCAAGCCAGTTCCCGCGCCGCTTTTACCGTGGTCTCTACTTCCCGCAGCCGTGAGCGGGAAGGGGAGTGATCCCGAAACGGCCAAGTCGATCGGCTGGCCGGTGTGCGTCACGTAAAAAGTCCCCGCCGGGCGGTTTTCCGCGGATTCCGCTGTTGCGCAGGGTGTGGGGATCAGCTAGCCTTCGTAGCCGGATGACCTTGACGGAAAAAATCCTGGCCCGGGCGGCGGGCAAAGCGCGAACGCAAGCGGGCGAAAACATCTGGGTGAAGGCCGACCTCCTGATGACACACGACGTTTGCGGGCCGGGGACGATCGGCGTTTTCAAGCGCGAGTTCGGCAAAAACGCCAAGGTCTGGGACCGGAACAAGGTCGTCATCATGCCCGACCACTACATTTTCACGGCCGATTCCAAGTCAAATCGCAACGTGGATATTCTGCGCGACTTCGTCAAGGAGCAGGAGCTGCCTTACTTTTACGACGTGATCGATGACCCGAATGGCCATTGGGTTTTTGATCCGGGCAAAGGCCCCCTCCATCGCCAGTACGGTTCGCGCTACGCGGGCGTGTGCCACACCGCGCTACCCCAGAAGGGACACACGCGGCCAGGAGAGGTCTTGTTTGGCACCGATTCGCACACCTGCATGGCCGGCGCGTTCAATGAATTTGCCACCGGCATCGGCAACACCGACGCCGGGTTCGTCATGGGCACCGGCCGGCTGTTGCTCAAAGTGCCCGAGACGATGCATTTTCGGCTCGAGGGCCAACTGCGGCCGGGGGTGATGGCCAAGGACATCATTCTGCATTGCATCGGCGACATTGGTTTTGACGGCGCCACTTACCGGGCCATGCAATTCGATGGGCCGGGCGTGGCCGCCCTCTCGATCGACGACCGCACGACCATCGCCAACATGGCCATCGAAGCGGGCGGCAAAAATGGAATCTTTGAATTCGACGCGCAGACCCAAGCGTTCGTGGACCATCGGTGCAAATCGAACGGCACGAAGGCAAGCTACGAACCAGTCGAGCGGGATCGCGATGAAAAGTTTGTTTACGAAGCGGCGGTGGATCTTTCCCGGCTCGAGCCGACGGTGGCGTGTCATCCGGATCCCGGCCAGCGCCACCTGGCCCGGGAATTGTCGCACATCAAGCTGGACCGGGCTTACATCGGCTCCTGCACGGGCGGCAAGACGAGTGATTTTCTTGAGTTCGCGCGCGTGCTGCGAAACCAACGGGTGGTGATTGACACGTTTGGCGTGCCCGCGACACCCGAAATCGTGCAGGACTTGCAGTCCGCGCGGTGGGGAGAAAAAACGGTCTGGCAAATCCTCCTCGAGGCCGGGGTGCAAATGACGGAAAACGCCGGCTGCGCCGCGTGTCTGGGCGGGCCGGTGGACACGTTCGGGCGACTGAACGCTCCGTTGAAGTGCATCAGCGCCACCAACCGGAATTTTCCCGGCCGCATGGGCCACAAGGAATCGCAAGTCTTCCTGGCCTCACCCGCCACCGTGGCCGCCAGCGCGCTAAGAGGGAGAATTACCGACCCGCGAGAGTATGTGAGCTGAACGATTTCGCGAGCCAACAGCGAGAAGAATTCAAGGTGGAGGTCAAGACCCATGCAGCATAGCCAGGCTCGCGAATGAATCGCGAACGGCTGGACGGCTGGTGCGAACGGGGCATCCTCGGTTTGGTGCTGGCGATTCTGGTCTATACTCCGCTGGCGACGGGGACGGTGCGTCCGCAGGATTTCGTGATCGTCGAGTGGCTCACGGTGGGCATCCTCTTGTGTTGGCTGTGCCGGTTTTGGGTCAACCCCAAACATCGCCTGCTCTGGCCGCCCGTCAATTGGGCGGTCGTGCTGTTCATGCTCTACGCGGTCGCCCGCTACCTCACGGCGGACATTGAGTTTGTGGCGCGGCAGGAGATGATTAAAGTTCTCATCTATGGTTTCATTTTCCTGGCAGTCCTGCACAATCTGCACAAACAGGAAACCACCCAGATCGTGGGGACGACGGTCATCATTTTGGGGATGCTCATCTCCCTTTACGCGCTCTACCAGTTCCTGGCGGGATCCGAGCGCGTCTGGCATTTCATTCGGCCGGAGGCGTATCGGCAGCGTGGTTCGGGCACTTTTATTTGTCCTAATCATCTGGCCGGGTATCTCGAGCTGGCCCTGCCGCTGGGACTCGCCTACACCTTGACCGGCCGCTTCACGCATGTGACCAAAATCCTCCTGGGATACGCCTCGTTGGCCATCTTCACTGGCATCGTGGTGACGATCTCGCGGGGGGCCTGGATCGCGACGGGAATCACCTTGGTCGTGTTGTTTTACTGGCTGATGAGACAACGGGACTATCGTCTGCAATCCTTGTTCGTACTGGCGGGATTGATCACGATCTCGTTGGCGATTCTATATACCGTGAGGCTTTCGCGAAACCGGACCGAGGCATTGGCCTCGCTCCCCGAAACCGCCGACTTGCGTTGGCGGATTTGGGGCGCGGCGACGCAGATTTGGCAGGACCATTTCTGGTGGGGAGCCGGGCCGGCCCATTTTGATTACCGCTTTCGGCAATACCGGCCGGCGCACGATCAAGTGCAATGGCGGCCGGTCCGCGTGCACAATGACTATCTCAATACGCTGGCCGACTGGGGAACGGTCGGCGCGGCGCTGGTCGCGGCGGGGTGGTTGCTTTTTTACTGGGGAATTTTCCGGAGCTGGAAATTCGTGCAACGAGCGCAAAACGACCTGGCCGGCAAACGCAGCAACAAATCCTCTTTCGTGATGGGGGGGGCGTTGGGCTTGCTGGCCGTCTTGTTGCACTCGGCGGTTGACTTCAACATGCATATTCCGGCCACGGCCATTTTGGCCGCCACGCTGATGGCCTTGGTGAGCGGCCATTTTCGATTCGCCACCGAGGCCTACTGGCACACCGTCCGTTGGCCGATGCGCGGTTTGATTACGGGCGGTTTGATGGCCGGCCTACTTTACCTGGGCAAGCAAAGCTGGCAGCAGACCGTCGAGTGTCATTGGCTGGCCAAAGCGGAGGCAAGCAATGAGTTCTCCTCCGAGCAGATCGCGGCGCTGACAAAAGCCTACGCGGCGGAACCGAGGAATTTTGAAACGAGTTACAATATCGGTGAGGGCTGGCGGATGCAAAGCTGGCAGGGAGGAGATGACTATCGGGACCTGGCTGGGCGGGCCTTGGAGTGGTTCCAGCGGAGCGTGGAGAGCAATCCCTATTATCCATATAGCTTTGTGCGCTATGGGATGTGCTTGGACTGGCTGGGGCGTCACGCCGAAGCCGAAGCGTATTTCAACCAGGCCGCGGCCCTGGACCCGAACGGTTATTACACGGCGGCCAATGTTGGCTGGCACTATGTGCAGCTCGAAGATTGGACCACGGCAAAGGCGTGGTTTGAGAAGTCCCTGAGCCTCAACTGGATGAGCAACCCGATCGCCCGGTCTTACGTGCAGATTGTGGAGGCCAAGCTGGCGGAGAATGGAACGCCAAAATGATCCCTGCCCGAGCAAATGGGCCGAATTAAAGAACCTCGGCAAACTTGTCGATGAACATAATTGGCCGGCTGCATGTCCAGCCAGAGGTGTAACTGCTGCAGGCGTGGCGAGCAATAATCAATTGACATTCGGTCTTGGTCCACTAGATTGCGCTGGTCGTGCGGGTGGTGAGATTTGAACCAAAATAGACTATGAAATTGATACAAAGCCTTCCGAACAAACTAGTTCCGTTGGTCGCCGGGTTGGCTGCCTTGACCTTGGTCCTTACGCTCGACGCTCAGACTGCCCCAGGCAAAGCCGAAGTCCGTGCCATCAAGGGTCATGCTCTTTACGCTGTTAGTGGTGGCCCGGCGGCGGAGCTGAAAGCGGGAACCGTTCTCGGGGCCGGCACCATCATCAAGACCGCGGCCGATTCCACCGTTGACTTGTTCCTGGGCAACAGCGCTGGCGTCATTCGCATCACCGAAAACTCGACCCTGGGCCTCGACAAGCTCCTGATCACCAACACCGGAGCGGATACCGTCATCGAAAACCAATTTAACCTCCCCGAAGGGACCATGTTATTCAACGTCAATAAGTTGTCGGCTGCTTCCAAGTACGAGGTCAAGCTCCCCAATGGAGTAGCTGGCATTCGTGGCACCAAGGGGCGGCTGAGTTCCAACGCTTTTATCGTCCTGCTTGATGGCGCCTTGGTCTATGTTCATGTTCCTCAGGGCGGCAATCCCACCCCTTACAGCCTCTCTGCTCCGCCTCCGGTTTACTTCTCGCCCGCCGAAGGGGTCAAGCCCGCGCCCGAACCGCTTATCGCCGAAGTGGTTAAACAATTCGGTCCGCAGGGCGAGGGGATTCCTGAATTGGTGGTGCCGCATGCCAACGGCATCCCTGACCCGGCGCGTCCTGGCGATCTGTTCAACCAATACCAGCCGAATTCAGCGCAGCCTAAGTAGAATCAGGGCGGCGCGAAATAAGCGCCGCGTTCAGCCACATTAGCCGGATTTGGTTACTCGTACTGGCCCGGAGTGACCTTGTGTTGCTCCGGGCCTTTCGTTTACCGTCGCATCGTGAAGCGCGTCAAGCTTGCTCCGATTCTGATCTGTGGCGGGGTCATCGGGCTGTTTTGTTTGCTCGGGGCGCTGACCCATCTCTTCGAGGGCTTCCATCTTTTCCAGCGCCTGGAATTGATTACCTACGACTGGCGCATGCAGCAGGCGAGCAAATTTAAACCGCTGGTCACCGACAAACTCGGGTTCGTTTCGATCGGCGATGACGCCATCGCGATTTTTGCCGCTGGCAAGCTCGGGACCAATCTGCAATTCGGCCTGAAATGGCCCCGGCACGTCTTCGGCCACCTGGTGCGGGAACTCAAAGCACAAGGGGCCGCTGCCATCGGTTTGGATGTCCTCTTCGGTGAACTCCGGCCGGACCACCAGCCGGTCCAAACGTCCAACGGGCCGGTGAAGCCCGACGTTTTTTTTGCGCAAGAACTCCAGCGCGCCGGCAACGTCGTTCTCGGCGCCGACCGCGCGATTGTGCCCGATCCGCTTTTCCGCGCCAGCGCCAGCGCGATCGGCGACGTTTCCACCGACCGGGATTTCGACGGGGTATTGCGGCGGATCCAGGCGTTCCACGACTACCGCATCTGGCACCCCGAAATCCGGCTTGAAGCCCAGCTCAACAGTTGGGACTTGGCCCGCGCGGTGGTACAATCCAACCAAATTGTCTTCCCAGCGCCCAACGCCGGCCACTTTACGCTTCCGCTGACGGAGGATGGATTGTTTGCCCCGTCGGAGCTGACGCGCGTGAAGCCGGCCGGCGGATTTGAGCGACTGCATAAATCGTTCGAGGACGCGCGCGTGTGGCACATGGGCATCGTCCTGGCCGCGCGCGAGTTGGGGTTGGAATTGGACAAGGCCGCCATCGACCTGGTACAACAGCGTATCAGCTTGCGCGGGACGAACGGCGCCCAGCGGATCATTCCCGTCGATCGCCGAGGCCGGATGCTCATTGATTGGACCCTGCGGCTGGAGGATAAACGCCTCACCACGGAGGCCTTCGAGAGCCTGGTTGCTAATGACATCAAACGGGAAAACGGGGAGGAGATCACTAACCGTTTTCGCGATAAAATCGTGATCGTTGGATCGACGGCCACCGGCAACGAATTGAGCGATCGCGGCACCACGCCGCTGGAGAAAGACACCTTCCTAACGAGCAAGTATTGGAACGTCGTGAACTCGATCTTGACCGGTCGCTTCATCCGGCAAAGCCCGTTTCGCGCCGAATTATTGCTCATCGTTCTGCTCGGCCTGGTGGCCGTGGCTTTGACCTGGAAAGTGCGGGCGATCTGGGCGTCGGGCCTGGTGGGGCTGGTGGGCGTCCTTTACATCGCCATCGCCTTGGCGTTGTTCGTTGTTGATCGCTACTGGCTGCCGCTGGTCCTGCCGTTGACCAGCTTGGTCAGCACGCACTTTGGCCTCATCGCCTACCAGGCCTTCTTTGAACAGAGCGAACGACGCCGCATCAAGAGCGTCTTCGCCAAGATCGTCTCGCCCAACGTGGTGAACGAGCTGCTCAAGGCCGAAAAGCTTTCGCTCGTGGGCGCGCGGCGGCAGATAACGGTCTTTTTCGCCGACGTGCGCGGCTTCACCGAATTGGCCGATGTAAGCCATGCCAAAGCCGAAGCACATGTCCACCAGCACGGGCTGCGGCCGGCGGAGGCCGAGGCCTATCTCGAGGAACAATCACAAGAGGTGCTCGGCACCGTGAATCTGTATTTGGGATTGATCGCCGATACCGTTAAGCGCCACGAAGGCACACTCGACAAATATATTGGCGATTGCGTGATGGCATTCTGGGGTGCGCCCACTCCCAACGAAAAACACGCCCTCGGCTGCGTGCGGGCAGCCATCGAAGCGCAGCGCGCCGTCCATCTCTTGAACCAGGAGCGGGCCGGTGAAAATAAACGGCGCGAACAGGAAAACCTCAGCCGCGCCGCTCGGGGCCAGGCGCCCCTCGCGCTGTTGCATCTCCTTTCCGTCGGGACGGGCATCAACACCGGTGTGGTTACGGTCGGGCTTATGGGCTCGGATGCTCACATCGTCAACTATACTGTCTTTGGCCGGGAAGTGAATCTGGCGGCCCGGCTGGAGCCGGTTTCGGGCCGAGGACGCATCATCATCGGGGAGGCGACTTACCTTGAACTGCTGCGGGACGATCCGGGATTGGCGCTGACCTGCGCGGAATTGGCGCCCGTGCGGGTGAAGGGTTTCCACACACCGGTGAAGATCTACGAGGTGCCCTGGAAAGCCTCAAGCTCGCCCGGTCCCGCGCCTGTCCCATTGACGGCGTGCCAGCCGTTGGAGTCGAGCGCCGGCGGGAAAGGCGGCCCGTAACATAACTGCCCGCCCGCCGGGACTCGCTCTCAGTTCGGTAAGAACGGGCGCCTGCCAATTCTTTCTTCGCTCCACTGCGCCGCTCGTTGACTTTTTGATTGGTCAACCGGGCTCGGTTTGATACCGTCCGCAGCCATGCGCACGGTGATTTACCCCGGCAGTTTCGATCCCTTGACCAATGGGCACCTCGACCTGATTCAGCGCGCCGCAAAATTGTTCGACCAGGTAATTGTGGCCGTGGCGAAAAACGACGGCAAAAGCCCGCTGTTCTCCCTGACCCAGCGGCTGGAACTCGTCGCTCATGCCATCGAGCACTTGCCGAATGTTTCCGCCGACTCCTTCGATGGGCTGCTGGTCGATTACGTCGAGCAACGCGACGGACAGGCGGTGGTCCGAGGTTTGCGGGCGGTTTCTGACTTTGAATTTGAATTTCAACTCGCCCTGATGAACCGTAAGCTCAATGAGCGGATCGAAACCATTTTTATGATGCCCAAAGACACCTACACCTTCCTGAGTTCCCGCATCGTGAAAGAAATTGCGCGCCTGGGAGGCGACGTGCGGGCGTTCGTGCCCGAACAAGTCGAAGGGGCCTTGAAGAAGAAGTTTGCCTCCACGCCGAAAGGCAAGGACCGACAGCCGTAGCGTTTCCCATGCCCGTTACCTTCAACCTGCGCCATCTCGAGGGGAAAAACCTTCCGCTGAAGGGCGAGTTGCCCAGCGCGGAACTCGATTTGGAAGGGCTGGACGAGTTGATCCACTGCCGCAGTCCCCTGACCTATGATCTGGAAGTACAGAAGCTGGAGCGGGCGATCCTTGTCCTGGGAAAATTGGAGCTCCGGCTGGAATGCGAATGCGCGCGCTGTCTGAAAGCCTTCCCGCACCCGCTGATCCTTGAGCGTTGGGCCTGCCATTTGCCCTTGGAGGGGGAGGAACAGGCCCGAATCCTCAATGATTGCGTGGACTTGACGCCCTATCTCCGCGAAGATATTGTCCTCGCGTTTCCGCAGCATCCGTTGTGTAAAGCAGAGTGCCGAGGCCTCGCCAGTCCGCCGCAGGACTTGGGCAAGGGCGGCGAGGGTCAGTCGCAGACGATCTCCTCCGCTTGGGCCGAGTTGAACAAATTGAAATTGTGAAAACGATCTATGGGCGTACCGAAGCGTAAACCATCGAAAAGCCGTCAACGGCAACGGCGGGCTTACAACAGCGTGCTCACTCTGCCGCAACTGAGCACTTGCCCGCAATGCGCGGCGCCCTATGTGCCGCACCGCGTCTGTCCCGCTTGCGGCTACTACAAGGGACGCCAGGTCATCACCGTGACCGCCGCGGCATAGAATTTAAGGGCGCGGCAGGCTTTTTGTCCCGCGCCCTTTCCATTTATGCGAATTGTCGTGGATGTCATGGGTGGCGACCACGGAAGCGAGGTCGTCATCAACGGGGTCAAACTCGCGCTCCAGGCCAACTCCAAGATCACCGAAGTCTTCCTCGTGGGCAATCAGACCGAGATCGAAATGGCCCTCTGCCATTGCCGGCTTTGCGATTCGCGGGTCAAAATCGTCCACGCCACGGAAGTGCTGACGATGCAGGACGAACCGGTCCTGGGCCTGCGCCGCAAAAAGGATTGCTCGATCGCCCGGGCGGTGAACCTGGTGAAGGAAGGCAAGGCGGAAGCGGTGATCTCACCGGGAAACACCGGCGGGATTCTCACTGCCGCCAAACTCAAGCTCGGCACCCTCCCAGGCATCCGACGACCAGGCATCGCCACGGTGATTCCGGCCCAGCACAACGAGTTCGTGCTCCTTGACTCCGGCGCCAACATTGAGTGCAAACCGCTCCATCTGGCGCACTACGCCGTGATGGGCAGTGTGTATTCCCGTGAAATCCTTGGTTACAAGCAGCCGCGCGTTGGGATCTTGAACGTCGGCACCGAGGACAGCAAGGGCAACGAACTGACCCTGGAGGCGTTCAAGCTGTGCAAACAGCTCGAGCTGAATTTCATCGGCAACGTCGAAGGCTACGACCTGTTCCGCGACCGCGTGGACGTGGTGATTTGCGACGGATTTGTGGGGAACATCGTGCTCAAGACCGTGGAAGCCTTGGCCAAAGACATGTTCGGTTATCTGCGGGCCGAGCTGCTCAAAACTCCGCTCCGCCGGCTCGGCGGGCTGCTGGCGCGCGGGACCTTTGGGACGATCGCGCGGCGGCTGGACCCGGACGCGTACGGGGGCGCGCCGTTATTAGGCTTGAATGCCAGTGTCATGAAGGCCCATGGTTCCTCCCGCGAACGGGCGATCATGAACGCGGTGCGCGTGACCACCGAAGCGATCGAGCACCACATTAACCAGATTATTTGCCGTGAAGTCGCGCAAGCCAATAAACGGCTGGCCAGCGCCAAATTGATGACGCCCGAACCGGCCATCGCATGAGAGCCGTCCAGCACTTTCGGAACCCCCGCGGGCAGCATGGGTTCAAAGGCCGCACCTGCTCCATCATTTCCGTCGGTTCCTACGTGCCGGAACGAGTCCTTACCAACGCCGACCTTGAGCAGATGGTCGAGACCTCCGACGAGTGGATTACCACGCGCACCGGCATCAAACAGCGCCACATCGCCGCGGACAACGAATTCACCTCGGACATGGCCGCCCGCGCCGCCATCCGCGCCCTCCACGGCGCCAATCTCAGCAGTGATCAGTTGGACTTGATCATTGTCGCGACGATCACCCCTGACATGATGTTTCCCGCCACGGCCTGCCTGGTGCAGCAGAAGATCGGCGCCGGCCGTGCCGCCGCTTTCGACGTGGAAGCGGCGTGTTCGGGTTTCATTTACGGGCTGGAGATCGGCCAGCAGTTCATCATGTCCCGCACTTACGACACGGTGCTGGTGATCGGCGCCGAAAAACTATCGACGATCGTTGATTGGAAGGACCGCAACACCTGCGTCCTCTTCGGCGACGGCGCCGGCGCGGCCATTTTGCAGCACCGCCCCGAAGCACACGGTTTGCTCACCGCCTGCATGGGAGCCGAAGGCGACAAAGCGGAGCTATTGTGCATGCCGGGCGGGGGCAGCCGGTGTCCGGCCACGCTGGCTTCCGTTGCCAGCGGCCTGCACTTTCTTCGCATGGATGGCAAGGAGACCTTTAAAAACGCCGTCACCGCGATGCACACCGCTGGCCGGGAAGCGTTGCGCCGCTGCGAAATCGATATTTCCCAAATCAAATGCGTGATTCCCCACCAGGCCAATCGACGCATCATCGACGCCGTGAGCGAACGTTTGGGCGTGAAGCCCGGACAACTGTTTGTCAATTTGGAAAAATACGGCAACACCTCGGCGGCTTCCGTCGCGATCGCATTGGATGAAGCCGTTCGTGCCGGCCGCATTCAACGCGGCGATTTGGTGCTGATGCTGGCTTTCGGAGCTGGCTTGACCTGGGCCGCCGCGGTCATCGAGTGGTGATCAAAATGACTTTACATCAACCCGGCCCCGATCTGCGAGGACTGATGCCAAATAAAATTATTCGCCCGGGCCGGTTGACGTGCGACCTGCGTATGTTAAAGTTCAAATAGCAATTATGAGCGCGCGAAAACTAGAACACCCCGAGCTCCTCCAGCCGGTGACGGTCCAGTCCCAAACCACCAGCCTGAATTTGCCCGCCAGCGCGGTGCGCATTCGCAAGAACGGTATCGAGTTTCGGGCGGCGTCGCCAATTCCGGTCTGGACCGAAATGACCATGTCGCTGGAGACCGCCCAGGATCCCAGGAAAGTCAACTGCACCGGCGTGGTCGTGGCCTGCCACGGCGACCGGCATTCCGGCTTTTTGGTGGCAATGGTCTTCACCGGCCTTTCCCGCCAGGCGCAGGCGCGTTTGAACTCGCTGGCCTATTCTTTCTAGCCTGTCCTCTCCTCGGCGGTTAAGCTGGGGACATGGAACTGCTCCATCGCATTTTGCGGGCAGCCGTCGAGGGCGGCGCCTCCGATGTCCACCTCAAAATCGGCTCGCCGGTCACCCTGCGCGTGAACCGGCAGCTCCTCACGATCGAGGCCCCCACCCCTACCGCGGACTGGATCAACAATATCATCGAGCGGATCGTTCCGAAGCATGGCCGGCCGCGCTTGGAGGAGGAGCGGGAAGTGGATTTTTCTTATTTTGCCCCGGGCCTGGGCCGGTTTCGCACCAATGTTTTCCAGCAACGCGGTGAGTTCTGCCTGGCGCTGCGATTTGTCAAAACCAGCGTGCCGAGCTTTGAAGAACTGGGCCTGTTGCCGGTCCTGAAAAAAATCGCCGAAGCCCCGCGCGGCATCGTCCTCCTGGCCGGTTCGACCGGGTGCGGCAAATCCACCACGCTGGCGGCGATGATCGAATACATAAACACCAACAGCCGCAAGCATATCATCACCCTGGAAGACCCGATCGAATATGTGTTTGAGGACAACCAATCGGTAATCGAGCAGCGGGAAGTGGGCCTCGACACGCCCTCCTTCGAAAATGCCTTGAAACACGTCCTGCGCCAGGACCCCGACATCATCATGATCGGGGAAATGCGCGACGCTATCAGCTTCTCGGCCGCCATGAGCGCGGCGGACACCGGGCACCTGGTGCTCTCCACCTTGCACACCATCAATGCCGCCCAGTCGGTGAACCGCATCTTGGATTTCTTCCACGTGGAGGAACGCGAACAGATCCGCCGCCAGCTTGCCGGCACGCTTCAGGCCGTCGTTTGCCAGCGCATGGTGGCGACGACCCATGGCGGCGTGACGCCGGCGCAGGAAATCCTGATCAACACCGGGCTGGTCCGCCGATTGATCGAGGAAAATCGGCTCGAAAAATTGCCGGCGGCCATCGAAACCGGCGTGGATGACGGGATGCAAAATTTCAACCAGGCACTCTTCCAACTGGTCAAAGACGGCAAGGTCGCCGAAAAGGAGGCCCTCGCCAAGGCGACCAACGCCCAGGCGTTGGAGATGAATTTCAAGGGCATCTTCCTCGACGAAGCGCGGCGCATCCTTAGTTAGCACTACCCCGCCCGATCGGCCGTTCCTAATGGTCCACCGGACCGTTTCAGCCTGGCGGGAGCCGCCAGCCTTTGGACGGCCGGTTGGCCGCGTTTGGGTGCAACATGGATTTCGCCGACACCCAGGCGGGCTACGATTATGTCCACCGTGCGTTCAATCGCGCCGGAGTTTTCCCGCACGACGCGCACCGCGTTGCGGCCCAGTTCGGCGGCGCGCTCCGGATTGGCCAGCAACTCTCTGAAAGCCACCTCCAATTCCGCGCTGTCCTTCACTTGCAGGGCGCCGTTTTGCCCAACGAAAGCTTTGGCGATCGCTTCGAAGTTTTGCATGTTCGGTCCGAACACCATCGCCCGGCCCAGCGCTCCCGGTTCGATCGGATTTTGTCCGCCCTCGGACGTCAGGCTCTTGCCGACGAAAATCGCGTCCGCGTGCTCGTAAAAATACCGCAGCTCGCCGGTGGTGTTCACCAGCAGGCACTCGATTTCGTTGGGCTTGTAACGGGCGTTCACGCTGATTTCACTGCGGTAGGCAAACTTGATTCCGCGCGCCTCCAGTTCCCGGCCCGCTTCCCGGCCGCGCTCGAAATGCCGTGGCACGAGGACCAGAAACAACTCCGGGAACTCCCGCCGCAGCCGCAAAAAAATGTCCGCCAGCGCCGCTTCTTCGCCCGCGTGCGTGCTCCCGCCGACCAGCAGGCGCGCGCCGTCCGGCACGCCGAGCTGGCGCAAGAGCGCCGGCACATCGAGCAGCCGGCGTTCCTCGAGTTTCGCGGCGTCGAATTTCAAATTGCCGACCACGTGAATGGCTTCCGGCCGGCAGCCCAGCGTTCGCAGCCGCTGGGCGTCCGCCTCATGCTGGCAGCCGACCCCGGCAAGGCTGGCGAAGAGGGGCCGGAATAAGAACCCAAAGCGCCGGTAGCCGCGATACGAGCGGCCCGACAACCGCGCGTTGACCAGGAACACCGGGATCCGCAACTCGCGGGCGCGCCAGAGAAAATTGGGCCAGATTTCCGCCTCGACCAGCACCATCACTTCCGGATGGACCGCCAGGATGGCACGAGAGACATATTCGCGCCGGTCAATCGGGTAATAAATTTTTTGGATGTGGGACGGCAGCTTGCGCTGAAGTTCCCCCATCCCCGTGGAGGTGGTGGTGGAGACCACGATCTTCAAATTTGGCAGCCGCCGCTCAAGGACGGCAATGAGTTGAGTGGCGACGTTCACTTCGCCGACGCTGACCGCGTGCAGCCACAACACCTGCCGGTTGGTGACGGCCTGCTTGACCTTGGAGCCGAACCGGCCAAACCGCTCGCCGAATCCCTGCACCCAGTTGCCGCGCCGCCACATCTTCAGGAAATAGTACGGCGAGCTGAGACAGACAAAGAGCGTGAACAGGATGTTGTAAGGACGCTTCATGCCGCTTATGGCTCAAGTCAAGTCGAGCGCTGGCTTTTTCTCAATCTGATTCTTTTTGCCGCTCCGCGCGCGCATTCCTGCCTTCCCCAGGGTGTTGCCGCCCGGGTTCGCCGCCCCCGGCAATGTCGGAAACGCCTGCGTGGTCCCGTTTGCGCCGGGCGCCTAAGCCGGAGCGCCGTTCGGCTGGTCTGACGGCCACAATTTTGAACACCCCAGAGTTGCATCGCCCGGGTGGTTAGGTTAGATGTGATCATGCATTTGGCCGGACCGCACCCCCGCTTCCGAGGAACAAGACTCCTCGCGCGATGGGCCGTGGCCGGTTGGCTCCTCTGGTGTGTCACGTTCCCGCTGCGGACCGCTGGCCAGGTGCTGCGCAAGGACACCGGCCAACTCCTCGCGCGCAAGGATGCCGATCTGGAAAACGCGCGCCGGGAATTTCTCAAGGGCAATTACGCCGCCTGCATTCGCCGATCGGAGCAGGCGATTCGCAACCGGCAGTCCGACGAGGAATGGCCGCTGCTGCTCACGCAGGCGCTGCTGGCGACGGGGCGTTACACCGAGGCCCTCACGGCGAGCAATGCCGCCCTGGATCGCTACTACTGGAGTGTGCGAGTGCGCCTGCTGGCGCGCGAGGTCTTCCGCCGCAACGGCCAGCCCGAACGCGCGCAGGAAATGCTCGACGAAATCGATTCCCTGGCCGGCGCGCGCAAAGGGGCCTACCAGGACGCGCCCAACCTCGTCGCGCTCGGACAGGCGGCGCTCCTGCTGGGCGCCGACCCGCGCCGCGTGTTGGAACAGTTTTTCGACCGCGCGAAGAAGGCGGACCCGGCCTGCCGCGAGGTCTATCTGGCAAGCGGCCAAGTGGCCCTGGACAAAGAGGACTGCGCGCTGGCCGCCAAAATCTTTTCCGAGGCCCTCAAGCGATTCCCGGAAGACGCGGACATGCACTTCGGGCTGGCTCAAGCTTACGCGCCGAGCGATCGGCGGGGAATGCTCGCAGCCCTGGAAGCAGCGCTCGACCAAAACAAAAATCACGCGCCCAGCTGCCTGTTCCTGGCCGATCACCAGATCGATGGCGAGGATTACGCGGCGGCGAGGCAAACTCTTGAAAAAATCGCGGCGATCAATCCCTGGCATCCCGAAGCCTGGGGTTACCGCGCGGTGCTCGCCCACCTCACCGGCGACGAGCCAGGCGAGGAGCAGGCGCGCGCGGCGGCGTTCAAGTTTTGGAAAGCCAATCCGGAGGTGGACCACTTGATCGGCCGGAAACTTTCGCAAAAGTACCGGTTCGCCGAAGGCGCTAGCTGCCAGCGCCAGGCCCTGCTGCTGGACCCCAAATTCCTGCCCGCCAAGATCGAGCTTGCGCAGGATTTGCTGCGGCTGGGCGAGGAGAGTGAAGGCTGGCGGCTGGCGGATGAAGTCAACAGCGCCGACGCCTACGATGTCACCGCCTACAACCTGGCCAACTTGCACGACAGTCTGAAGAGATTTCAAACCATCACCAATGAGGATTTTGTCGTCCGCATGTCGGCGCGCGAGGCCAGGATTTATGGGCGCGAAGTTTTGGAGCTGTTGCAGCGCGCCAGGACGAACCTGTGCGCGAAGTACGGGCTGGAATTGAGCGCGCCGACCTTCGTGGAAATTTTTCCGGAGCCGAAAGATTTCGGCGTGCGCACCTTCGGCATGCCGGGCAACCCGGGCTATTTGGGCGTCTGTTTCGGGCGGGTGATCACCGCCAACAGTCCGGCCTCGCAGTCCGCCCATCCCGCCAACTGGCAGGCGGTCCTGTGGCATGAATTCTGCCACGTGGTCACGCTGCAAATCACGCGCAACAAGATGCCGCGCTGGCTCAGCGAAGGCATTTCCGTGTACGAAGAACGGCAGGCGAACCCCGCGTGGGGCCAGACCATGAACCCGCAGTACCGCGAGATGGTCCTGGGCAAAGACCTGACGCCGGTGGGCCACTTGAGCGCCGCGTTTCTGGCGCCCAAGACCGAAGAGCATCTGCAGTTCGCCTACTACGAGTCTTCGCTGGTGGTGGAGTTTCTGGTGGAACGGTACGGCCTGGAAAGCCTGAAGAAAATTCTGAACGACCTCGGCAACGGCGTGGAAATCAACCAGGCGATTGCGACTTACTCGGCGCCGCTGGACAAAATCGAAACGGACTTTGCCGCCTTTGCGCGCGAACGCGCCGAACAACTCGCCCCGGGGCTGGAGTTTGAGAAGCCCCCGACTGGATAGCGGGCGCGCGGCCTGCCGGCCTGGGCGGAAAAGCATCCCAAAAACTTTTACGCGCTGACCGAGCAGGCGAAAAAATTGTTGCGGGAGAAAAAGTTTCAGGAGGCCCGGACGCCCGCGGAAACGCTGTTGGAGCTTTATCCCGCCCATATTGGACCGGACAACGCCCGCGTGCTTCTGGCCGCCGCCCTCCGCGGATTGAACCAGACCAACCAGGAACGCGAAGTTTTGTCGAAGCTCGCCGAGCTTCGGGCCGACGACACCGATACCTATCTGCGGCTGATGGAACTGGGCAGCGCCGTGAAGGATTGGGCGGCCGTGGCCCAAAACGCCGAACGATTCCTGGCGGTCAATCCCCTGGTGGCCCCGCCGCACCGTTACCGCGGCCTGGCCAGCGAGGCGTTGGGCGAGGTGGGGCCGGCCATCCGGTCCTACGAAACACTCCTGCTGCTCGATCCGCCCGATCCGGCCGAAACCCATTTTCATTTGGCCAAGCTGTTGCACGAGACGCATGACCCCGGTGCCCGGCGCCAGGTGTTGCAGGCGCTGGAAGACGCCCCGCGATTTCGCGACGCCCATCGCTTGCTCTTGGAGATCAACCGCGAGAGCAAGAGCGGCGAGACCGCCAAGCCCACGAATGGCGAGGGCGTGCCGCCGAAAGCGCCGGAGACAAAACCATGAAAAAACCGGTCCGGCTCGCCTTGTTCATGTTGGCTCTGGCGTTGGCGGCCGGAATCGGGATCGCCCAGCGCGACGCCCGCGAATACCCCCACACCGCCCGTGAATGGCCCCAGCACAGCACGGAGACACCCAACTGGACGAATGACGCACCGTTCGCCCGGGACGTATTCACCTTCGTCCGCCTCAAATATAGCGTCGATGGCACTCACGGGTTCGGGCACACCCGCCCCGGCGAACGCTGGATGATTGATTTTCCCGACAGCGATTTGAATTTTTCCTACCGTCTGCAACAGATGACCTCGCTCAAGGTGAATCCGGAGGGCCGCGTGCTCGAAATCACCGACCAGGAGTTGTTTGATTATCCGTGGGTGTATATCGTGGAGCCGGGCCGGCTGACCTTCACCGAGGAGGAAGCGCAGATTTTGCGGCGCTATCTGTTGAACGGCGGGTTTCTCGTGTTCGACGATTTCTGGGGCGAACGGGAATGGTCGAATTTTCGCGACGAAATCAGAAAGGTCTTTCCCGACCGCGAGCCGGTTGATCTGCCGACCGACCATCCGATTTTCCACTGCGTCTTCGACCTCAAAGAGAAGCCGCAGGTCCCCAACGTGAACCTGGGCATCCGCAGCCAGTACACCGGCATCACCTGGGAGCGGGCGGATGCCCGCGAGCCGCATTACCGCGCCATTTTCGATGACAAAGGGCGGATGATGGTCATGATCTGCCACAACACCGACCTGGGCGACGGCTGGGAACGGGAGGGGGAGAATGAATATTATTTCCACGAGTTCTCCGAGAAGAAGGCCTTTCCCTTGGGGATCAACATTGTGTTTTACGCGATGACGCATTGAGGATTGGAGCCTACCGACCCACAGCTTGCCGCCGGGGCTGGGCAGGGTGCCGAATAAACTTCAGCCTCGACCAGTCAGCATGTAATCCGCGGAAGGACGTCGGCGTTCGCTGTTGCGGGCGAGGACGAGAGAAATGAAAAACGAACGACCGGCAGAGAACCGTCGAAAGGAACCACGTGCAAGCAGCCATTGAGTCATCGGCAACCGACAAACAGCTCGTCGAGCAGATCGTCTCGGGCCGCGCCAGGATTGGCGCCGAACTGGCCAAAGTCATCGTTGGCCAGAAGGAGGTGATCGAAGGGTTGCTGATCGCGCTTCTCTCCAGCGGACATTGCCTGATCACGGGCGCGCCCGGCCTGGCGAAGACCCTGCTGGTGAAATCGCTGGCCCAGATTTTTCACCTGAAATTTCAGCGCATCCAATTCACGCCTGACCTTATGCCCGCCGACATTACCGGCACGGAAATTTTGCAGGAAACCAGCGAGGGGCGCAAAATGGTGTTCGCGCCAGGCCCGATCTTCGCCAACATGATCCTGGCGGACGAAATCAACCGAACGCCGCCCAAGACCCAAGCCGCCTTGCTCGAAGCGATGCAGGAGCACCAGGTAACCGCTGCCGGGGTGCGCCATCCGCTACCCGAACCATTCTTCGTGCTCGCGACACAAAACCCGATCGAGATGGAAGGAACTTACCCGCTGCCGGAAGCGCAATTGGACCGGTTCATGTTCAACGTGGTGATCGACTATTTGCCCGAAGATGAAGAAGTGGCCGTGGTGACGCAAACCACGACGCGCGCCCCCGAGCCGATCGCCCCGTTGTTCGCCGGCGAGGACGTGCAGCGGTTCCACGAGGTTGTCCGCAAGGTCCCGGTCGCCGAGGATTTGGTGCGTTACGCCGTCCGCATCGCGTCGGCTTCGCGGCCGCGGCAAAAGGCGACCCCTGAATTTATCCAGGAATGGGTGAGTTGGGGCGCGGGCCTGCGGGCGGCGCAATACCTGGTGCTGGGGGCCAAGGCGCGGGCGCTGCTGCAAGGCCGCGCGCACGTGACCCTGGACGATCTGCGCAAGCTCGCTTACCCGACTCTGCGCCACCGCATTTTGATCAATTACCGCGCCGAGGCGGAAGGGATCAGCGTCGAGAAGGTCATCGACCGCCTGCTCGAGACGGTCAAAGTTGTTGGCGGCGGCGCGAATAAATGAGCCGTCAGTCATGAACCGCGTTGAAAAGTGACGCCGGACCGTTCATGACCCCGCCCGTTTCCCAGTTCGGAAAAGGTTCCGCCGCTCCATTCGGCGCCGGGATCGGCTCGCGCTCCGGTTCACTGATTCATCCGCAGGCGCTGATGGCGATCAAAAACCTGGAACTGCGGGCGAAGGTCGTAGTCGAGGGCTTTTGGAACGGGCTTCACCGCAGCCCTTATCATGGTTTCTCCGTCGAGTTCACCGAGTATCGGCAGTACAGTCCGGGAGACGATTTGCGCTATTTGGACTGGCGGCTTTACGCCCGCAGCGACCGTTACTACCTCAAAAAATTCGAGGACGAAACGAACCTCCGCTGTCACCTCCTAGTCGATAATAGCCGCTCGATGGGATACGGCTCGCTGGCCTGGAACAAGGCGCAATACGCCAATACCCTGGCGGCCACGCTCGCCTATTTCCTTTCCCTGCAAGGCGACGCCGTCGGCCTGCTCACCTTCGACGAACAGATCCGTGACTACTTGCCGGCCCGTCATCGCGCCGGCCATCTGCGGCACCTGATGCTCGCGCTCGAAAAGCCCGGAGGCGGCGCCGCGACCGACCTGACCGCTCCGCTCAAGCGCATCGTGCAGATCGTGAACAAACGCGGCCTCATGGTCCTCATTTCCGATCTGCTCGCCCCGGTCCAGACGTTGGAGAAAAACCTGGCCAGCCTGGTCGCGTGCGGGCACGAGGTGTTGCTCTTCCACTTGCTCGACCCGGCGGAGCTGACGTTCCATTTTGAAAAGGCCACTCTGTTCCTGGATATCGAGTCCGGGCGCGACCTCTACATCGATCCGGCCGCCGCGCGAAAGGACTATTTGAAAAAACTCGCCGCCCATAACGACGGGATCCGCGCGGCCTGCGACAATCTCGGCATCAAATACCATCGCCTCGCCACCGACCAGCCGCTGGAACTGGCGTTGTTCGACTTTCTCCGCTCGCGCGCGGCGCGGCGCGGCAAAGTCAAACGCGGCCTTCCCACGAGGGCGAAGAAGTAGGCGCGCCCTGGGCGGCGCGCACTTCAGGCTCTCGCGGATTTTGAGGCCACGGATGAAACGCCAAGGGCCGAAGATGGGGCTGGGCAGGAGCCTCGCCCTACCGGTAGGGCGAGGCTCCTGCCGAGCCGTGATCGGCTCCAAATCCAGGTTTCATCCGTGGCTTAGTTTCAAGTATCCTTGACTTGCGCGGTTTGTGCGGGTCAAAATGTTTTGACAAAACCAGGGGGCATTCGTTATTTTCGCGGCGCTTTGGATGGGGTCGTAGCTCAGTCGGTAGAGCACCACAATGGCATTGTGGGGGTCAGGGGTTCGAGCCCCCTCGGCTCCACCATCTCCTCGGTTTAGACCCAGGGACGATCCGTCGGCGAGCGTCCTTTCCTCACTCGCAGCCGCGAATACAGTTCTGCTTTTCGATCCAGCTACCTTCGTTTTGATAATTCGCTTGTTCGCCGCCACGCCGCTTGCTACCAGAGCGCACACCATGACGCGCGTACGATTTATTTTTGGCCTGTTGGTGTTCGCGCGCCTCACCCCCGCCTTGGCCCAAAGCAAATGGGAACGGATGGATTATGGCCCTTTTCTTTCGTCGTCGGTCACGATGCCAGATGCAACGAACGGCGAAGACGTTGCCGGCATCACCCTCAAGGGGATTACGATCAAACTCGGCGCCAACGCCAGCGTCTGTTTCGACACCGACCTGCTCCGCTACACCGGCGGCTGGACGGGCGGCTGGCTTTCCCTTTACGGCACCCCGTTCGACGGCACTCACCGGCCACCGGAGAAATCACGGCCGGCGGTCAAAGGCACACTCCAGTTCCGGACCAAGCTTGGCCCCGGCTGCGCGAATCGCGACCAGCATTTCAACGACCCGCGGCGCGAGCCCTTCGGCCCCTTGCCGGAGTCTTGGGCCAAATGGCGTGGACTCTACGTCAATGGCGACCGCGTGGTGCTTTCGTACCAGATCGAAGATGTCTGGGTGCTGGAGTTGCCGGGCTTTGAAACGAGTGACGGTCTCCCCATTTTTACTCGCACCTTCCGGCTTGGGCCGACCACGCATCAAATGACGCTGGCGGTGAGCGAAATTGATCCCGGCCGGAAAACCACATTTCCTGGCGCGGATGCGACACTGGCGCCCGAGTTGGACAAGATCAGCCCGGGCAGAAGGCAATTTGGATACTTGGGCGACAATGTAGCGGCCATGCTCGACGCTCCCGGCGGGATTCAACTCTTGAGCTACGTCGGCTCCCCTCGCCTCTTGCTGGCGATCCCGCCGCAAAAGACCGCCACCCTGTTCAAGCTCGCCCTGACGAGCGTGCCAACCAACAAAACCAGCGCCCATCTGGCCGCCCTCCTTCGCCCGCTCACCGCGCCGATCGAGGATCCGGACTTCTTCACCAAAGGCGGCCCCGCCCGTTATCCCCAAACGATCACCACCCGCGGCGCCCTGGGCAATTCCGGCGCCCCTTATGAAGTCGATACCCTGACCTTGCCGGAGGAAAATCCTTGGAACTCCTGGATGCGCCCCACCGGTTTTGACTTATTCTCCGACGGCCAGCGCGCCGCCGTCTGCACCTGGAGCGGCGACGTATGGATCGTTTCGGGCATCGATGACCGATTGGAGAAACTGACCTGGCGGCGGTTCGCGACCGGGCTGTTTCAGCCGCTGGGCTTGAAAATCGTGGATGATGTCATTTACGTCCTGGGCCGCGACCAGATCACCCGCTTGCGCGACCTGAACAGGGACGGCGAGGCGGACTTCTACGAGAACTTCAACAATGAAGTGACCGTGACGGCCAATTTTCATGAGTTCGCGATGGACCTCCAGGCCGATCCTGAAGGTAACTTTTATTTCACCAAAGGCGCGCCGTTGCTCGGCACCGATCTGTGGGACCGAATCGCCGAACACAATGGCTGTGTCCTGAGGGTCGCGCGCGGCGGTTCCCATCTCGAAAGGTTCGCTACCGGCCTGCGCGCGCCCAATGGCGCCAGCGTCGGACCGAACGGTGAAGTGACCTGCAGCGACAACGAAGGAATCTGGACCCCCGTCTGCCGGCTGAATTGGGTGAAGCCAGGCGGCTTCTACGGCGCGGTCGGCATGCACCACACCTCGGTCACGCCGACCAATTATGACGCGCCCCTCTGCTGGCTGCCCTTCAACGTGGACAACTCCGCCGGTGGCCAAGTCTGGGTCACGAGCACGAACTGGGGACCGTTCCAAGGGGAATTGCTCCATACCTCGTACGGCAAGTGCGCCCTGTTCCAGGTGTTGAAGGAAGAAGTCCAGGGTGTCATGCAGGGCGGGGTCGTGAAGTTTCCGCTCAAGTTCGATAGTGGCATCATGCGCGGACGTTTCAACCTGAGGGATGGCCAGCTCTACGTCGCCGGCATGAAAGGCTGGCAGACCAGCGCCGTGCGCGACGGCGCCCTCTACCGCGTTCGCTACACCGGCAAACCGGTGCGCGCGGTGCGGGCGCTGCACGTGACCCGCCAAGGCCTCGACTTGACGTTCACGACACCGGTCGATCCTGCTTCGGCGATGGACTTGCAGAATTACAATCTACAGCAATGGAATTACAAATGGTCGAAGGATTACGGGTCCGATCTCTATTCCGTGGCTGATCCCACCAAGGTCATCGGCAAAAAAGGCGAGCTGCGGGGCGATCCGGTGACCGTTCATTCCGTCAGGGTCTCGCCTGACAAGCTGAGTGTCTCGCTGGTCATTCCCGGTGTCCGGCCAGTGATGCAAATGATGATCAAATTCAATCTCAAGACCGCCGAAGGCGAACCGCTCTCCTTCGAGATCTACAACACCATCAACCGCGTGAAGGGCTAGCGCGGCACGCATTACTCATGAGATCACAAGATGGCCTACACTGCGAGACGAATTCTCTCTCCCTGCGGAGCGGGGAGAGGGTTAGGGAGAGGGGTGCCTTGGGGATACCACATCGTCCTCAAGCAATGTTTGCAGGGCTTTCCCCTCTCCCCGGCCCTCTCCCCGCTCGTTCCTCGCGGGGAGAGGGAGAAGAGTAAGCGCCGCTTGCTGCCCGTGCCTATGTCGCCTATCCTGCGGACGCCCCTGGAACCATGGGGAGCGCGGGCGTCCAGTCGGAATCGTCCTACTCGGTGCGGTCAGCCCCCTTTGTTTCTCGCGCTAGACCGAAGGCGAGCTTGCGCTTCAGGCGGGCGTTTCGGCGGATAAGTCGAAGCGTTCAAATAATCGTCCCAGCCACGCTACCGCCAAGCCGGCTTCGACGGCCAGCAGGAGCGAAGCGGCGAGGGCGGCCAGCGGCACAGCGGGCAGCAGGCCCGCGAAAAAATTCACGACCAGGAAGATCGCAGTGAAAGCCAGCGCCGCCGGCAGCAACGCCACCGCGAACACCAAAACTTGTCCCAACATGAAAATCAACCGCTGGCCGGTGGCTTCGATCCCGCGCGGCCCCTCGTGGCCGGTTTGGAACCAGGCCGGAAAGAGCAGCACGGCCCCGTTGGGGATCAACAGGGAAATCAGATTGACCGTGGGAAGGACCAGCGCGGCGCCCAGGCCGAACGCCAGGCGGGTCGCCAACGGAATCGCAGGCACACCGCGTCCGGGCAGATGGGTCAGCGTCACCACCACAACCAACAGTAGAAACCACTGCGCCGCGATCAGCACGATCGTCGGGGTCAACACTTCTCCCAAGACCACCTGCCAGCCGCGCATCGGATACATCTTTAGGATGTCCGCCACAGGCAGGTCCTGCCGCAGGTCCTGCCGCAGAATTTGTGGGCCGAGGAACAAGGACCAGGCGGCCATCACCACGGCGCCCATGCCTAAAACCGGCCTCCAGCCATGATCGCGTGAACCGGCTAATGCGAAACAGACTGGCAGCGCGATCAACGCCAAGAGGATCCACGTGCGCAAACTGAAGGCTTGCCCGGTGGCAATCAGGTTCTTCCAGACCAAGGCAACGGGCTGGAATCCGGTCGGGTGCAACTGGAAGATGGGCCGCCTCCGCTTTTGCGAGGTCGCCTGCCAGTTCCCTCGTCGCACGGCGGCGGCCCGTTCGGCAGTCTTCCGCGCCAGCTCCACCGACGCCTCCTCGAAGGCGACATCGGCGCGGATGATCCACCAGTAATGCAAGGCCATCAACGCCAGGACCGGTCCGAGCGCCCGGAAGAATGCCAGGGCGTCGGACGCGAGATACGGGCGCAACACCATCCGGAATGGCCAGAGCAGATACGGCGCCGGCCCGGATTCCAGCGTGCGCCGCGCGTAATACTTGATCGCCTCCACTCCCGCCCAGTCTTCCACGGTTGGGGCTGGGACCGTCCGCCTGGCCCAGAGAAAGATCGCCGCGGTGCCGATCGTGACCAGGAGCAACACCGCGGCGCGGCGCTGCCAGTTGGACACCCCGCGCTCCAGCAGCATCGTGCGCGCAAACGAGGCGCCGAGGAAATGCAGGTTCAGACTCGACAGAATCAGCCACCAACCGGCGGCATGAATCCACGCGCCGCCGCCCCGTCCAAACCGGCCGGTCACCAACGTCAGAAAAAAGGTCGTGAACAGGATCGCCGTCTGCGATTTGAGCAGCTTGAAATGAATCAGCGTACGGCGAGTGACCGGCGCCGGAAACAGAAAATTGACTTCGGCTTCCGTGAACATCAGGGCCGCGCGCTTGCGCGGCAGAATCCAGGACATTAGCGCCAATCCGAGCAAGACCAGCGCGCCAACCTCCTCGAACAACGCCGGATTTTGGCCGCCCAGGCCAAGACCAATTCCAGCCCCGTGGCCGCGCTGCGAAAACAGATAACGGAAAAAGTAGAAATAAAAGTAGAGCCCGCCGACAATGGCGCCGGCCAGATACTTCGGTTGTTTCAAGCGCCGGAGCCGCGCGCGTTGCCGGTTGAGGAACGAGTGGTACTGCAGGTAGAAGAGCGCGGAAATCATGCGGTGTCTTTGGACTCCCCGGTCGCGCGGAAGAAAATCTCCTCCAAGTTTGCGTCCCCCGGCTGTTCGGAAAATTTCCGGGTGATCTCCCCGAGCGTCCCGTCAATGACCTTGCGTCCGTTCTTCAGAATCAGCACGTGCGAACAGACTTCCTCGAGCAACGGCAGCAGGTGCGAGCTAATGATGATGGCCGCCCCGTCTTTCGCCCGCTTGAGAATCGAATTCTTCATCCGGCGGATCCCGATTGGGTCCAACCCGGTGAGCGGTTCGTCGAACAGGATCACCTTGGGGGAATGCAGCAAGCCGCAGGTGATCGCCAGTTTCTGTTTCATGCCGCGCGACAATTCGCCGGGCAACTTGTCGGTCTTGTCCGCCATCTCGAGTTCCTCCAGCAAGGGCTGCGCGATTTCCCGGTAATTGGCGACCTGGTAAATCCGCGCCGTGAACGCCAGGTGTTGTTCGACGGTGAGATAATCGAAGAGCCGCGGTTCATCGGAGAAAAAGGCCAACTGCCGCTTCGCCGAAATGGGGTCCTGCTTCAAATCATGCCCGCAGAGGCGCACCGCCCCTTGCGTGGCCGGAATGATCCCGGACAAACAACGCAGCGTCGTCGTCTTACCCGCCCCATTCGGACCGACCAGCCCGAGCACTTCGCCCGGCTGGACAACAAAGGACAGCTCGCTCACCGCCGCGAAACCGTCATAGAGCTTGGTCAGACCGTCTGCTTCGATCATAAGCGGTTGCCGATCCGGCTTGGAAGGCTGGTTTGCAAGCGCGCGAAAGATTATCCATGGGCTGCGGCTAGAGTAAAGTGTGACCGCTCGGTGGCCCGCCCGCCAGGTCCCAAAAGCAAATAAACGCGAAACGCTTTCTCCAAAGCTTCGCGTTTACTTGCAGACCAGCTCCTTGTCCTCTTCCCTGTCTTCGCCTCCCGAAATCTTCGCGGGCCGGCCCATCATTTTACGGGCGCGGCCGGAAAGGAGGCGGCCGCGCCCGAACGTCCTTCAGCGCCGTCGTCTGCCCGGCGACGGGCCGAACCCTAACCTTCCAACCATCGACCAATACGGCGGCGGATGAAACGCCCCACCCGGCCGATTCGTTCCATCGCGCTGCGTCCACGTCGCGCAGGCACACTCCGTGTCACCGCCGCACTAGTGACTCGCCTTGCGGCCCTGTGTGTAGTTCCCATCAACCCAACGCAAACTCGGCGAAGGCCGCTTCGCCACCCCCGCTAACTTGAAAATGTGAACCGACGGCGGCACTCCGCTAAAACCGCGGCGCAACCCCGCCACCCGTCGTGGCGAGCGATCATTGGTGCTGCCCTCGCGGGGTTCCGGTCGCGATCCTGCTCGCTCCAGGTATAAACTCTTGGAGTTCAAGGAAAACCGGGCCGATCTCACCGCTAGTCTCCGAATCGGCAGCGTGAATTTAGTCCGCCCGCGACACTCGAAACGTACTGTTATGTGTTCAGCTAACTTCATCTATTCGCCCTGATCGCATTTTTGCTGGTGAATGCGAATTAGCATTTGGAAGGCCAGACTCAAAACTGCAAAAAGCGCCTCCCGCTGCCCTCTCGGCCCTGGCCCGCTATCCCGCGCGGATCGGCGCGGCTTTTGACTTTTCAAACCCCTTCTCATAGCGTCCTCGCGCACATGAACGTGATTCGGTTCACCGATCCGCAATTCGCCGCGCGAGTGCGTCGCCTCACCAGCGCCTCGAGCCTCTTCGATAAGGCCATCGAGGAACGCACCCGCGCCATCGTCGAGGCGGTTCGGACGCGCGGTGACGCGGCGCTGGTTGAGCTTACGGCCCGGTTCGATGGCCCCTCCCTCACGCCGGATCAGTTCGCCGTGACCACCGCCGAACTGCTCAACGCTTCGCTTAAGGCGGATGAGAAATTGCGCGCCGCAGTAGCGATGGCCGGCAGAAACATCGAGCGGTTCAGCCGTAAGTCGTTGCGCAAGAATTGGTCGATCAAAAACGGCCAAGGCGGGAGGGTGGGCGAAAAGTTCGATCCGTTCCAACGTGTCGGCATCTACATCCCGGGCGGCACCGCACCCCTGGTTTCCACCGCCTTGATGACCGTCACCCTGGCGCGGGTCGCCGGCTGCCCGGAAATCGTCGTCTGCACGCCGTGCAACGCCAAAGGCGCGATCAGTCCGGCGCTGCTATTTGCGGCTCGATCGGCCGGGGCGACGGAAATCTACCGGCTCGGAGGCGCCCAGGCCATTGCCGCAATGGCCTGCGGCACAGCCACTCTCCAACCGGTGAACAAGATTTTCGGTCCTGGCAACGCTTACGTCGTTGCCGCCAAGCGGCTGCTCTTTGGTCGTGTGGCGATCGACCTGTTACCCGGCCCCAGCGAAGTGCTGGTCCTGGCGGACGACACCGCCGAGCCTTCCTTCATCGCCGCTGATTTGCTGGCGCAAGCCGAGCACGGATCGGGCCACGAGCGCGTCTGGCTCGTCACTTCTTCGAGCGCCTTGCTCCGCGCCGTCCAACAGGAAATCGCGCGCCAGCTTCCGGGACTGTCACGACGCGACTTCATCACGGCCGCCCTCCAGAACAACGGCTGGTTGATTCAGGTCCAATCCCTGGAGTCGGCCATCGCGTTGGTGAATCAGCTCGCGCCCGAACATTGTGAAGTGATGACCCGCAATGCCGGCAAAGTCGCCGCAAAGATCGTGACGGCGGGGGCGATTTTCCTCGGGCCATTTTCACCCACCGTTCTCGGCGATTACGTTGCCGGCCCGAGCCACACCCTGCCCACCGGCGGCGCGGGGGCGTCCTTTGGCGGCCTGACCGTGGACCAATTCCAGCGGCGCACCAGCGTGGTCGAATACACGCTCGCTTCTCTGCGCCGCTCGCTCAAGCCGCTGATGACCTTTGCCGAGGTCGAAGGGCTGGACGCGCACGGGCGGTCCGCCGCGCTTCGGGCGCGATCGCAACAGCCCAAAGTCAGGCCACGGATTAAAGCGGTCCGCTCGCGCAGCCGATGAGAAAGCTGCGCTCCGCTCCCCGCCCGCAGTCTTTGGTCCGTCCACTGGTCCGCCGGTTGCGCCCTTACGTTCCCGGCGAGCAACCGAAGATCCAAGGATTGATCAAGCTCAACACCAACGAGAATCCCGCGCCGCCTTCGCCGCTGGTTTTGCGGGCGATCAAGGCGGCGGTCGATTCCCGGCTGCGGCTTTATCCGAATCCCACCGCGCAGGCGCTCCGCGAGAAGCTCGCCGAGTTCCACCGGTGCGAACCGGCGAACATCATCGTCGGCAACGGTTCCGACGAATTGCTCGCGCTGGCCACGCGCGCGTTCGTCGAACCGGCCATCGCCGGCCCGGGCCATTCGCGGGTGGCGGCGTCACGCCGGGAGTCGCGCAGCACCGTCCAATTCTTCACCCCCAGCTATTCCCTTTATCCGGTGCTCGCCGACATCCACGGCGCGCGCCGCAACCCGGTGGCCCTGGCAAACGATTTTGGCCTACCGCCGCTCGATGATCTGCGCCGCTCACCAGCGTGGAACGCTCACGCCGCGCTTACCTTCATTACCACGCCCAACGCCCCGAGCGGCCGCGCCTACGCCACCGCGGAACTAACGGCGTTGTGCCGGGCACAACGGGGCGTCGTGGTGCTGGACGAAGCTTATGTTGATTTTGCGGAAGAAAACGCGCTGGAGCTGGCGTTGAAATTCCCGCACGTCCTCGTCGCCCGGACCTTTTCCAAGGCTTACTCGCTCTGTTTTCTGCGCGTTGGTTATTTCGTCGGCGGCTCCGAACTCATCGCCGCGCTCCAAAAAATCCGCGACAGCTACAACGTCAACGGCCTGGCGCAACTGGCCGCGCTGGCGACATTGGACGACCTCCCTTATTACCGGGCCAATATCCGCCGCATCCGCGCCACGCGCGAGCGGCTCGGCGCCGCGTTGACCGCGCGCGGCTTCGAGGTGTTGCCGAGCCAGGCGAATTTTCTTTTGGCGCGCCCGTCGAAATTCCCGGCTCAAACGTGGCTGGAAAAATTGCGCGAGCGGAAAATCCTGGTCCGCTGGTTCGCGGCTCCAGCGGTGCGCGACTACCTGCGCATCACCATCGGCACGGACGCCGAAGCCGACGCCCTGCTCCGCGCGGTGAAAGCCATTCTCTGAAGCGGTTGCTGGCTCTGCCTCTCGACAACGTACGAATCAACTCCGCAAGATGGGCGACAGATTAGTGAACGTCCCTGCCGTCCGTACATCTGACGCAAAATGTCCGGCGACGTAGGGCGGCGTCTCCGCCTGCCGGTTCGGGCGGCTTCCAGCCGCGCGTGGGTGTTCGATTACCTCGTCATTCCAGAAACTTGGGGCAGGATGCCCCAAAAACCGGCCGGCTGGAAGCCCGCCCTACTAAGCATCTGGAGCCTAACCGCCAAACGCTGGTGGGGCTACACCTGCGCTTGGGACCGTCTTTGAAAGGAACTCCACGCTATACTGTTTGTTCTTCCGGGCGGTTTCCAGGAAGTTCGCCGGAACGTTCGGACGGGCGATGATCGCGTCGTTCACGCGAATCGCCTCTTCGTGTTTGCCGATCCAATAACAACAAATCCCGTACTCCAGCGGCAATTCGTATTCATAGCTGTTCCTCTCGATGAACAGGATGTCGTCCGGATAAGGCGTTTCGAGGCATAACCGCGAGAACAGGTAGCCCAGGTCATACTGCTTGGTTTCACGATAATATCGGGCGATGTAAAGAACTGGTTCCAGGCGCGACGGACGAAACTGATAGGCCGCCAGGTAGGAATTCAACACCTGCGGCCAGGCCATCGTCGATTGATGCTGAATCCGGGCGACCTGGTACATCGAATACCAGACCTCTTCATCCCACCCGCCCATCGCCGCGCGTTTCTGGTACCATTCGAGCGCCTGGTACATCAGGCCCAGGTCGCGATAGCTTTGGGCCAGATAGAAGACGTAGCGCGCGTTGTCTGGTTCGGTCGCCAGCCCTTTGGTTAGCAGCTCGACGTCGCGCTGATATTTATTGGCCCGGCTGCCACCGTCGAAATGGTGAGTCAGCGTGACGCCGGGCAGCTCGGCCCGGGTCTTGAACGTATCCGCATGGATGTGTTCGTGCGTGACGCCGATGTATCTCCACTCGTGCCGATCACTAACCAGCGCCAGGACGTGATAATCTATCGGCCCGTTAAACCGAACCATGTAAGCATCATGCTCCAGTAGCGGCCGAAACTCCTGGTTCATGCGCAATGTCTCATCCGCGTTCATCAGCAAGTGAAAATCCGCTTTGCCCCTTGCCCGGGCGATGGCCAGGCTGCGATTATGGCCAAAATCGACCCAAGGATCATCATAGAGCGTGCCCGGAATACCGTTCAGTTCCTCCAGGACAATCTTCCGTGTGTCATCGGTCGATCCCGTGTCGCAGATGATCCAATGGCTGATGATCCCTTTGACCGATGCGAGACAGCGCCGGATGACCGCCGCCTCGTTCCGCACGATCATCACCAGGCAAATGCGCTTCATAACCTACAAGCATCAAAAAAGGATCGTTCCCAATTGTTAACCACACCGCCATCACACCGAAGGCTGGCTTGGGTAGAGCATCGCGCTCCCGAGACTCCGGCTTGCCCAGGCTTGGCCCCGTGCCGCATTATTTTTCTGGATGGAAAGGATCGGACCCGCCGAGTCGGCCCAGATCGAGTCCGAGCCGCACTTAGACCTCGTCGCTTTACGAGGGCATTACCCTGAGGGGCCGGCCGCAAGCCTGTAGCGGATGACGTTCGTCGTCGTGGTCGTCATCAGAACCCCGCGTCGAATGTCCCGTTCGGAAGGTTGTAGCGGAGCAGGAGCCCGTTTGCGCCCCCCGCTGCAAAGCCAGCGCCGAGGCCGGTGCCGTTTCCTGAACCGGGGGCTCCCGGGCCGCCGCCCAGCAGGAATATGCTCCCGATTAGCGTGGAGGCATAGGTAACGACGTACACGAACCCGCCACCGCCGCCACCGCCGCCGGCGCCGCCGCCGGTGTTGGTATTGGTCGAGCTGCCCCCGGTGCCACCGTTTCCTCCCGAAACGTTGAGGACACCGTTCAAATTGTTGAAGTTCTCTGCGAAGATGGCGATGACACCACCACCTGAGCCGCCGCCGCCGCCGCCGGCCCCTGTTAGCCCGCCGGCTCCGCCGCCCCCCCCCACCGCCCCCGCCGGACGCGCCGCCGGTGATGAGAGATGCGCCGGCAAGCAAATGGAGATCGAGAAAACGCGGGACATGCGGGCTGGGAATCGCGCCGCCGGCCCCAGCAGCGCCTCCGTTGTTCGATCCTGCTGCTCCACCCGCGCCGCCAGCGCCCCCCACGCCGCCCGCCGGGAAGACGCCACTGGGAGGCGCGTTGCCGGCGGCCCCGGTGCCCCCTGTGCTGCCTCCGCCAGCGCCGCCGGCGCCGCTGCCGCCAACGTCCGCACCGGTAACGCCCGTGGCGCCACCGCCGGCCGACCCGGTCGCCCCGCCCACGCTCCCATACTTGCCAGTGTTGGCGATGGTTCCGTTATTCGTGAAGAGGCCTGTGCAGTAGATTTTGAAGCCGGCAGTGTTGATCGTGGCGTTGTTCGTACAGCCGGACAGGTAAATCGAACGGGTCAATGTGTAGGCCCCGCTGACGGGCGTGAGTCCCAGGACGGTCAGGCTGCCATCGAAGGTGACGTTGCCATCCGAGCCGTCTCCTAAGAGGCCCGGGAGCCAAGCGGCGACATTAAGCTCAGTCCGGCGTCCCGATGCGTCTAGTATCTTCATGCGTCACGCTCCACTCCGCTGATGAGGAATTGAATCGCGTTGAGACCATCAGCCTTACCCTGGATCCGGTCGCCCGGCGCCAGCGTCAGTTCATCGTTGTCAATGTAAACGGAATTAGGAGCCAGGATCATGTCCGCCGGGGTCAGGAGCCGACGCCGACCTCCACACGCGTTTCCATTTGCGTCAAAGCTTGCAGGGCGGTTGAAGTAAAGAGTCACCTTGACGTTGCCGCCGGCCGTATTCACAAGCCTAATGCTCTTGACGATTGCGGCTCGATTGATCGTGGAAGTTTGACTGGCTCTGGGCGCAATGTAGAGGTCATAAACGTTAGTCGGAGCCGTCGCCGGAATGATGTTGAACAGGTCGCCGGCAGCCTCCATCAGAAGAGTCGGCATCGGGCTACTGTTGCCTGTGGTGAGGGAGCTTATCAGTAGAGACATAGTTTTGCTTTCTCCTTCCTTTTTAACCGTGTTTCAGATAGGCCAAAACAAATGCGTCGTCCGCATTGGTTTGTAGTTCGTCATACTTCTTATTTGGTGTTACGTCCGTCTGCAGACCTTGAATCAATGCGTTGGCCGGACTTTTGTTATTGAAGCAATTGACCGACCCACAGCGCGTGTTCCGAATTGGATTCGCCACGGCGGAATCCACCACGTTGTCGCGCACGGTCAGGTTCTTTACGCCGTGTATCTCCGTGCCGTATCCCAGGTAGGTCGGATCGAATAACCCGTCCACGTAGCGGACGCGGTTGGCGCGAACCTGGACGTCGCCATGCACATAATCGGGCGTCTCCAAAGCAGGGCTGCCGTCCTCGAAGTGGATGGCCGCCGCTGTGCTGGTCGTCGCCAATTCCACGTTGTTCCCTTCGACGACAACTTTATTCACGCCAAACACCTTTTGGCAGGTCGCCGCGTTCGCCCCGGCATCTTGCGAGGGTGAGGAAACCATCTGGTAGCGAAATTGGTTGCCAGCGGGCAGGTCCTTGATCACAAATAGCCCTGGGAAACCTGCCGGAATTCCCACGCCCCCGATGCTGACCCTTTCTCCGGCCTGGAAGTTGTGCGGATTCGAGGGCGTGGTGGCCAAGGCGATCGTCTTTGTCGGGTCGCTGGGATCGCGTACCAGGGTGCTGAGAGTGGTCGCGGGAGTGCTCAATCCGCCTAGGTTCCAGTACGGTCCGCGAATCACGTTCTTGTAGTAATTGTTGCGGACCACCAGGTCGCGGCTGCTGGCCTTGTCCTGGTACGGGCCGCCGACTTGCGTGTTGTAAACCTCGTTGCCTTCCACAATCCCGGCGCGGCACCAGCCCATGGACAACGCCCGAAAATTGGCCGCGGCGGCAGCCGTGCCGCAATCGACAAAACAATTCCGAATGAACGGTCCTTTGCCGTAGGCCTCCACCGTGTACGAGGTGTCCTCCTTTCCGCCGGCGTGCAGCAGCGTGACCGGCCCATAATAGGTCGAGCCGCCGGGCTGCAGAATGACGCATTCCTCGATGCCGGGCTGCGCCACCTCGGTAACGTTCGAACCTACCACCTGGCCCGTAATGACGGCGATCACGAAGCAGGGCCTTCCGGACGCGGCGTTGGTGCCCCAATTGATGGCCTTCACGCGGCGGACCTTGGCGTAATTTCCCATCAGGCGGATTGCTCCGCAAGCGACTGCCGAACCCCACTGCGGCGGCGGCGGCGGCGCAAGGTTGCAATCCACGGTAAGGTCGGAGACTTCAACTGTGTCCATGCGATTCGCGACTCCCGCGGCCACCAGGGCGTGGCCGATGGCGTAAATCTGGGCGTTGGTGGCCTGCGGATTGAGCGCAAGCTGAAGGGTCGTCACGTCAATTCCCGAGCCAACGATCTTCATGCCGGGTTTTGTCTGCCAGCCGCCGGTGACTTCATCCGAGTACCCTTGCGTCTGGAAGATGCCCGGTCCCAGTTGGACCCGCGTATTCGCCGAAAACCCGTTCATCAGCGCGTCGAACTTCGACGCCGTGCTGCCGTCGTACGGATCGTTCAGCGTGCCGGAGCCTTTGATCCCGTCGGTCCGGAACGCGATCCAGACCGTCAGCGGATAAGGGTCCAGCAGTAGAGCATCAAAAAGCGACAAGGCCGGTCCTCCTTTTAGATGGGTAAGCGTTTATGTTTGGGCCGCGCAAACCATCACATCGCACGCGGCGGTGTTTGCCTTCGCGTAAATCGTGTTCTGGTTCACCGGGATCAGGCAAAATTCGGATGGCCGGAGCTTGGCAAAGACCTGGGCGAAGCCGGAATCGAGGGTCAATTGCACGTAGTTCGTGGCGTCCAGGTTCTTCACGAACAGGTAGCCTAGATTGGTGCTGCAATCGCCGAATTGGAGGGACAGCCCCGCCGTGGGGACATTTTGCACGTTGCCGATGCAGTGGGTGTTGGTCTGGTTGATGTTCAGGTTGCCGGATCCCTGCATCGGCGGCGAAAAGCGCTGCCCGGTGAGCACTGCTTGGATGTTGATTTCGTTAGCCATAGTATTCCTTGGTTAGTTGTTGATCGTTCGTGTTGCTGTGGTGCATTCGCGAAGGCGAAGGCTAAGAATGACAAAAATGCCCAGGCCCAGAGCCATCAAACTCCAGGTTGTAGGTTCAGGAATGAAGCTAAAGGCTATGTAGTTGTCGAACGTGGCGTCCGCCGTGCCCGATCCGGCGTTGCTAAAGACTTCGAGGCCGGTCACGCCTCTGTCATACGTGCTATTTATAACACCGAATGCGGCAACAATTTGCCGCCCGCCGCCAGGAATCTGCTCGAAAAGCTCGCCAAACAGAGCGCTGCCCGATCCGCTAAAGCTGAGGTGATAACCCTTTGAAGGATCGAGCAGGAGTGATTGTGATTTCAACAAACTAAGGGTGTCCTTGTTGAGCGCCGAAATCGCAAGCAGACCGGCGGTTGAATAGGTGAAAGCGTACCCAGTTGTCGTCCCTAGGCCTGGATTACTGATTCGTCCCAACAGCCCGAAAGATTGATTCTGGCTATTATCCCAGCTCAGCACGTCAATACTGTCCAGGAAATTCCCGGCGATATTCAGGTCCGCTCGCAGACTGCCCGCCCGACCAGGACCCAAGGCCGCGGGGTCCGGCGACGCGCTGGCCTGGATGCGATAACTCCCGTTCGGGAAACTGTACGTGCCCGGTGCGCCGAAAGCCGCCAGCGGCTCGTAATGGGTCCAACCGTTGTCGTTCCCAGCGTCGAATCCATCGAAAATGTCTGCGCTGGCTCGAGAGCAAAAGGAACCGGAGCCAATCCCCAGCGCCACTGTGAGCGCCAGTTTGATGGCACGAAATGATTCAGGCCGTGCGTTCACAAGTAGATGTCTTAGGTCCACAAAACCGCCGCATTCTCGATTGGTGGTTCAAAGGTTGTGGACCCTCCGGCTCGGGGACCTGGCTTTGTGACGACGAAACGCAACGAAGAAAAAGGTGCCCAGCCCCAGAGCCATCAAACTCCAGGTTGAGGGTTCGGGAATGAAGCTGAACGCTATGTAATTGTCGAACGTGGCGTCCGCCGTGCCCGATCCGGCGTTGCTAAAGACCTCCAGGCCGGTCACGCCTCTGTCATAGGTACTTTCTATGACTCCAATCGACGTAAGACCCTGCCGGCCCCCACCCGGAAGCAGTTCGAAAAGCTCACCACCCAAACCGATTCCCGTACCGAAAAACTCGAGGTGGTACCCCTTTGCTGGATCGAGCAGGATGGGCTTCGATCCCAAAACCGCGAGATGGTCGTTGTTGATCCTGGATATGGCTAGGAGACCTCCGGTTGAATAAGTGAAAGCATATCCGGTGGTTGTTCCCAGGCCGGGATTGCTGATTCGCCCCAAAACCCCGAACGATTGATTCTGACTATTGTCCCAGTTGAGGATGTCAATACTGTCCAGGAAATTCCCGGCGATGTTCAGATCCGGTCGCAGGCTGCCCGCGCGGCCGGGACCCAACGTCGCTGGGTCCGGCGAAGGGCTGGCCTGGATGCGATAAGCGCCGTTCGGAAAAGTGTACGTGCCCGGTGCGCCGAAAGCGGCCAGCGGCTCGTAATGGGTCCAGGCGTCGTCGTTCCCAGCGTCGAATCCATCGAAAATGTCTGCGCTGGCTCCGAGGCAAAAACAACCGAAGGCGGCTACGAGCGCCAATTTGGCGGCACAAAATGATTCAGGCCGTGCGTTCACAAGCAGAGTTCTCAAGTTCAGAAAACAGCGGCCTTCTCGATTGGAGGTTCAAAGGTTGTGGATCCTCCCGCTCGGGCGCCTGGCTTTGTGATGACGAAACGCAACCAAGAAAAACGTGCCCAGCCCAAGAGCCATCAAACTCCAGGTTGAAGGTTCAGGAATGAAGCTAAACGCTATGTAGTTGTCGAACGTGGCGTCCGCGGCGCCCGATCCTGCGTTGCTAAAGACTTCCAGGCCGGTCACACCCCGGTCGTAGGTGCTATCTATAACTCCGAACCCTGTAATGCCTTGGTACCCGCCACCAGGAATCAGCTCGAAAAGTTGACCAAACAGAGCACTGCCCGTGCCCGAAAATGTAAGGTGATAGCCCAGCGTAGGATCTAGCACGATTGGCCGCGATTTCAGCACAATTAGGCTGTCCTTGTTGACCAACGAGATTGTAAGAAGACCGGCTGTTGAATAGGTGAAGGCATACCCCGTTGTCGTCCCCAGGCCGGGGTTACTGATCCGTCCCAACAGGCCGAACGACTGGCTTTGACTATTGTCCCAGCTCAGGATGTCAATAGTGTCCAGAAAATTCCCGGCGATGTTCAGATCCAACCGCAGACTGCCCGCGCGACCTGGACCCAACGCCGCTGGGTCCGGCGAAGCGCTGGCCTGGACGCGATAGCCGCCGTTTGGAAAGCTATACGTGGCCGGTGCGCCAAAAGGTGCCAGCGGCTCGTAACGCGTCCAGGCGTTGTCGTTCCCGGCGTCGAATCCGTCGAAAATGTCTGCGATGGCTCGAAAGCAAAAGGAACCGGAGCCGATCCCCAGCGCCACTGTGAGCGCCAGTTTGATGGCACGAAATGATTCAGGCCGTGCGTTCACAAGCAGACTTCTCAAATCCACAAAACAGCCGCATTCTCGATTGGAGGTTCAAAGGTTGTGGACCCTCTGGCTCGGGCACCTCGATTTGTGCCGACGAAACGCAACAACGAAGAACGTGCCCAGCCCAAGAGCCATCAAACTCCAGCTTGAAGGTTCAGGAATGAAGCTAAACGCTATGTAGTTGTCAAACGTGGCGTCCGCAGTGCCCGATCCGGCGTTGCTAAAGACTCCCAGGCCGGTCACGCCCCGGTCATAGGTGCTGTCAGAAATTCCGATCACGGCAAGAGGTTGCCGACCTCCAGCTGAAGTGAGCTCCAGAAGTTCCCCAGTCAAAAAGTTGCCGGTTCCGCTGAACGTGAGCGTGTATTCCTTCGCAGCATCGAGCATGAAGGACCTCGATGTCAGAACCGCGAGGCTGTCTTGGCTGATCCTGGAGATCGCGAGAAGACCAGCGGTCGAATATGTTAAGGCGTACCCGGTCGTGGTTGCCAGGCCGGGGTTACTGACACGCCCGAGAAGCCCGAATGATTGATTCTGACTATTGTCCCAGCTCAGGACATCACTACTGTCCAGGAAATTCCCGGCGATATTCAGATCCGTTCGCAGACTGCCCGCCCGACCAGGGCCCAAAGCCGCGGGGTCAGGTGAAGCGCTGGCCTGGATGCGGTAACCGCCGTTTGGAAAACTGTACGTGCCCGGTGCGCCGAAAGGTGCCAGCGGCTCGTAACGCGTCCAGGCGTTGTCGTTCCCGGCGTCGAATCCGTCGAAAATGTCTGCGATGGCTCGAAAGCAAAAGGAACCGGAGCCAATGCCCAGTGCCATGGTGACAGCACAAATAGCTGCAGAGTGTAATTTCATAGTTTCTTTCCTCAAATCGACAACAGCGCAGCGTCGTCTATTTCCACTTCAAGATCGGTTCGGTTGACCGGCGTGACCGGGTTTGCGTTCGCACCCTGGATTAGTACCCCAGCCGCCGTGCGGTTGTTGAGATACTGGACATCGCCACAGCGAGCATCTCTGAGCGGACGGGCAATCACAGGCACATCGACGATGTTGTCGCAAATCAAGACCCGTTTGGCCCCGGTGACGACGATGCCGAAGGCATTGAACGCCGGGTCGGTGACCCCATCGACCAGCCGGATGGTATTGGCCCGAATAACCACCTCGCCGTGGGTAAACGGGGGCAGTCCATCGGGTGAAAGAATCGTGAGGTTGTCGAAGAGCTGGATTGCTGTTGGCGTGCCAAACTCGTAGTAGTACAATTGCCTCAGTTCGATGAGGTTGTCCTCGATTATAAGTCTTTTGACGCCCCAGACCCGCTGGTAGGTCGCGTTGTATCCGATGGCGTTGGCTTCAGGCACGCTTTTCATCTGGTACCGAAAAGTGATGACGTCGGGCACCTGCGTGATTTCGAAAAAGCCGTTAAAGTCGCTCCGCTGGGTGAGATCAAGCTGCGCCTTGCTCGAGTTTGACATTTTGATGCGGTCTCCGGCTTGCAGCGTGTGGGGAACGAGGGTTGTCGCCGCAGCCACTCGATTTCCGATGTGCTGTAGGACAGAAATACTCGCACCCCTGTCCTCCGCAAGGCCCATGTCGCTCGTCGGAGTGGATGGAGCCAAGTCAAACTGAAAGTGCACCGAATCAGGGACCACCGTTATCTTTAAGTTTTCCCTGTCATAATTAACATTTGAGGCGCTGGAGATCTTGATCACTTCATCCTTGCTGTATCCGTGACCTGATGAATTGGCCGGATCGCTGAGGTCATTGTAGGTTGCTTTAGCAATGGTGCCGCTGACGAGGCTCAGGGCGACTTTCCGCGTTCCGCGGTCCACGTTGCCATTGGTGAGATTGGGGCCGCTTCCGACATTCTTGTAATAATTCCGGCGAATGATGATTTCGCGGGTGTCCGAGGTGTCCTGGTACGGACCGCCGGTCAAAGTGTTGAAAACGACGTTGTCCTCGACGATACCGCCCTGGGTTGCTCCCATCGACAGGGCCTGGAAACCAGTGCCGATCAGGACACCCCCGTTGTAGGTGGTTTCGGTGGGGAGGTTCGCCGGGTCGAGGCCAAAATCGAAGCTGTAGTCGCCCATGGCGGGATCGCCGGCTCTCGAAACCCTCCAGTATCCAAACCACCTCGGGGAGTCGGGCCCTCCAGGCAGGGGAGATACCAGGATCCGCTGATTGACCACTTTGTTGTGCTTCCGAGGCTGGGGATTGCAGGTGGCTGTCGCCCCGCTGCGAGTCAATTGACCGGCCGAAAACGAGAAGCTGTCCCGGCCACTGGAAAAGGCGCAATCGACGAAGTTGCGCCGTAAAATCGCGCCGCGGGAGTACCCAAGGCGATGGTCGAAGCCCTCGCCGCCTCCACCCGTGTGGATGACAGTCGCTGTCATTTGATTGTTCTCGTTCGGCGCCACGCAAATGCAATCTTCGATGATCGGATTCACCATCTCCGCCAGGTCAGGATGTGCTCCTCCATTAGCCAGGACAAAGGCCTCGGCGCTGGGGGTTTGCGCCCCCCAATTGATCGCCTTCACTCGGCGGATGCGGGTGTAGCTCCCAACCAAACTGATGGCCGAGCAGGTGACATTGGCGTAATCAAAGCCACCAGGCGTCGCGACGGTTGGGCCGGAAAGCGGCTGCCCGAGCAGGTATGGCTGCCCTGGCACGCTCGGAGGAACCGTCAGGTTGCAGTCCACCGTCAAATCCTGGACCACAACGTAATCGAGCAGGTTGTTGTAATCCCCGCTGATCGCGTAATAATTGCCGCCCTGAACGTCCGCGAAGACGATTTTGAGGATCGTCACATCGATGCCGGAGCCGATGAAGTTCATGCCTTTCTTGGGCTGCCATATCTGCGGCCTTTTGCCCCCGGACGCTGCCCCAGCGTAGCCCCGTGTCTCGAACGTGCCCGGCCCGATGTGGATGCGCATGATGGTGTTGGGCAGAGCCGTCAGGTCGCGCATCCGGTCATCGAAGCGGAAAGTGAGTTTCGAGGCCGTGGCATTGGCGGCCGCGGGGCCTGCTGGAGCGGCGGCCAGCCAGAATTTGAAGGCGGTCGCGGTGACCGAATAAATCGCGTACGAGCCGTCCCAGCCCGTCCCTGCGTGTGCAATCGTCACCGCGTCACCCTCGAGATAGCTGCCCACTGCGAAGTTTGCGGTGACTTCGCGTCCCGAATTGGTGAGGGAGGCCAGGGGAAGCGGTGAGCCAGGCAGTCTGCTGCCGTCGTAAGGATCGCTTTGGGTGCCGCTGCCCTTGGTGCCATCGGTCCGCAGGGCGATCCACACGTCAAACGGCGGCGGATCGAGCAACAGGGCGTCAAGCAGCGACATGGCGGTTTACCCTTTCCTTTCCTCCGGCGGACTCCTGCCTGAGTTGGCGAGCGGGCGGGGCCAGGGCGGAGGCGTTCGATGCGCTCCCGCGCCCGGTCGGGAGCCGGGAATGGACAGACTCCGAGTTCGCGGTTTGGAAAACATATTCCTTATCATACCCTGAATTCGGTCCGTGTAAAACGGCCGCGGAACCCTTTCTTCAGCTTACGCCGGGCATCATGCGCAAAAGCCCCACCCTTGTCAATAGAAATCTGAACTTGGTTTTCCGTTTGGTCAGATGGAATTAGGGACTCAGGAAATCAGGAAAGCGCAACCGGGACGGAAAGCGAATCGGGTGATCGGGTGCCTTTGCATTTTCGTCGTCGGGTATTTTCTCTTCGCTCCTTGCAAGCAGTTGGGTAACCCTGGGACCTGTTTCACGTAACGAGGCTGAAGTTTCCCCGGAAAAAGAAGCGATGAGAGCCTCCTCACGTCGGCTGCTACTTTCTTGACAGGCTGCCAGGGTGACCGTGAACCAGGCTACACTTTTTCGGGCACGACGTAGGGCTTGCGATAGTCGCGGGTCAGGAGCGCGTTGGCTTTGGCGTTGCCCACGAACCGCTCGGCGGCCGGATCCATTTTCAGGAACACACCCAACGTAGCTTTGGTCAGGTTCAGGTCCACATCGTTCGCGGCCAGATGCGCTTGCATGCGGCCAAAGGTTTCCATGGCCTCTTTGTTTCCCTTTATCGCTTCGCGGATTTGGTCCGGCGAGGCTTGCCGGCCGAGGCGATAAGACACGTTGCCGGTGTGGCAGAGCGCGCTGGAAAGATGGCCTTCCAGAATGTCGGCGTGCAGATCGGTGTGCTTGCGGCTGCGGACGGCGTCGATGAAATTTTGGTAGTGGTCGGTCGAGCCTTTGAATTGCTTGATGACGTTCCCGTCTTTGTCGTGGACGGCGACGCTGCTGTAGTCGGGCACCACCGCATAACCCCCTTCGCAGTCGATCACCACGCCGATGCCCGCGCCGTGATAGCGGTCCATCTCCTTGGCGCCGGTCCTGGACGGCAGGCCGCGCACCTCGAAGAGCAGCGGCGCGCCGGGGTAATCGTGATAAACGAACTGGGTGTTGGGCGTCTCGCCGTCGTCCTCGTAACCCAGGCGTCCGCCCACGCTGAAGACGCGCGGGGAAAGTTCGTTCACGCCGAGCGCCCAGCGGCAGATGTCCATCTGGTGGATGCCCTGGTTGCCGATGTCACCGTTGCCGGTGTCCCAGATCCAATGCCAGTCGTAATGGAGGTTTTTGCGGCGCAGCGGCTTGCGCGGGGCGGGACCGCACCAAAGATCGTAATCGACTCCCGGCGGGATCGGCTGCGGGCCGGTGGTCTTGCCGATGCTGGGCCGCGGTTTGTAACAGAGGCCGCGGGCGAGGATGATTTTTCCCAGGTTGCCTTCTTTGATCCATTGCAGGCATTCCTTGATGCCGGTGCTCGAGCGGGACTGCGTGCCGGTCTGCACGATCCGCTTATATTTGCGCGCGGCTTCCACCAGCTTGCGCCCTTCCCAAACGTTGTGCGACACCGGTTTTTCCACGTACACATCCTTCCCGGCTTGGATCGCCCAAATCGCCGCCAGCGAATGCCAGTGGTTCGGTGTCGCGATCGAAACGGCATCGACATTCTTGCTCTCCAGCAATTGCCGGATGTCGGTGTGGCCTTCGAGCTCGGTGCCGCGCTCCTTCCATTTGGCCATTTCGGCGTCCAGGACGATGCGGTCAACGTCGCACAGGCCGGTGATGCGCACACCGGGGACGGCGCTGAGGCCCTTCAAATGGTCGCCGCCCCGGCCGCGGAAGCCGACGACGGCCATGCGAACTTCGTCACTGGGGCTTAATTGCGACCAGGAACGGATGGGTGCAGAAAGGGCGGCGGCGGTGAGGGCGGTGCGTTTGAGAAAGGCGCGGCGATTTATGTTTTTCATAGGTTTATTTTGAGCGACGATTCAATGGACGTTCGCGCGCGGCGGCTTATTGAGGCGAATTCATTCCGCGCTCTTCTTTCGCACCCGGACTGAGTTCGCGTAGTCCTGGTACTGCTCGGCGACCTTTGCTTCTTGCTCGTCGCCTTCGTGCAAATAAAAGCGGTAACGGAAGGTCACGCTTTTTCCCGGTTCAATCGTCAGGTCGCCGGCATGGGCGGGCTTTTTCTCGAAGTCATGCCAGCCAAAAGGATTGGCGGCGAACAGGCCGTAATCCCGCACGTGCCAGGTCGTCGGATGCCGGGGATTTTGAGGATGATCGAAAATGGCGATGCCGACGATCTTGCCGTCCACCGGGCCGTAGTAATCACACCAATCAGCGCGTTTGCCCCAGGTTTCGCCGTCGCGCGCCCCGGTGCTTTGGACGATATGGCCTTGGCCGGGCAGGGTGTTGCCGCGCGTCAAGCGCATCGTTTCGGCAATGCGCACGGCCATCGAGCCTTCCTTGGTGTCGCCCAAAACCAGTGCTTGGTCGCCCGCGTTGATGGTGATCTCGAAATCGAACAGGCGCTGGTGGTTGGGCCGGGCGTAAACGCGGAATATTCGCTCGTCGGTGCAGACCACGTCGCCGCCGGGCGCCACCCATTTGTTCCGGGACCTGATCACGCCGGCCTCGGCGCCGGATTTTATGTCGATGAATTTGTCGTGGAGGATCTGTCCGGCCTTGGGCGTTTCCGACCAGAAATCGACGCCGTTGACCGCGCCGTGCGAATACCAAAGCGAGCGATGATGCGGATGATCGTGGTCCTCGTCCGCCACGGTCTTCATGGGGTAATCGCGCGTCATGCGCGAGCCGCCCGGGCCGACCAGCGGATAGAAGTAAAGGTGCGGCGCGCCTTTGAAAATGTATTCGGTGAAGAGTTCGCCGTTGATCTCGACGCGCAGCTTGTTTTCCAATTCGGTGATTTGGACGCCGCCGCTCTTGCGGTCCGCGGCCGGAGCGAGCGGGACCAGCGTGACGGCCAAGAGCAAGGTTGCCGTCGCAAAGAAGAATTTTCCGGGCATGGGGCTTACCGTATTGAGCACCGGCGTCGTGGGTCAAGCCAAAGGCGAGACGAGACACACGAATTGAGAGTTGAGAGTTCGTAACGAGTTCGTTTAGGCTGTGGGATATATGAGCGGCATTTCGTTTGTGGTTGATGAACACGGCAAGAAGACGGCGGCCGTGATTGATTTGCGGCGTCATGGCCAGTTGTGGGAAGACATTTACGATTCCCTGGTCGTTGCGTCGCGCGCGCGCGAGCCGAGGGAAGGTCTCGAAGAAGTTAAGCGACGGCTCAAAGCGCGGTCGAAGGCGAATGGCTGATTACAGAATCACCTTCGCCCGTTCGGCGCGCAAAGAACTGGAGCGATTGCCGGCCGGTCTTGTGGAGCGGATCTTGGAAAAAATTGAGGCGTTGTCGGACAATCCTCGGCCCGCAGGCGTGACAAAGCTGAAAGGCCAAAAGGGCCTCTGGCGGCTGCGCGTAGGCGACTATCGCGTGGTCTTTTTCATCGACGACGCGGCCAGACTCGTCGATGTCTCAATCGTTCGTCACCGGCGGGAAGTGTATCGCGACCTGTAACGGGGGTTCCCCATCGTTCGGGCGTCGCGCCGCTGCGGCCACCTGAACCCGCGTCGCCGCGATAACCACGGTGGCCCGCGCCTGAAAGGACTTTCCGGCTATAGCGCTTGGCGTAGCTGGCGCGGGCGTCGTGGGTCAATTGAAATCAAGGACTTGCACCGATCGCGCATTTGTCTGGCTTTTTTCCTACCAACGGGTAAGGTGGCGGGCGACTCCAATGGCGACAATGACGATGTCTCAGACCGTTTGGCCGGGGATTCTTCTTCCCCGCTTCCGTCCAGCGAACGGGTGGAGGAATTGGCGTCGGCGGGCGCGGCCTTTTTCAGAAGGGTGCTGCAAGCCCGCGCCGCAAGCCACAGGCTTATGAAAAAACTCCTTCCCGCATTTCTGCTCCTCTTGGCCGGCCTGGCGCATTCGCTGCGCGCCGATACGACGGTCGTTATCAACGAGATCATGTACCACCCGGCCACCAACGAGCCGGCCTTGGAGTGGGTCGAGTTCCGCAATCAAAACAGCGTGGCGGTGGACATTTCCGGCTGGACGGTCACCAACGCCATTCAATTTGCCTTTCCACCGGGCACGATTGTGCGCGGCGGCGATTTTCTCGTGCTCGCCATTGCGCCGGCCACGCTCATGGCGGCGACGGGGCTGACCAATGTCTATGGCCCCTTCACTGGCCAGCTGCCCAACGGCGGCGCGACCATCGAACTGCGCAACATCAATGGCCGCCTGATGGATTCGGTGAGCTACGGCGTCGAGGGGGACTGGCCGGTCGGACCGGATGGCTCCGGTGTTTCGTTGGCCAAGTTCGATCGTAATTCCGCCAGCGGTCCGCCCGCGAACTGGGCCAGCAGCGAACAGATGGGCGGGACGCCGGGGATGGACAATTTTCCGCTGCTGGGCGTCGTCTTTTCTGAAAGCAAATTGGCGCGCATCGACCAACCCTGGAAATTCGACGCTTCGGGTAGCGATCTCGGCGCGGTTTGGCGCGAAGCCGGCTTTGACGACAGTGCCTGGGCCGCCGGTCCGGCGCTCTTCTACAATGGGACCGTGATCGCCGGCGAGGTGCGCCCCATCCCCACGTTGTTCAATACCGGCGTCGGCACCAACGGGAGCGCCTTGCCCGTCAGCGCCCGGGACCCACATTATCTTTTGACGGTCTCGGCGCAGAACCCCACCAACCCGCCCGTGGCCGCGATCGTGATGGTCAATAATGCCGGTTGGCTCGCCAATGACACCGCGTCCAGTTGGATCGGAGCGGTCAGCTCGGGAAATGTGAACATCAACCCCGGCAATTACTTTTTTCAGACCAAGTTCAGTCTGGCGGGTTTCGATTCGAGCAGCGCCCAAGTCAACCTCAACGTGGCGGTCGATAATGACTTGACCAACGTCTTTCTTAATGGCGCCGCCACCGGCGTGGCTTTCTCCGGTTTCAACGGCTTCAGTTCGACGTTCACCCTTACGAACGGCTTTGTGGATGGCACCAACACTCTGGAATTTCAGACTGTCAACCAGCCCGGTCCGGGGACGAATCCGGGCGGGTTCCGCGCGCTCGTCAACGGAACCGCCCTGGCCATCCTCACCAACACGTTCCTGCGGCCCGGTCCGACGACTTACTATTTCCGGACGAGCTTCAGCTTTACGGGCGATGTCGCCACCACCGTGCTGCGGCTGCATCCCCAGGTGGCCGATGGCGCTGTGTTCTACCTCAACGGCACGGAAGTCTTGCGTCTGAACATGCCAGACGGCCCGATCGACGCTTCGACGCTCGCGGTTACGGACGTCGAGGGCGTGGATTACAGCGGGCCGTTCGCGATTCCGTCCGACAACCTGCTCCCGGGCACCAACGTGCTTGCGGTGGAAGTCCATCAGGCGGGCGCGGGCGCGGATGGCATGGTGTTCGGAGCGGAACTGTTGGCGATGCCTTTCGCCCCGCCACCCGTCACTCTGGCCTTCAACGAACTGGCGGCGGCGACCAACGCGATTTTCTGGCTGGAACTGTTCAACTACGGCACGAACCAGATCGACTTGAGCGGCTTTGTCCTAGCGCAATTTGGGGTCACGAACAGCGAATACATTTTTCCCACCGGCCAGTCACTCGCGGCCGGCAATTATCTGGCGCTTTCCGAGGCGGAGTTGGGCTTTCATCCGCAGGCGGGCGATAAACTTCTCATTCTGCCGCCGACCCAAAACAAAGTGATCGATGGCGTCGTGGTGAAAACCACGCTGCGCGGCCGGCTGCCGGCGGGCGTCGGGCCGTGGTTGTATCCCGACCAACCCACTCCCGGCGGCCCGAACAGCTTCGCGCTCCATAACGAAATCGTGATCAACGAAATCATGTACCATCACCGCCTCGTGCCCGCCACGCCCACCGCGCCCGCCCAGCCATCGACCGAGTCGTGGCTCGAACTCTATAACCGCAGCGGCAATACCGTTGACCTGACCGGCTGGCAATTGAGCAGCGGGATCAGTTACAAGTTTGCCGCGGGCAAAACCATCGCGCCCGGCGGCTACCTCGTCGTGGCCAAGGATTCGGCCGGACTGCGCGCGCTCTATCCGGCGATCGACATCGTCGGCGACTTCAAGAAAAAGCTCGGCGGCGGCAGCGATTCGATTGTCCTCCTGGACCCCAACAATAACCCCGCCAATCAGGTCCGCTATTTCACCGGCGGGCACTGGCCGGAGTTTTCCGGCGGCGGCGGATCGAGCCTCGAATTGCGCGATTCTTACGCTGACAACTCGAAGGCCGAGGCCTGGGCCGCCAGCGATGAATCGGGCAAATCAGGCTGGAACACCTACACCTATCGCGGCATGGCCAACTTTCCCGTCAACAATATGCAACCCACGCAGTGGAACGAGTTCGACCTGGGCATGCTCGCCGCCGGCGAGTGTTTGGTGGACGACATCAGCGTGGTGGAATCACCAGCGACCGTGCCGATGCAACTACTCCAAAATGGCTCGTTCGAAAATGGCGCGGCTTCCTGGCGGTTTCTCGGCACCCACGGTTTGAGTGAGGTAATCGTCGATCCGGACAAGCCCGGCAACCACGTCCTGCACGTGGTGGCGACGAAGCCGATGGAGCACATGCACAATCACATTGAGACGACGTTTATCGGGAATCGGGCCGTCGTGAATGCCCGCACCTACGAGATTTCCTTTCGCGCCAAATGGCTCGCCGGCGACAACCAACTCAATACGCGGCTTTACTTCAATCGGCTGGGCCGGACGACGTTGCTGCCAGTGCCCGCGCTGAATGGCACGCCCGGGGCGCAAAATTCCCGTTACGCCGGGAACATTGGCCCGACCTTCTCCGGCTTCCATCACGCGCGCGTCGTCCCGAAACCGGGCGAAGCAGTCACCGTGACGGTCGTGGCCGAAGACCCGCAAGGAGTCAGCATGTGCGAGGTCTGGTGGTCGGCCAACGGGGGAGCGTGGAACAGCGCGCCGATGGCGCTGACACCGCAGCCCACCGTGCCCAACCTTTACACGGGAACCATTCCCGGCTTCCCCGCGGCCACGATCGTTCAATTCTATGTGCGGGCGGTGGATGGGCTGGGCGCCGCCGCGACTTTCCCGGCGGCCGGACCGGACTCGCGCGCCCTGTACAAGGTGGATGACGGCCAGGCCAATTTGAGCATCGCCCACAATTTCCGCATCATCATGACCCCGGCGGACACCGCCTGGCTGCATGCGCCGACCAACGTGATGAGCAACCGTCTCATCGGCAACACGGTGGTGTTCGACGAGCAGCAGGCTTACTACGACATTGGCCTCCGGCTTAAAGGCAGCGAGCGCGGGCGCGATCAGCCCTTGCGCGTGAGTTTCCATGTCGAATTTCATCCCGACGAACTGTTTCGCGGCGTGCACCCGGTCATGCTGGTCGATCGCTCCGGGGGCTGGAAATCCGGGGTGAGTGCCGCCCAGAGTTTCGGCCAGGACGAGATTCTGATCAAACACATGATGAACCACGCCGGCGGCATTCCCGAAACCCAAGACGATCTCTGCCACGTAATCACGCCGCAAATCGCGCAAACCAGCTCGGCCATCCTCCTGCCGCGGTTCGAGGATGATTGGCTGGACACGGCCATCGTCAACGGCGGCTCCGGCAATCTGTTTAAGTATGATTTGATTTACTATCCGATCTCCACGTTCAGCGGCGGTCCGGAAGGCTACAAATTGCCCGAGCCGGACAATGTGCTCGGCACGGACTTTTCCGATCTAGGCCCGGACAAGGAATTTTACCGCTGGAATTTCCTCATCCGAAACAACCGCGACCTGGACGATTACAGCGGCCTCATAGCCTTTCTCCGGACCTTGAGCCAAACCAGCCCGGCTCTGCTGGACGCCCAAACCAAACAAGTGATGGACGTGAACCAATGGCTGCGCACTTACGCGATGATCTCCCTTTGTGGCGTGGGCGACACTTACACCTGGGGCAACGACCATAATTTGTTTTGTTACGTCCGCCCCTCCGACCAAAAGGTAATGACTTTTCCGTGGGACATGGATTTCGCCTTTGTCCAATCTCCATCCGGCGCCCTGGTCGGCGACCAGAACTGGTCGCGAGTCATCAATCTGCCTGGCAACCTCCGCTGCTATTACGCGCACATGCTCGACATGATGAACACCACCTTTAACACCAACTACATGGCCTTCTGGGTGAAACACTACAACGCCTTTTGCGACCACCAGGATTTCTCCAGCATTCTTACTTTCATTGGCCAACGCGCGGCTTCGGTGCGTTCGCAACTGGCTTCGGCGACCAACGCGCCGTTCAACCTCAGCGGCACGAATAGCTTCAGCACCAACAATAACCTGGTCACGCTGACCGGCACGGCTCCTGTCCAGGTTAAAACCATCCTGGTCAACGGGGTCGCTTATCCGATCACTTGGAATTCGGTCACCAGTTGGACGCTTCACCTTCCGGTCAGCTCACCGACGAACGTCTTCAACCTCCAGGGTTATGATCTTTTCGGCAATCTCCTGACCAACGCCAGCAAGACCGCGACGGTGTATTACACCGGGCCGCCGCCCTCGCCGCGGAATCTGATCGTCATCAACGAAATCATGTATAACCCGTCCGTTCTGGGCGCTTCCTACGTGGAGCTTTTTAATTCCTCCTCCAGCTTCAGCTTTGACCTGTCCGGCTGGCGATTCGACGGGTTGAACTACACTTTCCCGCCCGGCGCGATCATGACCAACGGACAGTTTCTCGTGCTGGTCAAGGACCACGTCGCCTATTTGTCGGCCTACGGCCCGGGCGCGCCGTTGTTCGGCGAATTCAGCGGCAACCTCCAGACCAACGGCGAAACCCTCACCCTCATCAAGCCCGGCGCCAGGCCGGCCGACGATCTCATCGTCAATAAAGTGCGCTACGGAACTGTTCCCCCGTGGCCTGCCGACGCCAATGGCTCGGGCCTTTCGATTCAACTCATCGACGCCAGCCAGGACAACAGTCGCGCGAGCAATTGGTCGGACCGATGGAACGACTGGCGCCGCGTCAGCGCCTCGGCGAATGCCGGCAGTTCCCGGCTCTTTTTGTACCTCGACGTCGTCGGGGATGTTTATATCGACGACGTTTACCTCGCCGCCGGCAGCCAGCCGGAAGTGGGACCCAATTTGGTGGTGAACGGCGATTTCGAATCTGACTTGAGCGGCCCGTGGAACGTGTCCACCAACAACGCCGGTTCGACCATCAGTAGGAGCGTGAGCCATTCCGGCAGCGGCAGCCTGCACCTGGTTTCCACCGCGCTCGGCGGGTCTGCTACCTACCGCTCTATTTGGCAGGACACTCTGCCTGTGGTGACCAACACGCAATACACCTTGAGCCTGTGGTATCTGCCCACCACGAATGCCAACGTCCTGACCGCCCGCACGTCGCCTGGCACGCTGGCCGCCACCAAGTCCGTCCGGCCTATTTTCTTCACTCCCGGCGCGCCCAATTCCGTTGCGGCAACGCTCCCGCCTTACCCGCCACTCTGGATCAACGAAGTGCAGCCCGACAATCTCAACGGTATCTTGGACAACGCCGGCGAGCAGGACCCGTGGCTCGAACTTTATAACGCCGGCGCCAGCGCGCTGCCGCTCGACGGCTTGTATCTCGCCAACAATTACACCAACCTGGCGCAATGGGCTTTTCCGGCCGGCACCGTGATCAATCCCGGCGAATTCAAAGTCGTCTTCGCCGACGCCCAGCCCGAAGAATCCACCGCCGCCGAACTGCACGCCAATTTCCGGCTGGCCGGCGACTCCGGCGTCCTGGCACTTTCGCGGACTTATCTCGGCCAGCCGCAACTGGTCGATTACCTCAACTACGCCAACGTCACCGCCGGGCGTTCCTTCGGCTCTTTCCCGGACGGCCAGTCGTTCGATCGCCAGGAGTTCTTCTACGTCACCCCCGGCGGCACGAACAACGGGGCGCTCGCGCCGCTGAACGTGCGTATCAACGAGTGGATGGCGAGCAACACTCATACCCTCGCCAATACGAAGCACAACAACGCTTACGACGACTGGTTCGAGCTTTACAACCCCGGCATCGGTTACGAGGACCTGGCCGGCTACTATCTCACCGACAACCTGGCCAACCAATTCCAGTTCCGCGTGCCGCCCGGCTACGTGGTCCCGCCGCACGGCTTTCTGCTGGTGTGGGCCGACAACGCGCCCGGCTTGAACAGCCCCAATTCCGCGGACCTCCATGTCAATTTTCAATTGGCGAAAAGCGGCGAGCAAATCGGCCTTTTCGCCGCGGACGGCACCCAGATCGACGCGGTCACTTTCGGCGCGCAGACCAATGACATCAGCCAGGGCCGCTATCCCGACGGCACCGGCGCGGTTTATTTCCTGGCGACGCCCACGCCGCGCGCGCCGAACAGTTTTAACGGCAACCTGCCGCCAGTGGTTGACCCCATTGCGGACAAGATCATCTACCCCGGCGAAACTCTCGCCTTCACGATCACCGCCAGCGATCCAAACCTGCCGCCGCAGATCCTCACTTTCAGCGTCGATAGTGGCTTGCTGTCGGGCATGAGGATCGATCCCGCGAGCGGCCGCTTCGATTGGACAACGCTGCCCGCGCAGCCGCCGGGCACGAACATGGTCACCGTGCGCGTGACCGACAACGGGACGCCGAACCTGAGCGCCGCGCGCAGCTTCAAAATCATCGTGGCGCTGCCTCCGCGAGTGACCGGGATCAGCCGTTTGCCCAATGGCGGCGTGGCGTTGAGCTTCCAGGCGATCGCTGGAAAAACGTATCGCGTGGAATATAAGAACGCGCTCGATGATCCGGATTGGACCGCGCTCCCGAGCGACGCGACGGCGACCTCCAGCGCCCTCACCATCACCGATAACATCGGCGCCAATCCGCAACGCTTCTACCGCGTCCTGGTGGTTGATTGACTGAGCGGACTTGCCTGGGTTATTCGATTGTGACTCAACATTATGACCTGATCGCGCTTGAGCCAGCCGACGCGGTGCGCGTCGTCCTGGATTTGCAACCACGCTTCGTTGCCGCTGATTTGTTTCTCGTCCAGGACGCTCACCTCCATGCCATCGCGCAACTGGTAAAACACCTGCGATTCCTCCAGCGGCCCGTAGCGCACAATCGCTTCGGGCACGATCACGACCGCCGATCGCGTGTTGGCCTGCTCGAACGCCGCGGCGCCGAGGCACCCGGCCAATAGAACCGCCGCCAGGCCGGCCGTGGCGGTGTAGCCGCTCAGAGGCTTTCGCCAGGGCCGGCGATATTCCCGCAACGCCAGCAGCAGGAACCAGAGCCAAAACGCGCCCGCCGCCAGGGTGGTCCATTCGTTGAGCGTGAGCGTGGCCAGCCAGCGCTGCCAGCGCGTGCCCGGAAGCGTATCCCTGCCTGTTACAGCGTTGCGCGCGAACTGCAAATTGAAGCGCAAGCTGGGATCACGCGGGGCCAACGTTTCCGCCTGCCGGTAGGCCGCGATTGCCCTCCCTTTCTCCCCGGCTTTAAAGCAGGCATTGCCCAAGTTGAAATAAAGCGTGGATAGCCTTGCGCCGGATTGAATCATCGCTTCATAACCGGCGGCGGCCTCGGCGTACTTGCCTTGCTCGTAAAGCTTGTTGGCTTGATCGAAGGCGGAGGCAGCCGGCTCCGCGCGCGAACCGCAAATCGAACCTGCGACCAGGAGTCCACAGAGAACCCTTTGAACACGGCGGAATTGGCGGCCGCTGATCGGCGGCCGCGTTGCTCTGCCGCCGCTCTGCAAAAGCAGGCTGTCCGCGACTCCTTCTGCCGCCGGAAGACTGCTCAGCTCCCTCCCGCCGTTCATGCCTTCAAGTTTTTCAGATCGCGAAGGACCGACTCCGCGCGCGGGATCAGCGCGGCCAGTTCCTGGCTGGATTTGAGCGGAGCGTAGCGCGCCTGGTTGCAGGTGTGGAATAATTCACGCAGCGCGCGCAAAGAGCCCTCCGCCAAATTGCGGCCGCGCAATCGCTCCTCGATGACCGCTTCGGTGATGGCCGAGGCGGGCAGGTCGAGCCGCTCCCCGATCTGTTCCTGAAGCAGGCGAAAGAGCGTCGCGAAAAATTCCTCCGCTTGCTGGCCGCCCGCCGCGGCGCGCAGTTCCTGCAAGCCGGCGCGCACGCGCTGCGCCACGTTGCGCTGGCGGCGCAGCCTTGGATTATTCGCCAGCGATTCCCTGCGCTTACGAGTCGCCAGCAGCGAGAGCCATGTGAACACCGGCACCCCTTGCAGCAGGAGAAACCAGCCTTGCTGGATCAAGGGCGGCCGGGCCGGACCCGCGGCTTCGAGTCGCGCCTTGATGTGAATAATGTCATTGATTGGCGTCGGCGGATCGGCGCCAGCCGCGGCGTTCGTCAGACCGGGCGGCGGCACGGAGGCGGCGACGCTGGCCTGGACGTTGAGCGGGATCGGCGCGTTGCTCAGGGTGCGATAGGATTTCCGGTCCGGGTCAAAATAGCCGAACTGAAAGGCAGGCAATTCCCGAATCTCGTGGTTTTTGGGGATGACCACCTGCTCGAAGCTCTTGGTGCCGGAGAAGCCGAGCGAATCGTTCAGGTCCAGTTTGCTGGTGGGCGGATAGGTTTTGAATTCGCGCCAGGCCGGCTGCTCCGGCATCGTCAGGCCATCGAGCTTGCCACGGCCCGAGATTTGCACTTTGACGGTGATCGGATCCCCCACGGCGAGATTGGTCGGTCCGGCGGTGACGGATAGCGAGAAGCTGCCGACCGCGCCATTGAAGTTTTCGGGAACGCCTTGGGTGGGCAAAGGCAGCACTCGCATGGTCACCGCATCGCTCTGCAACGTGGTGGGCCGCCCCTGCACGCTGGAATTGAAAAAGCCGAACGGATCGAAGGGATCACGGCGCCGCGGGGTGGTGATGGGCACGAGCACCGTCAGACTGCACTCGGCCGGACCGAGCGTGAGCGCGCCGGCCTGGGCCGCCGAGGCGGAGGTCTTGAAGGCGGCCAGGTTGTAGATCGCGTTGCCAACTTGCGTCCGTGTCTGCGTTGGTTTGGCGTTTTGGCCAAGGGAGAAGCCCGCCGCCTTCAATTGCGGCATCTGCACGTCCTGGGCGCTCTGCCAGTAAAGTTGAATCTCCACTGGAAACGATTCGCCAAGATACACCTGAGTTTTGGGCACGACCAGGCGCAGGAAAGCAAGATTCGTGACCGCTGAGGGGGGCCTCGCCGCCGCCGCCGCAGTGCCGGGGAGCACCTTCAACTTGAGGGGCGGGCTGGCCAACGTTTTGCCTTCCACCACCACCTGCATCATCGGGATCGTGACGTCGCCCGGTTGGGTCGCGACCAGGGTGTAATTGTAGGAAATCTTCGAGGTCGCCTGGCCGTTGACGATGTTGAACTCGCTGGATTGACCCGAAGAGGTGACGGTGAGATTGGACAAGGCCGGCAACTGCGGTTCGCCCTTGGGCGAAAAGCCTTCGAAGCTCAAAGTCAGGGTGACGCTTTCGCCGAGCGGAACGGTGTCGCGGTCGAGTTGCGCGGTGAAGGAAGCGGGCGCCGCGAGCGCCGCCGCGGCAGCCACAAGCAGGCACGGAAAGCCGGCCAGCAGGGCGCAGGGCCGCGCGCGCGCAGACAATGGTTTGCGCAAAACTCTCCCCGTCCGGGCAAGGATGCGTTGACCAGCCTTTGATGCTCGATCTGAATTCAACTTCACGACTCAATCGGCCATTTTGCGTTGAATGTTGCCCGTCTGCTTCGCTCACGCAAGCGCAGAGACGCGCGGGCGCCCCTGCCTATTCGAGCGACAACGGAAGCTTGCCCGATTTTATTGCCGGGGGTTGGGAGGAAGCCGGAGTGCGTGAACGCGTGATCTTGTCTGGGGACGGCCGGTGGCAGGACGCGATCGTGAGCGGCACCAGGATAAACCGGCCGATGGCGCGCTCGCGAGGGATTCAGTTGTTCCCAAAGACGGCGCGAATGTTGGACGTTTTGAAAAAGGACCGTGTGCCCCGCAGCACCACCATGTCGGCCATCGACGCGGGCGGCGGCTCCTGGGGAGGAAGCGCCGCAAGCGTGTCGTTATCGTTGAAGAACCGGTCGAACATCTTCTTGCCGCGGGTGAATCCGGCGTGATAGCCGCGGAGATAGAAGAGGACGCCCGCAAGCGCGATCAAAGCCAGATAGATAAAATCTTTCGTTGCCATCGGATCGGGACCATTTCGACAGGTTCGCGTTCGTTCGTCGGATTAGCGGCTAACACATCTTCGGTTGAGCACAACCGGTGCCGCCTTCGAGTCCCGCTGAGCGAAAAGTCGAGAGTGTTTAAGTGCTTCAAACGTAGTGGCGTGAAAGAATCCTCCGTGGACCTCGGCTGGACGGTGAGGCATCCGCCGCTGCCGCCCAGGGTAAGCGCTGCGCAGGAGGCGGCATTTTGTGCCGTACCCGTTTAGCGTGCCCGCCGCCAGATGAGGACAGGAGGAGCGCGATGCGCTCCCCCTATTCTCATCGACGCAAAGCAGGTGCGCCACATTTGTCTCGCCGGGGTCGGCTGCGTTGTCCTCAATCAGCCCGTGCGGGCCAATCGCGGAACTCTTGCGGGTCCTATCCTTTGGGTTTGGGTGGCTTCCGGCTGCTGTCATTTTCCCATGAATCACCGCGGGGCGGAACGACCGCCGCTGCCGGCGGCGATCGCGGCATCATTCGATTATCCGAAAACCAACAAGCTGGTTTGGAGGGAACGAGTGCTGGGTGCGACGCGGCGTTATAACCTAAAACGGATCGAACTGCCGTCGGTCCCTCCAACCGCAGGCCCAACGCGGAGGATCGTCCTGGATTGTTACCAACCGCTGGCAACGAACAAAACGCCGGTCATCCTGGTGTTGCCGATTCTGGGCGGTTCCTACGAACTGGAGGAGTATTTCGCCGATTTCTTTGCGCGGCACGGACTTGCGGCGGTGATCGTGCATCGTGAAAGAATCAACCCCAGCCTGCAAGCAATGGAAGCGTTCGACGACATGTTCCGACAGACGGTGCTGGACAACAAACAGGCGATCGACTGGCTGGAAACGCAGCCGGAGGTCGATCCGGGCAGGATCGGAGTCTTCGGAGCCAGCATGGGGGGCATCAAGGGCGCCCTGCTGGTTGAGCTGGACGAGCGGGTACAGGCCGCCGTCCTCGGTCTGACAGGCGGTGACCTGCCTTATATTTTGACGCACACCACGGAAAGGGGCATCGCCCGGCGGCGGAAGGCCTGGTTGGGCGAGCATAAGGTGTCACTGGCAGAATTGAAGGAGCAACTGCAACAAAAAATCAGTTGCGATCCGGCAGCCTTCGCCCCGTATGTCCAGCCGGCGAAAGTTCTGCTGGTGCTGGCGGCCGGCGATACCGTCGTGCCCATTCGCGCGGGCCTGGAACTGCGGAGGAAAATGGGGAAGCCTGAGACGGTTCTGGTCATGGCCGGCCATTATTCCGCGCTGGTCTATGTTCCTTACATTCAACACCAGGCGTTGAAATTCTATCGGAAAAGATTCGCTCCTTGCGCCGTTAATCCTTCCCCTGGCCCTCGGCCGCGCCGTGGTGGTTGACGGCGCGCCGCCCATTTCATTAGCTTGCGCGCATGATCATCGCGCCCTCGTTGCTGGCCGCCAATCACGGACGCTTCGCCGAGGAAACTTTGCGCGCCAATAATGCCAGGGCCGACTGGTTGCACCTCGACATTATGGATGGCCATTTCGTCCCCAACATCTCCTTCGGCCCCGAAATGGTCCGCGTCTTGCGTCCGCTCACGAGGATGAAGCTCGACGTGCATCTCCTCTGTTCGCGGCCGGAAATTTTGCTGGCCCCGTTGGTCGAGGCCGGCGCCGATCATCTCATCATCCACGTCGAGCTGGGCGAGCGGGTCACTCCGTTGCTTTGGAAAATCCGCTCGCTGGGCGTCAAGGCCGGGCTGGCGATCAACCCCCCGACGGCCATTGCCAACGCCCAGCCCCACCTCGAACAAATCGACCTGCTGCTGGTCATGACGGTGAACCCCGGCGCCGCCGGCCAGCCGTTCATCCACGAGATGCTGCCTAAAATTCAGCAAGCCCACTCCTGGCGGCTCCAGAAAAATCTCAACTACCGCTTGGCGGTCGATGGCGGCATCAACTTCCTCAGCGCCGTCGAATGCGCTAAAGCCGGCGCGGACACCTTTGTCAGCGGCAGCGCGCTCTTCGGCCATCGCCAGATTAAACGAGCGGTGCGGCGGATGCGCGACCTCGTCAACGCGCACGCGCGGCGGCATTACAAGCCGCAACCAATGCCCGTCGGAGCCGCAGCCCTTTGACTCGCGCCCCGGCCCGCGCAACCACCTCCATGACGCGAATCAAATTCGGGACCGACGGCTGGCGCGCCGTCATCGCCGAAGACTTCACGTTCGCCAACGTCGATCGCGTGGCTCAGGCCACCGCCGATCATTGGAGCGGCAACCCCGTCGCCGGCACCAAGAAGGAGGTGGTGGTCGGTTTCGATCGGCGTTTTCTCTCCGATCAATTCGCCCGGCGCGCGGCGGAGGTTTTTTGCGGCAACGGTTTTCAAGTGGTCCTCACCGCGCAGCCGACGCCGACGCCCGCGGTTTCGTTTGCGGTCAAGGCGCGGCGGGCGGTTGGCGGCGTGATGATCACCGCCAGCCACAATCCCGCCGCCTTCAACGGATTCAAATTGAAGGCCCACTACGGCGGTTCGGCCGAACCGGCCGCCTGTCAGGCCGTCGAGGCGCTGCTCGACCAAAATCCGGTCCGCGCCATGGTGGTTAACCGCGTCCTGCCGAACAAGATTGCCTTGGTTGACATTCGCCCGGCGCATTACCGGGCGATCAAGAAGCTGGTGGATTTCAGCCTCATCTCCCGTTCGCGGCTGCGCTTCGCGCACGATCCCTTGTTTGGCGTGGGCGCCGGCTGCTTCGCGGAATTGCTCGCCGGCACGAGTTGCCGGGTGACCACGCTCAACGCGGCGCACGATCCGAACTTCGGAGGCATCAATCCCGAGCCAGTCGAAAAAAACTACGCGCCGACCGCCGCCTATTTGAAAACGCACCCGCACGATCTCTGCCTGGTGACCGACGGCGATGCCGATCGGGTCGGCGGCATGGATGGCCGCGGCAATTATCTCTCGACCCACCAGATCATTTGTCTCTTGCTCCATCATCTCGTCGTCAACCGGCAAGCCAAGGGCCGCGTGGTCAAAGCGCTGACGACCACTTCCATGATCGATAAGATGTGCGCGGCGCGCGGGCTGGAACTGGTCGAGACCGGTGTCGGCTTCAAATACATTTGCGCCGAGATGCTCAAGGGCGATGTCATCCTGGGCGCCGAGGAAAGCGGTGGCATCGGTTTTGCCGGCCACGTGCCCGAACGCGACGGGATTCTCGCGGGCCTGATGCTGCTCGAGTTGCTGGCGACCGAACGGGTTTCGATCAACCGGCTGATTGCGCGGCTGGAACGGGAGTTCGGCCCGCATCGCTACGCGCGGGTCGATGCGCGATTCCCGCTCGAGAAACGAGCGGCGTTGATGGAGTTCTGCCAGCGCAATCCGCCCGCCAAACTGCTCCGCTCGCCGGTCGTGGACATGAAATCGTACGACGGGGTCAAGTACGTGGCCCAGGATGGTTCGTGGCTGATGCTCCGCGGATCGGGCACCGAACCGATTCTCCGAATTTACGCCGAAGCCGGCTCCGACCGCGGGGCCCGGCGCCTGATAAAACTTGGAATGGCGATGACCAGCCGCGTTTGACTCCGACCATGCGTTGTGCGAGCAGGAGCCCGCCCGTTCTCCTTCGCGCTCGCCCCGCGAGCCACGCGCGGGGAGCGCGGCTGTGTCCGGAGGACCAGCCGTAGCGCGGCCGAATACGAGGACGTGCTCAAGCCTCCCCAACGCGCCTCCGCGAGCGTGGCCGCTGCGACTGGGGCTTCGCCCACAGTCGCGCTCCGAACTCTCCACGAGCCTCCGGTTCACGAAATCTTTTTGTTGGTGCAGCAAGCGAGGGATTTTGGTAAGTTTTCGTAGTATGAGTTCCCCGATCTCAACGTTTTCGTTTCCGACCGCTACTCTGTTCGGTCCGGCCGCAATCGCGGAGTTGCCGGTGCGGGTGCGCCAAATGGGCGGCCGGCGGCCCCTGGTGGTCACCGATCCGGGCGTGCTGCAAACCCAGGCGTTCCAGACTTTGTCCAACACCCTGGGCAGCAAGGACCTTGGCCAAACCTGGGAATTGTTTCACGGCGTTCATAGCAACCCCACCGAACAGGACGTCGTGGACGCGGCGAAAGCCTTCAGCGAAGCAAAATGCGATTGCGTGATCGCTTTTGGCGGCGGGAGCGCGCTGGATGTCGGCAAGGCCTGCCGCCTCCTGGTCAAACGGCCCACGCTCAAGTTGAGCAAATTCAACATGCATGACGATTGGAGCGGGTTGCCGCGCTGTGTTTGCGTCCCGACGACCGCCGGAACCGGCAGTGAAGTCGGCCGCAGTTCGGTTATCACTCTGGCCGGCACCCAGCGGCGCTCCGTCATCTTTCTTCCGCGTCTCCTTGCCAAGCTGGTGATCCTCGATCCGAAACTCACCACCGATCTGCCGCCAAAACTCACCGCCGCGACCGGCCTGGATGCGCTGACGCATTGCATCGAATCCTTCACCTCCCCGGTCTTCCAGCCGTTCTGCGATGGCATCGCCCTCGAGGGCATTCATCTGATCGTCGAAGCGTTGCCGATCGCCTTCAAGAACGGCGCGGACCTCGACGCGCGCGGCAAAATGCTCGCCGCCGCCGCGATGGGCGGGGTGGCGTTTCAAAAGGACCTCGGCGCGACGCATTCGCTGGCCCATCCGCTCTCGGCCCTTTGCGGCATGCATCATGGCACGGCCAACGCGATTTGTTTGCCCCACGTCATGGCCTTTAATTCCCAGCGCAAGCCGGGGCTTTATCGCCGGGTGGGACTGGCCTGCGGGCTGGATCTGAACAAGTTTTCGCCGCCGGAAGCTGACCGGCAGACGATCGATTTCATCCGTAAATTCAACGCCGGCTTGGGGCTGGCCGAGGGGCTGCGCGCCTCCGGGGTCAAGGAATCGCAAATCGAGGCCCTGACAAACCAGGCGTTCGAAGACCAATGCCACCTGACCAATCCCGTGCCCGTTAAACACGACGATCTCAAAGCGCTCTATCTGGCGGCGCTATGAGCGACTTCCCGACCCAGTTGTTCATCAACGGTGAACTCCGCCCGGCCGCCAATGGCAGAACCATCGCCCTGACCAACCCCGCCACCGGCGAAGCGTTCAGCGAGGCCGCCGCCGCCACGGCCGGCGACGTGGATGGCGCCGTGGCCGGCGCCCAAGCCGCGTTCGTCCAATCGTGGCGCGACCTCAGCCCGCGCCGGCGAACCGACATCCTGTTCGCCGTTGCCCAGGCGATCCGCCAGCGCGCCGAGCAACTCGCGCAGCTCGAATGCCGCAACATCGGCAAGCCGATCAGCGACGCGCGGGATGAAGTGCTGCTGGGCGCCCGCGTCTTCGAATACTACGCCGGCGCCATCACGAAATTTTTCGGCCAAACGATCCCGGTCGCGCGCGGCGGATTCGATTTCACCCTGCGGCAGCCGATGGGCGTCGTGGCCGCGATCGTGCCGTGGAATTTCCCCTTTCCGATTGCCTGCTGGAAGGCCGCCCCCGCGCTGGCCGCCGGCAATACCGTCGTGCTCAAGCCCGCCAGCCAGTCGCCACTCACGGCGATCCTGCTGGGACAGCTCGCCCACGCGGCGGGCCTGCCGGGCGGCGCGTTGCAGGTCGTGCCGGGCGCCGGCGGCGAAATCGGCGACACCCTCGTGACGCACCCGCTCGTGCGGAAGATTTCGTTTACCGGCTCGACGGACATCGGTTCGCGCATTATGGCCCTGGCGGCGCGCGACCTCAAACGGGTCTCGCTGGAATTGGGCGGAAAATCGCCAAACATCATTTTCGCCGACGCCGACCTCGAACAAGCCGCGCAATCCTCGCCCATGAGCGTCTTTGCCAACACCGGCCAGGATTGCTGCGCGCGCAGCCGGGTGTTCGTCGAGCGAAAAGTCTTCCAACGGTTCGTGGACAAATTTGTTGAAACCACCCGGCAATTGCGCATCGGCGATCCCGCGGACGAATCGACCCAGATCGGTCCGCTGGTTTCCGCCGCGCAACGCCAAACGGTCGAGGAGTTTATCCAGGAAGCGCGCCAGGCGGGGTGTGTGGTGGCGGCTGGCGGACAACGCCCGGCCGGAAAGGGTTTCTATCTCGAGCCGACCGTGCTGCTGGGCGCGGGGCCAAATCACCGCGTCTGGCGGGAGGAAGTTTTTGGGCCGGTGGTTTGCATCCGCCCGTTCGACGACGAAGCGCAAATGCTGCGCGAAGTGAACGATTCGCGTTATGGCCTGAGCGGTTCTCTCTGGACCAACGACCTCAAGCGCGCCCTCCGGGTTTCGCGCCAGGTCGAAAGCGGCGTGTTGAGCATCAACTCGCATTCGAGCGTCCACCTGGAAGCGCCCTTCGGCGGCTTCAAGCAAAGCGGGATCGGCCGCGACCTGGGCATGCACGCGATGGAGGGCTACACGGAATTAAAAAATATCTATGTGGCGGAATGAACCCCTGGCTTGAGCCGCTCGCATGAACCTCCAATCCCTCAAACTCAAAATCAGGCGGGGCGAAATCGACACCGTCATCGTTGCGGTTCCCGACGTGTTCGGGCGCCTAGTCGGCAAACGCGTCACCGGCCAGTTTTTTCTGGACTGCGTCGCCGATCACGGCACGCATGGCTGCAATTATCTGCTGACCGTCGATATCGAGATGGAGCCGATGAGCGGTTTCAAACTCGCGAATTGGGAAAAGGGCTTCGGCGATTTCGCGCTGCGGCCCGACCTTTCGACCTTGCGGATTTTGCCATGGCTGCCGGCCACCGCGCTGGTCCTTTGCGATTTTCGCCAACCTAACGGCAAGCCGGTGGAGGAGGCGCCGCGCGCGGTCTTGCGGCGCCAGGTCGATTCGCTCAGCCAAAAAAGGCTGATCTGCAACATCGCCAGCGAGCTGGAGTTTTTTCTGTTCCACGCAAGTTACCACGACGCCTTCCTCGCCGATTACCGCAACCTGACTCCTTCGAGCGACTATCGCATTGATTATCACACCATGCAGCCGGCGCGCGACGAGGCGTTGTTCCGCTCGCTCCGCAACGGCATGGCGGCCGCGGGGGTGCCCGTGGAATCGAGCAAGGGCGAGTGGGGCCGGGGACAGCATGAGATTAATTTCACTTACGCGCAGCCGGTGCCGATGGCCGACATGCACACTCTGTTCAAGCAGGGCGCCCGGGAAATGGCCGCTCAACATGACCAGGCGATCACGTTTATGGCCAAGCCGTCGGCGACCGAACCGGGAAACAGTTGCCACATCCACGCCAGCCTTTGGCAGGGCGGAAAAAACTTGTTCTGGAACGCCGGGAAAAGCGCCGGCTCGAAACTCTTCCGCCAGTTTCTCGGCGGGCTGATGAAATATTCACGGGAGCTGGGCTACTTCTTCGCGCCAACCATCAACGCCTACAAACGCTACCAGCCGGCCAGTTGGGCGCCCACCAAGCTGGCCTGGGCGTTCGACAATCGCACGGTCGGGTTCCGCGTCGTCGGTCATGGCCCTTCCTTCCGCATCGAGAACCGGATGCCCGGGGCCGACGCCAATCCGTATCTCGCTTTCGCCGCAACGCTCGCCGCCGGCATGGCCGGCGTCGAAGAACAACTCGATTGCGGCGAGCAATACGAAGGCAACGCCTACGTCGATGCCGAACTGCCCGGGCTGCCGAAAACATTGCGTGAAGCCGCCGACTTGCTCGACCGCAGCCAGCTCGCCCGCCGATCGCTCGGAGACGCGGTCGTTGATTTTTACGCGCACACCGCGCGGCTGGAGGTGCGGGCCTTCGACAACGCCGTGACCGACTGGGAGCGCCACCGCTATTTCGAGCGGATTTGAAGTTGTCAATGACAGCCGGCGCCATTCCACCATGACCCTCAAAAATTGTTGGCCAGATGAGGTCAAGGACATCAGACCTTGTGATTTCCGATGACATCAAATCAAACCACCCAAACGACGTTTCTCCCAGCTCTCAACCTGAATCCCAAAAGCCTCCGCCGAGCCGGCAGTGCCGCGGCGTTTGAACGCCGGGCGATGCTCCTGGCACTCTTGACCGGGGCGTGCGGGACAATTCACGCTCAACCGGCCAATGACAATTTCGCCGACCGAATCGTGCTGACGGGCGCGTCCATTGCCGCCGCCGGTTCGAGTGTGGGCGCCACCCGCGAATCGGGCGAGCCTGGCGAATTTGACAGCGTCGAACGGCGGCGATTCATCAATTCCGTCTGGTGGACCTGGACGGCGCCGACGAACGGATTGTTAACTGTTACATCTGCCGGCAGCGATTTCAACACTATGCTGGCTGTCTATACCGGCTCGACGCTCACTAACCTGGTCGAGGTTGCGTACAGCGACGCTTCCCTAAGTGGCCGGCCCAGCAGGGTTGCGTTTCATGCGCTTTCAAACATCCCCTATCAAATCGCTGTGGGAGGAGGCGAAGGCGGCATCAAGTTTAATCTTTCGTTTTCTCCGCCACCTCCCAATGACGATTTTACCAATCGCATTGACTTGGGCAGCGCGAATGTCAAGACCTACGGCGACAACACGGCTGCCACTTCCGAGCCGGGCGAGCCGAGTGAAGTTTATGATGGCGCCTTCCATTCCGTTTGGTGGTCCTGGATGGCTCCGGCATCCGGTCCGCTAACCATTACCGCCGAGGCAGTGGCGAAGTTGGGTTATGGCTCTATTCCTGGGGGACCTTTCATTGGGCTAAGTGTGTTCACCGGGAGCTCTCTCCGGACTCTTTCCCCAGTCGCATCGCAACCGGGCTACCCTCCACTCCTCACCAGCCAGGTCACCTTTGGAGCGCAGGCAGGCATGACTTATCAGATTTCTGTGAGCGGTCTGCTTGGAGTACCCGGGGCCTTCACCCTTAACGTCGCGCAGACCACGCCACCCATCGTGATCCTGACGGATCCCTCCGACAATGCCGATTATCTATCGGGTTCACCAATCGCTTTCACCGCGCAGGCGTTCGACGCCGACGGGACCGTCCAACGGGTCGATTTCTACCTCGACGAGCAAGCCATCGGCACGGTCACGAACCGACCCTTCAGTGTTACTGTGAGCAACGTCATGCCGAAACGCTATACTCTGCGTGCCGCGGCTACCGACGACCTGGGTGCGGTGGGTCAGGCCATTCCCGTTAGCCTCAACGTCCGACCGTTCAATGATGACTTTGTCAATCGCGTTCCGCTCAGCGGGGCTTTCCTCACCGCCACCGGTTGGAACGCCAATGCAACCAGGGAACCGGGTGAGCCGCCGTCACTGCCTGCCAATGCGGACAACTCAATTTGGTGGTCCTGGACCGCCCCGGCCTCGACCATTACCACCATCGCCCTTTCAGCTGGGTTTGGCTATTGGCCATCACTACAAGTCTTTACTGGGTCTTCTCTCACCGATTTGGTGTTAATTACCAATAGCGCATTTCAAGGCAACGATCCTACTTATTCCACACACGTCGCCTTTCCGGCTGGGGCCGGCAAAACGTACCAAATTGCCGCGGCGACCCTCGGGGGAGCAGATTATGGTAGACCCGTCACGCTGAATATCGCAATGACCGCGCCCCCCACGGTGGCCATTACCAGCCCGACCAACCACGCGAGATTCATCACCGGTGACACGATTACCATCGCGGCCGAGGCGATCAGCGGCGACGGGACCATGGCCCGGATCGACTTGTACCGGGACTCTGGCTTGTTCGCCACCCTCACCAACCCCCCGTACTCGATCACCCTCACGGCGAACGATGCCGGGCCGACTAGTCACAACCTCGAAGCGCTAGTGACCGATGCTTACGGGATAACTGCCTCGTCCGAGGAGGTGTCTTACAGCGTCTATCCGCCGCCGCCGACGAATGACGATTTTGCCCGGCGGATTCCGCTGTCGGGGTCCTTTCTCTCCATCACGGGCACGCTGGCCTGGGCAACCGGCGAAATCGGAGAGACCGTTGCGTTGCGCGGGCACTCAGTGTGGTGGTCGTGGACGGCGCCTGCTTCGGGCCCGGTTACCTGCACGTTGATCTCCGACTTTGGTTTTTCCCCCGCACTGGGCGTGTTCACTGGTTCAGTAGTCACCAATCTGATCCTCATCGCCTACGATGGCTACGGTGGCCAAAACGATTCCTACTCCACCCAGGTGAACTTCGACGCCGTCGCTGGGACTTCCTATGCGATTGGCGCCGGAACCTATGGCGACGGTGGGCGCTGCACGTTGAGCATTGCTGCGTCTGCGCCGCCGGTCGTAACCATCACCACCCCGCCAGATGGTTCGGCTTTCCCAGCGGGTACGGACATTACCATCACGGCCGAGGCCACGGACAGTGACGGGACCGTGGCGAAAGTTGATTTTTACCGGTCTCCCGGTGTTATATTAGCGACCGTCACTAACAGCCCCTTTAGTCTGACCTTGAGTAACGCGGGACCGAACGGTTTTGAAATAGAGGCCGTGGCGACCGATAATCAAGGCGTGTCCTCCAGACCCAGCCTGGTCAGGTTCTTCGTTAATCCCACGCCATTGCCGCCGCCAGTCAACGATGACTTTGCCGACAGAATCCTATTCACGGGGTCGTTTGTGACGGTCACCGGCACCTTGGCCAATGCGACTATGGAAACGGGTGAGCCGGCTGCGCTCGTTTGGTGGTCCTGGAAGGCTCCGGCGACGGCTCTCTTTACTCTTACGCTCACTTTTGAGTCGGGCTACTTGCCATCTTTACAGGTCTACACGGGGAGCTCTCTCACTAATTTGCTTCTTATTACGAACCATGTGGTTCAAGCAACCGATTTTACCTTATCCACGCGCGTTGTCCTTTCCGCTGTCGCCGGCGCCAATTACGAGATTGGTGTTGGCGCATCAGCTTACGGCGGCCTGTACGCACTGAGTGTGGCCCAGGGCTTCCCCCCGTCAGTCACGATCACCAGTCCGCTCGACGGGGCGACGGTGAAGGGTTCAAATTACGTCACCATCAGCGCCGACGCTGCCGCTAGCGACGGAAGAATCGTGGAGGTTGACTTTTATCTCAGTAGCGGCGGGTTGGTGGCGACCGTTACGAATGCTCCTTATAGCTTCGATTATCCCTTGCAGTCCGTGTATTCGGAGTACTATAGGGTCCAGGCCGCGGCCACGGACGATCGCGGGCTTACGACGTTTTCGAGTTTCGTCTCCTTTTTGGCGTATCCGCCTCCGCCACCCAACGATGCTTTTGCCAATCGGAGCAATCTCAGCGGCTTTTATGTTCTGGCCACTGGTTCAACGGCTGGGGCAACCGCCGAGCCGGGCGAGGCCAATCTCGCCGGCGGCCCGGATGGCGGTTCCGTGTGGTGGGCTTGGACCGCTCCAGCTTCTGGAACCGCGATCATCACGGGCCAGGGATACGACTCATCCCTGTCTGTGTTCACTGGTTCGAGCGTGAGCGATTTAACGCCCCTGGTAACCGGCCCGCCCCCTCAGTCTCTCAGTCCCAGCTTTCAAGTGAGCTTCCCCGCGGTGGCCGGCACTACTTACCAACTAGCTGGCGAAAGCTTAAGTCCAAGCGCTGGTGACCTCGTTTTCAGCCTCTTCCTCGATGCGCGGCAATTCTCTCAATTCGAGCATTTGGAGGACGGAACGTTCCGTTTCCGATTTGCCTCCACACCGGGTCCCACGTGGATCATCGAGGCATCTACGAATTTGGTGGATTGGATCTCGCTCGCCACCAACTCTGCGCCGGATGGGCTGTTCGAGTTCGTGGACTCTGATGCCACTAAATTTCAGCGCCGGTTCTACCGAAGCGTCATGCAACCGTAGTCCAGGTTGTTCGCGTCGAACCTCGGTTGATACGTAAACATTACGTGTTACGACCGCGAGGAGAGCCTGAGCATGCGCCAGGCCCAAACACAGAGAGCGGCGGCGGCAACGGTGAGGAGAACGAACCAAGGGTTCGTCGCCAGGCGCGGCCCTTCCGCGAAGAGACGCCAGATATGTGCCAGCGTGAGCAGGCCAAAGACCGCGCCGGTGGTTATGACATAGGCTTTCATAGGAATCGTCTCGCGGTGCGCGCCCGTGCTTCAGGGCGCGGCTGCCCGCCCGACGAATAGAACTTAACCAAGCTGGACAAAGGCTGTCAACCGCGGAGGCGGAACCGAACGCGCCCGAACATTTACTTGCGGCTGGAAGCCGCCGCAACCGGCAGGCAGGATGCCCACCCTACGGGCGCGGGACATTTGGCGCGAGCACCCAACCGGTTGGAACTGGGCAGGCCAGCCGCGTAGCGAATCAGTTGGCGCGGAATGATTGCGCGAATTCTTGAAGCTCAGTTTCGTTGAGGTCGGACACGGCCCAGAAGGTCATTTCGCCGCTGACCCAGCCAACGAGGTTGTAGCCGTGCCGCTTCCGCGTCGCCCTCGGATCGGCGGCGCCTTGGCTGGACGGCCAAGTGAACAGGTTGATGATGTGTTGGTGTCGTTGGTACACCAGCGCGGCGACGGGCCGCCCGCCGAGGTAATCCAGGCGGCCGCCCGTCAATGGAAAACCGCGCTCGGCCAGGTCTTTCACTGGCGGCGCGAAATCCAGTTTGCCATCGAACCACGGTTTCACGGTGTGCTGGTCAGTGGAAGCGACATCGGTGAGGTGGCTGACCATCAGCGAGCGGACGTGGCTGGCGGTGATTTCAGCGAGCAACCGATCTTGCGCGGATGGCCGCGCGAAGTTCGACACCAGCAGGAGCGCCACGAGCGCCGCGGCCGTGGCCGTCAGCCCCACGGTGAGCCAGCTCCATGACCGGTGGCGCGCGGGCGCTTCCGCGCGGGCGGCGCGACGCACGGCGGCGGTCACGCTCCGGCGCAGGCGGTGGGGCGCTCGAAAGTAGAGCGCGTCGCGACGCACGGCGGTCTGGATCGTTTGCTGGTGGCTGTAGGCGCGCGAACAGGGTGGGCAGGCCTGGAGATGTTGTTCGAGCTCCAGGCTCTTGGCCAACTCCAGTTCGCCATCGCCATAAGCGTGGAGGAAGCGTTGGGTTTCCTGACAATTCATGGGCGATCTCCGGCGGGGAGTTCCTCGGTGAGGGATTGTTGCAGTTGTTGGCGCGCGCGGGCCAGGCGCGACATGACCGTGCCGATGGGAATGTCCGACACCTCGGCGATTTCCTTGTACGACAAGCCTTCCATCTCCCGCAGCACGATGGCTTCGCGAAACTCGACCGGCAGTTGTTCGATGGCCGCGCGCACCGCCTGTGCGTTGGCGCTGCGAACCAGCAGCGCGTCGGGATTGGCGGCGGGATCCTCCCGATCGTGCAAGGTTTCGTCGAACTCGGTGGTGAGCGCCTTCGCCCGGTTCTCTTTCAGCCAGTTGTAGCAGGTGTTTCGCACGATCGTGAGCAGCCAGGCGCGGGCGTTCCCGCCGCGAAAGCCGCCGAAAAACTTCAGCGCGCGCAGGAAGGCCTCCTGCGCGACGTCCTCCGCGTCGTGTTCGTTGCTGGTCAGCCAGCGGGCGAGGTTAAACGCGGCGTCCAGGTGCGGCAGGATGGCCTGCTCGAACCGGGCCAGTCTGTCTGGTTCGTCCAAAGATTCCGTTCTCAATAAGTTCCAGACTGCGGTGGCCGCCCTTTTATTCCCGCCGGAAAATTATTTTGCCGCCCGGGAATATTTCCCGACCGCGCCCGGTCTGGATGGGCAATGCGAGTCTGCTGCTCGCAGAAAAGAACTCAATCCAATATGAAACCTGCTTATCGCAAACCAATCCCCGCCAATCGGATCACCCACAACCACAACGACGACGCCATCGACCGGCGCGGCTTCCTGCATTGCATGGCCTGGGCGGGAACCGGCGTGCTCTGGACTTTCGCCGGCGGCGTGCTCAGTTCCAAGCTGCTCAATCCTGCCGCCGCGGCCGAACCGAGCGCCGTCGGCGACTTCAGCTTCGTCCAAATCAGCGACAGCCACATCGGCTTCAACAAGGAGGCGAACAAGGACGTCATCGGCACGTTGCAGGCAGCCGTGGCCAAGATCAACGCCCTTCCCGCGCCGCCCGATTTCATCCTCCACACCGGCGACCTGACGCACCTGGCGGAGGCGGCGGAATTCGACACGCTGGACCAGGTCCTCAAGAGCGCCAAGGCCAGTCGCATCTTTTACGTGCCGGGCGAACACGATGTGCTCAACGACGACGGCAAGCTGTATCGCGAGCGATTCGGCAAAGCCAGCAAGGGGGCCGGCTGGTTCAGCTTCGATCGGCGCGGCGCTCATTTCGTCGGCCTGGTCAACGTCATGAACATCCGCGAGGGGGGCCTGGGGGTGCTGGGCAACGAGCAACTGGAATGGCTGGCGGATGATTTGAAAGCGGTCTCGGACAGCACCCCGGTGGTGCTCTTCGCGCACGTTCCGCTCTGGACGGTCTTTCCGCAGTGGGGCTGGGGAACCGAGGACAGCGCGCGGGCGCTGGGCTACCTCAAACGCGGTCGAGGGCAATGTCACCTTCCACACCGCGATGTCCACCGCCTTTCCGCAGCCCGCCCCAGGCGCCGCGCCGAAGCCGGGACCGATGAAAGTCCAGCCGGAGAAGTTACGCAGCGTGCTCGGGGTCACGCGGGTGGACTATGCCGAAGGAAGCCATTCCCTGGCGATTGTCGATGCCCCGCTCGGCTGAAGTTTCGCTTCCAACCTATGAGCAGTTCCTTCTGGGTCCGAATGCACGGGGGCAGCACCCATTTCCCCATCGCCCTGGTTCTGGCCTCGCTGGTGTTCGATCTCATCGGGTTCTTCCTCCCGTTCGAGTCCCGCCGTCGCGGCTTTCATGCGGCCGGCTTTTACACCGTCGTACTGGGCGCGCTGGGTTCCTTCGGCGCGGTCCTGTCGGGACTGGTCATGAGCGACTGGAAGCTCTTGGGCGCCGGTCCGATGGCCCGGCACCACTCGTTTGTCTGGCCGGCCTTCGGCCTGCTGATTGGCCTGGCGGTCTGGCGGCTGGTCGTCGGCGAGCGGCCCTCGCGGCCGGCCTTCCGGTTATACCTTGGGGTCATGAGCGCCGCCGCCGTGCTGATGGCCAGCGCCGGCTATTGGGGAGGAGAAATGCTGCTCAACGACTGACTGGCGACCGGACCCGCCGTGCACACCTCGATCGAACTAAAAGGGTTGGCCCTCGGCCTGGCGACCGCCATCGCCGTCTTGGGGCTGACGTTCGCCACGGCGGCCATCCTGCAACCACGCCAGCCGCCAAAGCCGTCCCGAGAACCGCGTACGGCTTCCGTTTTTGCTCCGGCGATTGCCACCCGCGGAACCGCCGTCGCCGCCGCGGAGATTGAGCGCGGTCGCAAATTATTTTTGCAGAACTGCGCGCACTGCCACGGCGACGACGCCCGGGGGGAGGAAGGTCCCGACTTGCACGGCGTGAAGAAATCCGACCCGCGCATCGCCAACCTCATCCAGAATGGCATCTCGGGAGAAATGCCCAGGTTCGGGAGCAAACTCAACCCGGCCGACGTGCGGGCGTTGATCGCGTTCGTTCGCTCGTTGCAAGATTGAAAGGCACCCGGCCGCGGCGGAGCTTGACCGCGTCTCAGATTCCGGTTTAGCCTCACACGTGGAAAGAACCAACGGGTGAGTTACGCGCATGGCGTCCGTGGTTCGAACCGTTCACCTGCCACAGACCGAAGAAATGAAATGAAAAACCAAACCAAAAAGTTCGCCTGGCTAGTGGCGATATGTCTTGTTTCAGCCCTGGCGCTCTCGGCTTGCAAAAGCTCGAGCGAACATCCCAAAATGGAGCATCCGTCCACTAACGCGCCTCCCCGGAGTCCGTAACCGCCCATTGAAAAACGCCACTTCCCGTAGCAGCCGAGGTAACGAGGCTCAAATTTGCTCGGAAACGGAAGCGATATGAGAGCCTCCTCACGTCGGCTGCTACTTTCTGAACAGGCTGCTAGCTGCCTGAGCGGACTGTGCAGCGGTTAACTCTCTAATGCGTCTCGCCTGTCGGAAAAGGCAAACGATGACCGCGCGACGGGCCTTTGTTTTGGCGTCGCTCACAAGCTTCGCCGCGCTAAAAGCGCTTGCTCCCGCGCTGGCGGCCGAGACGGCGAACGGCACGGCGGTTACCATTGACGACATCGCGGCCGGGATTGAGAAACACATCAACGCGCAGTCCAAGGCCAGCGGCGGCCACTTCAAGCTGCAACACAACCAGAAGGAATTGAGCCTCGAACTGGTCCGGATCCACCTCGAATATCTGAGCCACCTCGGCGGCGGCGTCAGCTTCGCCTGCGTCGATCTCGTCGGCGCCGATGGGCCGGTCTATGACGTGGACTTCTTCATGAAAGGTCCGCCCGGCGCCATGACGGTGACGGAGACCAGCGTCCATAAGGTCAATGGCCAGCCGCTCTACGCCTGGGAGCAAAAGCGGAACGGCACCTGGCGAAAAATCCCCGTCAAAAAGGCGTCCCGGCGTCTGCTCGGCGTCATAAACGGCACCGACGAGTTTGAATTCGTTTACCGATTCAAATTGCCGGCCATCACGAACAACGCGCGGCTCTGGCTGCCCTTGGCCACTTCGGACATGTTCCAGCGCGTGGAAGTCAAAAACATCTCCGCGCCCGGCCAATGGCGCGAGTTGGATGAGCGCGAGCACGGGAACAAGGTTCTGTTTCTGGACGCCAGCACGGCGGACAGCGGCAAGGCCATCGAAATCCGCTACCGGGTCAAGCGCTTCGAAAAGTCGGCGTACGCGGTTCGGGAACCCATGGCGCAAAAATATCTGCAGCCCGAAAACCTGGTGCCGACCAACGAAACCTTCCGCACCATTGCCCACCAGGTTACACGCGGCAAAACGACCGACCTGGCCCGCGCCCGCGCCCTCTACGATCATGTGATCGAAAAACTGCGCTATGCCAAATACGGTTCCGGCTGGGGCCGCGGTGACGCGGTGTATGCTTGCAACGCGCGCTCCGGCAATTGCTCGGATTTTCACGCCTACTTCATCGCGCTGGCGCGCGCGACTGGCATCCCGGCTCGCTTCGCCATCGGCGCGGCCATCCCGTCGGAGCGAAACGACGGCGGCATCGATGGCTACCACTGTTGGGCGGAGTTCTTCGCGGACGGCAAGTGGGTGCCCGTGGATATCAGCGAAGCCGACAAGAATTCCAGCCTGGCCGATTATTACTTTGGTCATCACCCCGCGAACCGATTCGAGTTCAGCAAGGGCCGCGACCTGGTCGTCGAGCCGGAGCCCGCTTCCGGCCCCATCAATTTCCTCGCCTATCCCGTGATGGAAATAAATGGCCAGCCGATCAAGGTCCAGACGGAGTTTCGCTTCCGGCGCCCCGGGTAAACGGCTGACCAACACAAACCTATGCTCATCCACACCGGCATCATTACCGTTTCGGACCGGGCTGCGAAGGGGCTTTACGATGATCTGGGCGGTCCGGCGCTCAAGCAAGCGGCGGAAGGTTACGGATGGAGCGTCCAGAGCGAAGCGCTCGTGCCCGACGAAAAGCGCGACATCCAACGCGCCATCCGCGAACAGATCGCCAAAGGCTGCGAGCTGATCCTCACCACCGGCGGCACCGGCGTCGCCTTGCGCGACGTGACCCCCGAAGCGGTGCGTGAAATGGCCGTGCGCGAGCTGCCCGGTTTCGGCGAACTGATGCGGCAGGAATCGCTGAAGATCACCCGCAACGCCATCCTCTCGCGCAATCTGGCGGCGGTGGTGGAAAAGACGCTGGTGATTTGCCTGCCCGGCAAACCGAGCGGGGCGGTCGAGTGCCTCGGCTTTGTGGCCGGGGCGGTGCCGCACTGCGTCGAGGTGTTGCAGGAAGTGCCGACGAGTTGTTGAGGACTGCAATGAAAAGGCTTTTGACGGGCCTCCTCCTGCTCCTCGCATTGGCAGTCTCCTCGTGCGCCACCAGGGCCAGGGCCAGGGCCGAGGCGCGGGCGGCGTTCATCGCCGGGCAGCAGCAGGCGCAAGCAATGTCCCAGCCGCAGGCGCCGGGCGTTTTGGTTCGCGGTGAGGTCAAAAAGCCGCTGGTTCCGTGGACCGAAGAACTGACGCTGGCGCGGGCGATTGTGGCGGCGGAATACACCGGGTTGTTCGATCCGCGTGAAATTCTTCTGATCCGCAACGGCGAGACGTTGAAATTCAATCCGCGCCGGCTGTTGCGAGGCGCCGACGACGTTCCGCTCGAACCGGGAGACATCATCGAGCTTCGCCGCTAAGGGGTCATGAACATAAATGCGATGATGTTCGTTGCGCCCAATTTGGCCTGTGGCGAGGCGCAGTGGCCGCGCGCAGCGCCCCGCAGTGGGGCTGTGACCGACGAGCAACGAAGCCACAGGCCAAATTCGGCGCAACCCGCTGGGCGGCAGGTCTTTTTCGCCCCGACTTCGTTGCTCGCTCCTTACAGATCCACGGTGGGATATGCTCGTCGCTGGCGCCTCGTCTGGGCGAAAAATCCCTGGCCGCGAACGTCATCGAATTCACGTTCATGACCACTAAGGAGTCCGCAGGATAGGCGACAAAGGCAGGGGAGGAGGCGGCGCTTCGTCTTCTCCCTCCACGATTTTAATCTCGTCCTCCGTCAGGTCGTACAGGTCATAGACCAGCCGGCCAATTTGCATGTCTGTGGCGGCGATTTGGCGTCCGAGGGCGGATTTCTCCTGTGACGTTATGGCAGCGGATAACGCCTTGTGCACCTCCTGCCGGGCATAGTCGGCCATCTGCCGGATCGTGACTCTGTGGTCACGCCTGCTCATAAATTATCATCGCTTCTCGGCGGACCTCATCCTCGATGTACTTGTTCAAGCGGGAACACAAATCAACGTTTCGCCCAATAATTTTGCTCAGCTCCTCCTCCCATCCGAAATAGGCAAAGCCGGGACGCGCATCTGGACGAAGCTCAACCAGCACGTCCACGTCGCTGCGGGCCGGGTCAAAATCAGGGCGCAGCACGGAACCGAACAGACTCAGCTTACGGATGCCGCGCCCACGGCAGAATTGGGCAATCTTCTCCCGATCAACGCGGATCGGCAGTTCGGCAACGCTCATGCGACTTACGCTCGCAAATCCTCGGGCAGTTGTCCAATTCTCTCACCTGGATAGACGGTGACCGCGGAGCCGTCGGCCCAAAAGGCTGAACTGGGTGGCTTGGCCAGGCAGGCGGCAAACTCCGGGCCGTAAAGCGCCGCGGCATCGCAATCAAACTCGGCCTCGGTGACGCGCCGCACCGGCCAGCGCGGGTGTTCCACTCGATATTCCACGCAGCCGCCGTCTTTTTGCGCCGCGTAGCCCCAGTAATGTTCGGTGATAAATTCCTCCAGCGAACCGGGAGCGGGCATCCGCGGTTCACCGGAGGTCTTCGTCTTCAAGTGATTCCAGCGTTGATTGAACTTCCAGGCGTATTCCGCTCCCGCCGGCGCATGGTCCGGACCCATCGCCAAATGGTGGCGCATGGGCAGCGAGACGTAGTTTTCGTGGTAACACATCCGCGCTACCGCCGCGACGGCTGCTTTCGGGACGATCTCCTTGATGAAGACCACGCCGCGACGCCATTCCTGGCCGGAGAAGCGCCGGACGTAGAATCGCAGATTCAGCTCTTCAAATTCCTGGTGGAACGGGATGGACATCCCCAGCACTTTTGTCTTCAAGAACAGAAAACCCACGACGCTGGCGTACGCCTTGCCCTGATAGGTGTCCAGCGCGGTGCCGGTGGGCACGAACGGCTGGAGGACCTCGCGGGGGCACGCGTAATTGAGCATCACCAGATGGCGCCACTCGGCGGAGAGGAAGGGTTTGGCGTTGCTGTCGCTCATGTTAGTGCTGGAAGAAACTATACACGACGACAAAAGACCCGCCGCGTGAGGGCACGCGGCCTACAGGAATTTGTAGGCCGGGTCCCCTGACCCGGCGCAAACACTTTTGACGCTGTATACCAGTCAGTTTATTCCCGCTAATCTTTTCAAACGGCGGGCTCTCGTCATCATTCCAGGTCCCAGCTTTGGACCACGTCGCGGCGGGCGAAGAATAGGGCGGCCACGAGCAACAGCGCCGCGCCCGCGAGGTAAATCGCCCCGCCGCAGGCGATCGCGAGGCTCATATTGGCGACTTCATTTTCTCGCCCGCCCCGCGTCAGCAGCCAGCCGATGATCGTTGGCGCCAGCGCTCCGCCAGTCCAGCCCACGGTGTTCATGACCCCGGCCGCGGTCGCCCGGGCGCGCGGATGCACGACGTCGTAAAGGGAGGCGAAAATGTTCGCGTCGTAAAGCCCCTTGCAAAACCCGAAGATCGTCATCACGAGCATCAGGGCGCCAACGTCTCGCGTCATGCCGGTGAAGAACACGAAGACCGAGCCAATCGTCAGCCCCGCGGCCTGGACGGCGATGCGGCCACTGGGAAATTTACGCGAAAGAACGTCGGCCAGGGCGCCGCCCACGGGGGAGCCAACCGCGCTGGCGAGCTGAATGAAGACGGTCCCAGCCAAACCGGCCAGTGTGAGTGTAAGGCCAAATTTTTCGCCAAGGAACGTCGGCATCCAGGTCAGAAAGGTGACGGCCACAAAATTGGCCCCGACGAAGACCAGCATGAGGACCAGCGCGGTGGGCGTGCGAAAGATGGCGCGGATGACTTCCGGAACCGAAGGCGATTCGCCCGCCAGCGGGCGCGCTATTTCCACCTCCGACTGGCCCCGCGTTGGTTCGCGCAGGAAGCGCGACAACACCAGTGCCAGGGCCATCCCGGCCAGGCCGAAGAAATAAAAGCCGGCGCGCCAGCCGTACTTCGCCGCAAAGTATCCGCCGAGGGCGCCGCCCCCAATCGTGCCGATATAGACACTGGACTGGTGGATCGACATTGCCCGGGAGCGGGTGCGACTGCCATGATAATCGCTGATCAGCGACATCGAGGCCGGAAAATAAAAGGCCTCGCCAAACCCTTCCGTCGCGCGGACGGCGAAGAATTGCCAGAATCTTTGGCACCAGCCGGTCGCCATCGTGACGATGCTCCAAAAGAGGAATCCGCCCAGGATGAGACTTTTTCGCCGCAACCGGTCGCCGATAAAACCCGCCACGGGCGCGGCTCCGGCATAAATCCACGCGAAAGCTGAGGCGATCAACCCGAGCTGGGTCTTGCTGAAGCCAAACTCCTTTTCCAGGACCGGGAAGACGGAGAAAATGGCCTGACGATCGGCATAGTTAAAAAAGCAAATGAACCAGAGCATGATGACCACCCACCATTTGTAGTCCAGCGAAGCGGCCGCCTGCGGGGCTTTCAGATCAGTTTCCATGCGCGGAAGGACTTCTCGCAGGCGGCGGTCAATTCCCGGTAGCGCGCCTGGGTGGAAGGCGAAACCAGCGACTTCGGATGGCCGACGGGCAGGCCGCGCGCTTCCATGATAGCGGCGATATTCAGGGGAAATTCGAGCCGTTCGGCCAGGGTCCCGATCCTGCTGACTCGCTCGATGGCTTTGGCCGCGCGCCGCGGCACGCCCGCTGTGGCGCATTCAAAAATTCGCACCAGCAGGTCCGGCACCGCGTTGGCCAATCCGCTGATGCAGCCGGTGGCGCCCAGCGCCAGGGTTTCGGGCAGGCGCGCTTCGCTGCCGGTGAAAACCACGAAATTCCGTTCGCGGCCCAAATTCACCAAGGCGCGATGATACGCAAACTCCCCGCCGCTTTGCTTGACGCCCGCCACCGGAACGCGTTCAGCCACTCGTGCGATCGTTTCGAGCGCGATGCGGTTGCCGGTCCGCTCCGGAAAATTGTAGAGAAACAAGGGCAGTTGAGCGGCCTCGCCGGCGCGGACGAAGAATTCCACCAGATCGGCTTGCGCCAGCGGATAAAAGAACGGGGTCATGACGGCGACCGCGCTGGCGCCAATCTGCCGGGCAAATCGGCCAAGCTCGGCCACGATTCGGGGCCGGATATCGCTGATGTTGGCAATGACAGGGCGTGAATCCGCGCCGTCTGCGACGAGTTCAAGGACCCGCTTTCGCTGGGCTGTCTCCAGGTGCAAAAAATCGCCGGTGCTGCCCAGCGCCATGAAACCCTGCACCTTCTTGCGGGCCAAAAAGCGCAGGTTGGCTTTGAGGTCGGCTTCGAGCAGATGGCCGCCGGCGTCGGTGGGAGTCCACACGGCGGCAAAGATTCCTTCACGGCACGAAAGCGGTCCGGGGCGGGTGGGAGTTCGGTTCACGGTTCGTGATGCCGTTCATACCCGGTCCCGGCGCGGCGCACAATCTAACAGTCGCTTTCCGGCCCGCGGCCGGTTAAAGATGCCGCATGAAGCCGGGCTGGCTCATGCTCGCGGGGTTCTGGATGGCACTCGTTCCAATTGGAGGAGCGGCGGAAACCTTCGATTTGATTCTTCGCCGCGGACGCGTGATCGACGGGGCGGGCAATCCCGCGTTCTTTGCCGATGTGGCGGTCAAGGAGGGTCGCATCGCGGCCGTCGGCAGAATCAACGGCGAGGCGAAATCGGAACTGGACGCCAGCGGACTGGTGATCGCGCCCGGCTTCATCGACGTTCACACGCATGCCGAGGACCTGGCCGAATTACCGCTCGCCAAAAACTTTGTGCGCATGGGCGTTACGACCATCGTCACCGGAAACTGCGGCGGTTCTGAATTGGACGTGGCGGAGTTTTTTCGCCGGATCGAGCGGACCGGCGTGACCGTCAACGTCGCCACGCTGGTCGGCCACGGCACCGTGCGCAGCAAAGTGATGGGCGACGCGGAAACCCGCGCCCCGACCGGCGAGGAGCTGGCGAAGATGAAATCACTGGTGGACCAGGCGATGAAGGCTGGCGCGGCCGGCCTTTCGACGGGATTGATCTATGTGCCCGGTACGTTCGCCAAAACGGAGGAGATCATCGAGCTGGCAAAAGTTGCCGCGGCGTCCGACGGCATCTACGCGACCCATATGCGGGATGAGGGCAAGGAGATTTTCGCGGCCCTGGAAGAGGTGTTCCGTATCACGCGCGAGGCTAAAATTCGCGCGGAAATCTCCCATCTCAAATTGTCCGGCCCGCCCGCCTGGGGACAGGCCGATAGCGTGCTCGCCGCGATTGACCGCGCCCGCGCCCAGGGACTGGATGTGACCCACGACCAATACGTCTATACCGCGTCGAGCACGGGCATCGGCCAACTGCTGCCGGAACAATCGCGGGAAACCGCAAGGCTCCGCGAACAATTGGCGAGCAGCGAGGGCAAGACCAGCATCGTCGCGGAGATGAAGGCGAGAATGCGGGAGCGGGGCCGGACCAATTTCGCCTACGCGGTGATCGCCGACTACAAGCACGACCGCTCGCTGAACGGCCTGAACCTCGTCGAAGCGGCGAAAAAGAAACGCGGCGCGGACTCGCTCGACGACCAGATCGAATTGATCCTGGAAATCCAGTTGAACGGCGGCGCCAGCGGCGTGTTCCACGGCATCAGCGAAGACGACCTGCAAGCGTTTCTGCGGCACCCCAACACGATGATCGCTTCAGACAGCGGCGTGCGGCGTTTCCAGGAAGGGGTCCCGCATCCGCGCGGCTACGGCAACAACGCCCGGGTGTTGGCGCGCTACGTGCGCGAGCTCAAACTCCTGCGCCTGGAAGAGGCGATTCGCCGGATGACCGCGCTGCCGGCGAACACCTTTCGACTGGAAAACCGCGGCCAATTGCGCGAGGGCAACTGGGCGGACATCGTGGTCTTCGATCCGGGGAAAGTGCAGGAGCACGGGACCTTCGGCGATCCCCATCATTACGCGACCGGCTTCGCCTTTGTGCTCGTCAACGGCGTGGTGGTGGTGAAGGACGATACCCACACGGGCGCGCACCCAGGGCAGGTATTACGGCATGTGGCGAAGTGAACCCGGAGCCTTGATCCCTGTTTGCGTCGTTCGTAGATTCACCCCCGCCCCCCCCAAAAAAACAGCTTGCGCGGGGGAACGCCCATCGGCCACTATTCCCACACCTGACGAAAACTTAGAACGCCGCGAAAACCGGAAAGGATAATTTTTATGACTACGGGAAAAATCTACAAGGACATCGTCGAAACCGTCGGCCACACGCCGCTGGTCCGCTTGAATCGCGTCACCGCCGGGGTGCCCGCGACCATCTTGCTGAAGTGCGAATTTGCCAATCCGCTGGGCAGCGTGAAGGACCGCATTGGGATGTCGATGATCGAGGACGCCGAGAAGCGGGGCATCCTAAAAAAGGAAACCGTGATTATTGAGCCGACCAGCGGCAACACCGGCATCTCCCTGGCGTTTGTCGCGGCGGCGAGAGGCTACAAACTCATCCTCACGATGCCCGAGACGATGTCGCTGGAGCGCCGCACGCTGCTGGCGATGCTCGGCGCCAAACTCGTCCTGACGCCGGGCACCGAAGGGATGAAAGGGGCGATCGCTCGCGCGGAGCAAATCGCCAAAGAGACGCCCAACTCGTGGATTCCCCAGCAGTTCAACAACCCGTCCAATCCCGAAATTCATCGGAAAACCACGGCCGAAGAAATTTGGAGTGATACGGACGGGAAAGTCGATATTTTGGTGGCCGCGGTTGGCACGGGCGGTACGATCACCGGTTGCTATGAGGTCATCAAGCCGCGCCGGCCTTCTTTTCAGGCCATCGCGGTCGAGCCGAAGGACTCGCCCGTGATCTCCCAAACGCTCGCCGGCCAGCCGATCAAGCCCGGCCCGCACAAGATCCAGGGGACCGGCGCCGGCTTTGTGCCGAAGAATTTGCATTTGAAAGACGAGAAGGGGCGTCCCCAGATCACCGAATGCATCCAGGTGACCAATGACGACTCATTCGCGATGGCTCGCCGCCTGGCCAAAGAGGAAGGGATCCTGGCCGGGATCTCCTCCGGCGCCAACGTGTGGGCCGCCATCGAAGTGGCCAAACGCCCCGAGAACAAGGGCAAGATGATCGTGACGGTGGCTTGCTCCACCGGCGAACGTTATCTGAGCACGCCGCTGGCTGCCGAAGCCCGAGCGGAAGTGGGTGGTTAAGCGCGGCTGGCGCGCCCAAATCCGGCCTCGGCCCACGAACCGATTGGCAGGTTGAATCCCTCGCCTCCGCTGGGATACCGGACGCAGCGACCCGGCTCATTGGCTCGCCGCCGGAACCAGCCCGCGGGGGGATAGGAAATTGGCGGAAAAATAGTTGTTGCGTTCCGCGCGCTTTTGGAGTTTATTAAGGCGCGTTGAAGGTCTGACCGGAAAGCGCTAGGAGCAAGAGAGCGCACGGTCCTCCAAAAAGTTCAAAGTTCACATTGGTAATTTCGGGCGGTCCCTGAAAAAAGGCCTTCGGCAACACAATAGCAAAACTATGACAACTGCGCCCAGCGCCACCACGCCGGAATCCGGTTCCGGGTATCTTGAAATCTCCGAAAAGGGTTTCGGTTTTCTCCGCTCGCCGGACAACCACTTTCATCCGAAACCGACGGACATCTTCGTCACGCCGGACACGATCAAACGAAACTTTCTGCGCGAGGGCTGCCTGGTCACCGGCCCCCTGCAACCACCGCACCGGGGCAACAGCCCGCAACTCAAAGCCGTGGACACGGTCAATAGCATCCCGTTCACCGACTACACCAAGGCCGTGCGCTTCGAGAACCTTACCACCATCGACCCGGTGGAGAAGTTCCAGTTGGAAACCAGCCCCGATTTGGTCGAGACCCGCATCATTGATCTGGTGACGCCGATTGGCAAGGGCACGCGCGGCCTGATCGTCGCGCCGCCGCGCACCGGCAAAACCACCATCCTCAAGCAGATCGCCAACGCTGTGGCCGCCAACCACCCGGAAGTGCACGTGCTGGTCCTGCTCATCGACGAACGCCCCGAGGAAGTCACCGACTTCCAACGCTCGGCCAAGGCGGAGGTCGTGGCGTCCTCCAACGACCAGGACCTGGAAACCCACGTGCGCCTCTCCCGCTTCATGATCGAGCGCTGCCGGCGCATCGTGGAGAGCGGCAAGGACGTTTTCGTGCTGCTCGACTCCATCACCCGCGTGGCCCGCGCCTACAACAGCGTGCACGGCGGCAGCGGCCGCACCATGACCGGCGGGGTCGATGCCCGCGCCCTGGAAATCCCGCGCAAGATGTTCGCCTCCGCGCGCAAGATCGAAGAAGGCGGTTCGCTGACGATTATCGCCACCGCACTGGTGGATACCGGCTCGCGCATGGATGAATTGATCTTCCAGGAGTTTAAAGGCACCGGCAACATGGAGTTGATCCTCGACCGCAAATTGTCGGACCGCCGCCTGTTTCCCGCGATCGACATTCCCAAGAGCGGCACGCGCAAGGAAGAAAAGCTCTTTGCGAGACACCAGATCGAACCGATCCGCAAACTGCGCCGCATGATGGTGGACTTGAACCCGGTGGAAGCGATGGAGACGCTGATCGCCGCGCTCAAGAAGCACAAGACTAACGACGAGTTGCTGACCAAATTGGAGAAGGGCTCCTGAGGGGCCGGAACGGTCCCCAGGATCCGCGGAGCGCTCGCGCTGACTTCAAGCGTTGCGTTTCGCCGCCGGCCGTGAAACACCAGGCGCCAGCCAAACGCCAATCACCGCTTAGCCGCCCGCCACTGGAGCGAATGCTTCGCATCCATCAGGCGGTCCAGGCGGGGAACTATCCCAACGCGGCCACGCTGGCCCGCGAGCTGGAGGTCAGCGGCAAGTCGATCCACCGCGACCTGGAGTTCATGCGGGACCGCCTCGAACTGCCGCTCGAATACGACGGCCGCCGCTATGGCTATTTTTACACGCAGGCGGTCAGTTCATTTCCCATCCTGCAGATCACCGAAGGCGAACTGTTCGCGCTGCTGGTGGCGGAAAAGGCGCTGCAACAATATCGCGGCACCAACTTCGAGAAGCCGCTCCTCAGTGCCTTCCGGAAAATGGCCGCCGCCTTGCCCGACACCATCTCCCTCAACCTCGCGGACTGGGAACAGACCATATCTTTCCGCACCAGCGCCGAGCCGATCCTGAAACTGGAGATTTTTGATGCGCTCGCCAAGGCCGTCGCGCAGCGCCGCCAATTGCAACTGACTTATCGCAAACCGGGAAAACCGCAGACCGAGCTGCGAGTGGTTGATCCCTACCATCTGGCCAACGTCAACGGCGAGTGGTTTCTTTTCGCCTTCGATCATTTGCGCCGGGACATTCGCACCTTTGCGCCCGCGCGCGTCCAGACGGCGCAGCTCACCGGCAAAAGCTTTGTCCGGCCGCGAAAATTCTCCGTCCAACAAACCCTCCGCGACAGCTTCGGCGTTCATTCGGGCCGGAGTGTCTTTGAGGTCCGCATCCGCTTCAACGCCGCCGCCGCGGATTATATTCGTGAGAAGCGCTGGCATCCCTCGCAGGAATTGCGCGAGCGGAAGGACGGCGGGGTTGAGTTGCGGTTGCGCCTGTCCAGCCTTGGCGAGATTGAGCGGTGGATTCTCGGTTGGGGCGGCAACGCGGTGGCGCTGCAACCCCCGGAATTGGTGGCGGCGGTGAAACGAGCCGCGCGGGCCATTTTGGAAAATCTTCCCTGACTTCCGCTTGCCTCCGTGGCCGCGGCCCCGAGCGCGATGTTTCCTCTAACTCACAGGCGAGGGAAGCGTTCCCGGCGGGTGGCTGGGAGCCTGTGGCCGGCCTGCTCAGGCAGGCGCCGAGGGTGAATTCTGGCGAAACCACTCAACGAACAGGGGGATGCCTTGCTCGATCGTGACCCGCGGGGAATAGCCGAGCCGGGACCGTGCTTTGTCGATGTTCGCAAAGGTGATGGGCACATCGCCGGGCTGGGGTGGCCGGCGATCGATGATGGCTTTTTGACCGAGTGACTTTTCAAGCAGCGCGATAAGGTGGGAGAGCGGCACGGTGCGCGACTCGCCGAGGTTGAAGATTTCCCAGCCAAATTCCTTTTGCGTGACGGCGATCACGCCCTGGACCGTGTCGCTGACATAGGTGTAATCGCGTGCCGTCGAGCCATCGCCAAAAACCGGGATCGGTTTTCCGCAGCTGATGAGCCGGGCGAATTTGTGAATCGCCAGGTCCGGCCGCTGGCGCGGTCCATAGACGGTGAAAAACCTGAGCATCACCACGTCCAGGCCGTAGAGGTGATGGTAAACGTGGCCGAGCGCCTCGCCGGCCAGCTTGCTGGCGGCGTAGGGGGAGATGGGGGAGAAAACCGGATCACTCTCCGTGAAGGGCACAGTTGCGTTCACGCCGTAAACCGACGAGGAAGAGGCGATGGTAATTTTTTTCACGCCATTGAGCCGCGCGGCTTCGAGCAAGTTGACGGTGCCTTCGACGTTGACGCGTTGATAGAGCGCCGGCTCCTCCAAGCTGGGCCGCACGCCGGCGCGGGCGGCCAGATGAATGAGCTGATCGAAGCGGACGCTGCTCAACAAGTCGTCGAGGGTTTGCCGATGGGTCACGTCGCCGCGGACAAAGCTGAAACGCCGGTTCAAGGCTTGCAGGGCGCTGAGGTTCCGTTCCTTGAGGGCCGGGTCGTAAAACGGATTCAAGTCATCCAACGCCCAGACGGCATGGCCCATCTGCAACAATCGCTCGCAGACATGCGAGCCGATGAATCCCGCGCCGCCCGTCACCAGAAAATTCATGGGGCGACGCTAACAAAGAAACGCTGTCCCTGACAATGCGCCTGAAGAAACCGGCGCCCCCCGCTCTGCCTGACGCGCCCGTGTGGCAGCGGAGCGGCCGGCCCGCTTGAGCCTCCGCCCCAGCGGAAAACACTTTAAATTTCTCCTAAATTCTCCTGAACAGTTCCCGCGTGCGCTTGTCCGTTATATTGTAACAGGCCCGGCTATCGCGCCATAATTGCTTTTTATGACGAAGCCCGAGACGACATGAAGTGGTTTCCGGGAGTCGTTTGAAGGTGAAAATTGTGGTGCATCATGGCGGGCCTTGGTACGTCGCCTTAGCTGAATGGAATGGCCGCGGATGCTGGTTCGGAATGAAGTGGCGAGCCGCGCGTTCGATGGCCCTCGTAATCAAGAGGTTACGATGCCAATGGGTTCCAAAGGCAACGGCCAGCAATCGTCTTTTTGTTCCAGTTTGCTGGCCGGAAAAACATTCAAAAAAAAGCATTTTCTTCGCTTGACAAGACGAAGGAAAAAGTTCTAAAGTGGCGCCGTTCCACAGAAAACAACTGTTAACCCGGAGTTCTGTCATGAAAATAATCAGAAGAAGTTTGCCGCAGGGGGACGCAGGAAGTGTCGCGCAACGATGCGCGAAAAAGCTTGGTCTTCTCGTTGTAGGAATCGTTGCCGCTCTGGCGCTACTTGGCCCGAGTCGGGCCGCCGCGGATCAGTCCACCCCAATCACACAATTGGGATTTCTGAAAATAATGGTTCAAGTGTCCGGCGATACGCCTTCATTTAACGCGAACTCAACCGCCGCGGATTACGTGCTGTGGGCGCGCGGCAAAGGCGTGAACGTGGCCTTGCAGCCGAACGCGCCGTTGAGCCGCGCGTTGCTCTCCCAAGCGCTGGTGCAGTTATTGCAGATCAACCCCAACAAACTTGGCGGCGACCCGACTCGCATTCTTGCGCGCGAGGGCATCACCATTGACGGTACTTCGACTGACCCGGTGACGCTCCCTGATGTACTCAGCCTACTGGGCGGCCTCCAGGGTCGAATACTCCTTAATCCGAGCCCGCATGCCAACGGTAATGGTTTTGGGTTTGGCTTGGGCAACAATCCGAACCACAACCCGCCAACACCGCCTCCTGGGAACCCGCCACCCAATTCTGGCAATCCGCACCGGACCCATAATCCTCACATCCCGTAACCGGGATGGTGGAGTAGTCGCTCCGAATCGTCGGAAGAGGCTCGGTGGGCGCGTGGTGGGGCAACCGATTTAGATGAGGAGTATTTTAGCCGGCGCCATGATCATCATCATGGCGCTGTGCGTTTTGTGGGCGACCGTTGCCTACGGCGCCGTGACACCCGAGCTGGCGGCGCCGGTGCATGGCATGGCGATCCTTCTCGCAGTCTTGTGGGCAGCCAAGCTCTTTTTCGCAAAGGTGGTATCCTGGAAACAATCGCCAATGCACTGGCCGGTGCTCGGTTTCGCAGTATATGCCGTCATTCGCTACTTTACCGCTCCGCTCGAATATGAAGGGCGACTGGAGCTTTTCCAGGTGGGCCTCTGCACGCTGGTCTATTTCCTGGCCGCCTGTAATTTTTACCGTCAGCGCGATCGCACCCTGTTGCTGACGGTCCTGATGGCGCTGGCCCTGGCGGAGGCGGTGTATGGCCTCTGGCAATTTGCCACACGCCCGGAGTACGTGCTGTTCTGGCCGCGACCGGCCCAATACCAGCATCGGGCGGGCGGCACGTTCGTTTGCCCCAATCACCTGGCCGGATTCCTGGAAATCATGCTGGGCATGCTGCTGGCCAGGCTGGTGGTCCACAAGGTCTCCCAAGGGGCGGTGCAGCGCTCCGCTCTGCAAAAGGTCCTTATTGCCTACATCGGGCTGATGACGCTGGTTGGCATTATCCTCACGCTCTCGCGCGCGGGCTGGGTGGCGACGCTGGCGGGACTCTTGGTCTTTCTGCTCTGGGGGGACTGGCGGCTGCGGGTGATGTGGCCGCGCATTCTGGCCGGCATCGGCGGCATAGGAGTGCTCGCGATCATTGCGTTCAACGTGGCCCCGGTGCGAAATTATATCACCAACAGCCTGTCATTTGACCAGGCCGATACGCCCACCGGCGTTAGTGACCAGAGCTTGGGCGGGCGCACGGCGATGTGGGGATCAACTGCGAGGATGATCGTCGATCATCCCATTTTCGGCACCGGCCCAGGCTCCTGGCAGTGGTTCCATTTGATATATCGCAACCCGAAGATTCAGACGCACCCGGAATACGCACACAACGATTTTCTCAATCTAGCCTCCGATTACGGCCTGATTGGGTTCGGACTCGTGGCGATGGCGATCATCTGTTTTTTCCGGCACGTGGCCCTGCTGACTGGGCGAAAGAACTCTTCCGAGCAGCGCGCTTTTGCGATCGGCGCCGCAATCGCGGTGATCACGATCCTGGTGCATTCGTGGTTTGATTTCAACCTGCACATTCTGGCCAACGCGCTGTTGCTGGTCACGCTGATGGGTTTTACCGTCGCCATGGAGGACAGTGAAGGACTGTATTCGCGGACCGAAATGAAGCCGCTGCCAAGATATGCGCTGGGCTGTCTGCTCTTGCTGGTCTGCTTCACGGGGTCGTGGTTTGTCGGCCGCACCGCGCTGGCTTACCACTACGATTCCTTGGGAAACGATGCCAAGGCAATCCTGCATTACGATCAAGCGCTGGTCTGGTATCGACGCGCGATGGCCTTGGACCCCAAATTTCCCGACCCGTATGCTCAAACCGGAGAGATCTACCGGACTCAAAGCTTCTTTCGTGTCGGGGACGAAAAAAAGGAGGAACGGCGGCAACTGGCCCGGCAGGCGGTCGAATTCTATGACCGGTTCCTCGCCCTTAACCCCTACCACTCTCCGGTCCTGTTGCAGGAGGCCCTGGCTTATGAAACAATGGGCGAAAACGACAACGCCTTGAAGACCTACCAGCGCGCCATCAACGTCGATCCCAATGGTTCGTTCAATTACGATCGCTTGGGACTTTTCTATCGGCACATCGGCGACGAGCCGCACGCAAAGGAAGCGTTCGATAAGGCCAACAGCTTGCACTCAGACGAAATCAACGCCTTCAACCTGTTCGAGCTGCAACGCTCCGGGCCGTAGGACCGGCCGGAACGCTCCTTGGGTCCTCGCCAGGAGGCAAATTCCACCCGCGGTCATGCGTGCGCTGCCGACCGCCGGCCGGCCGCGCGAACTTTTCTTTGGAGTTTTGCGGGAAGTTTCCCTACGCTTCCAGAAACGTTTCTTGAAAGATGAAGCGCGCTGTGTTCCTGGATCGCGACGGGACCTTGATCGAAGAAAGGGGCTATCTTCATCGTCCGGAAGAGGCCGTCATTTTTCCCGGCGCCGCGCCGGCGCTGAAAAGATTGCAGGACGCGGGGTTCCTGCTCTTTATCATCACCAACCAATCCGGCGTGGGCCGGGGCTTGTTCACGCTGGCGGAGGTAACGGCGGTCCATGCGCGTGTGGTGAACGAGTTCGCGCGCGCGGGAGTGCGTTTTGCGAGAATTTACGTCGCGCCGGAAGCGCCGGACCAGCCGCGCCACGGCCGCAAGCCTTCCCCGCAGTTCCTTTTCGACGCCCGCGACGAGTTTGGGATCGAGCTGTCGGAAAGTTACTTGATCGGCGACAAATTGAGCGATCTCGAGTGCGGCTGGCGCGCGGGGGTGAAAAAGAGTCTGCTCGTGCGCACAGGTTACGGGGCGGAAGTGGAGGGCCAGCCGCCGGGGAAAATCGGAGCGGCAGTGGCGGTAAATGATTTGGCGGCGGCGGCGGCGTGGATTTTGGACCCGGCCAGACACTCGGGCGCACTGGTTTGATTCAAGCGCGTCGAATTAAATGACCATCCTCGGCATCATCCCGGCCCGTTACGCTTCCGCACGCTTCCCGGGCAAGCCGCTCGCGCTGATCGCCGGCCGGCCACTCATCCAGCGGGTCGTCGAGCAATGCCAGCAGGCGAAGTCGTTGAGCGAAGTCATCGTCGCCACCGACGACCCGCGCATCCGGGCAGTGGCCGGGAAGTTTTGTCGCGTCGAGATGACCTCGCCCGATCATCCGAGCGGCATGGACCGCATCGCCGAAGTCGCCGCGCGGCGCGCCTGCGACGCGGTGGTGAACATCCAGGGTGACGAGCCGTTGATCGATCCGGGGGTAATCGACGCGGTTGCGGGCGCGCTGGCGGACAACGGGATGTCCACGGCCGCCACGCCGATCCAGGACCCCCTCGAGTACGACAATCCGAACGTCACGAAAGTCGTTGTCAACGCCGCGGGCCGCGCGCTATATTTCTCGCGGCGTACCGTTCCGTATGTCCGCGATGCCGCCAGTCGTTCCGTTGTCGAACAGTTGGCGGCGTTTGCTTTTTTGAAGCACCTGGGCATTTACGGTTACCGGCGCGCAACGTTGTTGCGCCTGGTGAGATTTCCGGTTTCGCCGCTCGAACGGGCGGAAAAACTGGAACAGTTACGGGCGCTGGAAAACGGCGTTGAAATCGCCGTGGTGCGAGTGAACTATGACAGCGTGGGCGTGGACGCGCCCGAGGACGTGGCGCGCGTGGAACGGTTATTGAAGCAAGAACGCAAGGAACCCGGAAATCCATCGGCAAAACCGATGGGTGGGTTCCCAGACGGGCGAGCTGCGGATTCCGTTTAAAAATGAAATACATTTTCGTCACGGGCGGCGTAGTCAGCTCGCTGGGCAAGGGCCTGACGGCCGCCGCGCTGGGGACGCTGCTGGAAAATCGCGGGCTCAAAATCACGCTGCAGAAATTCGACCCCTACCTCAACGTCGATCCGGGCACCATGAGCCCGTTCCAACACGGCGAAGTGTACGTGCTCGACGATGGGGCGGAAACCGACCTGGACCTCGGCCACTACGAGCGATTCACACGCACGAAACTTTCGCGCGTCAACAATCTGACCAGCGGCCAGGTCTATCAGACGGTGCTGGACAAGGAACGGCGCGGCGATTATCTGGGCAAAACCGTCCAGGTGATCCCGCACGTCACGGATGAGATTCAGAACCGCATTCACCAGATCGCCGAGCAAACCAAGGCCGACGTGGTCATCACTGAAATTGGCGGCACGACCGGCGATATCGAAGGGTTGCCATTCCTGGAGGCGATCCGCGAGTTTGCCCTCGAGGCCGGCCACGGCAACGTGCTTTTCCTGCACGTCACTTTTGTGCCGTTCATCAAGGCCGCCGGCGAACTAAAGACGAAACCGACACAGCAATCGGTCGCCAAGCTGCGGGAAATCGGCATCACGCCCCACATCCTGGTCTGCCGTTGCGAGTTACCGCTCTCGAAGGAACTGCGCCAGAAGATCTCCCTGTTCTGCAACGTGCCCTACGAGGCGGTGATCGAGGAGAAGGACGTCGAACACTCGATCTATGAAGTGCCGCTGATGCTGCAGCGCGAGCGGCTGGATGACCTGGTTTGCCGCCTGTTGCACCTCGAGGCGCCGCCGGCCGACATGTCGCACTGGCAGGACATCATCCGCAAGCTGATCGCGCCGCGGCACCGCGTTCGCATCGGGGTGGTCGGCAAGTACATTGAACTGCACGATGCCTACAAATCGGTCTATGAGGCGGTCATTCACGGTGGCATCGCCAACGATTGCGGCGTGGAGATCGAGAAGATCGAGGCGGAGGAGATCGAGAAGTTCGGCGCGGCCAAGGTGCTCAAAGGACTGGGCGGCATCCTGGTGCCGGGCGGCTTCGGCGAACGCGGGATCGAGGGGAAAATTCTGGCGGCCAGATATGCCCGCGAAAACAAAGTTCCTTACCTCGGACTTTGTCTAGGCATGCAGATCGCCACGATCGAATTCGCCCGCAACGTGCTCAAGCTCGATCGCGCCCACTCGACCGAGTTCGATCCGGACACGCCCCACCCGGTCATCGCCTTGCTGGACGAGCAGAAGAAAACCACCCGGAAGGGCGGCACGATGCGGCTGGGGGCGCAACCGTGCCAATTGGTGATGGGCACGCGGGCCAACCATGTCTATGGCGCGTTCCTGGTGAACGAGCGGCACCGGCATCGTTATGAATTCAACAACGCGTATCGCGAGCAATTTGAGAAGGCCGGCTTCGTGTTCAGCGGGACTTCTCCGGACGGAAAACTGGTGGAGGTGATCGAACTGAAGGACCATCCGTTTTTCATCGCGAGCCAGTTTCACCCGGAATTCCAAAGCAAACCCGACAAGCCGCACCCGTTGTTCAAAGGTTTCATCGCCGCCAGCCACCACCATATTCACCACCGGCCGCTGTGACTTCAGCCGCCGCGTCTCGACCGGGGACGCAATTGGCGAGTCGTTGAGGAAAAAGATCAAGCCCTGGCCGACCATGACCGACGCACGAGACAACTTTTCCCGCCGGGTTCTCTTTGGGATGAGCGCGGGGCTGGGCCTGTTGGTCCTCGGGTTGGCCGTGGCCGTCATCGTCTGGCGAACGCGCCTGGGCAACGAGGTCAATGCCCGGCTCAGCGCGCTGCAAGCCGCCGGCTATCCGACCAGCGGCGCCGAGCTTGACGCCTGGTATTCCAGCGTCCCGGACAACGAAAACGCCGGATTAAATCTGGGCGAAGCATTTGCGGTGATGCGAAAATACCCGGACAAGCGCGCGGCTGAGATTGACCGCTTTAAGCCGCCACCCCGCGGAGAGGCGTTGACCGCCCCACAAAGAGAGCTTCTTGCCGGCCACGTGGCGCTGAACGCCGAGGCGCTGGCCAAGGCGCGGGAAGCCATCGCCCTGCCGAAAAGTCGTTTCCCGGTGGATTTGTCACCCGGATTTAACGCCCTCCTGCCCCACTTGGCGAAAATCAAGTCGCTCGCCCAGACCGCCAACTTTGAAACTCGCCTCGCCGTGGAGGATCGCCGGAGTGCGGACGTGATCACCGGAATCACTACGATACTGGGCTTGGCGCGCACATTGGACGAAGAGCCGGTCACAATCTCTCAACTTGTGCGCGTGTCAGTGGTCAGCATAACGGTTGCGAGCCTGGAGCGCAGCTTGGCCGCGAGCGGATTCAGTGACGCAGAACTGTCACGTTTGTTCACCGCATTCACCGGCGCCGAGCGAACCAACCTCATGGCAAAGGCGCTGATCGGGGAAAGGGCAAGTCACATACTCGCTTGGCGGCCGACGCAGGCGGGCGGGCAAGTTTTGGGGGTACAACAAAATCAGTTTTTCCGCGTGATCGGTTTTTTCGAACGCGATCTGAATTTTTACCTGAAGTGCATGGAGACGAATATTTCGTTGGCGAGCCTGCCGCCACCGAAGAGCCTCGCCGTCACCAATGCAGCGGACGTTTTCCTGGAAGCGAAGCGCAAGTTTTACATCCTCTCGGGTATGCTCCTGCCCGCGCTGTCCCGACTAACGGTACGCGAGGCAGATGGCTTGGCGCGCCTTCGGGTAGCGCAGGCGGCCCTGGCCATCGAGCGCTTCAGGCTGGCCAATGGGCGCTTGCCGAAAGAGCTGAACGAGTTGATCCCTGGTTTCCTGTCGGTCGTCCCAATTGACCCGTTCGACGGCGCGCAGCTTCGCTACAAACTGCGCCCCAAAAGTTACGTCGTTTATAGCATCGGCCCGGATGGCCGGGACGATGACGGCACGGAAGCCCCGCCCGGACCCTCGCGCAATGGGTCCGTGCCACAGGACATCACGATCACCGTCGAAAGGTGAAACCCGCCCTGACATTTGGCCATGACTTACGCTGAAGCCATCCATTTTCTCTACGACCTGCGCATGTTCGGCGCGAAATTCGGGCTGGAGAACACGATCAAATTGGCCGCGCTCGCGGGTAATCCGCAGGATCGGCTTCGCTTCATCCACGTCGCCGGCACCAATGGCAAAGGCTCGACCTGCGCCATGCTGGAGAGCATTTATCGCACGGCGGGATTGCGCGTCGGCCTCTTCACGTCGCCGCATTTGGTGTCGTTCGGCGAGCGTATTCAAGTTGATCGGCAGGTAATCGCGGCCGATGAGGTCGCCCGCGCCATGAGTGAGCTGCAGCCGCTGCTCGAGACCTCTCCCCGCGATGCCCATCCGACTTTCTTCGAAGTGGTGGCGGTGATGGCGCTGCGCTATTTCGCGGAACAGAAGTGCGATTTGGTCGTCTGGGAAACCGGGTTGGGCGGGCGGTTGGACGCCACGAATATCGTGACGCCGCTGGCCAGTGTCATCACCAACATTCAGTTCGATCATGAAGAGTGGCTGGGCGGCTCGCTCGAGCGAATCGCTTTTGAAAAGGCTGGCATCATCAAACCGGGCGTGCCGGTCATCACGGCGGCCGAAGGGCCTGAACCACTGAAAGTCATTCGTCAGGCGGCTCAGCAACTCCGCTCTCCGCTGACCGTCGTATCGTCGGCTGACGCAAACCGGCCGCCCTTGGACACGCTCGAACTTCCGCTTTTGGGGCGTCATCAGCGGCTCAATGCCGCGGTCGCGCTGGCCACCGTTCGGGCACTGGCGACGATTATTCCAGTTGAAGAATCGGAATTTGAACGCGGCCTGGCTGGGGTGCGGTGGCTGGGGCGCATGCAAGTATTCAGGCGTCCCGAGGGCCAAACATTCCTGCTCGATGGCGCCCACAATCCGGCCGGGGCGGAGGCCTTGGCGGAGGCCCTGAAACAAAACTTTCCCGGCGCCAGGCCGACCTTGATCGTGGGCACGCTGCGCGACAAAAACTGGCGCTCGATATTAATGCGGCTTGCGCCGCTAACGGACAAGCTGCTGCTCGCGCCCGTGGGCAGCGAACGGAGCGCGGTCCCAGGAGAATTGGCATCCGTCGGTCGCGAAGCCAATCCGCGGGCCGCGGTGTTTGTTTGCGCCACGCTCTCCGAAGCGCTGGGGCGGGCCGCGGCGGATCCGTTGGTCGTCATCACCGGCTCGCTGTACCTGGTTGGCGAGGCGCTGGAGGCGTTGCAAATCTCCGACCGCGCGGACACCGGCGAGCGTGACTTGAACGACTGGACGCCAGCGGCGGCCGTCAAAACCGCGTGAACGGAGCCGCTGGGGTGAGTGCCCTCGGGAAGATCGAGGCGGTGACGTTTGACGTTGGCGGAACGTTGATCGAACCCTGGCCATCCGTCGGCCATGTCTATGCGGCGGTTGCGGCAGAGCACGGCTTGGAACGGCTTTCGGCGGAAACGCTCAACCGCAATTTCGCCGCCGCCTGGCGCGGGCGGAAAAACTTTGATCACTCCGCCGTGGCTTGGAGGGAGCTGGTGGATCAAACCTTCGCCGGCCTGGCCCCGGTCCCGCCGAGCCAGACGTTTTTTCGCGAGATTTACGATCGCTTCGCCAGCGGCGCGGCCTGGCGGGTTTTTGACGATGTTGTGCCGGCGCTGAGCGCGTTGCGGGACCGGGGATTGAAGCTGGCGGTGATTTCCAATTGGGACGAGCGGTTGGGTCCGCTTCTGAGCCAGCTTGGTTTGGACCGATTTTTTCAAGCGGTGGTCGTCTCGCATGCGGTCGGCTGCCCCAAACCATCGCCGGCGATTTTTCTCGAGGCGGCCGCGCAACTTGGGCTGGCCACGGAAAAAATCATGCACGTCGGTGATCAGGAGTGGGAAGATAATCAAGGGGCCAAGGCCGCCGGGCTGCAGGCCATCCTGATCCAGCGCGGAGGGCCGAGTGTGGCCGGCCGACAAATCGCTTCGCTCTCCGAGTTGGAGCGGTTGCTGGTAATCTGAGTCAGAAAGACACAATAGGGTGTGAAATTATTTCGCACTGTGCCAGCCCTCATTCTCGGCAGGTGATAAAAGTGTTACAAATGTAAGCATTTGCACATCAGCTAGTTGCGTAGCAATAGCACGGCGCTCCGTCGCAGGCACGGATCTTGTTTGATGAGTATTTGGTATTGAGATGACCGAACGGCGGCGGTCAACTCGATGGGATTTAAAACCAATCCGCCATGAAAGGTTATTGCATGCTATGAATCAACTGATGCGATGGAATCCATTCAAGGAAATGGATGAGCTGCAGGATCGTTTGGCCACTCTTTTTGGCCGCCTGCCGCCTCACCGCGACCAGGACGAGCGCTTGACCACAGCGCAATGGGCGCCCTTGGTCGATATCATCGAGGATGAGAAGGAATATCTGATCAAGGCCGAGTTGCCCGAGGTCAGGAAAGAAGATGTGAAGGTCAGCGTGGAGGACGGCATCCTGACCATCTCCGGCGAGCGCAAGCACGAAACGGAGGAAAACGGGGCCAAATACCACCGGGTGGAACGGGCCTATGGGCTTTTCTCCAGGAGCTTCACCGTGCCGGAATCAGCGGACGCGTCGAAAGTCAGCGCGGAATTCAAAAACGGCGTCCTGACCGTGCATCTGGCCAAAGACGAGAAGGCGAAGCCCAAATCGATCGAAGTCAAAGTGGCCTGAAGCCAAGGCCGCTGGCCAGCGGCGCCGGCTTGTCTGCCGGCCCCTGGCCATGCTGTGGCTGACAGGTCAGTCGCAGCCCGGGAGCAGAAAGAAGCCGATCTGTCTGGCTCCCTCAGTCCGGGCGGATACACAATCGCATGGATGCAAAGAAAGTCGGTGGGAGTTTCGCGAGATTGATTTGTGTGGGACCGATGGCCCGGCTGAACACAGGGCGCGCATCCCGGCGGGATATCCCTACCGGCGCGCGGATGGGAGCCTTGATTATGCCGGCAGGCGGACGATGAAAGTCGTGCCTGCCCCGAGTTGGCTGGACACTTCGATGCACCCGCCGTTGGCTTCCACAATGGCTTTGCAGATCTCCAGGCCGAGGCCGCTGCGGCCCTGAGCGCGCGAGCGCGATTGGTCGGCGCGATAAAAACGCTCAAATATGTGGGAAAGATGTGCCGCGGCGAGATGCCCCCCCCTTTTCGCTCCTTTGGCTTAAGATTTATTGACGTTGCGACCCTGGAATAATTAGATTCGCTCACGTTCGTCGGCCAGGCGGCGCCGGTTTGTCACTGCCGGCGGTTGGCGAGTTAATACCATGGCAGCACGGTTGGCATCTTCGTTGGGGAAGAAATATCTCATGGCTCTCTCCGGCTGTGCGCTCTTTCTTTTCGTCATCGCCCATTTGCTGGGCAACCTGCAAATTTTCCTTGGATCCGAAGCGCTCAACCGTTACGGACATTTTCTCCAGACGACCCCGGAATTGCTCTGGCCCGCCCGCCTGGGGCTGCTGGCGCTGGTGGTCGCGCACATTGTTTGCGCGGCGCAGCTCTCGGCGGAAAACCGCGCGGCCCGTCCCGTGCCGTATGCCCAGTACGAAATCGTGGCCGCCAGTTATGCTTCGCGGACCATGATGATGAGCGGGTTGATCGTGGCGGCGTTCATCGGCTATCATCTGCTGCACTTCACGGTGATGGCGCCGGCGGTGAACCTGACCGGGCGCGACTTTGCGGCGCGGCCGGCGTTTACCGATCTCCAGGGGCGGCACGATGTCTATAAAATGATGATTGTTGGTTTCCACCAGCCGATCGTGTCCGGCTTCTACCTTTTGGCGATGGGCCTGCTTTGCCTGCACCTGAGCCATGGGGTCAGCGCCATGTTCCAATCGGTGGGCTGGAAGGACCGCCGTTACGGGCCGTTTCTGGACCGATTTGCCCAGGCGGTCGCGCTGGTGATTTTTCTGGGTTACAGCTCCATTCCCGTCGCCGTGCTGCTCGGCTATGGCAAGGAAGTTCTGCGCTGAGATGAACCTCGATGCCCACGTCCCGGCCGGTCCGCTCGCGCAAAAGTGGGACAAGCACCGTTTCGACATGAAGCTGGTCAATCCGGCGAACAAACGGAAGTTCGAGGTCATCGTGGTCGGGAGCGGGCTGGCGGGCGCGTCGGCCGCCGCGACGATGGCCGAGCTGGGCTACCGGGTAAGCTGCTTTTGCTTTCAGGACAGCCCGCGCCGCGCGCACAGCATCGCGGCGCAGGGGGGGATCAACGCCGCGAAGAACTACCAAAACGACGGCGACAGCATTTATCGGCTTTTCTATGACACGATCAAAGGGGGCGATTTTCGCGCGCGCGAGGCGAACGTTTATCGGCTGGCGCAAGTCAGCGTGAGCATCATCGACCAGTGCGTGGCGCAAGGCGTCCCCTTTGCCCGCGAGTACGGCGGCTTGCTGGCCAACCGCTCTTTCGGCGGGGCGCAGGTGTCGCGCACCTTTTACGCCCGCGGCCAGACCGGGCAGCAGCTCTTGCTCGGCGCTTACCAGGCCCTGGAAAGGCAAGTGGGACTGGGCGCAGTCAAAATGTTCCCGCGCACGGAAATGCTCGACGTCGTGCTGGTGGCCGGCCACGCGCGGGGCATTGTGGCGCGCGATTTGGTCACGGGCGAAATTCGCTCCCACGCCGCCGATGCGGTGGTGCTGGCGACCGGCGGCTACGCGAATGTTTTTTACCTCTCGACCAACGCCCGGGGTTGCAACGTCACCGCGACCTGGCGCGCCTACAAACGGGGCGCCGCCTTCGCCAATCCGTGCTACACGCAAATCCATCCGACCTGCATTCCGGTGAGCGGCGAGCACCAGTCGAAGTTGACGCTGATGTCGGAGTCGCTGCGCAACGACGGGCGCGTCTGGGTGCCGCAGCAGCCGGGCGACCCGCGCCGGCCGGAACAGGTGCCGCCGGGCGAACGCGATTATTTTCTGGAACGGAAGTATCCGAGCTTTGGCAACCTGGCCCCGCGCGACATCGCCTCGCGCGCCGCCAAGGAGGTTTGCGACGAGGGCCGCGGCGTCGGTCCCGGCGGGCTGGGCGTTTATCTGGATTTCGCCGACGCGATCCAGCGGCTGGGCCAGGAGGTCGTGTGCGAACGGTACGGAAACCTGTTCGACATGTACGAGAAGATAACCGGGGAGAGCGCCTACCAGGCGCCGATGCGCATTTATCCAGCGGTGCATTACACCATGGGCGGGACGTGGGTGGATTACCATTTGATGAGCACCATCCCCGGCCTGTTCGTAATCGGGGAGGCGAATTTCTCCGATCACGGCGCGAACCGGCTGGGGGCGAGCGCGCTCATGCAGGGCCTGGCCGACGGCTACTTCATTTTGCCCTGCACGATTGGAAATTATTTCGCCGGCCCGAGGCCGCCCCGGCCCGCGACGGACCACGCGGAATTCCAGCGCGTCGAGGCGGCCATCGCGGCCTGCACCCGGAAGCTGCTCGCGATCAACGGGAACCGCAGCGTCACCAGTTTCCATCGCGAGCTGGGCAAGCTCATGTGGGACCAGTGCGGCATGGCCCGCAGCCAGGCCAGCCTGCAAGCGGCGCTCCAGCGCATCCCGGAGCTGCGGGCGGAATTTTGGCGCAACGTCAAGGTCACCGGCGAGCAGGCCAACCTGAATCAGGACCTCGAGGCGGCCGGGCGCGTCGCCGATTTTCTGGAGTTCGGCGAATTGCTTTGCCTGGACGCCCTGCGTCGGAACGAGTCGTGCGGCGGGCATTTCCGCGTCGAGCACCAAACCGAGGACGGCGAAGCCCAACGGGACGATGAGCACTTCGCTTATGTGGCGGCGTGGGAATATCAGGGTGAAGGCCAGCCGCCCAAGTTGCACAAAGAACCGCTGGAGTACGAGGAAGTCCACATGAGCCAGCGGAGCTACAAGTGAAGTTCACGCTGAAAGTCTGGCGCCAGAAAAGCGCGGCGGACACGGGCCGGCTGGAGACCTACCGGGCCGCGAACATCATTTCCGCCATGTCCTTCCTGGAGATGCTCGACGTGGTGAACGAGGAGCTTATCGCTCGGGGCGAAGAGCCGATTGCGTTCGACTCCGATTGCCGCGAAGGCATCTGCGGCGCCTGCTCGCTCGTCATCAACGGCATTCCGCACGGCGGACAAACCGGGACCACGGTTTGCCAGCTCCACATGCGCAAATTCAACGACGGCGACACCATTACCATCGAGCCGTGGCGGGCGCGCGCGTTTCCGATCCTCAAGGACCTGGTGGCCGACCGGACGGCGTTCGACCGGATCATTCAGGCGGGCGGATTCGTCTCGGTGAACACCGGCGGCGCGCCCGAAGCGAACGCGACTCCGGTTGCCAAAACCGACGCCGACCTGGCGATGGACGCCGCGCAATGCATCGGCTGTGGCGCCTGCGTGGCGGCCTGCAAGAACGCGAGCGCCATGCTTTTCGTGGCCGCCAAAGTTTCACACCTTGGGCTGCTTCCGCAGGGCCGGCCCGAAAAGGAGTCGCGCGTCTCGAATATGGTGCAGGCGATGGACGCCGAAGGGTTTGGCAACTGCACGGTCACCGGTTCCTGCGAGGCGGTCTGTCCAAAGGAGATCAGCCTCGAGTTCATCGCCCGGATGAACCGCCAATACGCGGCCGTTCTGCTGAAAGGAAAATCAACGGCCCCGACCGCTTCCAACTTGTTTCGTTAACCTCAGAGCCTGGACCGCTGGCCAGCCGCTGAATGAATCTTGCCTTTTTTGGCGGGGGGCGGAGAATCGCGCCATGTCAAAAATCCATTCTCCCCTGCTGCTAACGATTTCGGTTGCCGCTCTGATGGCGGCAGTTCGCTCAACCTCCGCCGCTGACAGTGAAGGCGTCGGTTACGACGACACCCCGATGTTGCCCGGCCAGAAATGGCGGGTGCATGACAAGAATCGGCCCCTGCCGGCCGTCGTCACGCCCGCCGAGCGGTTCAGCCACGGGGCGCAGGCCCCCTCCGACGCCATCGTCCTTTTTGACGGCCAGGACCTCTCCAAGTGGACCGGCAAGGAGGGCGAGGCGAAGTGGAAGGTCGAGAACGGTTACATGGAAGGCAACAAGAGCGGCAGCATCGCGACTCGCGAAGAGTTCGGCGATTTCCAGCTTCACCTTGAATGGGCCGCGCCCATGAAAGTCGAAGGGCACAGCCAGGAACGCGGCAACAGCGGCGTCATCATTTACGCCACGGCGGACCGCCCGGTCGATGGCTACGAAATTCAGGTCCTCGATTCGTACGACAATCGCACTTACGCCGATGGCCAGGCCGGCGCGCTCTATGGCCAATCGCCGCCGCTGAAGAACGCGATGAAGAAGCCGGGTGACTGGAACAGTTACGATATCATTTGGGAAGCGCCGCACTGGGACCCGAGCGGCAAGTTGCTGAACCCGGCCACGGTGACGGTGATCCAAAACGGCGTGGTGCTGCACAACAAGAAGGAATTCATTGGCAAAACGGTGCATCACCAACTGGCCGAGTACAAGGCGCATCCGCCGAAAGGCCCGATCGTGCTCCAGGACCACGGCAATCCGATGCGCTACCGCAACATCTGGATCCGGCCACTGGGCCAGTACGATCAGGAATGATGGCGGGGATCAGCTGTTTGCCGCTGTCCGACAATTCCTGGCAAAGAGAGCTTCATATGCAAGAAAGGCTTCTTGTCCGTCATCCGGCGGGGAGGCCGTTGATCACAGTGGTTCCCAGCCGATCACGCAAGAGCTTCAACGCTGTCCGTGTTGTTTTGTTGCTCGGTTCAATTTTCAGCGGATCCGTCGCAGGTTTTTCGAATGAACCCAGTGACCCTCGACTAGCGGTAACCGAATTGTATAGAATACTAACTAACCAATTGCCAACGAGACTCCGGATCCTTGCCGAAGTGGAAGAGCGAGAGCCGCCGTGGACAGAGGTGCAGGTGCGAGAGGCGCTTCGTCGCGAGGAGAAGGACCTGGAGGAGAACGACAGGCCATTGAGTCAAGGCGAAAGGAGCGAGCTTCGCACCGTTCGCCTAAACGGGATTCGCGCTAACCATTCGGGGACCAGAAGGTTCAGACTGCAGGAGTGGCTTTCAGGGCGGCTTTACCGCCTGGATCAAACGGACCACGCGGTAATCTCAGCCCAAGATCTGGAAAAAATGGACGCCTCTTTCCACGAGACGTTCGTCAACATTGATGATCCGGGCTTCTCCGACGTGTCTTCCTTTACTGCGAATCATCAACTGAAGTCCGCTATGCTCAGTAAGCGCCAGGACTCAAAGTATGCGCGGGCAGATCTTTGGGCCGCAGGATCCCTCGATGGTGTTTTCGCGCGGCTGCTTGGGTTTACGTTGGTCGATATCAATAGCCTTATGACGAACGTGAACCTGTCGCCTTACAACGAGTTCACCGGCGCGCAGATGGATATGGAAAAGCTCGATGCTTTGCTTTCCGGAAAAACGGCAGGCCTGAGTGTCCTTTCCGAAGAGATATCGGAAAACGGAATGCCCATGATACGCCTGGCCTACACCGCAAAGGTTCCCTCATTGACCTCTGCCGGGACGAACGCGGTTCAAGCCTCGTTTTATCTCGCCCGTACCAACCAGAGAGTCGTGTGCGTCAAGGCGCAGTATGATGATCTCACTTTCAATACATCTTACTTCTGTAGGCGAGAAGCATTCGATTCCAATGGATTTCCGCGATTCTGGTACTTCCGGTCCGTTGATCGATCGGGCGCCTATCTAGAGAAAACCGTTAGAATTGTCGAGCTCGATTGGGCTCCAGTTTTGGCCGACGCAGTTATATTTGCCCCACGCTTTCCAAGCGACTATTTGGTTTCCGATGTCTCGTCCGGGATTGGCGTCGTCGTACAGGATCCGCACCCAGAGCGCAAAATCGGAGCGATAGGTCCACCGCCGAGAGTCACTTGGTTAAGGGTTTCCTACGTCCTCCTAATAGCCGCTTTGCTAATGGCACCAATAATTGTACTCGTAGCGCGGAGAAAGCAGGTATGAGGATGAGACGCTTGGCGGCGCTGCGGTTCTCCCACTCCTGGGGGAGAGGGCCGGGAGGGAGGGCCAACATTCCAGACTGATCCTCATAGTGGAGGGCTGGGTTGAGGTGCCTTGATAGAAACTTATCTTGCAGGGTGCTTCCCTTGCCGAAGCTCATGACCATGCCGCACTCTGAACCACTGCCGACGGGTGAGCTGCCGCCGCCCTCCGATTTCATTCGCGATATCGTGGTCGAAGATTTGAAGTCGGGGCGTTGCGCCGACGTTCGCACTCGGTTCCCGCCCGAACCCAACGGCTACCTTCACATCGGCCACGCCAAATCGATCTGCCTCAACTTCGGCATCGCCCGGCAGTTCGGCGGCGCCTGCAACCTCCGCCTGGACGACACCAACCCCACGCGCGAAGAGACCGAATACGTCGATTCGATCCAGGCCGATGTGAACTGGGTCATCGCCGGCTGGGCCGACGGCGTGCTCGGACTCAAAAAGGCCGGCGACACGAGCGGCGCGGCCGTCATGCCCGCCGGAACGGCGCCCGCTCCGAGCCGGCCCGCTGCCGAGGGACTCGAGCCTTTCTATGCCAGCGATTACTTCGATCAGCTTTACGACTATGCCGTGCAATTGATCAAACTCGGCAAAGCCTACGTGTGCGATCTTACCGCGGAAGAACTGATCGAATACCGCGGCGCTCCCGACCGGCCGGGCAAGGACAGTCCCTATCGCAACCGCCCGGCGCCGGAAAACCTCGACCTCTTCGCCCGCATGAAGGCCGGAGAATTCCCCGACGGCGCCCGCACGCTGCGCGCCAGGATCGACATGGTGTCGCCGAACATCCACCTGCGCGATCCGGCGCTCTACCGCATCCGCCACGCCGAGCATCACCGCACGGGCGCGAAGTGGTGCGTCTATCCGATGTACGACTACGCCCATTGCCTGAGCGACAGCGTTGAGCGGATCACCCATTCGATTTGCACGCTTGAATTCGAGGTCCATCGGCCCCTTTACGATTGGATCCTCGAACAGCTCCCCGTGCCGCAGCCGCGCCCGCGCCAGTACGAATTTGCCCGGCTCAACCTCGGCTATACGGTGATGAGTAAACGGAAGCTCCTCCAACTGGTCGAAGAAAAGCTCGTCACTGGCTGGGACGATCCCCGCCTGCCGACCATCGCCGGGCTGCGGCGCCGCGGCGTCAGCCCGGAAGCCATCCGCCACTTCGCGGGCCGCATCGGGGTGACGAAGTACAACGGGCTAACGGACATCGCCCTGCTCGAACACAGCATCCGCGAGGACTTGAACCAGCGCGCCCTGCGCCGGCTCGGCGTGTTGCGCCCCGTCAAGGTCGTGCTCACCAATTATCCCGAAGGCAAAGTCGAAGAACTCGAGGCGACCAATAATCCCGAGGACCCGAATGGCGGCACAAGAAAAGTCCCGTTCAGCCGCGTCCTTTACATCGAGCGGGACGATTTCCAGGAGGTCCCGCCACCGAAATATTTCCGCCTGCGCCCCGGCGGCGAGGTCCGCTTGAAATACGCTTATATTATCAAGTGTGAGCAAGTGCTGAAAGACACGGCGGGAAACGTCACCGAACTCCATTGCACGGCCGACCTGGAGAGCAAAACCGGCGGCGCCACCGCCGGCCGCAAAGTCAAAGGGACGATCCACTGGGTGAGCGCCGCGCACGCGATCGACGCCGAAGTCCGCCTTTACGACCGCCTGTTCACCGTGGAAGCGCCGGACGTGGAGGGGCGCGACTTCAAGCAATTTTTGAACCCGCACTCGTTGGAAATCCTCACCGCCAAAGTCGAACCGAGCCTGGCCGATGCCACGCCGGACGTGCGCTATCAATTCGAGCGCCTCGCCTACTTCTGCGTGGATGGGAAAGCGAGCCGCCCCGGCCACCCGATCTTCAACCGAACGATAACGCTCAAAGATACGTGGGCGAAGGAAGCGCAGAAGCGGTAAACAGCCTCGAAGTCATCGTGATATAGTTTTGGCTTGAGTTGATATGGTTTGAATCAGAGGTTCAACCGGAGGCAACCGAAGCGATCAACGTCGATCAATGTCAATCAAATAAAGTCAAATCCGATCAGGGACAATCACGGTGAGGAGCTTGATCCACCCTCGCCCCGGCGCTGCGCGCTGCCATTATCTCCCCCAAGATAGGGGGTGCTGCGCGCGGCAAGTGGGTCCGGCTTGCGGGAAACTTTTGCTTTTCGACACTTGAGGTCGTGGCGCATCCGCGACACTCTTGCCCAGTGTGTCGAAACTTTAACTTCGAGGATCAGCGGCGTGACTCACGATAGCGAAGCCGTCACGGCATCGGGTATTGTTCCCGAACGTGCCCGAGCTTTCCGCGGCGGCGGCCGGAGTCGGAACGAGCTCATCCATGTTCGCCCGATGAATTGGAAGCGAATTGGCCCGCGAGCCAGCCTGTAGATAATGGGCTTACGACCGACGACCGATCGAGCGGACGCCGACCAAGGTTGGGAGGCGGCGAATCGGCCGAGCCTGCCGGAGGTGCATCGGTCGATCGCGGTGCCGAAGGACCTCAGTTTCTGGCGCAAGATGCTCGCCTTCTCGGGGCCGGGTTATCTGGTCGCCGTCGGTTACATGGATCCGGGGAACTGGGCGACCGATTTGGAAGGCGGATCGCGTTTTGGTTACACGCTGCTGAGCGTCATTCTGCTGTCGAACGTCATGGCGATTCTGCTCCAATCGCTCAGCGCCAAGCTCGGCATCGTGACCGGGCGCGACCTGGCGCAAGCCTGCCGCGACCATTATTCGAAGCCCGCTTCCTTTTCCTTGTGGGTGGGGTGCGAAGTGGCCATCTGCGCCTGCGACCTGGCGGAGGTGCTCGGCTCGGCGATCGCGTTGAAGCTTCTTTTCCAACTGCCACTGCTTTGGGGGGTGTGCCTGACGTCGCTGGACGTGTTGGCGGTAATGTTCTTGCAGCACAAGGGCTTTCGTTACATCGAGGCGCTGGTGATCAGCCTGATCCTCACCATCGGCGGCTGTTTCCTGGCCGAGGTCATTTTCTCGAAGCCGCACGGGGCCACCGTGCTTAGCGGGTTCGTTCCCCAGCCGGCGATCCTCCAAAACAAAGAGATGCTCTTCATCGCCATCGGTATCCTCGGCGCGACCGTCATGCCGCACAATCTTTACCTGCACTCTTCGATCGTGCAGACCCGAAAGTATGAACAAACCGCCAGCGGCAAAGCGGAGGCGATCAAATTCGCCACGATTGATTCGACGGTGGCGCTGATGTTCGCGCTGTTCATCAATGCGGCGATCCTCATCGTGTCGGCGGCCACGTTTCACGGCCGGCAGGAAGTCGCGAAATTGGAGGAAGCTTATCGACTCCTCTCGCCGACGTTGGGCGTGGCCGCGGCCAGCGCCGTGTTCGCAGTGGCCCTGCTGGCTTCCGGCCAGAATTCGACGCTGACCGGCACCTTGGCGGGCCAGATCGTGATGGAAGGATTTCTCAACCTTCGGCTCCGTCCGTGGCTGCGGCGATTGATCACGCGGCTGCTGGCAATCGTGCCGGCGGTGATCTGCGTCGGCATCTACGGCGAAGCCAGCACCAGCCGACTGATCGTCATCAGCCAGGTCGTGTTGAGCCTGCAACTTTCTTTCGCGGTCGTTCCGCTGGTGCGGTTCACGAGCGACCGCCAGAAAATGGGCGAGTTTGCGAACCGATGGTGGCTGAACGCCCTGGCCTGGATCACCGCGGCGTTGATCGCCGGGTTGAACGCGAAATATCTGAGCGACACTTTGGGGCTTACCGAGGCGATCCGGCAGCGATTCCAATAACGGCCATGTATAAAAAGCCCCTCGTGGAGCTGGTGAACCGCCGGACCGATGCCGGCGTGCTAGCGGGCGGGCCTTGACATTTCTTCCGCCTTCCAAAGACTCGGCTGTCGATGCCCTCCATCCCAACCCAATTCAGCGGCGTGACCGCCGTCACCAAAGCCAACGTTTATTTCGAAGGCCGCGTCGTCAGTCACACCCTGCGTTTTCCCGACTCGACGCGCAAGACCTTGGGCCTGATCTATCCCGGCAAATTCTATTTCAGCACCGACCAGGCCGAGCGGATGGAAATCGTGGCCGGCTGCTGCTCGGTGAAACTCGACGGCGAGACGGAAACCCATACCTACCATAGCGGACAAGTATTTGAGGTGCCCGCGCGGGCCGGGTTCCACATCGAGGTGGAAGCGGGCATTTGCGAATACATTTGCTCGTTTCTACCGTGAAGCTGGCGCCCCAGGGGAACACCCGCGAGGTCTTCGCGCCGGCCTGATCGAACTCCGCCAGCTCCGGCCCTCGCGGCCAGAATGCGGGCGCGCCAAGACTTTTTCTGCAACCCGACGTCAATGCCGCGCGTAATTTTCCATCTGGATATGGACGCGTTTTACGCGGCGATTGAGCAGCGCGATCAGCCGAAACTGCGCGGCTGGCCGGTGATCGTCGGCAGTCCGCCCACGCAGCGCGGGGTGGTGTGCGCGGCCAGTTACGAGGCCCGCAAATTTGGCGTGCGCTCCGCCATGCCCAGCGCGACGGCTGGACGGCTCTGTCCGAAGGGAATTTTCGTCGCGCCGCGGATGGCGCATTATCGGGAGGAATCGCGGGCGATCATGGCCCTGGCGGCCCAAACCGGGGCGGTGATCGAACCGATGTCGATTGACGAAGCCTATTTGGAGCTTTCCGCGCGCTATCGAGACAACGAGGCCGATGCCGCGCTATTTGAGTCGCTGCCGCTGGCGCGCCACTTGAAGCAAACCATCTTCTCGGAACGGGGCTTGACCGCGACCATCGGCATTGCCGCGAACAAGCTGCTGGCCAAATTGGCCAGCGATTTCCAGAAACCCAACGGCCTGACGCTGGTGCCCGAACGCGACAAAGTTGCGTTTCTGCGTCCGCTGCCGGTCCGCGCGATTCCCGGCGTTGGGCCGGTAACCGAGCGAGCGCTGCGGCAAGCGGGCCTCACGACCGTCGGCCAGGTTCAGGATTACCCCGGCGACCTGCGCGCGCTGGCCGGCTCGTTTGGTCCGAAGCTCAAACGCTTCGCGTTCGGCGAGGATGATCGTCCGCTGGAGATCGGCGACGTGATCAAGAGCGTGAGCAGCGAGGAGACGTTTGCGCGCGATACGGATGATCGCCGCGTGCTCCGCGCCTGCCTTCGCGAACAAGCGGCGGAAATTTCCGCGGAACTCAAAGCCAGACAGCTTGGCGCCCGCACGGTGCAGGTGAAGGTGCGTTATGGGGACTTCAAGACGCTCACGCGGCAGCTCTCGGTGGAGGAGCCGCTGTTCGAGGCGAACGACCTTTACCGGCTGGGCTGTTTTTTATTGGGGCGGGAGAAACTGGTCTGCCGCCCTTTGCGATTGCTGGGATTGGCCGTCAGCAGCCTGGGCGAACCGCAGGATCCCCAACTCTCTTTGCTCTAGCCGCGATGCCGCGCGCCGGCGAGCAGGGGGCGTCCGCATGCCGGGCCGCCGTGCCGGCTAATCAGGGCGTGGCTTTTTGCTGGTTGCGCCCGCGCGGCTGGGTTAGTAACGGACTCCATGCGATCGGGATACCCTATTTTGCTCGCGGCGGCCATCCTGGCCGGTTGCGCCAGGCCCAAGCCACCTGTCGATTCGAGTGCCGGCCGGGCGGCAAGCCCACCGGTCAATTCGGCGCCGCTTTCGCCGGGCACGAACTCCGGCGCGATTGTGACGCTGGGCGGTCCGCGGAAAGGGAAGGTCGCTTCAGTGAACGCAGACGGGCACTTCGTGGTGCTGAGTTTTCCCATTGGCAGCCTCCCCGCGATCGGGACGCGGCTCAACATCTACCGCGCCGGCATGAAAGTGGGGGAAATCACCGTCGCCAAACCGCAACTCGACAACAATACCGTGGCCGACATCACCGCCGGTGAATGCCAGCTAGGGGATGAAGTGCGGGCCGATTGACACGTTCCCGGCGGGTTGCGCGCCGCGACTCGGGGGCAGCGCCTCGGATCAATCCGGCGCGGCCGACCCGCAGGACGTCAGGCCTTTGGTTCCTTGGCGGCCTTGGACGCCGACTTCTTCTGATAGGGGGAATGGAGGTTGAAATAGATGCCGCACAAGGGGCGCTCGTTGTCGGTCTGGCTGAGGATGATGGTCACTTGCTTGTCGAGCGCAATGCCATGACGGAGGTGCGGCCCGCGGTTTTCGTAGGCGCGGACGGCCTTTTCCACCAGCGAGCGGAGCGAGGCGTCGCATTCTTCGGGCGTCTTGTCGAGGCAGACGATGAACTTCTCGTAAGCCTTCACGGCATCCGCGATTTCTTGTTTGAACATATCGGCCGTCACTCGCGGAAAGGTAAAATTCCCGGACACAAACTTCAAAGTTAAAAAAACAACTCTCTTTCTCTCTGCCCATCCGCTCTCGGCGTCCAGCAAATTGTCAAAACAAGCATCGGTTGATTTCCCGGTTCCGCGGCGCGGATCCGCCGGCGGCGAGTCTCAAATCTGGAAGTCACCCATTTTCTTCTGGTGCTTGGTGACCACCTTGGTGGTCATCCCTTCGAAGACGACCAGCGAGTCGGGCGGGACGCTGGCAGTCAGAAACACGTTGCCACCGATGGTGCTGCGCGCGCCGATGACCGTTTCTCCGCCCAGAATCGTCGCGCCGGGATAAATGGTGACGCCATCCTCGATGGTGGGATGGCGTTTCCGGCCGCGCAACCGGTCCACGTCGGCCGTGGATTTGGCGCCGAGGGTCACTCCATGATACATCTTCACGTGATGGCCGATTTCGCAGCTCTCGCCCACGACGGTGCCGGTGCAATGATCGACAAAAAAATGCGACCCGATTTTCGCGCCCGCATGCAGGTCCATGCCGGTGCGCACGTGCGCCCACTCGGTCATGATGCGCGGGATCAGGGCGATGCGTTTCTGATAAAGGGCGTGGGCCAGCCGCTGCACCGAGATGGCCTCGATGAATGGGTAGGCCACGATAACTTCCTCCTGGCTGCGCGCGGCGGGGTCGCCCTGGTAGGCGGCCTCGGCGTCGGTCTTGAGCAGCTCGCGGATGCGCGGGAGATCGCCGAGAAAGTCCAGCGTGAGTTTCCGGGCCGCCGCGCGAAGCTCACTCTTGAACACGCCCTCCGGCGGGGAATACTCGATGGCCTTGGCCACTTCGTCTTCCAGCCGGCCGAGCACCGAGTCCATCAGGGAAACCATTTCCACCTTCAGCTCGGAGGAGTGGACCGTCCGTTCGTCGAAGAAACCCGGAAAGAGCAGGCGGAGCAAATCGACTGTGATCGAGGCGATGGCGGTCTTGGCCGGCAGATTCTTGCCGTCGAGGTGGTTGATGCCCCCGAGGCGCGCATAGGAGACGAGCAGTTGGTCGGTAAGTTGCGTAACCGTGACGCTCACGAGGGCGAGTATTCCGCAGCCTGGCCGGAATGGCAAGCGGCTGGGCCGGGCGAAAAGCCGGGTTTGGAGCAGCCAGCGTTGGGAACGCCGCCATCCGGGCGCATCCCTCGCCTCGCGACTAATGTGAAGTCAGTGACGAAGCTTGTCAGGACCGACAGCCTCGGTTACAAATCCTACCGCGTGGACTCTGTGCAGCCTTTTGCCGCGGCCAGCGGACCCAAGGCCGGTACGGCGTTTTAAAGCTGACTCCGTGAACGAACCGCTCACGACTATCGACGATGCGCAACTCCTCCAGCGCATCGCCCAGCGCGACCGTCAGGCATTCAGCCAGTTCTACGACCGCTACGCCGGCGTGCTCTATGGAACGACGCTGCGAATCGTGAACCACCCGGACGAAGCGTCCGACGTCCTGCAAGCGGTCTTCCTCCAGATTTGGAACCAGGCCGACGCTTACGATCCGAGCCTTGGCCGGCCTTTCCACTGGGCGCTGACCCTCACCCGCCACCTCGCCATCGACCGGCTGCGCTCGCTCCAACGGCGCTACCGATTCATCGAGGAAGAGACTGGGGAGCAGGACAAGAGCGCCAGTGACTGGGATGCGGGACCAAGCGAGTTCATCGACGAGAAAAAAATTGCGATGATCCGTGCCGCGGTCCAGACCCTGCCGTTGGAGCAACGGCAGGCGATGGAGATGGCCTTCCTCGGCGGCCTGACGCAAGACGAGATTGCCGAAACCTTGAACCAGCCCCTGGGCACCATCAAGGCGCGCATCCGGCGCGGGCTGCTGCTGTTGCGCGACGGCCTCAAAGGAGCCGTATGATCGACGGGCGAAGCGAGGCCCAAGCCAGCCTCTACGTGCTGGGCGCGCTGCGGGCGGAGGAGCTGCGCGAATTCGAGCGGGCGCTGCGCGCCGACCTGCAACTCCAACTGCTGGTGAACGAACTGCGCGCCGCCGCCGACGCATTGGTCCTCTCTTTTCCGCGCCGGGAGCCGCCGCCTTCATTGAAACAACGCCTGCTCGAGGGCATCGACCGCCAGGAGGGGCGCGTAGGGAACGCGGCCGGCTGGAGCCAGGTCGAGCCGCCCGCCTGGCAAAGCTGGCTCCCCTGGGCGCTGGCGGCGAGTTTCGCGTTGCTCTGCCTGCTGTTGATCGCAGTGAGCAACTCACTGCGACGCCAGACCACGGAAGCCCGGCAACAGTTGAACGACCAGATGGCCGGGCAGCAGCGTGATCGAAGCCTCCTGCAGACCCAGGGCGAGCAAAAGGCCGCCGCCTACCAGCAACAGTTGACCGAGTTGCAAAAGCAGATCGTGCGTAAGGCGGACGACTTTGAGCGTCAGCGCCAGGGGATTGAAAAGGAAGCCGAAAATAAAGTCTTGCTCGTCCAACGCGAGAAGAAAGGGTTGGAAGTCGAGCTGGCCCGCCAGACCGCCCACAACGGACGGTTGCAGCAGGAGTTGGCCGACGCCTGGGCCTCGATCAACAACGACCGCTTCGCCACGATCCGCATCGCCGTCCTGGACGCCACACCCGACAGCCCGACCCGCGCCGCAGCGGCGGGCGCGTTCGATCTCGTAACCGGCCGGGGCCAGCTCGTGGTCGAGAACCTGGCCCCGCTGCCGCCCGGCCGAGATTATCAACTCTGGCTCTTCGATCCGAATCTGCCGGGCGCGCCGGTCAGCGGCGGAGTGTTCGGCGTGGACGAACACGGCGGCGCGCGGCTGCAATTCCAGCCCGGGGTGACTCTGCAAGCCGTGGACAAATTTGCCGTGTCGATCGAACGCAAAGGCGGCGTCCTCGCGCCCCAGGGCAAGATGGTGCTCGCCAGCCATTGAGCGGCGCGCCCGCCGCTCTATTTTCCCAGCGCCTTTCGACCCGCGGCAAGCTGCGCCAATACCGCCTCCACATCGTACACGCACCCGCCCCACACGCCGCCGCCGGCTTGTTGCAGCGCGGCCCAAAGGCGGGTGTCATCCGGCAGTTGCGCCGCCGGGGAGAGGTCCTCGCGCAAAGGCCGCCCGGCCAGGATTGCCGCTCCTTCATCCGGGCTGAATCTTCTCTCTGCGTCGCCGACCAGGTCAACGCTTCCGACCAAGCGCCGGCCATCAATCAGGATGCGAATCCAATCGCCATCGCGCAATTTCCCGATCGGCCCGCCGGCCAGCGCTTCCGGGCCGACGTGACCGATGCAAGCGCCGGTGGATACGCCGGAAAAACGCGCGTCGGTGACCAGCGCGACCCGCTTGCCGAACGGCAAATGTTTCAAGGCCGAAGTGAGCTGGTAGGTTTCTTCCATGCCGGTCCCGAGCGGGCCGCAGCCCGCCAGCACCATCACGTCGCCCGCTTGAATCGTTCCTTGCTTGATCGCGGTGATGGCTTGCTTCTCCCGCACGAACACGCGCGCCGGCCCCTCCAGGAGATAGACCCCATCGGCCCCGATTACCGACGGGTCAAGGGCGGTGCTTTTGATCACGGCCCCTTCCGGCGCCAAATTGCCGCGCGGAAACGTGAGCGTGTTGGTCAGTCCGCGCGATTGCGCGCGGGCCGGCGAGAGGATCACCTCGTCGGGATCGACCCCATCCTGTTCCCGCAAGATCTCGCGGAACCTCCGGCGGCGCTCACTCGTTTCCCACCCGTTCAAATTGTCTTCGAGGGTCTGACCGGTGACGGTCATCACGCTGGTGTCGAGCGCGCCGAGCCGGCGCAAGTGCAGCATAATCTCCGGCACGCCGCCGGCCAGGAAGACCCGCACGGTCGGATGATGAGCAGGCCCGTTGGGCAGCACATCGACGATCCGCGGCACCTGCCGATTCACGGCAATCCAATCCTCGACGGTCGGGCGGGGCAAGCCCGCCGCGTGCGCGATGGCTGGAATGTGCAGCAGCAGATTAGTCGAGCCGCCCACCGCCGCGTGTACGGCCAGGGCGTTGCGGAAGCTCGCGGGGACCAGCACGTCCTTCATCGTCACTCCCCGCTGCTCCAATTCGCACACGGCGCGCGCGGCCCGCACCGCCAGATTGGTCCACACCGCCTGTCCCGAAGGCGCCAGCGCCGAGTGCGGCAGCGACAGCCCCAATGCCTCGCCCACCACCTGTGCCGTGGCGGCAGTGCCGAGGAATTGACACCCTCCTCCCGGCGACGCGCAGGCGCGACAGCCCAGCTCCGCCGCTTCCGTCAAGGAGATGAGTCCGTGGGCAAAGCGCGCGCCGATCGTCTGGATCGTCCCGGCGTCTTCGCCTTGGGCGGGCGGGAGCGTGACGCCGCCCGGGACGAGCAAGCCCGGGAGGTCTTTCATGCCGGCCAGGGCCATCATGACCGCCGGCAGTCCTTTGTCGCAGGTCGCGATGCCGATGACTCCCGCCCGCAAGGGGAGCGAGCGGATGAGGCGGCGAAAAACCTGCGCGGCGTCATTGCGAAAGGGGAGGCTGTCGAACATGCCGGCCGTGCCTTGGGTGCGTCCATCGCAGGGGTCCGAGCAATAACCCGCGAAGGGCAGGGCGCCGAGTTGCCGCAGCTCCCGGGCCGCGGCTTGGACGAGCAGGCCGATTTCCCAGTGACCGGTGTGGTAGCCGAGCGCGATCGGTTGTCCGTCCGGCGCGCGCAACCCGCCCTGGGTGCTGATGATGAGGAATTGCTTGCGGCCGACTTCACTCGGTTCCCACCCCATCCCGGCGTCCTGGCTCAAGCCGAAGATGTCGCCGCTCGGCCGCTCGCGCAGCATCCCGGCGCTGAGCGGCAGGCTTCCGGCCGGCCCGGCCGCTTTGGTTTTGAGTTGATAAAGCTCTTCGCCGGCGGCGGCTAACAAGTCACTGGTGACGCTCATGTTGGCTTGAGCTTGTCAGAGGGAAGCGGCCTGGACACGCCGAAAGCGTTTAGCGCCGCGAAAAAAGAACTTCTGCTCGCGGTTAGATTGGTGTTCAATCGGCCCGCATTTATGAGCAACACACATCCATTGACGACGACTGCGTTCGACCTGCCGGGCTATCGCACGGTCCGCTCGTTCGGGGTGGTGCGCGGGATCATCGTTCGATCGCGTTCCATCGTGGGGAACATCGGGGCGCGAATTCAGAGCCTTTTTGGGGGGAACATCTCGCTTTACACCAGCCTGTGCGAGCGCGCCCGGGAAGACGCGTTTGAGCAGATGCTCGCGCACGGCGGCGAACTGGGCGCCAACGCCGTGATCGGCGTGCGTTATGACGCCACGGAAATCGATGGAGGCATCACGGAAGTCCTGTGCTACGGCACGGCGGTGTTGGTCGAGCCGAACCGGTAAGCGGGCGTCGCGGAGAGCGGTCGCCGCGCAACCTTCGACCACCCACCCTCGCAGCGGGGTTTTTAGCAACAGCCTTATGGCCGGACATAGCAAATGGGCGAAGGTCAAGCACTTCAAAGGCGCGATCGACGCCAAGCGCGCAAAAATCTTCGCCAAGCTCGCCAAAGAAATCACCATCGCGTCCAGGCTGGGCGGCGGCGATCCGGCGATGAACCCGCGCCTGCGCATGGTGCTGCTCAAGTGCCGCGCGGCGAACATGCCCAACGACAACATCGAGCGCGCCGTCAAACGGGGGACCGGCGAAGGGGCAACGGTCAACTACGAGGAACTGACTTATGAAGCCTTCGGCCCGCACGGCGTTGCGTTGTTGGTGGAGTTGAGCACCGATAATCGCAATCGCACGGCGGCGGAGATTCGCAGCCTGCTTTCCAAAAACGGCGGCACGATCGCCACCGCCGGATCGGTCAGCCGCCTGTTTCATCGCAAAGGCCAGATCATCATCCCGCGCGAGGCGGCGGGCGAAGACGCGCTCATGGAACTGGCGCTGGAAGCCGGCGCCGAGGATTTCAAAGCCGAGCCGGAGGGTTATGAAATCCTGACGGACCCGGCGCGCCTGGAGATGGTCCACAAACAGATCGAAGCCAAGGGAATCAAATACGCGGCGGCGGAAGTGACCTGGCTGCCGGAGTTGACGATCCGGTTGTCCGATCCCGCGACGGCCGCTGCCGCGAGCAGATTGATCGACGCGTTGGAGGATCATGACGACGTCAAAGAAGTCTTTTCGAACGCGGAGTTTCCGGCGTAGGCGGGGAGTTCGCCCGGACGCCGGTCCCGGAACGCGCGAGCCCAAGATTGAATAGCCAGCGAATGACGAAGCCCCAAATGACGAGCGCGGAAAGGTCGCCAGGTTCACGGCCCGCAACCGCGTTCCTCCGGGCCTGCGGCAGGGGTGAATGGGTTCGGCATCCGCCGCTGGCGCCGCGGCGCTTACTTTGATGACGCCACGCTCGCCCCGATCTCCCACTGCGCGCGCGCTGCTTTGGTTGTCCGAGTCCGTTTATCATCATCGGCGCTGGTTCTTTTATCCCCAACTGCTCCTGGCGGTGGTCAGCGTGATTTACACGGCCAGGAAATTGGAGTTCCACACCAGCCGCAATGACCTGGTCGGCGGGGAAAAGGAATACCATAGAATCTATCTGGATTTCAAAAGAGAGTTCCCAGCCCAGGATGATCTGGTCGTGGTGGTCGAGAGCGAGAACATGGAGAAGAACCGGCAGTTCGTGGAACGATTGGGGACGAAACTTGAGGCGGAAACGAACCTGTTTGTGAGCGTGTTTTACAAGGGCGATCTGAAACTCATGGGACCGAAGGCGCTGCTGTTCCTGCCGGAGGAGGCGCTGAAAGCTCTCTACCAAACCCTGCAGGACTACCGGCCCTTCCTGCTGCAGTTCACCAAAGCCACGAATCTGGTCTCGCTCTTCAACCTCGTGAACACGCAATTCCGCACCGCCAGCCGCGAGGAAAACGCGCAAAACCGCGCCTTGGTCAAAGCCCTGCCCGCGCTGGAGCGGATCATCGCCCAGGCCACCGATGGTTTGCAGCGCCTGGGCAACCCGCCCTCGCCCGGCATCAACGCGTTGTTCGAAGGGGCGCAGGAGGCCGAAAGCCAGATGTACATCACGTTTGCAAGCAACCGGATTTATCTGGTGACGGCGCAGGCCAGGGAGGAAGAACTCAATGACCAGGCGGTCCGGCGGCTGCGCACGCTCATCGCCGAAACCCAGTTGGAAGTTCCTGGTTTGAACGTCGGCCTGACCGGCGAGCCGGTCCTGGAGGTCGATGAAATGGAGCAATCGCAGAAGGACACGACCCGGGCCACGGTGGTGTCGCTCATCCTGGTGGCGCTGATCTTCATTTATGGGTATCACGGGACCGGCCGGCCATTGAAAGCCACGGGGTGCCTTCTGGTGGGCCTCGCTTACACCATGGGCTTCACGACGCTGGCGGTGGGGCACCTGAACATCCTCACGATCACGTTCGTGCCCATCCTGGTGGGGCTGGCGATTGATTTCGGCGTGCATTTGATCACTCGTTACGAGGAGGAACTGCGCCGCGGCCGGACCGAACAGCAGGCTCTGGAAAAGGCGATTGTGAACACCGGCATGGGCATTTTTACCGGCGCCTTCACCACGGCGGGAGCCTTTTTCGCGATGGCCGGCACCGATTTCAAGGGCATCCAGGAGATGGGCATCATTTGCGGCGGCGGGTTGCTGGTTTGCCTGGTGCCAATGATGACGCTCCTGCCCGTGCTCTTGCTCCGCGGCCAGCAAAACATCCTCGATCACGAATTGGGACCCAAACTCGATCAACAAGCGGCCCTCGAAGTGGACAAGCGCGCCCGGATCGAGAACTGGTGGCTGCGGCGGCCGGTAACGGTCATCCTCGTGACCCTCGCGATGAGCGGACTCGCCCTGCGGGCGGGCCGCCACGTGCGGTTCGATTACAACCTGCTCCACATGCAAAGCGCCGGCCTGCCGGCCGTGATCTTCCAGGACAAGCTGATTGATTCCTCGACCAAATCGGTCCTGTTCTGCGCCGTTGTGGCCAACACCCTCACGGAGGCGACGAATCTGGCGGCGGCGATCACCAACCTGCCTTCCGTCCTGAGCATCGACTCGATGGGCGAATACCTGACCGAAGATCAAACCGGAAAACTGGCGTGGCTGGGAAAAATAAAGAAGGTCGCGGCGGAAATTCAGTTCGCGCCGCTGGACAGCCGCCCCGCCGACGTGCGGGAGTTGACGCAGACGTTGTACGCGCTGCACGGCTATTGCGGGTTGGCCATCGCTGACGTAAAGGATGATCCGGAGCTGCGCGAGAAGCTGCTTTCGCTGCGGCGAGCCATCCACGCCTTGAGTCAGCGCATGGTATTAGACAACCGCGAAGCGGTGGCGGAGAAGCTCGCCGAGTTCCAGCAGGCGCTGTTCAAGGACGTGCGTGAAACCTTCGAGGCGATCAAGAATCAGGACGACAGCGATCGCTTGAGGCCCCAGGATTTGCCCGAAGCGCTGCGCAACCGTTTTGTCGGCGTGCACGGGAAATACTTGCTGCAAGTCTATCCGAGGAAGAATATTTGGGAACGGAAGGAGCAGGAGGAATTCATCCGTGACTTGCGGAGGATCGACAAGCAGGTCACGGGCACGCCAGTCGAGCTCCTCGAGTACACGACCTTGCTCAAGAACAGCTTCGAGCAGGCGGCGCTCTATTCGCTCATCGCCATCGCGATCCTGGTATTCATCCATTTTCGCTCGCTCTCCTGCGTCGTGCTTTCCCTCCTGCCGGTCGGCTTTGGCTCCATGTGGATGGTCGGTCTCATGGGGCTGGGCGACCTCCCGTTCAACCCGGCGAACATCATGACGTTACCGCTGGTCATCGGCATCGGCGTCACCAACGGCATTCACATTCTAAACCGCTTCGCCGAGGAACAGCATCCGAGTATCCTGGCGCGGAGCACCGGCAAAGCGGTCCTGGTATCGGCCTTAACGGCGATTGCCGGTTTTGGCAGCCTGATCCTGGCCGACCACCGCGGCATCCGGAGTCTGGGACTGATCATGGCCACGGGCATCGCCACCTGCATGATCGTCGGATTGACCTTTCTCCCGGCGATTCTCAATCTGCTGAACCGGCGCGGCTGGACGATACAAAAAACCCAGTGCGACAATGCACAGTCGACACTGGGTCGGGAGGAACCGAGGTAACAACCTCAAGTATGCCTAAACCTAAATCGCGGCTTTAAAAAAGTCAAATATTAATCATTAACAGATACTTTATCCCTCCAAAACGGCCCGATAACGTTATCGCTCTGCTTGCCACTTGGTCTGATCTTTGACCTCCAGCGGCCTGACGAAGCTGCAATCGGCCCACCCCCTCGCTACATGTTCAGCGCCAAGACCTTTCGCCTGCGATACGGAGGAATTGTGGTGGCCGCTTTATTGGCTGGCGGTAGGACGGCAATAGCCGGCCAACTCGACCTTGGCCCGCTGTATCAACACTTTGGATTGACCTTGGCACCCGGGGAGCGGCAGGAAGCGTTAGGCCCGTTGTTCTATTCCGAACGAAACGATTCGACGCGTCTCTGGGCGGTTCCGCCGGTCTTCTCTTACAGCCTGGACCGGGAAACGGATTTCGCCGAATTTGATCTGGGTTATCCGCTACTGACCTATGATCGATTCGGTCACGAATACCGGGTCCAGCTACTTCAAGTCTTCAGTTTCTCCGGCGGAATCGCACAGTCCGAAACCAACGTTCACCGGTTCACACTTTTTCCACTTTATTTTCAGCAACGCTCGGCCATTCCGGAAAAGAATTACACCGCCCTGATTCCGTTCTACGGTCACTTGAAAAACCGGCTATTCCGCGACGAAGTCAACTTCGTGATGCTGCCCATTTATGTGCAGTCGCGCAAACGCGATGTGGTCACCGACAATTATCTCTATCCCTTCTTCCATCTCCGCCATGGCGAGGGGCTCAGCGGCTGGCAATTCTGGCCGTTGCTGGGCGCCGAGCATAAAGAAATCACGACCCGCACGAACGCGTGGGGCGACGCGGAAACGATCGGCGGTCACGACAAACGCTTCGTCCTCTGGCCCATATACCTGAGCCAAACCCTCGGGATCGGAACCGAAAATCCTCAACGACACCAGGCCATCCTGCCGCTCTACAGCCTGCTCCGCTCACCGCAGCGGGACGCCATAACCGCGCCCTGGCCGCTGGGCGTGACGCACATCGTTGACCGGGAGAAAAAATACACAAGCTGGGGAACGCCCTGGCCCTTAATTGTGTTCGACCGCGGCCCCGGCAAAACCACCAGCCGCGTGTGGCCCTTTTTCAGCCAATCGCACAACGACACATTGGAGAGCGACTGGTACCTTTGGCCCGTCTATAAATTCAATCGCCTCAATGCCGAGCCGCTGGACCGCCGCCGCACGCGGATTTTGTTTTTCCTCTACTCCGATCTGACCGAACGGAGCACTGAAACCGGCGCCGCCTTGCGCCGGATCGATTGCTGGCCGCTGTTTACCGCCCGCCGCGATCGGGAGGGAAATTCGCGCCTCCAGGTTCTCTCCATCCTCGAACCGCTGCTGCCCAGCAACAAAAGCATCGAACGCGACTACTCGCCGCTCTGGTCGATCTGGCGCGCCGAGCGAAATGCCAAAACCGGCGCCGCCAGCCAATCGCTGCTCTGGAACCTTTACCGGCGCGAAACCGCGCCCGAATCCAGAAAGTGCTCGCTCCTGTTCGGACTTTTTAAGTATGAATCCAACGCGAACGGCTCGCGGTGGCGGGTGTTCTACATTCCATTTGGCCACACCCGGAATGCTCCGGCGGGCAAGTCCGCAACTCCGTAGCGATTATGTTTGAAAACATTGGTGAGATGCTTGTCCTGTTCTGGCGCACGCTGAGGGCCTCGCCGTTGATTTTTCGGCAGCGCTACAAGGTGTACGACCAGTTGTTCGAGATCGGCAACGCGAGCCTGCTCATGGCCTGCATCCTCGCCCTCTTCATTGGCGGTGTGATCACGCTGCAGACCGGTCCGGTGCTGGCGGAACGCGGCTTGTCCAGCGCCATCGGCGGGCTGGTGGGGCTGTCCATGTGCAAGGAACTTGCGCCGGTGATGATGGCGGTGCTGATCGCCGGGCGAATCGGCTCCGCGATGGCGGCGGAGATCGGCTCCATGCGCGTGTACCAGGAAATCGACGCCTTGCGCACCATGAACATCAACCCGATCCATTATCTGGTCCTGCCGCGGATCGCCGCCATCTCGGTGGCGCTGCCCGTGCTGGTGCTCTTTGCGGTCCTGGTCGGCTGGTTCGGCGGGGGGCTGGTCGCGGTCTTCAACGAAAAGGTGGCCATCACGTTCCAGTCGTTCTTCAGCAACTTGCGCGACGTCGTCAAACTTGGCGACGTGGTCAATGGCCTGTTCAAAAGCTTCGTCTTCGCGGTGGTGATCGGGACCGTCTCCTGTCACCAAGGCTTGATCACCATCGGCGGTCCGCGCGGCATCGGCCGGTCCGTGACCAAGGCCGTGGTCAACTCGATTGTGCTGATCCTGATCCTGGATTATTTTCTCACGCGTTTCCTGCTCTACTTCGATAAATGAGCAGGGACCAATCACCCCAGCAGAGTGTGAGCGTGCAAGTCCGCGGGCTGCGCAAGAGCTACGAGGGCCTGCCGGTGCTCAAAGGGATTGACTTCGAGGTCCAGCGCGGGGAAATCTTCGTCATCATGGGCCCCAGCGGCAGTGGCAAAAGCGTTTTGCTCAAACACATCATCGGGCTGGAAACCCCCGACGAAGGGGACATCCTGATCGAAGGCGAGTCCATCCAAAGCCCCGGCGTGATGGACAAATACCGGCTGGCCATGGTCTTTCAATCCGGCGCCCTGCTCAACTCCCTGACCGTGGGGGAAAACGTCGGCCTTTATCTGAGCGAACACCGCCTGAAAAAGCCCGACGAAATCGACCGCATCGTTACGGAAAAGCTCGACTTTCTCGGCCTCAAAGGCGTGAAGGGCCGCTATCCAAGCGAGCTGTCCGGCGGCATGAAAAAGCGGGTCGCCATCGCCCGCGCGCTGGTCATCGAACCGCAATTGATCCTCTACGACGAGCCGACCAGCGAATTGGACCCGCTCATGGCGGTCGTCATCGGCGAGGAAATCCTCAATCTCAAGCGACGCATCCAGGTCACCTCTCTCGTCGTGTCGCACGACCGCGACCTGGCCTTCGGCATCGCCGACCGCATCGCGATGATGTCCGAAGGACAGCTCCTGGCCCTCGGCACGCCGGACCAAATCAAGAGCAGCCGCGACCCGCTGATCCATCAATTCTTGAACGCGCAATTCAACGTCAATAACCTAACGGAGAAACCATGAAAAACACCCTCGAAACCCGACTCGGCATCTTTTTCGCCCTCGCGCTGGTCGTCGCGGTCATCATCCTCGAAATGATCGGCGCCGCCGACTTCTTCAAAGGCGGCTACGAGATCCACGCCAGCTTCAAGAACGCCCAGGAACTCAAACGCGGTGACCTCGTCAAAATGGCCGGGGTCGAAGTCGGGCGCGTCGATGACATCGAACTCGAAAAGGGGCGCGCCCGCGTCACGATGAAAATCAAGGGCAAATACGAAATCAAAACCGACACCAAAGCCATCATCAAATTCACCGGTTTGATGGGTAATAATTTTGTCACCCTCGAGGGCGGTTCCGACGCCGCCGCAAAGGTCCTCCCTGGCTCCGCCCTCGAAAGCACCGAGCAACCCGACCTCAGCGCCCTCATGTCCAGAATCGATAGCGTCGCCAGCGGCATCGAAGGACTCACCAAGAGTTTCAGCGCCGACAACTTCAGCACCTTGTTCGGGCCGATCACCGATTTCATGAAACAGAACAGCACGAACATCAACGACATCCTGAGCAACACCCGCACCGTCACCGCCAACTTCGCCCAGGGGAAAGGCACGATTGGCAAACTGATCAATGATGACGCCCTCTATACATCGGCCCTGGGGGCGGTGAGCAGCTTGAAAACCGCCGGCGACCAGGCAAACTCGCTGATGGAAAAAGCCCAGGGCGTGATTGGTGATGCCCACGAGGCCATTACCCGGTTCAACGCCGGCGAAGGCACCCTCGGCAAACTGGCCAAAGACGACACCCTCTACAAGGAGACGACTTCGATGATGACGAACCTCCGCGAAATCTCGGAAAAGATAAATCGCGGCCAGGGCACCGTCGGCAAACTGGTGAACGACGAGTCTTTTTACAAAAACGCCAAGCTGACGCTCCAAAAACTCGACAAGGCCACCGAAGGGCTTGAAGACCAGGGACCGCTGACCGTCCTCGGCATCATCGTCAACAATTTGCTGTAAAATCGAGCGTCCGGCGCCCGCGTGCGCGCGGAGCGAGCGGCAGCCCTCCATAAAGCAGCCTTGACCTCGGTCGGATGGTCGGCGATAATCGTCTTGTTGCTGGGGGCGTACTGGTTTCGACCTGGGAGATGCGCCAGAGGCGGCATGCCGAGGACGGTTCGTTGGCCTCGTTAATCATCGAACCAAAAAATAACTGCTAACGAACAATTAGCTCTCGCGGCCTAATGTGCCGCGACGTTCTCCGGTGGACACCTGCTACGCCGGATGAACGCCACAGCAGGCATGGCTGACGGCGGAGACCGCGCGCCGGCGGCCGAGAAAATTCCATGCGGACTAGGCCGCGCGACTCGAGTTCGGACGCCATCGCGCGGCAGACAACTCTCTCCGAACTAAGCATGTAGTCGCGGCTGGTTTGTTTGCCAGGGACGCGGGTTCGATTCCCGCCGCCTCCACCACTTTTTATTGGTGGTTTGCGAATTATCTTGACTTAACGGGAAAGCAGCGGGAAGCTTCGCGCATGAAAATGAAGCTGAAACGCCCCGCTGGATTCCCTAAGAAACTCTCCGAAGGAAACGCCGAAGTCACCATCTACTGGCAGCGAAACCACTCGCGCCGGCTCAATCCTGCCACCGGCAAATGGACTGCCAAGACCGGCGAGCAGTTCGAGGAATTCGTCCTTGCCTACTACGATGGGTTCCGGGAAGTCATCGCCTCCGCCACGAACCAGGTCAAGAAACTCCCGAAGCTCGTCCGCCAGAAGTTCTCTACTTATGCAGCCGCTGAGCAGCAGGCCCGCTTTGTTTTGGTTCGACTGGCAAATCTCGACGGCGAGGCCCTCAAAATCATCGGCGCCGATCGCCATGCCTACTTGGACGCCTTGCAAACCCTCCACGCTTGGCGGCCCGACGCCCGGCTTGGACTGGCCGTCGCCGACTACGTCGCTGCAATGAAGCGACTCCCAGAACAGGTGACCCTCGGCGATTGTGTGACGCAGTTCATCAAGCGCCACCCTTCGGGCCTCCCGCGCAGAACCGTCCGCGAAGTGTTGGACGAACTCATCGAAGCCAAGCGCGTTGCCAAGCGCAGCGACGATTATCTCCGAGACCTTCGAAATCGGGCCGGCAAATTCGCTTCCGCCTTTGCTGTGCCTATCGGAACAATCGGCGGCGGTGAAGTGGACGCCTGGTTGAACGGCCTCGGCGTTGGCCCGTGCAGCCGGAACAATTACCTTCGCCTTATCACCACCCTGTTCAACTTTGCCCGCGCCCGAGGCTATCTGCCGAAAGATCACGCCGAACTCGAAGCCATTGAATGGTCTGACGATTCCGACGGCGAGATCCAAATCTTCACCCCGGCCGAACTCAAGAAACTCTTTGGGGCTTGCGCAAAAACCGTCACCGAGCGCAAGAAGGAGCGCAACCGCACAAACCTGATTCCGGCCGTTGCCATTGCTGCATTTGCCGGCCTGCGCTCCGCCGAAATTAAGCGCCTCGACTGGTCCGAAGTCCACCTCACCGGCCCGGAAAAATTCATCGAACTGAAAGCGAGCAAAGCGAAAACTGCGAGCCGCCGCCTCGTGCCGGTCGTGGACAACCTCGCCGCCTGGCTGCTGCCTTACGCTCAAGTGTCCGGCCCGGTGGTGCCGTACGAACGCCTCGACAAACAATTCTTTGAACGGATCGGCCCGCTGGCCGGCGTGGAATGGAAGCGCAACGCCCTGCGCCACTCCTTCATCTCTTACCGGCTCGCCATCGTGAAAGATGTGGGTGAGGTCGCACTCGAAGCCGGCAACTCAGCCAGCATGATCTTCAAGCACTACCGCCAACTCGTCACCGAAACCGCCGCGAAAGAATGGTTCGCCATCCTGCCGCCCAAAGGCGAGGGCGCGGACATTATTCCAATGCCGCTCGCCACGGGCGAGGCGCATCCCGCGCAACCCGCAGGATCGCAAGCGGTGGTTGCTGCGGCCTCTGCGCGAGTTTAAAGCCGCACTACCTGCCACGCATGAAAAACGCCAAACGTCGTCCTCGCCGCTCGCGCGACAGAAGCATCCGGAAACGGAAGCAGACGCCCGCCGCCAAGCACGCGGAATTGCGACCGAAGCCTGGCGGTGGCAGAAGCCGGAAGCGGTTCATTACGGCTGCGCAGGCCCGGCGACTGGCGACGAGTTACGTCCTGAATCGAATCTTCAAAGGTGCCGCCGTGCGGGACGGCGCGAAGGTGCGCTGGCACATTTTCAACGTGCGGCGCGAGGATGTGTGGCTGGTGTATAAAAATTGTCACGAGATGCTACTGCGATCCTCGGACGTGGTGGTGGTGTGCAAACGCACAGGCCGGATACTCCACGAAGGTTCGGTCGGTGATGAGGGGTGAGACGTTCATGCCGGCTGCCACCGTCGCCGTCGCGTAAATCCCACAGTTTTTAGCCAAGGCGCTCCCCGCCATTCCGCACCGTCTCGCAGATTGCGTTCTCTACGCGCACCGTTAAGATTGGCACGAGCCTGTTCGGCTTTGCCTGCCGATAACGCGGGCCGGGCTGGCGGGCTGGTTTATGCAACCTTTGACGATTGAACTGGGGAAGGGGAAAAGGCAGCAGCTTCAGGCCATCGGCTGGAAAACTCCAAAGGACGGCGACCGCCGACGCACATGCTGCGCGCTGGACGAGGGCGGCAAGGCGTTGGTGCCGAAGCTACGACCTGCCATGCCGGAATTCTACCCGCCCGGGGCAAACGCTGACTTGAACAGCGAATGGTTCCCGGAAGTCCTTTGCGTGGGAACCGTGCCCGGTGTTGCCGCCGTCAATCCTGCTGGCTGACCGCTTTGTGAGAAGGAAGCGGAAACTCACCGCCGATGAAGCGTTTGGACTTGCAGCCAGATCGCTAGGGCTTGCCGTTTTCCAGAGCCAAACCCTTTGCCACGCCGCGACTGCTGATTGGCCGCCAGAGATACCAAACGAAATTCAAGGAGCCATCCCGCCAGAAACTCCCAAGCCCATCAAGCCCGCGAGGGAAGAATGGGACTTCCGAGTGAAATTCCGACCACCGGCGGACTTTGACTGCCCACCTTACGAGTTCCTTGAAGACGCAGAAGTTCTGCCGTGCCACGAGTACGAATCTTCACGAGAAGAGAAGCGGGTGGTTGCCCAGGCTCTCGCTTGGCGGGATCGCTGCGCGGAAAAGACCTTCGGCGGCTTCCTCAGCTTTTGGTGCCAATCCTGGCGAACGCTCAACGAGGAAGGGCCGCCTACCCAGTTCTACGTTCTCTGGCCGGAATGGCCTGCTTTGCCTTACCTGAAGATTCCAGCGCGAGTCAGGCAGAAGCGACTTCAACTGTGGACTGGGCGCGCTTTCAAGCAGGCCTCGAAGCCAAAGCAACTCGCTTGGGAAATGCCTGCGCTTCCATTAGTGGGGATATCTTACTTGTTCGCCAGGCGAGAAGTGTTCTGGCAAAGAGCGCCCTGGTATAAAGGGCCTTACGAGGATGCCGTAGTTGGCCAAACCATCACATTCACCGGCAAAAAACATGGCCTCTGGAAAACTCGCGAATATGTGGCCTTCGACATCCAGTGGCTGGAATCCAACGAGCGGATCGTCGAGCGCTTTCGGCAGTGGGTGCAAAAACGACGCAAACAGAACGGAATTGAAGCGCGCGAAAGTCGCGGTCCGGCCTCTTTCACCAAGGAACTGCGCGCCAGTCTCACTGCCCTTGGGGCTTGGAGGCTGGTGAAACAATATGGCCTAAGCTTCGACAAGGGGCATACTTATACCGAGAAACTGTCGGGGAAGGCACTTTATGCGAACCCAGAAACCTGGCGTCGGAACGTGAATTGGGTCGAAGACCCTTATTAGCTTATTCTCTGGCGCGGGCCAAACCACTAGTCCCGCCGCTAGTCCCGCAAGCGACTCCGAAAGATTCTTTTTGGGGACCATATTCCAAAGGCGTTCCAGTTCCTAAGTTTGTCGCACAAGAAGCCCGCCGAAAGTCGGCAGGCATGGATTGAAGCGCGATGAACTCAAATCACAAGCCTGAAGCCGGTGCGGGCGACACACCAACGCCGGAATACCTGGACAAAAGGCAACTCGCCGCTCGCTTGGGCGTGAGCGAACGCACCATCTGCAACCTCATGGCCAGGGGCCTGCCTTATATCGCCCTGACCGGGAAACTCCGGCGCTTTCCGCGCCGCGCGGTGGACGAGTGGTTGGCCTCACACCAAATCCGCCGCGCCTGAAAGGGAAAACTAACAATGAAACGCAGAGACAGAGAGACAGAGACTCAGAGAAACAGAGGTACAGAGAAACACATGATCCGCAGGCGACAGAAGATTCCGCCTCTGGCAGCGTGCGTAAACACGCTGCCAGAGGCGGTTGCGTTGTCGCTCAAGGATGGTTTGACCGAGAACTGCCTGTTCATCTTCGCCCGCGCCGTCAAGGCGTTCGGAGTCACCGTCGGCCAGCAACTGCCGCCTTCGGAGTTGGAGAACGCCTTCAAGCTTTGGTGGAACAAGGCCAAGCCGCTGCTTCCGGCAGACGCCGATTTCGACGAGTGGCGCTTCGCCTTCGAGTGCGCATACGCATCCGCTCGATCTCCACTCGGCGCGGACCATTTGCGGGAAGCAATTCGTCGTGCTGACTCAAATCCGCCGCCGCCGCAGGCAAACCGATACCCCAGCCCACGGATCAAGCGCCTCATCGCCGTCTGTTACCACCTGCACGTCCTCGCAGGCAGCGGTGAGTTCTTTCTTAGTGTCCGTGACGCTGCCCGCATTGCAGGGAAACGGAGTCCAGAGGATGGCCGTACGTTACTTGGCGGACTCGTGCGGGACGGCATCTTAATCGAGGTCGCAAAAGGAACGCCCGGCAGCAAACGGGCGACTCGTTTCCGCTTCAACTTGCGGCCGTCGGGTCCTGGCGAGGAAAGTCAAACGAACGCAGAGTGAATTTCACCAGCTCAGTTGCCAGCTCGCGGGCGCGGCCGATTCATTCCGTCCCGACGACCACAAGACACCGCCCTCGCTCCACGTTCACTGGACGTGAGGGATTCTGGCCTGAACACCTCACAGTCGCGGAAAGGGCCGTCGAACGCGCCGCGCCCTGTTTCCGATGCAGCGCGGGGCAATTCCGCATGATGACGCACCAGCACGAAAGTTGCATGAGACACTCGCCACCCCCCTTTGGGAGAGATTTTTCCCCGCTCGGATCGGTTCGCCGGGCCATTCGCCGACGGCGGATCGAATCCATCGTGATTTCCCGCCGCCTACTGGTGCCGCTCACTGAGGGTGAGAGGATCGAGGCCGACCGCCACATCACCCGGGCCGTCTGATTCAGCTTTTTTAGCGTGTCTATAGGATTATTCTCCCGGTCGGCGGGAGGCCGTATCGCCCGCGCTCCGTGATTCAGCGTCGGCTCCGCATGAAAAGTCCTCGTGCCGCTGCTTCTGGCAGGCTCCCGAGTCCGTAGTGCCTTTTGCAAACGGAATTTCCCCGGCCGAACGGGTCTCAGCGGGATTATTTCCGGGACCGTCAGCTCTCTTTTCTTTGAGTGAGGTTAATTCGAGCGGCTTGCGTGGGTCTATGGCGCTAGCCGATCACCCTGACTGCCCGCATCTTCGGACGACATATTCTTTTTTATTAGTGCGGCCACTTTTCCCTGATGGCTGTTGGTGCGAGCCGTTGAGCGCCGACGCTCATTGAATAGCCTGCTCCTGTTCCCTCGCCGGCTCCTCTGCCCGGCCCCTGGCGATCGCGGTCTGTGCCAAGGAACACCAGCCGCGCGGCGCGCCCCCAGGTCTGCTTCTCGCGCAGCCGCCCCTGGCGTCGCAAAAAAAATGCGCCCGCCGCCCCGCTGACAATCAAGCTGCTCCTACTGCCTACCGTTTTCCGTCCAAATGTTTGGACTGCCTCGCAAAAAAAACGCCGCCGCACCCCCGCCTCGGCCCCGCAAATTCGATTGCCTGCAAACCACGGAACGCGTACCCTATTCGACGGGAACACCACGCAATGACCACGGAAGCATTAAGTCCCGGTAAGGTTGTCAAAGGACCACTTTTCCCCGAACCGGTTCAGGTTATCGTCTGCATCCCAATGGGTGACGCGGTAAAGCTCATCGCCAAGGGCCTCAACACATCGCGAGTTTACGAACCCATCCTCACGCCAGGCCAACTCTCCGCCCTCGAAACCTCGCCCGACACTGAGCCGTTCGACGGCGACGCCCTGCGGTTCCGCCTCGCCGTCGAGGCCATGCGGCTCGCGCTGGCCTTTGAATACGACCCTTACTTTTCGCTTTCCATCGCGCGGGTTGACCCGCTGCCGCACCAGCTTGAGGCGGTCTATCACTATTTCATGGCCCTCCCGCGCATCCGCTTCCTCCTCGCGGACGACCCTGGGGCCGGCAAGACCATCATGGCCGGCCTGCTTCTGAAGGAACTGAAGATTCGCGGCCTTGTCTCACGCACACTCATCATCACGCCGGCCAACCTCTCGTTTCAATGGCAGCGCGAGATGAAGGACAAATTTCGCGAAAACTTCGAGATCATCCGCAGCGACGTGCTGCGCGCGAACTACGGCTCGAATCCCTGGCAGGACAAGAACCAGGTCATTACGTCCGTCTCGTGGGTTTCCCGCATCGAAGACGCGAAGGAAAGCCTGCTCCGCAGTCATTGGGACCTCATCATCGTGGACGAGGCCCATAAAATGAGCGCGGCCAGTCGCGACAAAAAAACGCTTGCCTACCAACTCGGCGAGTCGCTGTCGCAAATGACCGACCATTACCTTTTGATGACCGCGACGCCGCACAAGGGCGACCCGGACAACTTCTGCCTGTTCCTCGAATTGCTCGATCGCGACGTTTACGGCGACGTAAAAAGCCTGGAGGAAGCGATGAGGAAACATGAAGCCCCGTTCTACCTTCGCCGCGTGAAGGAAGCCCTTGTCACCTTCCCCGATCCTGACACCGGCAAGGTGAAGGCGCTGTTTACGAAGCGCATCGTCCGCACTACCGAGTTTCAAATCACCCTCGACGAACTCGACTTCTACGACGCCCTGACGCGGTTCGTTGAAGACCAATCCATCAAAGCCGCGTCGGAGGATTCCGCCCGTGGCCGCGCGCTCGGCTTCACGATGGCGATGCTCCAGCGCCGTTTCGCTTCGAGCATCTACGCCGTGCGGCGGAGCCTTCAGCGCATGAAGGAAAAGCGTGAGAAGATTCTCGCCGACCCCGAAGGCTACCGGAAGCAGCAAATCGACAAGCGCCTGCCCGACGACTTTGAGGACCTGCCCGAAGAAGAGCAGCAGGAAATCGTCTCCGAGCTTGAAGCCCTCGTGGCGTCCTACGACCCCGCCGCGCTGCGGGAGGAAATCATCGAACTTGGCAAACTCATCCAACTCGCTCAGTCGCTCGAAAAACGCGAAGTCGAATCGAAGCTCGTCCGGCTGCGTGAACTCATCAAACAGCACGGCATCTTCGCCGACTCGAAAATGAAGCTGCTCATCTTCACCGAGCATAAGGAGACGCTTGATTTTCTTTGCGGCGACGGCAAGGACGGCCGCCCGCTCGGCAAGCTCCGCGAGTGGGGACTGACCGTGACGCAGATTCACGGCGGCATGAAGATTGGCGACCGCGACACGCCCGGCAGCCGCATCTTTGCTGAGCGCGAGTTCCGCGAGTCCGCCCAGGTGCTCGTCGCCACTGAAGCCGCCGGCGAGGGCATCAACCTGCAATTCTGCTGGTTGATGATTAACTACGACATCCCGTGGAACCCGGTGCGGCTGGAGCAGCGCATGGGCCGCATCCACCGTTACGGCCAGGAGAAGGACTGCCTCATCTTCAATTTCGTTTCGACGAATACGCGCGAAGGCCGCGTGCTCCACAAACTTTTCGAGCGCATCCAGGCCATCGAAGACGACCTCGATCCCCGGCGCACCGGCAAAGTGTTCAACGTGCTTGGTGATGTGTTCCCCGCGAACCAGTTGGAGAAGATGATTCGCGAGATGTATGTCCGTAACCAAACCGAGGACATAATCAAGCAGCGCATCATCGAGCAAGTGGACACGAAGCGAATGGAGAGCATCACCAATTCAACTTTGGAAGGTCTCGCCAAACGCGAATTGAATCTCTCCGCCATCATCGGCAAATCCGCCGAGGCCAGGGAACGCCGGCTCGTGCCCGAAGTCATCGAAGGCTTCTTCACCCAAGCCGCGCCCATCGTCGGCGTTCATCCCACTGAAATCCGCGAAGGCGGCCACGTTTACAAGCTGGGCAAAGTGCCGCGCACGCTCTGGCCCGTCGGTGAACGGCTTGAACCTCGTTTCGGCAAGCTGGGCCGGGAATATCGGAACATCGTCTTTGACAAAGAATACTTGAAACGCGACGCGACATTGGAATGGGTCACGCCCGGCCATCCGCTGTTCGAGGCCGTGCGCGAAGACGTGACCGAGCATGTCCGCGAAGACCTGCTCCGCGGCGCGGTGTTCTACGACCTCCACCAGGCACAACCCTACCGGCTCGACGTGTTCGCCGCGTCCATCAAGGACGGACGAAACAACCAGCTTCACCGCCGCCTGTTCGTTGTGCAGGCGCGCCCCTCGCCCACGGGAGTGGGAGAGGGTGGCGCGGCAGCGACGGGTGAGGGTTCAGGGGCTTGGCAGCCGATGAGCATCCGCCAGCCGACCATTTTCCTCGATCTTGCGCTCGCGCCGAAGGATAGAACTGCTCTCGACGCCCGCCTGCCTGCCGGACAGGCAGGCCTGCCGGACGGACAGGGCGACGGGATGCCCGACCGCACAGCCGCCGAACGCTTCCTCATCGCGAACGCGCTCAATCCTTTCCTCGCCGAAGTCACCGCGCAACGGGCGCGAGAAACAGCCATCATCGCTCGCCATCTCGAAATTAGCCTCAAAGAACTGATTCACCGCCAGAATCTCCGCATGGCGGAACTGCATGAGCAGGGGCAATTCGGTGACGAAACATTGATGGCCGCAAACATGAAGAAAGTTGAGGACAAGCTCGACGAACTCAACGGACGGCTGGAGCAGCGCACTGCTGAATTGCGCCGCGAAGCCGAGTGCATGATTGGCGACATCCAACACATCGGACGGGCCTGGGTTCTGCCGCACCCGGAGCGCACGTCGCCGCAAATCGCGCCGATGGTGCGGGACGAGGAAATCGAGCGCATTGCCGTTCAACACGTCATCGCCTACGAGGAAGCGCGCGGCTGGAAAGTCGAGAGCGTGGAAAAAGACAATCGCGGCTTCGACCTCATCTCCCGCAAACCGCATCCTGAAGACCCGAATACCGCGGTTGAAGTCCGCTTCATTGAGGTAAAGGGCCGCTCCGACACCGGTGAAATCGCACTAACCTCGAACGAATACAACACCGCGAAGCGCCTCCGCAAAGACTACTGGCTTTACGTCGTGTTCCACTGTGCAGCAGCGAGACCGTCCCTGAACATTCTTCACGACCCGTCCACCCTCGACTGGCAGCCAATCGTCAAAGTTGAGCATTACCGATTACGCCAAGATTCGGTCAAACAGCCAGTCGAATTGAAGGAGGAGTCGCCACCATACGGAGGCGCCTCATGAGCCGACTCACACTCCAATGGTTCAATCTGACGAAGCAAGAGGGGCAAGACCTCTGCCTGAAGATTCCGATTTGTGATGTCTATAGTGGGATCATTGACCGTGCTTTTCCTGCGATCAACCACATCGGTTGGCGAGAAAGCACTCACGGAACGTGCTACACTTACATCAAGCACATTTCGCCGGAGGACCAGGAACATCTCAATGAGTTCCTTCAGCTCCTACAAAAAATCCGCTGCCTGACGCTCACCACGCACCTAGCTCCCCACTTCCAGCGCGAACTCGACGAGGCTTACGCGCTTGACTTCAACTTTCTGCCGAACGTCTTTCCGCTCGCCTACACGGACGCAGGTACCTTCGAGCGCATAGCGAAGGAGAACCAGAATCCGCAGGCTATTGCGGAGTTGGTCCGGCGGCTCGCGGAGGTCATCCAGCGCCATCCGACGCTGGCACGCTCCGACATCCTCAGTGCAATGCCGCCTCGTCCTTCCAAGACGTTTCACCTTCCGGTCGAACTGGTAAACGGCATCGCAGCGACACTGGGGCGGCCTGTCGGTTTGAAACTCATCAAGGCCGAACACCCCAAGCTCCGCGCCCTGCCGATCGAACAAAAGCTCACTACGTTGGCCGGCGCCTTCACATTGGCCGAGCCGGTCACTGGCAAATCGGTCCTCGTCGTTGACGACCTCTATCAATCAGGCGTGACCACGTGGTCACTCGCCAAATTCTTGAGGTCTCAGGGCGCACGCCACGTTTATGCGCTCGCCTGCGTAAAATCTTGGAGCGATACTGATAACGTCTAATGCGCGAACCTCCGACAGTCGAATTCGTCGCGTTCTGTCTTCTGCGGGCGCCCAAGGTCGGTGTTGTCACTCTTCGCGCCGTGCTGTCACAACTCGCGCGCGAGAAACTGTCCCCCGAAGGCTTTATCCAGCTCGATGACCACGCTCTTCAATCGCGCTACGGGCTCAAGCCTCCGGCGATTGCCGCGCTCCGTGAGCCTGACAAGGAGACGCTGGAGACATGGCAGCGTCTCCGTGCGGACTTCGTGAAAGTCCTCGTCCTCGGGCAACCCGATTATCCGCCCCGGCTGGCCAGTCTTTTGCGCGACACGGCGCCGCCTCTTTTGTTTGTCCTCGGGAACCTCGACATCTTCCAAAGGCCGGCCGTTGGCTTCTGCGGCTCGCGCAAGGCGTCCGAGAAAGGCCTGCTAGTTGCCCAGGAGTGCGCGCGTTTGCTCGCTCAGAAAGATATCAATGTCATCAGCGGCTACGCCCACGGGGTGGACCTCGCCGCGCACCGCGCCGCGTTGGAAGCAGGCGGCACCACGACACTGGTCCTCGCCGACGGCATCCTCCATTTCCGGCTGAAGGCCGGCCTTCGCGAAGTCGTCGGCGAAGGAGACTTATCGCGCCTGCTCGTCGTCTCCGAGTTTTCGCCAGGCTTGCCCTGGCGGGCGCATAACGCGATGGTCCGCAACCGCACAATTTGCGGCCTCGCACACGCGATGATTGTCATTGAATCCGGTCTCGAAGGCGGCACGTTCGAGGCTGGCAAGACCGCCCTGGAACTTGGCGAACCTCTGTTTTGCGTGGAATATGCCGAACCTTCGCCATCGGCGGCGGGCAATCCCTACTTCCTCCAGCATGGCGCCTCCAGCCTGAAGCGTTCTCGTGCCGGCCAGCCGAATCTTTCCAAGCTCCTCTCCGTCGTGCGCGATCCCGGCGCTCCTCTTCCGCGACCAGACAATCAGAAGGAATTGGTTCTCCGCGAAGAACCCAAATCATAGTCCGCAAATCGCATGATGCGCAGATGATCTACTTCGCCTATGGATCAAACATGGACTGGACTCGGATGCGAGAACGCTGTCCGTCGGCGCGGTTTCTCTTTAAGGCGAAGCTCGCCGGGTTCCGGCTCGCTTTCACCCGCTTCTCGACCACCAATCGTTGTGGGGCGGCCGACATCCTGCGTGAGTCGTTATCCACCGTCTGGGGCGTCGTTTACCACATCGAAGACGAGCAAAGACGCGCCCTGGAAAAGGCCGAAGGCGTGGCGGCCCGCGCCTATGAACCTTTCACTGTGGATGTCCATCCCGACGGCGACGTCGCTCAGCGCATTAAAGCACTGACCTACATTGTCGTGAACAGGGAAGACCCGCGACCAAAACCCAGCGCGGAATACAAGGCACTGCTGGTCACCGGTGCCAAGTTCTGGAATCTCCCGTCGGACTACATCGCTGATCTTGAAAGCATCGCAGTGGCGTCAATCGGAAATCGCAAATCGGCAATCGCATGACCCAATACCCCAAGCGCCTCATCGAAGTTGACCTGCCCATCAAGCGCATCTCCGTGCATGCGCGGCGGGAGAAATCCATTCGGCACGGGCACATTTCCACGCTGCATATATGGTGGGCGCGGCGTCCGTTGGCGGCGTGTCGGGCGGTAATTTGCGCGGCGCTGTGGCCAGACCCCGGCGACCCCAACTGTCCCGACGCATTCCGCCAAACGGCCTCTAAACTCATCCTCGACTTTGCCGGTAAGGTGACGACTGACACTAAGCTCGCCAACGACCATTGTTCGCCGGAAAATTTCAAAGCGTGGTCGAAGCTCGCAGCCCAAACCCTCACCCCGGCCCTCTCCCTTTCCGAAAGGGAGAGGGAGAAACGCTCCCAGCGCGCGGACAAATCGAACACCTCGACTCGAAAGGACGCGGCAAACGATTCTCCCTCTCCCGGGGGAGAGGGCCGGGGTGAGGGCGCTCCTTCCTCTGACTTTCTCTGGCTCCGCGGCGCGTTGCTCGACTTCATCGCCGACTTCGCCAATTGGGACAACTCCACCGTCCGCGAATACCTCGACACCAGCCGTGCGCTCACCCAGGCCGCCCACGAGGCGCTGGGCGGCGCTCCCGGCACCCGACCGCTCGTCGTGGACCCGTTTGCTGGCGGCGGCTCCATTCCGCTCGAAGCCTTGCGCGTGGGCGCGGACGCCTTTGCCAGCGACCTCAACCCCATCCCTGTCCTGCTCAACAAGGTCGTCCTCGAATACATCCCCAAATACGGCCAGCGCCTCGCTGATGAAGTCCGGAAATGGGGCGAGTGGATCAAGCGCGAGGCCGAGAAAGAACTGGCCGAGTTCTATCCGAAGGACGCGGACGGCGCGACGCCCATCGCCTATCTCTGGGCGCGGACGATTCAATGCGAAGGCCCCGGCTGCGGCGCGGAAGTGCCGCTCATCCGTGCCCCCTGGCTGGTCAAAAAAGATAAGCGTTCTGTCGCATTCCAGCTTGTGCCGACCCCTAAGGCCAAGCGCGTGGACTTCCAAATCATCGTCAAGGAGCGGGATGGCTGGGTGGTCCAGGCCAATTCCAATATCAAGATCGAAAGCCCAAATTTCGACGGCACGGTGAAACGCGGTTCGGCGACGTGTCCCTGCTGCGGTTACACAACTCCTGTAGCACGCGTACGTGAGCAACTCAAGGCGCGGCGCGGAGGGGCCAACGACGCACGACTTACTTGCGTCGTAATGACACGAGCCAACGAGCACGGCCGGCTATACCGCGTGGCGAATGAGGCCGACGCGCCTGCAATACGTGCGGCCTCAGAAGAATTGAACCGGCGGAAATCCAAGCACGAAGGGGCGGTGAGTCTGGTGCCGGAGGAGCCGACACCGCTTGGCGGCGGGAGCGGAGCTGGACGAGCTTTCTCCCAACGTAACTATGGCATGGACTTGTTCGCCGACCTTTTCACGAATCGCCAATTGCTCGCGATAACAACCCTCGCTCGTCTTGTTCGCACGGTCGGTGACAAGCTCCGCTCGGCCCATACGGAGCAAGCCTTTGCGGATGCTGTGCAGACTCTCTTGGCGCAAGTCGTCAACAAGCAAGCAGACTACGACACGAGCTTGTGCAGTTGGCACTATCACAATCGCGAAAAGGTGAATCATACGTTTCACCGTCAAGCGATTCCGATTGTCTGGGACTTCGTTGAGCCAGTTTTCTTCGGATCGGGCGCTGGGAGTTGGCCGGGACTTTTCGATTGGACGATGCAGGCGCTCGACAATCCAGTGCCAGTAGATTCATCAGCACATGTCGAGTTGGCGGACGCAGCGGCTCACCCATTGCCGAACGACTCAGCCCAAGCATTTGTCACCGACCCACCTTACTACGATGCAGTGCCTTACTCTGATCTTTCCGACTTCTTCTATGTTTGGTTCAAGCGGACGCTCCCGGAAAATGCACACCACGGCTTTGCGTCAATCCTGACGCCGAAGACAGAGGAGTGCATTGTTGATGAGGTGAAAGGCAAAGATGCCGCCTATTTTGAGGCGACCATGAAGAAAGCGATGGCAGAGGGACGGCGCGTTCTTGCGCCAAACGGCGTTGGTATCGTGGTGTTCGCGCACAAGTCCACGGCGGGGTGGGAAGCTCAGTTACAGGCGATGGTTGATGCAGGTTGGATTATGACCGGCTCATGGCCAATCGACACCGAGATGGGAACACGTCTTCGCGCACAGTCATCCGCGGCTCTGGCTTCCTCCGTCCATCTCGTCTGCCGCCCGCGCGAGAATCCCGACGGTTCAGTGCGGACGGACGAAATCGGCGATTGGCGCGACGTGTTGCAGGAGTTGCCCCGCCGCATCCACGAATGGATGCCGCGCCTGGCCGAGGAAGGCGTTGTGGGCGCGGACGCCATCTTCGCCTGTCTCGGCCCCGCCCTGGAAATCTTCTCCCGCTATCCGCGCGTGGAGAAAGCCAGCGGCGAGGCCGTCGCGCTCAAGGAATACCTGGAACAAGTGTGGGCCGCCGTCGCCAAGGAGGCCCTTGCGTTGGTCTTCAAAGACGCGGACACCACCGGATTCGAGCCAGACGCCCGCCTGACAGCCATGTGGCTCTGGACGCTTTCTTCAAATTCTAAAGGCGAAATGCTAAAGGCTGAAGGAGTGTCAGAGGTGGAAGAGGAAGACGAAGGCGGGAAAAACTTTAGCGTTCAGCCTTCAGGTTTCAGCCTTGAGTATGATGCCGCGCGGAAAATCGCGCAAGGACTCGGCGCGCATCTTAAAGACTTGGGTAGTCTCGTGGAAGTGTCAGGCGATACCGCCCGCCTGCTCCCTGTCGGCGAACGTGCCCGCCACTTGTTCGGCAAGGACGAAGGCAAAGTCGCGCCGCAACGAAGGAAGCGCGAACCGCAAATGGATATGTTCAAAGTGCTCCAACAAGCCGACGAAGGCGGAACGACCTTCGGCCTGCCTGCCGGACAGGCAGGCGAAACAAGAGTCGAACGCCAAGGCGAGACAGTCCTCGACCGCATCCACCAGAGCATGATTCTTTTCGCCGCCGGGCGAGGCGAGGCGTTGAAACGTTTCCTCGTGGAAGATGGCGCCGGCCGCGACCAACGCTTCTGGAGGCTTGCACAAGCCCTGTCCGCTCTCTATCCTTCGCAAACAGAAGAGAAGCGCTGGGTTGATGGCGTTCTTGCGAGGAAGAAGGGATTGGGGTTTTGATTCCTTTGAATTACTGACAAGTCTCGAGTCTAACCACGCAGACTGAGCGTTCAAAGAACATGCAAGACAGCGAGACCATCCAAAGCACCAAATGCGCGAAGGTGCTTTTCTCCCTCTCGCTCATTACATTGCTGGCTGTCTGGCTACTGAATCGCACAATTGCTGAGAGCCAGCGCGAGCACGCAGTTCATGCCCAACGCTACGAGAGGATGTCCAATATGCTAGGAAAACTCAGGGCGTTTAGGTTCAAGAATGAAGGGCTATTTACAAGCCTCGCGCTCATTGTCGCGGAAGACAATCCGCCTTTCTTTGAAGGGGTCGCGAGTCAACATGACGTGGCGAGCGGCCGGATTAAATGGTTTCACAATGACATGTTCATGTTTCAGGCAGTCCAATTTGGGTCTGATGCAACAGCTATATTTGGCGTGAATGGTGATCGTGAGCGAAGGCTGACGCTGCTGACCGATGCTGTCGAAGCGGCTTTCAAGACTAATACGGTTCGACATCGTTTCGACAATGAGGTAATGACTCACATGAATCAACTTGCTGACGACCAGGAATGGCCTGCGATTGTCGATTGGATCGTCGATTCGAAATGGCCACCAAGGGATCGTGGTACCACGATTAGCGTTAGTGGCCGGAACGGGGTATCCTATGTAAACCGATTTCCTGCTAATTGGGGCCCGTGGGAGGATGCCTCTCGTGAGCGGGAGCGATTGATAGCCTGCAGTTCTTCATCCGAAGCGGAATCCCTTCTGGAATCATATAGGACCAAAGCGTATGAAACCCTGAGAAACGAAAAGCCAGCTGAGGGAAACATCAACGTGAGCGGAACCGGTCTTTCTTTCACTCCGGGCGATTTCCTCATGCTGGCGGGGCCAATCCTCGTCTTTTTTCAGCTTTTATACCTCATATTTAAGAATAAAGAATCTAATTTCGATAGACCGTCTTCTGCCGACAAACAGCTTTTCTCATTTCCTCAATTCTCATGTCCTGATGACCCTCTGGGCTCGCGCATTGCACGTGATCTGGCGAGCCTTGGAGAGCGGGCAATTTGGTTGCTCTTTCTTACCTTGCCTCCTGCAATTGTAAGTGTGGCTATAGCGACGAGGTATGATTTGGTATCCATAGTTTCGGTACCTGCCTCTCTGAAACTCCCGCGGATGCAGGCGCAGTTGTTGCTCCAAACAACCGATGTTTCTTCAGATGTCTTCGATACTATCAACATAATCTGTTTGGGTACATCTCTTGCAATCTTGATCGCGCTGACATCTCCGAAGACCGGGGAGCAAGGCAGACGATATTGGGGGCGAAAGGGCAAGTGGTTGTTTTTTAGTTCGTGTGCAGTGTTGGTAACGGCTGTTTGGTTCGCCTTCACATTTCGATGGTCGCGGTCGTTCATGTTCTTGGTTGTTTCATATAAGGGTCTCGCCATGGCATTATTCGGTTTAATGTTGATGTGCTGTTTTGGTATAGGGCTTTGGCGGCAGTCCAAGATTGGGACGCTGGTGCCGGCAGTGGGATTGGTGATTCTCATTTATCTACTGTTTTGAGACACGGCGTATGGTGATTGATCAAAAACACATACAGTTTCGCACGGCGTTTTTCGAGGCGGTGCAGCTGGATGTTTTTGGCGGGCCATTGAAAGGGGCCGCCCTTGAGGGACGATTGGGAGATTGGGCAAGGGGGCGCCAACGGAAAGCCGGAGGTTCTAATGCCTGCGCCTATGGTCAAGGATTGGCGTGAAGCCTTTTTCAAGGAGGTTCAGGCGGACGAAACGGCGCTGCGCTTGAAGGAGGCAGCACTGGAGGAACGACTGACGGATTGGACGGCGGCGTTGACTGCTGTCGTCGTCGCGACGTGCAATCAGATGGGATGGCGTGCTTCAGCAAAGAGTCACAAGCTCGACTTGTTGCCGGTGCAGAGAAGTGAATATCTGGCGTTGGATGTCATGGCGTTCCGCGACGCAAAGAAGCGCTGGCGCTTTCCCGTCGCGGTAATGGAACTGGAAAACCAATTGCGGGATGACCAGATCGGTTACTCGCTTTGGAAACTGCTGTGCGTCCGGGCTGAATTGCGTCTCGTTTTCTGTTATCGCCGAACCGGCAAGGGTGCGGTAAATCTCTTGCGATACCTTCGAGACGAAGTGATTGAGGCGATGGGGTTGCCGGGCCGATTGAAGCTGGACGGGCACACGGTGGTTGTCGTGGGCTGCCGCGATGAATCGGCAACCTTCCCCTACGGATTCTTCAAATGGTGGGAGCTTGAGAATAATACAGGCAAATTCGAGCAACTTTGGTAGGATTCTTGGTTATGGCAATGAAACCTTGGTATAAAGTCGTCACGCCGCGTGAAGACCTGCGCGAGGGCAAGCCCCTCGACGCCTCAGAATTCGCTGTCCATCTCGATCAGATTCGCGAGGGCAGAGCCCCCGCCGATTACCAGAAGCCGGAGCGGTTCTTCGAGCGGACGTATCTCACGAAGAACCTCACAGCCCTGGCCAGCGAAGTCATTCGCCGATTATCCGGTGAGCGGACGGAAACGAACGCAGTATTTAACCTTGCCACTCAGTTTGGCGGCGGGAAAACGCACGCGTTGACGCTGCTTTACCATCTCGCCAAGCACGGCCCGGCTGCCAACAAATGGGCCGGTGTTCCTCAACTGCTCGCCCGTGCGGGTGTCGGAGGCGTGCCGAAGGCCGATTCCGCCGTGTTTGTCGGCTCGGAGTTCGACTCTATCAGCGGTCGGGGCGGGAAGGATGGAACGCCGCTTCGTAAGACAGCGTGGGGGGAAATTGCTTTCCAGCTTGGTGGCGAGCGTGCATTCGCCATCGTCGCCGAGCACGATAAAAAAGGCGAAGCACCTGGCGGTGACGTGATCCGCCAGTTTCTCCCGAAGGACAAGCGGAGCCTCATCCTGATGGACGAGTTGATGAATTACGTCAGCCGTAATCGTCGGACCGGCTTGGGCGCGCAGCTCTATCACTTCCTCCACAACCTTTCGGAAGTGGCGCGCGGCCTCGACAACGTCGTGCTCGCGGTGTCCATCCCCGCGTCGGAACTGGAAATGACGGCGGAGGACCAGTCCGATTTCGAGCGGTTCAAGAAGGTGCTCGACCGGCTCGGCAAGGCAATCGTGATGTCGTCGGACGTGGAGATTTCGGAAATCATCCGCCGCCGGCTGTTCGAGTGGGATGAGCGGGCTGTCACGAGCGAAGGCAAGGTGATGCTGCCGAAAGAGGCGCTGGAGACTTGCGCCGGATATGCCGCTTGGGTCGTCGAGCATCGCCAGCAGTTGCCAAGTCAATTCAACGTGGATACCGCGCGCGAAGAATTTGCGGCAACGTACCCTTTTCATCCGGCGCTGATTTCGGTATTCGAGCGAAAATGGCAGGCCCTCCCGCGATTCCAGCAGACGCGCGGCATCTTGCGGTTGCTCGCCTTGTGGGTGTCGCGTGCCTATCAGGACGGCTTCAAAGGCGCGCACAAGGACGCTTTGATCGGACTCGGCACCGCGCCGCTTGACGACGCGATGTTTCGTGCCGCTGTCTTCGAGCAGTTGGGCGAAACGAAACTCGAAGGCCCGGTCACGACGGACATTTGCGGAAAGCGCGACTCGCACGCCATTCGGTTCGACGCTGAGGCGACGGAGACGATCAAGAACGCGCGTCTCCATCGCAAAGTGGCCACTGCAATCTTTTTCGAGTCGAACGGAGGGCAGGCGAAGGCCGACGCAACGCAGCCTGAAATTCGGTTTGCCGTGGCCGAGCCGGGCCTCGACATTGGCAACGTCGAGACCGCTTTGGAGGCGCTTACCGAAGCCTGCTTTTACCTGACCGTCGAGCGCAACCGCTATCATTTCAGTCTCAAAGAAAACCTCAACAAGCGGTTCGCCGACCGTCGCGCGACGATTCCACTGGCACAAGGCGAGGAACACATTCGCGGGGAAATCCAGAAAGTGTTCGGGGCTGGCGTGGGCGTGGAGCGCGTCTATTTCCCGGAGAAAACGATCCAGGTTGCCGACCGCCCTTGCGTAACGCTGGTGGTGCTCGCGCCAGACCAGTCATTGCAAGACGAGAAAGCGACCGCGCTGTTCGTCGAAACGATGACACGCGAATACGGCACGTCGGCGCGCACCTTCAAGAGCGCGCTGATCTTCTGCGTGCCAGAGTCGCCGGACGTGCTGCGAGAAGACGCTCGCAAAGTGCTCGCATGGGAAGCCATCGAGGACGATGACTTGAAGCTGGACGAGAGCCAGCAACATCAGCTTGGCGAAAACCTCAAAAAGGCGCGGCGCGACCTCAAGGAAACCATCTGGCGCACGTACAAGAACCTGATGTTGCTCGGCAAGGACAACGCGCTGAAGCGCGTGGATCTGGGCTTGGTTCATTCCAGCGCCGCGACGGACCTTGTTTCCTTGATCGTTAGTCGCCTGAATTCAGAAGGAGATTTGGAGACGAAAGGAATCAGCCCGCCATTCTTGCTCCGCAAATGGCCGCCAGCGTTCAAAGAGTGGTCCACCAAATCGGTGCGCGATGCTTTCTTTGCTTCGCCGCAATTTCCGCGCCTGACAAACCCGGACGTTTTGAAGGAAACAATTTCGCGCGGTGTCGGCAACGGCCTGCTGGCGTACGTCGGCAAAACACCGTCGGGTGAATATAAACCGTTTTGGTTCAATCAGGCGTTAATGACCGCCGACGTGGAAATTTCCGAAGACATGTTTGTAATCACGAAGGAGACAGCGGAGGCATATCTGAAAACGAGGTCGGCTGGACCAACTCCAACCACCGCGACTCCGCCGCCTGCCGCCGGCGGAGGACAGCCAGCCACAACTGCTTCGCCGCCGCAAGGCGGCACCGCGCCTGGGGGCGAGCAACTGACGTTTGCGGGTATGAGTTGGACGGGAGAAATTCCGCCCCAAAAATGGATGAACTTCTACACGAAGGTACTCTCCAAGTTCGCTTCCGCTTGCGGCTTGAAGTTGACATTGACAGTCGAGGCCACACCCGAAGGCGGCGTCTCCAAGCAGAAGCTCGACGAAACCAAATCCGCCCTTCGCGAGCTTGGCCTCAACGATGATATCTCCATGAAGTAGCCCATGCTGGCTCTCGCGGGTACAGCGTTTGACGATCCAGTTCTCAGCGATTTGACCGCCCGCATCTCAGCGCGCCGAAGCCAAGAATCCTTTTGCAATCAATTTCCGCGCGCACTAAGCTATCTTTCTCGCTTGCCCCTCCTTCGACGGTGCACCCCTGCCCCCCCCAGTCGCGTCTCCCGCCATGTTCGACTTCGATTCCCTCAGTCGCCGTGTTCCCGCTTCGTCCTGACGCCGGGCTGATAGATTCAGGCCCCCGGTCGCCCTTTGTCCGCAACCTGCGCGAGTCCGGCCGGCTGCCTGAATTGGGTATCATTTGCCGCGCGCGCTGCTTCAAGCTTCGCGGCCCCAGGGCGGATTCTTGCTGCAATGCGGGCGCTCGGCGTTCTGAAGAACACAACGTTTGTGCGGGCTGCATTCCTGGAACCTTTTTCCGACACCGACAGCGGGTTTCACCCAATTTCGCTGGACTTTTCCGGCGGAAACCAGAGCGAGCGTCTCCGCAGAATGCGCAGATGGCGTTCTTCATGCATGGGCCAAGCCGCCGACAGATTCAGGACAGATTTTCATTGACATTCCGCAAGGAGTCCTGTAGCCACAGACCAGCATCAATTTTTCCTAAATGCATCCGGCCCGCGCATCGATGCGTCGGGGGATCATTGACACGTTGTTTTCGTTAATTTTCCTCGCAGGCTTCCCTTGCGTTCACACCGCCCGTGCGCTGCCGCAACAAATCGACGACCTCAACAACGGCGCCGTCCTCACCAGCAGTGCTGAAAGCGCTCAATTCGATAGCCTGGGGCAATGCCCAGGATTGGGTTCAAAGGATATCATCCAGGCCTGAAAGGACGGGACAAGACGTGACAGGAAAAGGACGAATAGAATGAACGCGACCGCCACTACAATCGCTGGGAAGATTCTCGCCGCGGTCCTCACCATGGCGAGCACCCTCGTTTCGGTCTCGGCCCGGGCGGACATGCTCGTCACGTCGTATTCCGACGGGAGTGTCTTGGGCTGCGACGGAGCCACTGGAGAATGAAAACCAGGTCCGCGACAAAACACCTGACGCTGGAGGTTGTGGCGCTGGCGCTGATCCTTAGCGCCGGAAGCGCATGGGGAACTATCTACTTTGCTGACAACTTTGAATCGGGGTTAGGGCAATGGCAACCTGGCTCCGGGGGTGTGATAACCACCGATCCCGATCCCATGCACGGACACGTCCTAACGTTTAACAGACTTATGTCTGGTGGAGATATTTGGAGCCAAATTACGGTCCCGGCCGGCGCCTATTTGAGCTTTGATTATATGGGTGTTGGAGCCTACATCGGGACGGCTGGAGATTGGCTGGCGGGCAGCCAAGGGTATCCCGGCCTCGAACAGGCGCTCACGTATGATGGCACTTGGCGGCACTATGAAGTCCAAGTCCGGAGTGGTGGTCGAATAATGGCGGAAGACGGCCTTGGAACCCCGGGGCAGCAGTTCTTTGACAATATTGTTGTAGCAGACTACCCCAATGCCTCCTTCCCGGCGCCCTCAATCGTGTCCCAGCCCACGAACGTTACCAACACGGCGGGCGCCACAATCACCTTTTCCATTTCGGCCACCGGCGTGGCGCCCTTAAGCTATCAATGGCAATTTGATGGAACCAATCTGTTGGACGAAGGGAACATCACTGGTTCAACCAGCAATAGTTTAATCGTCATCAACGTCTCCGCTCTCAACACAGGCAGTTACACAGTCATTGTGAGCAATGCCTACGGTTCGGTCATAAGCGCGGCGGCCGCACTCACTGTCCTGACCTGCATCCCGCCGTCCTTTAGCCTCGTTTCCTGGTGGCCGGGGGATGGAAATGCGAACGACATCTTCGGAACGAACAATGGCACGCTAAACGGTGCGGCGTTCGCACCGGGCATTGTGGGGCAAGCGTTCAGTTTCGACGGCGTTGCTGGCTACGTGAGGATTCCTGTTCAACCTGAACTACTGCTCGATCATTTCAGCATCGCGGCCTGGGTCAAACCCAATGCGCCCGTGGATGACCCCTCCGGCGAAGAGGTTCTCTTCGCTCAAGATGACGGACGTCCGCAACTGGTCGTGCGAACTGGAGCGTCTGGAATGAAGGTCGCCATCCAATTCCGCGCGAGCACAATCTATCCAGATTGCGTCAGCAGCAATGAAATTCCCATTGGGAGCTTCAGCCACGTCGCGGGCACATGGGACGGCCTTACCTTACGCGTCTTCCTCAACGGTCTGCTGGACAACGAGGTGGTCTCAAACGATGCACCAACAAATACATCGAGGGATTTTTTCATCGGAGGGATCAATGATCCACCTGTGTACGTCGGACAGTTCTTCAACGGTTTGATTGACGAACCCGCGTTGTTCCAAAGTGCCATTTCCCCTGACGAAATCGCTGCCATCTACGCCGCCGGCAGCGCCGGAATGTGCAAGCCGCAATGCGCGCCACCACCTTCCGGTCTGGTGAGCTGGTGGCCGGGAGATGGTAATGCAAATGATATTGTCGGTGGGAACAACGGGACGCTACAGAACGGTGCGGCATTCGCACCGGGCATAGTGCAGCAGGCGTTCAGTTTCGACGGAGTGGATGACTATATTGTTGCACCAGATTCCCCCTCTTTTAATTTAGGGGCAACGAATTCGTTCACCGTTGCCTTTTGGGTCAACAATTCTATTTCTTCACGGCGCATGGCACTTTTGGAAAAAGTCGCCGTGGACGCGCCCTACCAAGGCTTCTACATCGACTTGAATGCAGACTCCGTCACGAACCAATTACGGTTCGTTCTGGATGGCGGGGTTCCGGCCGTCTTTGTGAGCGTCACCGATAGCCGCATCAGTGATGGACAATGGCATCTTGTGGCGGGTGTGCTGGATCGATCTTCCGACATCGCTCTGCTTTATTTTGACGGAACATCGGCGGCCTCGGGCACCACTACCGGCATTGGTTCTTTGCAAAACGCAAACTCCCTCTATGCCGGTAATCGGTATGGGTTGGACATCCCGTTTAAAGGTTTGATCGATGAATTGAACTTTTTCAACCGCGCCCTTTCCAGTGACGAAATCGCCGCGCTCTTTGCGGCAGGTAGCGCGGGAATGTGCAAGCCCGTCTGTGTTCAGCCGCCGCCCGGGCTGGTGAGTTGGTGGCCCGGCGAAGGAAATGCGAATGACATCTTCGGTACGAATAATGGCACGCTAAACGGTGCGGCATTCGCACCGGGCATTGTGGGGCAAGCCTTCAGTTTCGACGGGGTAGATGACTACATCCAAGTGATTGACGCGCCGGCCCTGCGCTTCTCAAACGCGTTTGCCGTTTCCGCCTGGGTCCAAATCAACCAACCGCCCAGCCCCGGGGACAAGCCAATTCTGCACAAGGATCCACAGGTAAGCGGTGACCGATCCTATGGTTTTCACATGGACCCGGATGGGGGAATCGAGCTCGACGTCTTCGGAACGGCGGGTACTGACTCCTCGTTCGCCGGCAGAAAGTCAGATATCAGTCTGCCGCTTGGTGAATGGCATCATGTTGCCGGCGTTTACAATGGTGCAGGCCCCTCGCTCGACGTTTACATCGATGGACAACCGCATAACGGCACATTGTTGCCGATCTCCGGCTTCATCCCGGCGAACATTCACCAAAACTCTCACCCAGTCTTCATCGGAGCCTACGTCAACGGCATCCATCCATTTCCCGCCTATTTCAACGGGTCGATTGACGAGGTGGCGCTTTTCAATCGTGCTCTGGGTTCGAACGAAATCGCCGCCATCTACACCGCCGGCAGCGCCGGGATGTGCAAGCCGCAATGCGCGCCACCACCTGGCGGCCTGGTGAGTTGGTGGCCAGGGGATGGGAATGCTAATGACATCATCGGAACGAACATTGGCACGCTGCAAGACGGGGCGTCATTCGCACCGGGATTTGTTGGACAAGGCTTTGGCTTTGATGGCACTAATGCTTACGTTCAATTCCCGCCGGTAAGTCAAGGCCTCGCCCAGGGGACGGTCGAGTTTTGGTTCTACTTGAACACCTGGAATTGGAGCACCGCAGGCGTCGGCCTGTTCTTCTGGTCAGGTACCGCCTACCTGCCCGACTCCGGCAGTTTTGACTTCATGGACCTGGGCACTTACGGGGGCACAGGGGAGTTGATGTTTGGGCTGTTCTCATCGGCTTGGGCGTGGGCTTACAGTGGCGTGATTCCTCTGACCAACACGTGGTATCACGTCGCCGGGACATGGGGGCCAAACGGTATCCAAATCTACGTGAATGGAGTTCTCAAAGGAACCAATCCTTACTCTGGGGCAGCGCCCAGCTTTTCCTACAACTTGATGGGCCGATCTTCTTGGCCGGGAACGACTGTGAATGGAACAATTGACGAAGTCGCCATTTTCAACCGTGCTCTCACCTCTGAGGAAATCGCTACTATCTACGCCGCCGGCAGCGCCGGAATGTGCAAGCCCAGCGATTTGTCTATTTCGCTGGTCGCTGCGGCGACCCTCGTTCCCATAGGAAGCAATCTGACCTTCAGCATCATCGTTAGCAATCGAGGGCCGCTCAACACGTCCAGCGCAGTCGCGATCGACTCGCTGCCCACTTCGCTCGGCCTCATCTCGGTAACGCCAAGCCAAGGCGGCTGCACTACCGTCGGCGGCACAGTTACTTGCAGGCTTGGGACTCTAACGAATGGTGCTGCGGCCACGATTACCATCGTCGTCACTGCCACCGCGACCGGAACCGTGACAAACAGCGCCAGCGTGACGGCCAATGAACCGGATCTGAACCTGACGAACAACGCGACTTCGGTTCAAGTGACGGTGACGCCATCCGATCAAAACGTTCTGTTCATCAACGTTCACGGCGGCAATTATGATGGCGATGGGGCGAACTTTTATCAAACACTGACAATGACTGGCGCGAGGGCGACTTTTGTTAATCTCGACGCAAACGGAAAAGCGGCGACGCTCATCCAAACGAACCATTATGATCAGATTTGGATCTTCGATCTCTCCGCGGGAGCGGACGATTATCCCGCGGATTGGCAAGCCATCGGCGATTGGTTCAATGCCCGCACGAACCTGGCAATCGTTTGTGATGGGCGGACAATTTCTTCATATTGGAGTGGACGCTGGCAGAGCGAAGGTGCGCGACTTACCCAAAACTACTACGAAAATCTGAAAGGCGCGGGTGGTGGACTGATGCTCGGCACCGACGATGACAATTACGTCACTGGGATAAACAGCGTGAACGATCGGATTGGGATTACGCGGTTCCACGGAAACTTCAGCCTGAGCTTCATTCCTATTGACGTAACGAGCCCATTGATGAGCTTTCCCAACAATTTGGGCAACCAACTTTACGATGACTCCTCACCGAGCCAAACGCCGTTCGGGCTGCAGCCCAACGGGCGCATTCTGTACAGCGTGGCCTGGCACAGCGGAAACACGAACACGCCGGGAATCTCATCAACCATTCGAGGCGGTGTGGGATTCCGTCTGCAGATAGTTTCTCCAGCCAACGGCAGCCAATTCAACGAGGAGGCAGTGGTGTCTTTGCAAGTCCAGCAAACTGGTGGCACGCCGCCGTTCACCTACACTTGGAGTTCAGACCGCGAAGGCTCTCTCGGGGCCGGAGGCTTGCTTCAGATCTCGACTCTGTCGCCGGGAATTCACCGAATCACCGTTCTCGGCACGGACAATGCCGGCGGTGCAGATACTGCTTCCATCCAAGTCACGATCTTGGCCATCGCGCCCGCAGTGACGCTTGCCCTTCAGACCGCCAGTGACTCTGGCTTTTCCAATTCGGACAACATAACGTCCAACACAACGCCTAGATTTGACGTGACGATAAACAAGCGGGGTCGCATCGAGTTCGACTTTACAGGGGATGGTGTCCCCGATGAAGTCCGCACGAACCTCGTGGCGGGTACTCATGTGTTCACGAGCCCGATCCTCGGCGATGCAATCCACACCGCCACGGCGCGATTTGTCCCGCTGTTTGGGAGCGCCGTTCAGGCATCAACTTCGATCACGATCGACACCCGAGGCCCGCGGGTGGTCGGAGTTAGGTCGTGCGCCGACTTCGGCTCTTGTGTCAACCTGCCACTGGAACATCTGGACGTGACCTTTGACTCCGCGATTGACTCGGCAACTCTCACCGCCGCCGATCTAACGCTATCCGGACCAGGCGGCCCGGTGGGTGTGACAGGCCTCTCCGCCGTTTCAAGCAACGTCTTTCGCATAAGCTTTCCTGTCCAGCGTGCGAATGGTGAATACCTTTTCAGGCTCGGCCCAAACGTCGCGGACATTGCGGGAAACCCGATGGATCAAAATGCAAATGGAACGAACGGAGAATCGCCAGAGGACGTGTTCACCGCACAATTCAACATTTCTCTGTCTGATTTGCTCGTAGCTCAGCTCAGCGGGCCGTCCAACGCCCTTCCAGGTCAGCCCATCCAGGTTTCATGGACTCTCGCCAACCAAGGTACCGCGATTGCGCTCGGCCCGTGGGGCAATACACTGTACCTCGCTGCCGACAGCTCCGGCGCCGGCAGCCAGCAGGTTGCAGTGCTGGCCACGACCAACGAGATCGCGCCGGGTGGCTCGTTAACTCAAACCGCTACGGTCATCGTCCCATCCGGCATTTCCGGCTCACGATTTCTGCGCTTGTTTGCCGACAGTGGCGATCAGGTGCCTGAGACGAATGAAACCAACAACGATTTCACCGACGCCGAACCGATCGAAATCCTGGCCCCAGACCTGATTGTTCAGTCGGTGTCAGCCCCGCCGAACGGCCAATTCGGCCAACCTGTTCCCGTCGCCTGGACCGTGCGCAACGCAGGAAATGCTGCCGCGAATGTGAATTGGAATGACAGGGCCTCACTCTCACAATCCTCAAATTCGCTAAGCAACGTCGCCAACTTTGGGATGCTGTCTGCAGCGGATATTATCCCGCTCGCACCGGGCGCGACCTACAGTCGCACCCAAAACGTGATGCTTTCCTTGAGCACGTCGGCGGCGCCGGGTACTTACTTCGTCCTCGTGCAGGCTGACGTTAACAATGCCTTGTTCGAGTCCAACGAGACAAACAACCTACAATCGAGCGGCCCGATCTCGCTCACGCTGCCGCCGCTGCCGGATCTGGAAGTGGCTTCACTTGTCGCACCGTTTTCCTCACAAGCGGGGCAACCACTGGAGCTGGTTTGGACGGTCACGAATCTGGGTTCGGCCTCGGCCACCGGGGTGTGGAGCGAGACTGTTTCCACATCGAATGCGCTCAGGGGTGTGGAGGCAGTGGCGCTGTTCACCTTCACCAACGCGCTCAACGGCGGCGATTTCATTGTTCGCACGCAATCGGTCGTGCTCCCAGCAACGGGGCAAGCAGGGGAAGTGTGGTTTGTGGTTGAAGTGGACAGCCAGCACGAGGTGTTTGAGGCCAATGAATCAAATAATGTCGCGGTCGCCACCAATGTGACAACCGTCCCTTTGCAGTTAAGACTGCAGGTGCCGGTGACGCAGATCAGGGAGGACGCGCTGGACCCAGTGATACATGTGACAGTCGCGCGCAACGGCGACCTCACCGAACCATTGATGGTTACACTCACAAACGGCGATCCGCTGAGGCTGACTGTCCCAACAAATGTGGCTATCGCCGCGGGTTCGCCGGCGGCGCTGTTCGACATCAGAGTATTACGCGATGGCATCGTGGACGGGCCGCAGAAGGTGGGGATCGCGGCTTCAGCCGATGGTTATTTGGGAGACTTGGTCCAAATCACGGTCTTGGACGCGGATTTGCCCCGACTGAGTCTCACACTTGCAACCAATGTGGTAATTGAGGGACTCAGCGTGGCCGCGATGGTGACTCGGGATCTTGTGACGAGCAATGCGTTGACTGTGACCTTGCAAAGTTCAAGCCCGGGGCAGGTCAGTCTTCCGCCAACCGTGGTAATCCCGGCCAGCTCCAACGCTGCGGCCTTCGTCGTTTTGGCCGTGGACGATGCGCTGCTGGAACCGCCAACAACTTACAACCTCACCGCCTCGGCCGCAGGGTTTCAGGGCGACGCGGTCAGCGTGACAGTCCTCGACAATGACGTCCCGCAGGTAACCGTCTCACTGGCCAGCCACACGGTAAGCGAAGGGGCCGGACCGCAAGCCACCTCCGCTACGATCACGCGAGACGTGGTCACATCGAGGGCGGTCACACTGGAGGTATTCAGCAGCGATCCCACGGCCGCCCTGGTGCCCACGCACGTGACGATCCCGGCCTACCAAGCCTCCGTCAGTTTCCCGGTGGCAGCCGTGGATGACCAGGTCGTGGATGGGCCGCAAACCACCGTGATTGGCGCCTTTGTGCTGGCCACGGGTTCGGATACTCGCATAGCCGAGGCCACCCCTGACACCCTGACTGTGACTGACGACGACGGCCCGGCCTTGTTCCTGGTGGTGGCCCAAAAGGTGGTGAAGGAGGGCTTGAATCCCGCGACGACCGGCGCCCTCTCACGCAACACGCCGGCGACGAATGACTTGATTGTTATTTTGCTCTCCAGTAACACAAATGCTGCCACGCTGCCGCCGAGCGTGACAATTCCCACGGGTTCCCCCTCCGTAACCTTCAACATCGCGAGTGTAGCGGATAATACCAACGCCGGCAACCGGCTGGTGGTGCTTAACGCTTCGGCGCCTGGCTTCACGGCCGCAGCGGATACGTTATTGGTGACTGATACAGACTTGCCGGACCTGGTGGTGAGCAGCCTGACCGTGCCAGCTTCAGCGGAGACAGACGGTTACACGAACGTCACCTACCGCGTTTCCAACCAGGGTTTTACGACCGCCTCCAGCAGCTTTCTCACACGCGTCTTCCTGTCGCAAGATCCGGTGGTGGGCAACGACACTTTGATCGGCGAATACCGCTTCCCTGGCCAATTAGCTGTCGGCCAATACTTTGAACAATCCCTCCAAGTGCGGATGCCCCAGTCTGTGGGCAATTATTGGGTAATCGTTACCACCGACACGGAACAAATCGTGCCGGAAGTGCTGGAGGACAACAACACAGCCATCAGTCGGGTTCCCATAGCCGTGGGCGCCTCTTATAGCGCGGTGGTGAGCGCCGGCCTGCATTCGGCGCTGGCAGGCACGCCTGTTCCGATGCATGGACAGGCCACAAACAGTTTGGGCGCGCCAGTTGGCTCCAAGCTGGTGAACATCCATATCCTGGTGCGTGGAACCGAGCGGGTGATTTCGGCCCTCACCGATGACAGCGGGAATTTCTCGGTCGCCTGGCAGCCTTTGGCGGGCGAGGCCGGCGTGTATCAAATCTTTGCCACCCATCCGGGTGTATCGCAAGCGCCCGTGCAGGATACGTTCAGCCTGTTGGGAGTGAGGGCCAATCCTGCCAGCACTTCCCTCACGATGGTTGAAGCTTCGAGCGTTGCAGGCGCGGTGAGGTTGGAAAACCTCAGCGACCAGCCATTGACAGGACTCTCGGCCCAAATCGTGAGCAAACCGGCCGATCTGGGAGTGGCCGTGAACCTGGGCAGCAACGCGTTGCCAGCATTGAGCACAGTGACCCTGGGTTACGCGTTCGCAGCCAACAGTGCCAACGCGTATGGCACGGTGCAAATTCGCGTCACCAGCACTGAAGGGGCGACGGTGGACATATATTTCGGTGTGAGCGTCCAACCGTTGCGCCCCCAGCTTTTGGCTACTCCGGGCGAACTTTTCGCCGGCATGGTGCGCGGCGGGCAAGCGATGGTGGCTTTCGACGTGGCCAACGTGGGCGGTATTCCGAGCGGCCCCATCACCATTTCTCTGCCCGGCATCCCTTGGATGCAACTGGCCAGCACGAACCCAATCACCTCATTGGCGCCGGGAGAGACGAATCATGTGACCCTGCAGTTGACGCCCGCACCCGACCTACCGCTGGGACCCTACACCGGCAACCTGGCGTTGAACGCCGCGCAAGCCGGGCTCAGTGTGCCATTTAACTTCCGAGCCTTGTCCGAGGCAAAAGGGGATTTGATGATCACGACTGTCGATGAATACACCTACTACGCAGAAGGCTCGCCCCCGTTGGCGAACGCCAACGTGCTTGTCCAAGACTCGGTCACGCACACCAATGTTGCCACCGGTGTTACCGACACAAACGGCCAATTCTTTGTCGGCCAATTGATGGAAGGGTATTACGATTTGGAAATCACCGCAGATAAGCATAGTTCGTTTCGAAGCACGATTCTGCTTTCAGCCGGTCAAACGAATGAAGTGCAGGCGTTCCTCTCACGCCAGACGGTACAATACATTTGGACCGTGCAGCCGGTGGAAATCGAGGACCGATACGACATCACAGTTCAGACAGTGTTTGAAACGTACGTGCCATTGCCCGTCGTGACGATTGAGCCGGCGTTTTTTGACCTATCAACCGTCTCCGGGGATGCTACGCAGATTGACTTCACAATTTCGAACCATGGACTTATTGCCGCCAATGATTTAAGATTCGATTTTGCCGGCAACCCACTTTGGGAGGTCAAGCCGTTGCTCACGGACCTCGGTGTGTTGCCTGCTCAGAGCAGCTTAAGTATCCCTGTGACGGCCCGCAGACTTCAGACGGAAGCGGGGAGCGCTGCTGCCCCAAAGGCCAACCGCGAACTTGCTGCGGCCTCGGCTGCCACCGGAGACCCCTGTATCGTTCTCGGCGAGGCTTGCTGGACGCTGGTCTGCGGCCCTCGTACCAATCAATATTGCTTGGAAGTGCCCATGTCCAATGCCGATCCTGCCTGTCAGCCCAAGCCTTCGTCGGGCAATCCGCCACCACCCCCGCCGACAGACGGAGGAGGAAGAGGTACGAGAGGGGGTCCGGTCAGCGGGAGCGGCTCAGGGACTGGGAACACCTATGTCACAGAACCTAATTTCGCTCCACCGTCAACATGCGATTGCTTTGTACCACTTTGCCTATCTTGGAGCGAATCCGTAAAACTGGATGCGTTGGCTAAGAAACTCGCGGCAGCGGACGCGAAACTACTTCCCGCATTCACTGTCAGTGATCCAAGTATTACTATTAGCGGTGCTGGCCGATTTTGCACTTGCTGCAAAGACGGCAAAACGGGTTTTCAGATCGATACCATGGGCGGAGCCAACGTCTCGATGACGCTCATTGGAGGACCGAACTTTGCTGGATCATTTTCAATCGATAACGTGGGAGGTTGGAGCGATGTTCACGCGTCCGCATCGGGACTGCTTGGTGTGGAAATCAAAATGTCGGGATCGACTCAACTGCAGTTGAAGAAAGAGTGTCTGGGGGACTGGCAATTCTGTGCTCAAGGTACCTTGAACGTCGAGCCGTTTGCGGGCACAAAAATCAACGCCTCGATTAGCGCGACGCGCGGCGGCATCCCGTTTTCTGGACAGGTGAATGGAACGCTGGGCATTCAGGGTTCCATGACCACCACGGCCAGGGGTTGTAGTGGTGGTCAGTTCACCATCAGCGCTGCCGGTCAGTTGACCTCTGTAGCTCAGTTGACGGGGACCCTGAAAGCCGCCGACGGGACTGTGGCGGGGTTTTCATGGAGTCAAAACGTCGTTATTGCCCAGGCTGGGCAGCCTCCACCGCCCGCGCCGGGAGCCACGAGGCTTAAGGCGGCGAGCAACGGCGATTTGAACACTGAAATCATTCTTGACTCGTTCCCGACCGACGAACTGCTCATGTCCGAGTCCGAGGTCGTGTCCCTGTTCGGCACCACAAACCGCGCACCTGCCGGGATCTGCGCCCGCGTCCGGATGCAATTGGACCAACAGGCCGTGGTGAGCAGAGACGCTTTCAAGGCGACGTTGGAAATCCTCAATAACACGGACACGCCGTTGCAAAATGTGGATGTGGAAGTTTTAGTAAGAGACTCTTTGAGTCAGGACGCGAGCGCCTTGTTCGGAATCCGGGCGCCAGCGTTGGTCAACCTGGTGGCCGTGGATGGCACAGGAACGGTAAACGGCGGGGTGGCTTCGCAAGCCAGTTGGACCATCATCCCAACTTCTGAGGCGGCACCTGCTTCGCCAACTCAATATTTCGTGAGTGGCACACTCCACTACCTGCACGATGGTTTGGATATTACAGTTCCATTAGCTTCGGTTCCCATCACCGTCTATCCCAACCCGCGGCTCTTTGTGAAGTATTTCCACCAGCGCGATGTCTTTAGTGACGATCCGTTCACCGACATTGTTGAGCCAAGCATCCCGTTCAGTCTCGCCGTGATGGTCGAAAACAAAGGTCAGGGCGAAGCCAGAAATTTCCACATTACTTCGGCGCAGCCGCAGATCGTGGACAATGAGAAAGGGCTTCTCGTGGATTTCCAGATCGTCGCGACGGAGGTGGCCGGACAAAATCTGACGCCTTCGCTAACCGTGAACTTCGGCAATATTGAGCCTGGGCAGATCGCAATCGGGCGCTGGCTCCTGACTTCGAGTCTTCAAGGATTGTTCACCGATTATACGGCGACGTTCCAGCACCTCGACGCGCTAGGGAATCAAAAGCTCTCGTTGATAGAAGACCTGAGCATCCATGAGATGATCCATCTGGTGCAGGCAGGGGGGCGCTTCGAGGATGGCAAGCCGGACTTTCTGGTGAATGACAATTCGGACTCGCGCGCTCTCCCCGACACTCTATACCTGAGCGATGGCAGCACCAACCCGGTGCAAGTTGTTGAACAGTCATCGGTGGGCAGTCCGCCATCCGCGGCGAATCCGCAGGCAGCACTCACGGCGCCGATGCCCGGGGGCTGGGCCTATTTGCGGGTGCCTGAACCATCGGATGGACATCTCCGCCTTACGGGAGTACGGCGCTCGGATGGCCTCGATATGGCCTTTGGCACGAACGTTTGGACGACTGACCGCACGTTCATCGGTATGGGACGACCCCCTGTTCGTGAAAATATTCTGCACCTGCTCGATTACAACAGCACCGGCAGCTACACTCTCTACTACGCCGCTCCCCCTGCTCAGGATACAAATGCTCCGGCCAGCGCTGTTGGGCTCCTGCCTGCAAACAGCTATCAGCAGATTCCACTGAGTTGGTCGGGCGTGGACGAGGCAACCGGCAGTGGTTTGGCGTTTTTCGATATTTACGTCTCGATTGACGGAGGGCCATTTCAACTATGGCTGTCGCACACGACCTTGCACGGCGCCATTTATGCGGGCACTCTTGGTAGCCACTATGCCTTTTATAGCGTTGCGACCGACAATTCGGGAAACCGAGAACAGCCCCCACCAGTGCCTGATGCAGACACAACGGTGAACCTCACGAATCGGGCACCTGTGATCGTTCTGCCTGAAACCATTACGGTAAACGAAGGCGAGACGGTGACGATTACCAATAGCACGAGTGATCCAGACTTACCGGCCAATATTCTCACATTCAGTCTTGAGCCTGGAGCCCCAGCGGGCGCCGTAATCAATCCGAACACCGGTGTTATCACCTGGCCGACAGGCGAGGCCAACGGGCCAAGCACAAATGTCATCACAGTGCGAGTGAAAGATAATGGCGTACCGAGCTTGAGTGCGACGGGCACCGTCACCGTCATCGTAAACGAGGTCAACAGTCCTCCTTCCATTGCTGCGCTGGGCAACTATAAGATTAATGAAGGACAATTGCTCGCGGTCACGAACTTTGCGACAGATTCGGACCTTCCAGCCCAGCATCTGACGTTCAGCTTGGGACCGGGCGCGCCTGAGGGTGCAACAATTGATCCAACGAGCGGCCTGTTCACGTGGCGTCCCGCGGACTTCCAAGGCGGCATGACGAATCGCATTTCCATTATTGTTACCGATGATGGTCCGGGAAGTTTGAGCGCAACCCAAACTTTTGCGGTAATCGTCAGAAATACCAGGAGCGACTTCGTCTTGAGTGTCGGCACGACTAATATTTTTGTAGGAGATAGCAACTCCGTGCCTGTTTTGCTCGCCTCAGGAGCGGATTTGGCCAGCATCAGTTTTACTCTGGAGGCTGCAGAGAGTCGATTGACCGGGCTGGCGCTCAGGGAACTGGCGTCTGAAGTTGCGTCCGCCGAGCTCACGCCGGTTGGTCCGGGCAGAGCGAGCATGTTTTTCAGAGCCAAACCGAGCGAAGCACTTCAAGGAAGCATAGAGCTAGCGCAACTGAATTTCTTCGCAATTTCAAATGCGCATTCTGCCATAGTCCCGATTCAAATTTCGGATCTGATTGGAACCCGTGGAAATGGTGCAGTGCTGGGAAACGGTCGCGGCGTTGGCAGCCGAATCTTCGTCATCGGGGCGGAGCCCATCTTGGACGCGGAGATTTCAAGCAACGCGATGCGCTCAATCATGCTTTATGGCCACCCCAACCGTCGCTACTCCATTGAATTTGCGACAAGTCTCACTAGCACCGTGGCCTGGAAGGCTTTTCAGGAAGTGGATTTGGAGACCCCGTCAACTCTGATTACCAATTTGGCTGATGCCGTGACAATGATATTTTATCGAGCTCGGGAGGTCGGAGTCATGCCTCTGTTCGTCCAGCGCAGCGGGAACAGCGTGCTTATCGAGTGGTCCTCAGAGTGTGCGGACTGCATCCTGGAAGAAGCCAGCGACATCCGTGCCACCACCATCTGGTCGCCAAGCTCCGCGGTGCGTCAGTTGACTGGAACTCGATATCGGGTGACCGTGCCCGTGAACAATGCCGGCCGGTTTTATCGCCTACGAAAACCATGACGGGCATCCGTTCAGGACGAGTTGAAGCAGCTCATTGGATTCGGCTCCGCTCAGGTGTCACCCTGTGGCTGGCGAAAACCTGACGCGACGCGAAGTCGATGATTTTCCAGAATGTCTGGCCAAGCTGCTGGGCGATGTTTGGAATTCTTTTGTCACTCTTGAGGTGCCTGTTCTGCCGTTGCTCCACCCATCCTCGCTCATGTTGGAGATTCTGGCCCTGCGACATCAGCTCACAGCGCTCCGAAGGCAAGTCCGAAAGTTGTGACTCTCCAACTGGGATCGACTTTTTTGGGTGGCACTCCACCGTTGGTGTGCGCGACTGGAAGAGCGCGCGCTGCGCGCGCGGAGAGTTGCATCATCCGCTGCTGCTAACCCCTCACACAGCGATCAGCCTTCAACTGGTCAATCATTCTCTCCAATGCGACGCGCTCGACGGTGAATTTCATGGCGTTTCCAACGCTGTTCTCGACGGCATTCGCCGTCAACTCCAGAAGCCTTTTAGGCAAAAATTCCGCGAGGCCAAACCTATCGCTTCGACTCGCGCGCCCGGCTGACCGCACCCCCCCCGCCCCCTTGCGTGCTAACGGGAAAAAACGGGAAAGAACACGTTCGTTTTCGTGCAAGAATATGCCAACCAGTCAGGCGAATGGAAAAAGCAACACACGCACCATCGGCAATGTTCATACAGGTTCGGTCGTCATCGCGCAAAATCACGCAATTCCCCGAGTGAATTCGATTCCCGCCGCCTCCACCATCTTGCGTTCTGAACCCGGCGCCGGGTTCAGGGCGCAGGATGGCGCCTTCTCATAGACATCGTGGCTCCCCGACCCTCCATCGCAGGCGAAATTATTGCGAAAACATTTGACGTAACCATTCTCCTGTGATACACGTCTTTCAAGTTCGATGGAAACTTGCATGGACACATCAGCCACGAGTTGGCCGGCAATGTCGGTCGCGCACGCGACACGTCATAGCCGGTTAAGCCCGGGTGCTACGTTCAGCCTTAGCCTATCCAGGGCATATATTGGGCAAGAGCCCGAAGCCAATTTGGATAGACTTATGGTAAGCAGGTAACGAATCGAAATAGACTTTCTTCAACCCTGCTTACCCCGTGTAGGCAGGGTTTTTTGTTTTCCCTGCGGAACTGAAAGACGAATGGCGGTCAACGAAAGATGAACGATCTGTGAACATGAATAACGCGACATCCAGGTGATGTCTTCTGGCGACAAATCGAATTTGGCGAGGACGAGCGCCGTGGCCGTGCGCAAGCACTCACCGGTGTGGTGTGCCCGTGAGCGGCCAATCACAAAGCCGGGAAGAGCAAAACGAATTTTACAATTTGAGGGCTTCGGAGGAGGTGTGCCCCTAAACACCGAAACAGCCGCCGTGAAACCGCGGGTTGGGATCGAGTAGATCACCAAGAGGTGTTTGTTCTTTGTTGAAATGGCACGGGCCGGGAGCGATTCAAATGCAGATTGAAGATTGCAGAATGCAGAATCGCCTCTCGGCCCGATTTTCCCGAGGAATGGCGATTATCCTTCAACTCTTAAGTCTGTTTCATAGGGAGGCCATTCTGCATTTTGCATTCCCAATTCTCCATTTGAAAAAGTCGCGCACCAGCCTGTGCGGCCGAATCTCCAAAACTCAGCCTGCCTGGGGCAGCACCAGGGCGACTTGCCATTTTATCGTGGGGGCGTGGCAGAAAAGTGATGCACCTGCCCTGCAAGCAGGCTCCAAGCGGGAGCGTTACCCGCCGTCCTCCACCATCCTTCGATTGGAACCCGAGCAGCGCGAGGGGTGCAAGCAAATCTCGAAATAAGTAGCAAATCCCGAAACACACAATTTGCATTGCGGGAAACTCGACCAAAGCACAGAGAGAAACCTCATAAGTTTCTTTAGGTGGGTGCGACTCCCACTCCCGCTACCAATTTAAGAGCGTGTTTGAAAACTCGCCCGCTCAGGGGACCGGGCCTACAGGGCTTCAGGATTTTGGCCATTTCCCGTAGGCCGCGTGCCCTCACGCGGCGTCCGCCGACAATTTTCAAACAGGCTCTGGGGGAAGCGATCCGGCTGCCCGACTGTAAATCGGGTGTCGCAAAACAAAGTCGGAAGCGACGAACTGGAGCGTTACCAGCGCTTCCCACCATCCTTCGCTCTGAGCCGACGTTCGCCGCTTCGGAGCGAAGGATGCCCTCCATAGCGTCCGCGCGAAGGGGTGCGGGTGTGCTGCCGGCTCAGAGCTTCGGACGGCAGGCCAGCTTTCGGACTCGTAGCTCAATCAGCAGAGCGCCCCGTTGTCTGCGGGAGGGTTGAGGGTGCAACTCCCTTCGGGTCCGCCAATCAGCGCGTAGCGTAGCAGCCAACGCACTCGGCTTGGGACCGAGGGAACGCAGGTGCAAGTCCTGCCGCGCTGACCAATTTCAACGGCTGCCGTGGCTGAACGAGATGAGGCATTCGTCTTCTAAACGGAACGATGCAGGTGCAACTCCTGCCGGCAGCGCCATTGCCAGGTGGTGTCAAAGTAGCACGGCGGCCTGTTAAGCCGCTTGTCTTGGTGCGAGTCCAAGTCTGGCAGCCATTTTTCAAGGTGTAACGTCAGCCGCGGACGGGCGTGAGCACGCGGCCACCAGTTCGGAACAGGAGGAGGGGAGTGCGAGTCCCGCCACCATGATCCTTTCACGGAAGGCAGGCAGATACAAGCTGGCTGCACCTGTCTCGAAAACAGGATCGGCGCGAGCCGAGGTCGGAGCGTTACCGACGCCTTCCGCCATCGTCCTGTAGCTCAAAAGCAGAGCCCTCGCCCGATAAGCGAAAGAACGCGGAGCATTACCGCGCGGGACGACCAGCCTTCGCTCTCCGAGCTTCGGCTTGGCGAGCCAATTCCCCGAGTAGCTGAGGCAGATTAGCGCCTCGCTGAAGCCGAGGAGACGTTGGCGCGATACCAACCTCGGGGACCACTACGCCAATAGTCCGTGAATGCAAAGCAGCTCGCGCGCTCTGCCCTTCAAGCAGACCCTAGCCGGTGCGAGTCCGGCCACGGATGCCAGGTGGCCCAACGCTAGTTGTCCGCGTAGCTCAGTTAGATCAGAGCGCCACCGTGCGAAGGTGGAGGTCGCAGGTGCAATTCCTGCCGTGGACGCCATTTTACCTCTGTGCCTCAGAAGTGACAGGGCGAGGTTCGTAAACTTGTTTTGTGGCCGTGCGCGAGCACTCGATGCGAGTCCGACCAGCGGCTCCAGATTAAAGGTTGAAGGAAAAAGGCAGAAGGCAGAAACCGACGCCAGGCGCCGCCTGCCAGTTTCGTTTCTGCCTTCTGCATTTCCTTAACTGGTGACCATGATGTAACAGCAGCATCACGCCCCGTGACGGCGTTTGTGCCGGTGCAAATCCGGTTGGTCACCCCAATTTGAATCCAGCCAGCAGCCAGGCCGGCAGTTCGCCGGATTGGTTCTGCGTAAGGGCTGGTTCATTCGCGGTTCGATTCCGCAATCGGCCGCATCCCGTTGGCCGAGCAGCTCAGGCGGCGGCCTGCAAAGGTGCTGGCGCACGGCCACCAAAAGGCTGGTACAATTCCAACACGGGATTCCAGTTTCAAACGCGGAATTCGGAACGCGGAGTGCGGGATTCGAGGTCAGAACCTCGTTACGGCGGCGGCGACTATTCATCCGCGCTGACCATGATATCCAAACCTTCCGCGCGTGCCAGCGCGCCCTGAATGCGGTCGGAGGTGAGAAAGGCTTCACATTCGAGGCTGAGCGCCAACGCCACGTGCAGCAGATCGAATCCGCGACAGCCGAGCCGTTCGGTGTGCCTCTCAGAGAGGCCTCCCGCCGCTTCAATTGCTGAGTCCATATCCCAAACAATTTCAATAAAGGCGCGACGGGCAATGAATTTCTTGAGCAGCGCGAAAGAGGCGTCGCGCTCCCGCTTGATTGCTGCCCGTTCGGAAGGCGGCGTCGTGTGGCGCCGATGGGAAACCCTCTGCCGAATGGCGTTGGCGACCTCCAGAGCATGGAGCGGCAGGAAGAACAGTGGCGGTCGGCCGATCCGGCGGTAAAGGGCCACGGCAGCCGCCGTGCCCGGTTCTTGCGTCAGGAGTTTCACCAGAAAGCTGGTGTCGGCATAGACTCTCATCGCCGCGACTCGAGGACAATCTTCGAGAGGCTGATTTTCGAGGGCTTCTCGCGCAGCACTTCATCCAGGATTTCGTCAATCGCCCGGCAGCGTTCCGCCTCGTCGGTGTGCGTGCCGTTATCCGGTTGGAGAATCCAAAGCGGCTCGCCGTTATCGGTAACCTGGACTGGTTTGCCGGCGCGCGTCATGCGTTTCACCTTGAGCGGTTCCCGGAGCAGCGTGCGGAGCGAAATCGTTTTCATGCTGTCAGACAGTACTGGCAGACACTGGATTTGTCAATCCCGTTGGCCGAGCAGCTCAGGCGGCGGCCTGCAAAGGTGCTGGCGCACGGCCACCAAAAGGCTGGTGCAATTCCAGCACGGGATTCCAATTTCAAACCGCTAATCCGCGCTCATCTCCGCTAATTCCTGAATTGGGCCACGAGAGAATTTAATCTTCATTAGCGCAAATCAGCGAAGATTAGCGGTTCATTTTCCGCGACGCGAATACCGGTGCCGGCCAGGACTTCACAGGCCTGGCTGCGGCGGTTCAACTCCGCCTTCGCGTCGTGTCCGGGTTGCAAGCATTGCAGCGATGCAGCGGTCTCTTAAACCGCAGAGCACGGGGCAGCACCGTGGCGACCTACCAGCCTTCGCTCGTAGCACAGCGAGAGCGAGGCTGCCGCGCCGAAGCACGCAGCGCTCAGGCGAGCTTAACCTGCACTGCGCGAGCTTCGGCTCGGCAGGCCATTTTCACGCCGGCGTGGCTCAGTAGCGACAGGTGCTTGCGCACGGCCACTGCGCTTAGCGCGAAGCGCATTGGCGGCACGCAAGTGCTCTCTCCGTCGGCCCCATTTTTGAAGGAAGAAGGTAGAATGAAGAAGGATGAATCCGAGCCAGCGCTTCGCGTGTGGAATCATTCTGCCTTCTTCCTTCTGCCTTCGTTTCCGCATCCGTGGTGAAATTACAATCATCCCAATCATCCTGGTGGCCGTGCGCTAGCACCTTCGAACGGAGAGTCTGCGGGTGAGAGTCCTGCCGGATGCGCCAATTCAGGCCGCGTTAGCCCAACTAGCAGAGGCGTCCCGCTCAGAACGGGAAGGTTGAGGGTGCAAATCCTTCACGCGGCACCATTTGGTGGCCCGGCGCCAGCAGCCCACGTAGTCCAACGCAGAGACAGCGCCCTTAAAACGCGCAAAGTGCCGGTGCAAATCCGGCCGTGGGCACCATTTGTGGCCGGCGCCAGCCGCCCGTGTAGCCCAATGCAGAGGCACGAAGCTCAAACCTTCGCGAGTGCAGGTGCAAGTCCTGCCACGGGCACGACTTTGGAATGTCAACCGGACCAGCGGACCGGGCACTCGGTGCTAACGAGTGCGTGCCTTCGGGCAAGTGGTGCAAGTCCACGGCATTCCGCCATTTTTGGACGGCCGCGCGCGTAGCTCAATCAGTTCCACCGAGCAAAGGATTCACGAGTTCCCCAAACGCTTGACTGTAAAAGACCTTCCCGCCGTTATCGCTATTCGTCAGGATGATGAACCCCGATTTCCTTTCGATCGACGCCATAGTGAGACACGAAAATCCTGCGTTGCCTCCAGAGTGAAGAATCACGTTCCCGGTTTTTCTTTCTTGCACAGCCCAACCCAACGCCCAAGAGTCGGCTCCATCAATTTTCTGACCCTCAGCAAGCTTGATTTGTGGACGGAACATCTCCTGAAGGCTCTTTTTGCTGAGCCGAAACGGATCGCCTTTTTTGGGCGCAAGAATTTCGAGCAAAAATTTCGCATAATCTGCCGCGGTTGTGTGCAGGCCTCCTGCCGACCCATACCTGGCGGCATCAGTTGCTCTCGGTTTCTTTTTGGCAAAGGATTTGCCCTGGGAATCGTGAGGATGGGCTGTGTGCTTCTCGAACGCCTCGTTCCAGACAAAACCACTGGAATCCATTCCGAAGGGCGTTAGCAGATTTCGTTTCAAATACGGGTCGATATCGGTCGCGCAGACCACGAAGGCCCTTTCATACTTGGCGCAGTCCTTCGAGTCCACCTGGCCTTTCAAATGCGTGATCACCGATTGCAAATAATGATAGCCCTCGCCGGAATAGAGAAACTTTTGGCCGGGCGTAAAATGAATTTTCAAATCCTCTTCTTCCGAACGCCAGTTTTGAAAACCGCTCGTGTGTGAGAGCACATGACGCGGCGTAATAAGCTCCAATCGCGCATCGCCATTGAGAAATAGTTTCGGCGCATCCTTGGCCAGAGGCCGATCGAGACCAAGCACGCCTTTCTCGCACAAGTTCACGGCCAGATAAGCAAAAACCGTTTTGCTCACTGAGGCCGCCTCAAAAACAGTCTCTTGATCCACGGGTTCTTTCGACGCAGTGTCTTTGACGCCAAAAGCTCTTCGCCAAAGCAATTTTCCGTCCTCGACCAACGCCATGGAGAGGCCCGGAACAATCGACTTCGCCATGAGTTTTGGAAGTAGTTTCTCCAAATCAGCTACAAGACGCGCTGAACTGGCGCCATTCTTTGCGCCGATCGACTCTTGGTTCTGCTGCGCGCGAGCCGCAAACGGAAGGAGACCATACCCAAGAGCAACCTGAGCGCTTGCCGCAAGAAACTTTCTTCGATGCATGAGCCGTAACTTTGACGGTGTGGAAGACCGAGTTCAAGAGCGCTTTCTTTTCTTTCGGCGCATTGTTAACGCCGTTCGCGCCGGCCGCTTTCGCGCGCGTAGCTCAAAGAGAGGTGTTAGCACACGGCCAAAAGCGGCCTTATACCCCGCATCGCACTAGATCAGTGCCGGGTTCCGGAGCGTTACCGGACGGGCGTACCATTTCGAATCCCTGAACGCGAAGTAGATCGAGCGGCCTGGCCCTTTCATTTGATTGTTGATTTTGAAAGGAGCCGGGTGTGAGTCGGTGGAAGAGACCGGCCAGGGGTTTGATTCTTAATTAAGAAGGATGAACGCAGAATGAAGAAGTGGATTGGGCAATTTGCGCACCAACTTCGTTTCTGCATTCTACCTTCTGCCTTTCCTTTCGGAGCTGAAGCCACAGCAGACCGGCACCGGACTTTTAACCCGGCAGGGTGAGGTTGCAACTACCTCCGGCTCCACCAGCCTTCGCCTCGTGGTGTAACAGCAGCATACCGGGTTTTGGCCCCGACGGTCTTGGTGCGAATCCAAGCGAGGCAGCCAGTGCAACCTCGTCAATCGGCGCCCGCTGGATACAGGTTCGGAAAATAATGGCCGGCCGCGTCCGCCGGAAAGCCCAGGCGTAACGGCCCTTTCGGCGAACCAGAGGTGACCAACCGTTGCGCGAGCAACTCGCCGGTCACCTTCTGCGCGGTACGGGGTGATGCCCCGATGATTCGTGACACCTCGCCGCGCGCTAATTCGCCGCGGATAAATATTTCCCTGAGCACCAAAGCCGAGCCGCCAGGAAGTTCCTTCGCCGACTCTCTACGCTCGGCATAGCCGGCAATGCGATTGAGCATGCCATCGAGCGCCAGGAGTTCCTGCATGAACTCGACCTGGTCGGTTGCCGTGCCCAAAAAGAACTGAACAAATTCACGGAGATAACGCTCCGAGAGATATCCGCGGCCGTCGATATCGTTCACTCGCTTTTCATCAGCATTGGCCAGCGCGGCTTGATAATCGGCCTTCCGCCGGGCCAGACCGCGCGAGATTGTCCACAATCCATCGCTATCAACACTCGCCTTTGCAAACCAGGCGTGAGTAAAGAGCCGGGCGACGCGACCGTTGCCATCCAGGAATGGGTGTATCCAGGTCAGACGATGGTGCGCGGCCGCGGCGGCGATCAGACTGCCCGGTTCGGTCGTTACCACTCGACCGTAAGACTCCGCGAATCGTCCGAGGAATTCTCCGAGCTTTTTGCTGGATGGCGCCATGTGTCGTCCCACACTCACTTCGTTTTGGCGAAGTTTGCCAGGTTGGACTGCATGGGTCTTTCCTTTCCCGTCTTCGGCCTGGCGGAATTCCTCCGGCAAGCGCCGGTAGAATCCTTCATGCAGCCAGCAAAGAAACTGAGTCGAGCAGACCTCGCCAGCCGCCATGGCTGGCAACTTGGATTCCATCTCCGCCTGAATCTCCATGTGAGCGAGATGCTGAATCTGAAGCGCCCGTTGAGCCGGGTTCGTGGAGAAGTCCTTTCTGATTGCGGCGTCAATATCCCTGGGTCTCGTGCGATGCCCCTCGATGAGGTTCGAGTAATAGCTGTTCATCGAGCGTACCAGATCCGTCACCAGTTTCCGCGTGATGGGGTGCAGCGCGGCACGGAGACGTTCGGCTCCGCGGATGAGTGCCAAGGCCGGAGCAGACGTTTTGCTGTCGCCATCGCCGGGCAGGAGCGGTTCCATGTCCGATGGGTGATCGTAGAGCGTCTTGATGGCTGCCTTTCTGGTCATATTATGCCGATGATATTGCCGATCTAATTAAGCACAGAACATGTTTATTTACAAGCATATCGTTGAAAAAAAACAGTAATGTGGACCAGCATGTTGCTGATATACTTGCCGATCTTTACCGCCCGGTGGTGATCTAGGCTACTCAGGCCGCGGAACTGTATTATTCCGTTCGTTGGGCGACGTCGGCAAGCATCTGGAGGCGGATCATGAGACGGCGATTGCACCGGTCGCTGGGATGAATGCCATGGAGCCAGGTGTAAACGGCCGAGTCTCCGCGAAAGCGATGGGCCGATTTGAGGGCCTGCACGAAGGTTTCCTGGACCAGGTCCTGGGCTTCGGTTTCGTCGCCGCAAAGCAGACAGGCGGAACGGAGCAGCCGATCGCCGTACGATTCAATCAACTCCTGAAAATCAAGGGACTCCGGCGCCTTGAAGGCGGGAACGCGCTGAAGCTCAGCCATCCCCTATCAGTGCCACAGGCCGGCAAAAGGTTCAATTTCGCGCGGCAAGACTCCCAAGGAGCCGTGATGCAAAGCAATTGCCCCACCAACCAAGAGCAAACACCGAAAAACTGTGGCGGCCCTCTATGAGCGCCGAAGAGAGCGGCAGTCATAGACAGCCGTTACAGATTTTATGACCGACATACTGAACAAGACGATTGTGCTGGTGCTCAACCGCAACTGGCAGGCGATTAACATTCGCACGCCCGCCGACGCGTTCTGCCAAATGGCAACCAACGTCGCGACCGCGCTGGAGATCGACGGCGAGAACCACATCCGTCCCGTGCCGTGGGACGAGTGGATCACGCTGCCCCTCCGCGACCGTGACCACGCCGTGCACACCGTGCGCGGCGCGATCCGCGTGCCGACGGTGATCGTGGCGGTGAACTTCGCCAAGGTGCCCAAGCAGCGCCCAAAGCTCTGTGCGAAGACGATTCGCGAGCGCGACCGCAATCGTTGTCAGTACACCGGCAAGTGGCTGCGCCCGGACGAAGGCAGCCTCGACCACGTTCTTCCTCGTTCGCGTGGGGGCAAGGACGAATGGGGAAATTTGGTGTGGGCGGACAAGGCTGTGAACGCGCGCAAGGGCAACCGCCTGCCGCACGAAGCCGGCTTGAGACTGCTCCGTGTGCCGCGCGCGCCGAAGGAGTTGCCGGTCACGGCGCTCATCCGCAATGCCCAGGGCATCACGGATTGGCAGCTGTTCGTGAAGGAATGAAACAACGGGAGAGCGGGCGTCAATGCCCGCTCTCCCTACTTATGAAAACGTGGCAACCAATGGCATGGCAGATGCCACCCCTGGCCGCCGGTCTCCTGGTCTGCCGTTGGTGGCGACGGCGCAGCTTGGGGTTCACGGTACAGAAGGATTAGCCGCCAAAGTCGCCGCGTAGGCCGCGAAACCGCGCTGCACTTGAGGCGCGGCGGATTTCAGCGCTTGCGCGAAATCCCCTTGGTCCAGTCTTGCGCCGGCCGCGACGCAGAGGCTTGCCGCCTGGGCGGCGATCGCCTCATCGAAGTCGCCGAGTGCTGGGAGAAGTCTTCCTGCATCGGCGCCGTGGGCGGCGATAAGACGCCGGGCATAGGCGCGGGCGGCAGTGAACTGGCCGTCGCCGTCGGCATCCAGCCAGATGGGATTGGTCGAGCCGATGACGCGGCCTTCCCAGTGTGGGGAAGCGGGCTGATAGGGGCGCGGAATGGGCCAGAACGGCACCTCGACTGCCGGGCCGATGGCGATCGCCACGAGGTGAACGTCGTGCGCGGGGCGCGCAATGCTCCAACTAACGGTCGTTTTTTCGGCGCTGGTCGAAGAAGCCGTCCGCCTCCCGGCCGTTGTGTGGATTGCGGTTTCGCGGATCTTTATGCCGTTCTCGTACAACGCCACGTTCGTCGCGCACACCCAGGATGGACCGAGGACTTTAATCGTCACCCGGATTTGCGCGCCGAGGTTGGTGGCCAGGTCGCCGATGCCGTATTTGTCATCCACCGTCATCTGCGTCAGCAACCCCATGCTCACCAGCGCCCGGCCGGCCAGCAGGTTCGAGCAGGCCGTGGCCACGTCGATGCGAGCGGGGTCCTCATCCGGGCAAACGATGTAAGTCCGGCCCTGGCCAACGATGTAGCGGCTCACGTCGTGGCCGTCGCTCGAACCGACGGCGGTGATGCGATAGCCGTGGTTCAAAAGCGCAAACCAATCGCGATAGACGAGCAAGTAGTCCGATTGTTGCGCCGATGAATTCAACACCTCAAGGGCATCGAAGCCAAATTCCGGGCCGCGTTTATTTTCGCCGCTGACGCAGTTGTAGTTCGTGGCGGCGAAGGGCTGGAATTGGTTGTGGACATTGCGCGGGTGGTTGAGCACGACCACTCGCACGCCGGGCGTGGCGCGGAATGATCTCATCAGCGTTGGCCATTCGGTAATATGGAAGTCGGGCGCGGGCGCTCCGCGCGCGACGGGAAAGATGTTGAAATGCCCGGCGTCGGTGGTCACCTCATCGCCAGTGACGGGAGTGAAGCAAGGGGCGACGCCCATGCGGCGGGCAGGCTCGGAATAGTCGGCGCAACAATTGTGCTCCGTGGCGATCGGCAGCTTGATACCTTCACCGGCCAGCGTGAGCATCCGCTCGTCAACGGTCGCGTCGCCGTGATGGCTGTGCGTAAAGGTATGGACGTGCGGGTCGCAACTGACCAAGCCAGGCGTCGGCACTTCGTGACGCAATCGGAGCGTGCAACGGATAGTCTGGCCGCGGGCGACATGGACCTGTTGGGTGGCGACGCTGTACTCGAAACCGCGCGAGGCATAAATCGTATAATCACCGGCGGGCAACCCGACCCGCGCCTGCCCATCGCCCGTATAGACAACGCCCGGACGAGCGGCGATGAGCGGCGCGCGCAAACCCGGATTGGTGAGGGCCAGCAGTGGCGCCAGCGCGCCGTGCGCCTCCACGATGGTGAGGCGGCAGGGGAGAGCTTTTCGTTCGGCCTGACGGACGACACTGATGGCCAGCGTGGCTTCGCGCACCGCTTCATGGAACGGACGCGGATCGAGTTTGATTTCGCGCAGCACGATATCGTCATTTTCCTTGGGCGGCACGATGGCGAGCAGGTTCTCGCCTTCCCGGAGCGCGCCTGCGGGAACCGGGAGCGCATAGACGAGGTCGGCTTCCATCAGGAAAAGCTTCCCCAGCCGCCGGCCATTGAGTTCCACGATCCAATCCTGGCGGACATCGTCCTGCCGGATGAACAAAGTGGCCTCGCGGGAATTGGCCGGCGCGCGGAAGCGAAGGTCCAATTGCCGCGCCGGCGGAGGATCCCGGGCGAACTCCTCCCATTCGGGCGAACCGGCCGTGCCGAGGTGCAGCCGCCTGGCATTGAGGATAAGCGCGCCATTGGCGCATTCGCCCGACGGAGCAAGGAAGGCCAGCAAGGCGAGCGCAGCCAGGACTTTCATATCGGAGATCAACGGAGTTGTCGCCCGGCGGCGGGCGGCCAAGGCTTCGGTTCAATCAGCGCCTGCGCGATAAAGCGCGCGCTAATGAAAAACCGAATTGAAGACCTCCAGCCGCAACCTCGGCAAGCACCGAATCAACCGAACTCGGACTCAACGCCGCGCTGGGTTCCTCACAGCTTTTCGATGAAAATATTTCCCCCACTCGTGCTCAGAACCAAGGCTTTGCCTCCCTTATTCAACGTGCCCTGAAAGGAGTTTGCCTTCCGCTGGCCCGCCGGGGTCAGGTCCAAATCGGTGGTCACGCGGCCGCCGCTGGTTTTGGCGTTGATGTCGAACGAGAGATCGGGGGACACCTTGACGCGAATATTGCCGGCCGCAGTGTTCAGCGCGCAATCCTCGTCCGGCTGCGCGGAGAAATTTACGGAGATCGAGCCGCCGGCGGTTTTGGCCTTCACGGTGTTCAGCGCTTTGCGGACGGCAATTTCGCCGCCCGAAGTTTCCGCCAGCAATTTTGCTTTGCACCTGGCCACCTTGATCGAGCCGCCCGCGGTTTTGGCGGTGGTCTCCCCCTGCAGCTCTCCCAGGTCGATGCGGCCGCCGGCGGTATTCACGTTCACCGTCGAGCTGGCGCTGGCCAGCGTGATCTCCCCTCCCGCCGTCCGCCCCTGGACCGCGCCCTGAATGTTCCCGAATTTCAGCGCGCCACCGGCCGTGACCGCTTTCACTTCCCCTTCCAAATCGCCGATCTTGATGTGGCCGCCGGCCGTTTTGAGATCGAGATTGAATTTCTTCGGAACCACGATTTTATATTCCGCTTGCAAGCGCGATTTGTCCCGATCCGAAACCTTGGCGCCCTTCGGAAATTGGGCGTGGACCTCGACCTTGTTCCCTTCGTGCGCAAAATCGATCTGGTGCGCGGCCAGAATGTCGCCGGCCGCGGCGCCGGTCCCGCCCTTGATTCGGCGGGTCACTTCTACTTCCACCTGGCTGCCTTCGCCGGACGCCACCTCGATGGGACCGCGATCGAGCTCCATCACCAACAGCCCGCCCGGCGTGACCGGGAACGATTTCGTCAGCACCGCATTCGTGCCTTCCGCGCCCTTCGCGACTTCCTCAAACTCTTCGGCCGGGGTCGCCTTATCGGCGGCTGCGACTACGATCTGGTTTGCCGATTGCGCGAGCTTTTCACCCAAGGTTTGCAACGACCGCTCCAACGCCTCCGCCGAGATTCCTCGCGCTTCTTGCAATTGGCCGAGGCTTCCCTCCAATTGGCCGAGTTTCGCTGCCGCCTCGAACCGCGCAAATTCAGCCGCCAACTCGGCCATTGAACGCGCGGACGCTTCGAGGTCTTTCAACTCCTCCCGCCCAAAAATCCCTACCTTTTCAAGCTGCTTCAAATTCGCTTCGGCCTGCTTCAATGCCGACTCCGTCACGGACTTCGCCAGCTCATGGGCCGAATTTTTCAGCGCCTGCAGGTCCTTCTCGGCCACCGCGGTGGAATTCTGGGCGCTGGCCGCGATAGCGCGGGCTTGCCGCTCGATTTGTTTTGTCAGTTCGTCGGTGGTTTTAGACTCCGCTGCAGGCTCGGCTGGTTCGGAGGGCGCGGCGGCCGTGGCCAGGCGGAGGACCAAAAGACCCGCCACCAGGCTCACCGCCACGGCGGCGCTCACGCGGCCATTGCTGCGATCCCATTTCGTGCGTTGCTGGTCCGCGCCCAAACCGAGCAAACGCCGAACGCGGTGCAACAGATTGCCGCCGTCCGCGGCCAGCGCCCAGCGGAACGGCGCCGGACGCAACTCTTCCAAGGTTGCCAGGGCCTGCGCGTAATCGACCCGGTTCCCGCACCAGGCCACGGCCACATCATCGCAACAGTTTTCCCGTTCCTCGCGCACCCGCTGGGATATCCACCACACCGCCGGATGATAGAACAACAGCGTCTCCAGCAGGCTCTGCACCCAGTTAATCAGGTAATCATAGCGCCGGATGTGCGCCAATTCATGCGCCAAAATCGCTTCGAGCTGCCCCGTGGTCAGTCCGGTCAGCGAACTGGCCGGCAGGAGAATCACCGGCCGAAGCCAGCCGACGACCGTGGGGACCTCCACCAGCGCGGACTGAAACAGGCCGACCATGCGATGAAGCCCAAGCCCTCGTTTCAGCGCGGAGAGCTTTTCCTGCCACGACGAATCCAAAACCCTGACTTGGTTCCTTTTCAGTCGCTGCACGCTGGCCCACCCGAGCAGGAGCCGATTCGATAGAATGATGACGCCCACCAGCCAAAAGCCGACCAACCAGGAAAGAACTTTCTCGCGCGGCCAGGCGCCGGGCTGGGCTTCCTCCGCGGCGAGTGAGGAAACCTTGCCAGCATTTCTCCCGCCGGCCTCCGTCGCCCGCGGGTGTTGCCGCTTCGCAGCCGCGCTCACCGCTGCCGATGACGCATGCGAACTGGCAGACCATTCCCTCCGAGTTGCCAAAGTCGAGTAAGTGATGACGGGCGCGCTGGCCATCATAAGTAAAAAGAAGCAGCCCACCAGATAGCGCGAATTGGGCGGCTGATGGCGCAGCAAATACCACGTCACGCCGCACAGCCCGGCCAGCGCCGCGCCCTGCCACAAAAAATGCAACAATGCCCAGCCCAGATCGAGGGCTGCCGGCGAGCTTAGGAGTCCGGTCAAGGTATTCATATTTTCCTTCCTTCCATTTGATCGATGAGTCGGCGGATTTCCGCCAGTTCTTCCGGCGAAGCTTTTTGGGTCGCCAGCGCTTGGATCACCAGTTGCGGTGCGGACCCGCTGAAGGCGCGCTCCAGCAAATGCCTTACGAGCTGCCGCTGCGTCCGTTGCCGAGCGACCGCCGCCGCGTACACGTGCGAGCGTTCCGAATCATCGCGCCGGACCAGCCCCTTCTCGGTCATGATCTGCATCAGCTTGAGGACCGTGGTGTAGCCGGTGTCCTGCCGCCGGCTGAGTGCCTCATGGACGGCGCGCACGGTGCTGGGTCCGCGCCGCCACAACACCGCCAGGATGGAAAGTTCGGCGTCGGTCGGTCGCGGCAGGCTTTTCTTCGGCATACGCAAGACTCGCTCTAATTGAACGCGCGGGCACCAACATACGAATTCCTTCGTAGGTGTCAACGATAATTTTCGGGATTTTTACCGGGCCGTCGAAACGGCTTGAGATTGGGCCAGGTCGAGTCGCTTGCGGCCATTGTCGGCGCTCGATGGTTTGCAACCCTCCCTTTCGAGAATCTGCAGCCCGTTGGCCGCTTGGATTCGTGGTCGTCGATGGCGAGGAGTTTTCCCACCGGGGCCAGCCTAACAGCCCGTTGAAAAAGGCTACTTCCCGTAGCAGCCGAGGTAACGAGGCTCAAATTTCCTCGGAAACAGAAGCGATGTGAGAGCCTCCTCACGTCGGCTGCTACTTTTTGAACAGGCTGCCAAGTGTCAAGAATTAGTTCAACAATGGCATCCTCTACGGCGCGAAGCATATTCCCTCCGCACGCGGTCCGGCTAGATGGGTAAACACCTATAAGGCGCATGGGTCAAAACCCCAGGCGCCCGCGACTGATTGGCAGAGGTGATTTGAGCAGTCTCATGGCCCGGTCAGGGACAAAGAGCCGGTCCGGAAAATGGGTAGCACGGCGAGGCCACCGTGCCGGTCGGCGACTCGCCGACGGGAAGAGCGATTTGCCGGTATTTGCCGAATCAACGACGCCCCCGGCGGATTGCACGTTACACCAGCATTGGCCCGGCTCGCCAGCCGCCGCAAGCCTCGAGCAGTTAGACCGTCGGATTTCTTTACAGCACTCCTGTTCGCCTGCCTTTAGCCAATTCCACTTTGTCTGGCAAGGGGTTGCGCTCGGGCAGCCCATTTCGGGCTGTCGGTTTGCTTTACAATACCGAGGTTCCGTCTCGAACTCGCTTCTCGATGGGCTAATATTTAATATATTGCACACCAACAGCTTAAGCATTATACCCAGGTCTTCGACCCTCGATTGGCACATTACCCGCTAGAGTCTCGACAATTTTACCTTAAATGAAAACACGATTTCAGAATATGCCTAATCGCACTCAAAAACTTACTGCGGCCTTGGCTGGCGGCGCTGTGGCGCTCTCCTTGGCCGTGGGTAGTTCAACCGCTCATGCTAACGGATTCACCCTCGGGGATGCTGCCAACTATGGTGTGCTCTTTCAAGGTGGCGGCGGCAATGACCTTAACGTTAACAACGGCCCCGGCATCGCTGGCCTGGCCGCCAACGGCAACATTGGCATCGGCGGAAACGGGTCCTTGCAACTGAGCGGCCCGTTAACCCTCAATGGCAACGTTGACTTCGCAGGAGCGGTGAGCGACAACGGTCCCTATAGCGGCAATATCGTCGTTAATGGTGTGATCAGCGGCGGCCACGCCAACGTGCAGAACGACCTCAATTACCTCAACAGCCTTTCCACTACCCTTGGCGCCGAGGCGGGGACGGTCGTTACCATCGGTGGCAACCAGACGATCAACATATCGGCTGGTACCCCCGACGCATTGGGCAACATCGTGTTCACTGCGACTACCGCGTCCTTCAATAACGGCCAGACCCTGACGATCAATGGCGATGGGATCCATAACGTGGTCTTTAACCTTTCAGGTGCGGCGACTTTCGGAGGCCATATCGTGCTCACAGGCGGGCTGACATCCGACCAAGTCCTCTTCAACGTCCATGGCGGGAATGACACCACACTTTCGGGTGGCCCCACGCTGTCAATCAACAACAACGGCGACACCCTCACCGGCACATTCCTCGACCCGAATGGCCAGGTCTCAATCGTCCATTCAATTCTCGACGGCCGCATCTTTGGTGGCGACAGTCACAATGAACAAATCGTCTCCGGTGCTGAAATTAACACTCCCTCAGTTCCGGACAGCGGCTCGACGCTCGTGTTGATTGGACTCGCGCTCGCCGGTCTGGGATGCGTTGGCCGCAAGTTCCAAGTCCGCACGGCGCAATCTCCAGTGCAGAAGTAGATTTTGACACTAGCTGTGGCGTCGAATTCCAGCCGTCACTGCGGGACATGCCGCACCTGCTCGTTGACCCGGCGTTGAAACGCCAAGGGATTCTCGCCATGCCCCTTCGGCGCGGCCGGCTCGAGTTGTCCCAAATGTTCCCTCCCCTCCACATCATTCGGCCCATCCATAAGCATCGCTACATCAACCAGTAGCGCCCGAACGGAAATCCCCAAACCCTGAAGCACCATGGGAATTTCCGCGTGTCCAGTCTCGCTAAAGTCCTTGGCCGAGGGTGTCGATAAACCATTTGGCTCCAAGCTCTAAGGCTTGGACCTGACGTGAAAACGAGCTATTTACGAAGGGGCCGGAGGGCTGGTACGTGCGCGGAGCGCACGGGCGGTAAGCGCGCTTTCACGATCATGGAGGTCAGCATCGCCATGGCCTTCATCGGCATGTTCTTTGTCGCGTTGCTCAGCGGTCTGAGCTGGGTCGTGGCATCCGTGCAATGGAGCCGCGAGTATGCCCGGGCGACGCAACTGATGGACGAGAAGCTGGACACGATCCGGCTCTATTCCTGGGACCAGATCAACACCCCGGGATACATCCAAACCGATTTCGTCGCCACCTTCTCGACCCTTACCAACGGGACCACCACCACCGCCAGCGGCCTTATCTACACCGGCACCGTCGCCATTGCCGACGCCGGGCTAACCGAGGCCTACAGCAACGCGGTGAAGCAAGTCACCGTGAATGTGCAATGGTCGTCCTTCGGACGCTCGCACAGCGCACAAATGTCCACCTTGGTCGCTCAGTATGGAATGCAATCCTTCATTTATTGAGCGGCGCCAGGCCGGTTTCACCCTCGTCGAAATAGTCATCGCGATGGGCATTGCTTCGCTGGTCGTGGTGACCCTGGCCTCCATCTACCTCTACAGCACGCGCACGTTTGCGGATTTGTCCAATTACTTGGATTTCGAGGCCCAAGACCGCCAGGCCCTGGACCGGATCAGCCGTATCATTCGGCAGGCGGACGGGCTGACCTATATCGCTACGAACAAGGCGACGTTTCAGGTCGGCACCAACACCATCAGCTTCACCTATTATCCCGCCTCGCGCCGGTTCCTGCGGGAAAGCGCGGGCACAAACCAGGTGCTGTTGAGCGACTGCGACTACGTCCATTACAGCCTCTTTCAGCGCAATTTGACCAATGGCAACTATGACTATTACCCGGCCGCCACGCCGGCTTCCTGCAAAGTAGTGCAACTGGACTGGGGCTGCTCGCGGCCCATGCTCGGCCGGAGCAACACCGCCACCGCCGTCTCCGCCAAAGTCGTCATCCGCAAACAATGAAACTTAAATTGGGAAACTCTCGCCGCCAGGGGAGCGTGCTCATGGTGACGTTGTTCATCATGCTCGTCGTGGGGTTCACGTTGTTCGCTTATTTTAACTGGTCGCAAACCCAAACCTCGCTGGTCATGCGCTCGCAGGTCTGGAACAGCGCCCTGCCCGTCGCCGAGGCGGGCATCGAAGAGGCCATGGCCCACCTCAACTCGACCACCAATCGCGGCTCCGACGGCTGGACGCTCACCGGCGGGCTTTATACCAAGGAGCGGACGCTCGGCGACGGCTACTTCATCGCCCAGATCAACACCAACAGCGCCCCCACCATCACTTCCAGCGGCTTTGTTCGCGTGCCGCCCGGCACCAACAACGTGTCGCGGGCGATCCAGATTACTTGCAGCAAGAGGGGCGGCGGGGGAACCATCCTCGCCAAAGCCGGCGTCGTCTTCAGCGGCGGCTCGATCGTGGACAGTTTCGATTCTTCGGTCGGTCCGTACACAGTGGCCACCCGCAAGGATGGCGCCGTGGTGATGTCCAATGGCAGCGCGGTGGATGTCGTCCACATTGGCACCGCCTGGGTCTATGGCAAGGCTGACACTGGGCCGGGTGGGACCGTCACGGTCGATAGCAGCGGATCGCTTGGGGATCTGGCCTGGCATGCGGCCAGCAACACCGGCATCGAACCGGGAACGGCCTCGGCGGACGTCAGCACCTCTTTCCCCACCAACGGTCCGCCCACCGGCTCCTTCTTCGCGCCCGCAAGCGGCATTGTGGGGGGCACCAACTACACTTACCTCCTGAGCACCGGCAGCTATCAGACGACCACTTTCACCGTTGGCGGTGGAAACAAGGCGCTCGTGACCGGCAACGCGGTGTTGTATTGCACGAGCGGTTTCACCATCTCCGGCTCGGGCTACATGTGGATCGCACCCGGAGCCAGCCTGACCATTTACGTCAACGGCACCTTCACGGTCAGCGGCAGCGGGATCGCCAACGGCACCGGCCTGGCGGCCAACCTCACGTTGCTGGGCCTGAACGGTTGCACGACCTGCACGTACAGCGGCTCGTCCGCCTTCGTCGGTGTGATTGACACCCCGATGGCCAACGTAACCGTCAGCGGCAGCGCCGGCTTTTACGGCGCCATCATCGGCAACACGGTGACCATCAGCGGCGGCGCGGGCGTCCACTCCGACGAAGCCCTGAGCGGCAACGGGCGATACGTCGTCGATTCCTGGAACGAATGGAACTGGACGGAGCTTTAGCAGCCCGTTGAAAAAGGCTACTTCCCGTAGCAGCCGAGGTAACGAGGCTCAAATTTCCTCGGAAACAGATGCGATATGAGAGCCTCCTCACGTCGGCTGCTACTTTCTGAACAAGCTGCTAGCCGGCCGTCCCTTCAACGCGTTGTCAGGCCAGGCGGACGCGGCCTCACGGCTTCGCCAGCAGCGGTCGGTCTCGCAGCTTTGCCTGATTCCGTTGCCGCAGCGCGTCCTTCTGCCCGGGAGCGTGCCGCTGCACCTCAAATGCCTGCTCCGCTCAAAGCCGCCGTATCGGGCGCGGCAAACTCGCAGATCGTGCCTTCGCGGGCCGCATCCACGGCCAGATTGCCGCCCTGCTCGGCGACCAATTCCCGCGCGTAATCGAGCATGCGGGAGATCTTTTGGTCGTCGTGCATCGGGTCGTGATGAAAGAGAAATAACCGCTTGATGCCCGCCTGCAAGGCCAGCATCACGCTGTCATCGACGCAAGTGTGGCCCCAGCCGCGGTGCGATTCGTATTCATCGACGTCGTATTGCGAGTCGGTCACCAGCGCGTCGGCGCCGCGGATGAACTCGATGAGTTTCTGCTCTTCGGCGCGCGCGAATTCGAGGGACCCTTCCTTGGCGTAGCGCTGGGTGTCGGGCTTGACGCGCAGGCGGAGATACGGCTCGTTGTCGGGCAGGTAGGCGATGGAGCCGCTGCCGGTGAACAGCCGGTAACCGACGCAGATGCCCGGATGATTCATGAACCAGGCGCGGACGCGCACCTTGCCGACGTTGAACTCCATGTCTTTCAATTCCTCGATGACGATGTTGCCGGGCAGCTCCTTAAGCCCGATCGGGAAGTACGGACTTTCCATCTGGCCGGAAAAGACGCGCGTCAGGCTGGCGCGCGCGCCGTCGTAGCCGAGGATGCGGATGCGGTTGCGCGGATCGTACGCCGGGAGGAAGAAGGGAAAGCCCTGGATGTGATCCCAATGCGTGTGGGTGATGAGCAGCGTCAGGTGGATGGGTTCATCTTTGAACTCGGCTTTGAGCGCCAGGCCGAGCGGGCGGATGCCGGTGCCGGCATCCAAAATGATCACTTCGCCATCGGCGCGCACCTCGAGGCAGGCGGTGTTGCCGCCATAATAGAGCGTCGTGGCGCCGGGGGCGGGAATGGACCCGCGCACGCCCCAGAACCGGAGCGAGGCCGGTCCTTGCGGCAGCACGGCTTCGGGAGTCGATTCGTCGGCAGTCCCGGGAGCGGTCAAGCGATGGAGCAGCGCCACCAATTCGGACGGGCTGAACGGCTTGGGCATGAAGCCATCGGCGCCGGCTTCGAGGGCGCTCTTCTGATTGGCGTGATAGACGTTGCCGGACATGGCGACGATGCGCGTGTCCTGCAGCGAACTTTCCTTGCGAATGGCGGCGCAGACCTGGAAGCCGTTCATCCGCGGCAGCAGCAGATCACAAATGACCGCCGCCGGCCGATGCTGTCGCGTCAAGTCGATGCCCGTTTCGCCATCGGCGGCCTCCCAAACCTGCCAGCCGTGGTCCCGGAGGTACGGCGCCATCATGCCGCGCACGACGTGATCATCGTCGATCAGAACAATGGTTTTCACGCCGGTACAACAAGGCCGGACCGCGCCTTTCCCGGCCGCGCACGGGATGTTTTGGCGCGAGGGACTCGGAGACGATGAAGGATGCGAAACGCCATTCGTGAAGCACAGGTTATACCGTTCGCGCCGAAAGATAAAATGAAAAATCCAGCCCGGACCGGCGCGGGGTGTGATTGGAAGTGGGTGCGGAGCTGCCGGCTAAAGCCAGCGTTCCGGCCGCAATGGAACGCAGGCTTTAGCCGGCAGCCTCGCTCTTCGCACCCACATTTAATCACACCCATCGGCGCGGGACCTTATCGCCCGCCGCCCGGAGTCTTTCCGCGTGGAAGACGGCTCCGCGGGCGCAGATGAATAGTTGAAATCGGGAGGCGGATTGGGCATTTTCACCGGCGCATGGAACCGCCGGACCCGTTGGATGAATTGTTGACGTGCCGATTGGATTTCGCCCGCAAGACCATCGAGCCTTGTTCGATCGTGATTTTTGGCGCCAGCGGCGATCTGACGGCGCGCAAATTGATCCCCGCGCTCTACCAGTTGTTCATCGAGAAACAGTTGCCCAGTCCGTTCCGCATCATCGGCTTCGCGCGGCGGGAAAAATCGGACGCCGAATGGCGTGACGAATTGAAGGCCGCCTTGCAACAGTTTTCGCGGGCGAAAAAAGTGGACGCCGCGCAGTGGGAGGCCTTCGCGGCCAGCGTGAATTACTGCCCGGGCGAGTTTTCGGACCCCAAGGCTTATGAAAAACTGGCGGCGCAGCTCGCCCAGCCAGGCCATGAAGGGCTCCGCGGCAATTTGTTGTTTTATCTCTCGACGTCGCCGAGCCAGTTCGCGGAAGTGGCCGAGCGATTGCACGCGGCGAATTTGCTGCGCAAGGGAGAGAAGGGAAAGTCCTGGCAGCGGGTGGTGGTGGAAAAGCCGTTTGGCCACGATCTGGCTTCCGCGCAACAACTGAACAGCGAGCTGACCCGGTTCGCCAACGAAAAGCAGATTTACCGGATCGACCATTACCTGGGCAAGGAGACGGTGCAGAATATCCTGATGTTCCGCTTCTCGAACGCGATCTTCGAGCAGTTGTGGAACCGCGAGTCGGTCGATCACGCGCAGGTGACCGTGAGCGAGAAGTTGGGGGTCGGCGCGCGCGGGGGTTATTATGAGGAGGCGGGGGCGCTGCGGGACATGGTGCAAAATCATTTGCTGCAAGTGCTGGCGCTGGTGGCGATGGAACCGCCGGTTTCCCTGGAAGCCGAATGCATCCGCGACGAGAAGGTCAAATTGCTCAAGTCGATCCGCCACCTCGATCCGGGCCAGGTCGGCGCGGCCGTGGTGCGGGCGCAATACCAGGCGGGGCAGATCGACGGCCAACCGCGGCCGGCCTACCGCGCGGAACCGAAGGTGCGCCCCGACTCGAACACCGAGACTTATGTCGCCGGGAGATTTCTCATCGATAATTGGCGCTGGTCGGGCGTGCCGTTTTATTTGCGCACGGGCAAGAACCTGCCGCTCAGCGCCAGTGAAGTGCGCGTGCAGTTCCGGCCCACGCCCAACGTTTTGTTTGCCGCCCAATGCGGGCCGAAGCTCGACGCCAATGCGATCACGATGCGGCTGCAGCCCAATGAGGGCATCACGCTGCGCTTCAACGGCAAGATTCCCGGACCGAGCCTGCAACTGCGCCCGGTGCGGATGCATTTCAGCTACGACAGCGAGTTTGGCGCGTACACGCCCGAGGCCTACGAACGGCTTTTGCTGGAGGCCCTGGCCGGCGACGCCACGTTGTTTATCCGGCGCGACGAGGTGGAAGCGGCGTGGAGCATTGTTGATCCCATTCATGAGGCGTGGGCCGGCCAACCGCTCACGGAGCGGGAGTTTTACCCCGCCGGCTCGTGGGGTCCAAAGGCGGCGGACGATTTGTTGGCGGGGCGCGGGCACGCCTGGCGCAACCCGCAGCCGGTCAGCTAGCAGCCCGTTGAAAAATGCCACTTCCCGTAGCAGCCGAGGTAACGAGGCTCAAATTTCCTCGGAAACAGAAGCGATGTGAGAGCCTCCTCACGTCGGCTGCTACTTTCTTAACCGGCTGCCAGGCCGCCGGCCTGCATGGGAGATTTTGAACTCATTTCTTTCGCCAGCGACCTGGAATTGGCCCGCGGCGCCGCGACGGAGTGGCTGGCCACGGTCGCGCAGGCCAACCGCCTGGGCCGGCCCCAATTCGTCGCGCTTTCCGGCGGCCGGATCGCCCGGCATTTTTTTTCGAGCAGCGCCCAACTCGCCAGGTCGCGCGCGATCGCGCTGAACCACGTCCATTTTTTTTGGGCGGACGAACGGTGTGTTCCGCCGCGGGATCCGGAAAGCAACTTTGCGCTCGCGGACGAGTTCTTGTTGCGTCCCCTGGGGATTCCCACCGATAAAATCCATCGCATTCACGGAGAGGAAAAACCCGAAGCGGCGGCGCAGGCGGCGGCCAAAGAAATCGGCGAGATCGCGCCGCGGAACCCGGAAAACCTGCCGTCGCTGGATATTATTTTCCTGGGCATGGGCGAAGACGGCCACGTGGCGTCGCTCTTTCCCGACGCGCCGCCGGATCAAATCACCGCGCGCGCGGTCTATCTTGCGGTCGTGGCCGGCAAACCACCGCCCCATCGGATCACCTTAAGCCATGCCGCCATCGGGGCCGCGCGCGAAGTGTGGGTTCTGGCTTCCGGGCCGGGCAAAGAACAGGCGCTCAAGGACTCCCTCAAAACGGATGGCCGGACGCCGCTGGCCCAGGTGCTAAAACTTCGCGGGCGAACCAGAATTTTCACCGACATTGGAATTTAGGCCATTTTTGGGCGTAATTTGGGCATAAGTTTCCTGAAATTAATTGTTGACCGTTTCTAAATTCTGGGAGAGAGTCAAATGGGTAAGGGATGAGAGGGAGTGAGGGCGCCTTAAAACTTTGAACGAATGGCCGGTGGCGGGCATCTAAAAATTGACGGGTTTAAAGCGATTTCGCTGTTCGTTTAGGGTTGGCAGAAAGGTCTTGCTCGTAGTGAGGTTCGAACAGCGAGCAAAGTTGGCCTCACTACCCTTCTGAGCGCCTTAGTGAAGGCGTATATGACCTTATCACTAGAGCCAGAGCAATCTGGCTCTTTTTTTATGGAGAGCCTGTTTGGCACTCTCCCGCGGCCTTGATGGGTGGTTGCCGTTCGACGTGAATCGGCTCTTTGACGCCGCTGATCTGGGCGAAGTTTCGGAGTTTTTCGAGCAACATCGGGGTGACTTCGCTCCCGGACGGAGCGATGAGCGTTCCGTCGCTGGTTTGCGCGTCGCCGAGCGACGTCCAACCGGCCGGGCTTTTTCCGCTTGCTCTGAGAAGAGCACTTTGTTTTCCTGCTGTTGACTATGAAAGCCACCTCCATTTCCACGCTTATTTCCATTGTCAGCCTTCTCGCTCCGTCGGCGGCGCGGGCTTGGTGGGCCGACGGCCACGAACTCATTGCGGCCATCGCCTATCATGAGTTGACCGCCTCCGAACAGGGGAAAGTGGACACGATTCTTGCCCAGCACCCGAACATCACCACCTGGTCCGCCGGGGGCGCATCGCACCTGGAAATCTTCATGAAGGCCAGCATTTGGGCCGATGAGATCCGCAACTACAGTGATCCCAGCACGCACGCCGACTGGCACTTCATTGACTACAAGCTCAAACCCAAGAGCTACCCCATGCGCGCCGACCTGAAACCCAACGACAATGCCGTGGTGGGCATCAGCCAGTTGAAGGATTGGCTCGACGACCCGCACTTTCCGCCGCCCGAACAGGCCAAAAACCTTGCCTTCCTCATCCATTTTGTGGGCGACATCCACCAACCACTCCACTGCGAAAGCCTTTTCAACGCCACCTTCAGCGCGTATCCCGACGGGGATAAAGGCGGCAATCGGTTCATCGTTCACACCAATGCGACGGCCACTCAGAACACCAAACTCCACTCCCTTTGGGACGGCCTTTTGGGCGACGGTGAGAAGCTCACCGACATCGAGGCCAGAGTCGGTCCGCTAATGACCGCCCATCCGCGCACGGACTTCGCGGCGCAACTGGCCAAAACCGACGCCAAGGATTGGAGCTTGGAAAGTCGCGCGCTGGCAATCAGCACCGGCTACAAACCGCTTCCCGCGCTCGACGGCACCAGCAACCACCCGGTCGTGCTGCCTTCGAATTACGCGGGCCAAGCGCGGAATCTAGGCGAGAAGCAAGCGGCACTGGCCGGCTACCGGCTGGCCGACACGATCAAGGCCATCATCGCGGCGAACCCTTAGAGACTCGCGACTGGAGGCCGATTACTGGCCCCCCAAATGACGCCGGGGTAGTTTCGTGTGCGGCGCACAACCGTACCGCGACATGGGGAACAGGCCGGCCGGGAACAGAAAGTTCGTCTTCCCCGCGCCTGCGGTCGCGCCGCCGGCTTCCGCGTCGCGAATTGGCCCGGTTGGCTGGTCCGCCACTCCGCCGTGATTCCAAAACCGGGGGGCAAACTCCCGCGAACCACGCTAAAAACGGGAATGAAGCTTTGCTTTGATTCCCGGGCCGGGCGGCGCCAGGACAGCCACAGAAACCACAGAGATCACCGAGGGGGTTTGGACTGGCGCGGATGCCGGGGGCTCAGATTAACAGAAGGCAACGAAGGGTGCCGCATTGGTCTTTGATGCCGAAGGGGTGACGAACTTCTCGTCGCGCTAGCGGATGGATTCGGGCCGGGCCGCAAGCGGGAACGCAAACCTCTGTCAAGGCAACTCCGGCGGAGAGTAGCCATTATCAAGAACTGACCCCTTAAAGAAGCGTTCCTGTCGCGGCCTTTGACAACTCGGTTTCACATGCGATAGAATAGTTCCATGAGCGCAGCCACAGAAAAAATCGAGCGCGCAATCCGAAAGCTGCCCGTGCCGGAGATGGTCTCAGTGCACGAGCGTCTCATCGCCACCATCCATGACCGAGCCGATGCCGCAGGATTCGATCCAGCATTCCGGGAGGAAATTGCCCAACGGGTTAAGGAAATCGCTGCTGGGGTCGCGAAGGGCGTGGATGCCTTTCGAGCACTCAAGAAGATGTAGATGCCGACCCGTTCCAGGGCGCTCAAACTTCACTCGGAAGCCCATGCCGAGCTCCAGACATCCGTCTCGTTCTACCGTGAACGTGGCGGAGAGAGGCTTGCTGAACGTTTTAAAGAGCACGTTGAGGCCGGGTTCAAAGCTATCATGGCGAATCCGGAGCGGTTCCCGCCCGCGCGGGACATTCCCGGTGTGCGGAAGTTCCGGCTGAAGCACTTCCCTTTTGCTCTGCTTTTCATCCGCCGAACGGCTAATATCTGGATTGTCGCTGTGGCTCACGGAAGCCGGAAGCCCGGCTATTGGACCCATCGCGTCGGATGAGCCGCCCGGAGTAAGGAGCGTCAGCGGCGCGGGTTTCCGTGCCGGTGAAACCGGGAGCGGCACCGCACCCAGCCCTCTCCCCGACCGAAGCGGAGAGGGAGGATTATTGTTTGGGACGTTTTACCCAGGTAGTCGCTGCGCTGCAACGCTTTGGGTGGAATCCGCAGCCCCGTTGGGGCTGGAACGGACCGGGTCGGTGACGCGGCTGGCCACATTGTAAAGAGTTAGCTGAGACACAGTCGTAACTCCTTCTGGGCGTGGGGGTTAGCAAATTTCTCACTGTGAGAAATTTGGTGCTGCGCACGGCCACTGGGGGGGGAATGCAGAAGGCAGAAGGCAGAAGGATGGCGCGTGAGGCGGCGATTAGCGTTTATGAGCGCAGATTAGCGGTTCAGCCGCGGTCACCGCAGTTCCGGGGGGCGGATAGGGGAAAGGTAGAATGCAGAATGCAGAATGCGGAATGAAGAAGCCGCAGTCGGCGCGGTTCCGGGTGGCGTGAGACGGTTGGCGGGGTTGTGCAAGTCATCTGCCGCCTGAAGGCGGCGTTCCTGGCTCGCCGCCTTCAGGCGGCAGTCGCCGCGGGAGCCGCTGTGGCCGCAGTTCCGGGGGGGGTGAAGCGGCGCAGGATGCCGGGTGGGGGCACCCGGCCTACAGACCGCAGTCGCCGCGGTTCCGGCGGACCTGGAGGCGGTCCGGCCGCATTGTAAAGAGTTAGCTGAGACATCGTCCTAAGTCCTTGCAGGCGTGGGAGTTAGCAAATTTCTCACTGTGAGAAATTTGACCCTGGGGGGGGGTGCTGCGCACGGGTCCTACGGACGGTCACTACCGGGGCGCTGCGCGCGGCCACTGGACGGTTGGGAACAACCCCAACTTTGTCCAGGCCCCTGCTTTGCGGGGGTCGCGGTCGCGCCTGGCCGCATTGTAAAGAGTTAGCTGAGACACAGTCGTAAGTCCTTCTGGGCGTGGGGGTTAGCAAATTTCTCACTGTGAGAAATTTGACCTTGTGGGAGCGCTGCGCGCGGCCACTGGGGGCCGTGCAGGAAGGAAGAAGGAAGAATGCAGAATGCAGAAGCAGGAAGGTGTTTTGCGGGCCGGGCAGGCGGACGGCCCAGCGCAGCGTTAGGACGATGAGGAACGACGTAGGCCAAACTTGCAGCGCCACCGGCGGAACGAGCCGCGGCTGGAAGCCGCTGGCACCGGCAGGCGGGGACGCCCGCCCTACAGCGCCTGCGACGCGGCATCGCTGTAGTTCGCCAGCCAGAAAATCCGCAAGCTCCGCAGGAGCGAGATCGGCCACCAGGCCGCTCCTGACGGAGCTTTGAATTGATTGCGGTTCGCACAGCTACAAAGATTTCGCCCCGCTGGCGGATTCGGCGGGGGTTGGACTGAAATCGACTCCTCTCCCGAAGCCCTCACCCCCAGCCCCTTATAGCCTTTCCAAAGTTATTCACCAGCGGCGAGGAGAGCCTTCGGAACCTCTCCCCGCAGCCGATGGTGAATAACTTTGCGTCGCGCATGGTGAAGCCCGTGAATAATTTCCCTTTTGG
>WNGQ01000025.1_pt1 | contig 184991 bp, 192 predicted proteins | sample 5407661 | NCBI WGS metagenome assembly WNGQ01 (sample SAMN13153382, study PRJNA577476) | soil metagenome | isolation source: 60 cm soil or saprolite under Garry oak tree replicate 2 | place: USA:California | collected 2016-06-15 | reverse complement strand
TCGATGACGCCTCGCAGGGTCTTGGGATCTACCCGGCGCTCCTCGCGAGCCTGAAACTCACGCACCGCCGCCTGCAGTCTCGAGAGGGGAGTTCCCCCTTCCCCCAGCATGCGAGAAGCATACCAAACAAACGTTTGGGCGTCAATCCATTAACACGCGAATCTGATGTCGAAAGCAAAGAAAAGCAGACCCCACCGGCGCTGCGCGCCGACCTCCCTAAACCGGGGAGGTGAGCATCGACTGCAGGCCCACCCCTGACTCCGTCTTCCCCAGTCCGTCCTCGTCGCAAGAACTCCGGCGCGCTTTTACCCACCGTTGACACAAGAAGCGCCCGCCCTCATGTGGAGAGCGGGCGCTGAGAAACCCACTAGAAAACCGGAACTACCTCACTTGCCAGGGGCCGGCACCTCATCCGCCTGCGCCACCCCATTGGCGTCATCGACCGACGCGACCAGCCACCCGAGCGCGGGCTGCTTCTTCTGCTGGTCGGTATCGACCGTGAGCGTGAATGACGCCGACCCACCCGACGCGATCGAAGCGAAGTCGCCGCTGGAAACAGACGGCGTGTATGGGTTGATCGAGGCTGAACCGGTGAAATCGACGAACCCGCCCGGCACGATCGAGAACGCCGCGACGCTGTAAGTGATGCCCTGCTTCTTCACGGGGCCGACCCCGTCTGCCCGCTGCGATAAGCCGAGGTCGCTGGCCAACGCCGGCAGCTCGACCACGGAGCCGTTCATCGGCGCGTCAGCGAGGAACGCGTCGACCAGGCCTCCGGTGTGCGCGTCGATGGTGAACGAGGCGTACTGACCGTTGAACGAGCCGGTGAGCACGGCGCCAAGGTCGGCGCCCACCACGATGAAGTCAGCCACGCCGTCGCCGTTGGTGTCGACCGCGATGTCGAACTCGTTGACCGACTGGTTCGCGGACTGGCCCCACGTGTTGATCAGGAACACCAGGCCCCGGTCGCCGTCCGTTGAACCGAGGGCTGCTCCGGGCAGCACCTGTACTCCGACTGCGCGTACGTCTGCCGGCTGTCCACCGTGCCTGGGAGCTCTGATGCCCCACGCGTACAGGTCGGCGGTGCCGCTGTGGATGCCGCGGTTCGTCAATGCAAGAGATGCCGAGATCGTGTTGCCCGGAGTGCCCGGCGCCGCCGCAGAGGTGTTTGCCCACGGGCCCGGGGTACCCGCGGCCACGTCCGAAAGGCCTCGCGGCACGAACATGAACGGCAACCTCAGCGCCTGATGGTCGCTGGTGTCACCGGCGGCAGGTGATGCGAGGATGTCGCCGCGAACCGTCACGAGCCCACCCGGGCCGACTGTGAAGGTGTCGTCACTCGGCAGCGCGGCGAACGCAGCCGCCGACATCGAGAGCGAGACGTGGACGTTTGACGTGGCGCCCGCGGCCACCACAACGGTGGCCGGCGACACGGTGATGGATGCGCCCCGAGAAGAGCCGTTGAGGACGACGCTCAAGTTGTAGGTCGCGACAGTCGCGCCGGTGTTGGTCAGCGTGAAGGACTTCATAGCCGCGTAATCAGCCGACCCAGGCACGTACCCGAAGGCGATGGAGTCGAGCGCGTCGGGCGTCGTGGCGAGGACCGAAGAGTTGACCGCGTTCTGCGCCTGCACAACGCCGGACCCAGCGAGGCGGCTGTTGTAACCAACGTTGAGTGCGGGATTGGCGGTGTTCATGATCGCCGCCTTGATCTGTACGCCCGTCCACGTCGGATGGGCCTCTTTGACGAGAGCGGCGACGCCCGCCGTCATCGGGCAGGCCATCGAGGTTCCGGACATGAATACCGAGCCGGTACCGGTGCCCATGCCGACAGAGGCGACGCTGACGCCGGGGGCCATCACGTCAGGCTTCGGCGCCGAGTCCGGGTTCCGCGGGCCACCGGAGGTGAAGGTCGCGGCCATCTTGTAGCCGGGGTTGGTGACGGTTGTCGCCGTGAGGGTGATAGAGGTGCCGTCGGCCGCTGCCAGGCTGGCCCCGTCGCCGCTGCGCACGCCCAGGAACGGAATCGTCACCTTGTGCTGCTCGCCCGTGTCGGGGTTGGAGCTGATGGGGCCTTCGAACGGCGGGAACCCAGTCGCGTTGTTGATCATCACGACCGCCGCGTCCCCGGCCTCGTCGCCGAAGACCGCGCGCGCCACGCGCGCGCAGGTGCCGCGCTTGGTCACCACGATCTTGCCCGCAGTGCCCGCGTACTCGGCCTTGTTGCAGCCGAGTGAAACGGTACCGTCTGCGTTCCGGAGCACCTTGACGGTGAAGGAACCGCCCGGCAGTGCGGCGGCGTTGGCGTCGATTGCCGAGAGAGGGCCGCCGGCCAGGTTGAGGATCGCGCCCGGGTAGGTGGGCACGCTGCCGTCGATCGCGGCGACCGACAGCACGCCGTTCGCCGTGCTCGGCGAGCCGACGATGTAAGCGCTCGGGCCGGCGTTACCGGCGGATGCGACCACCGCGATGCCATCGTTGAACGCGTTCTGGGCGGCCACCGATGTGGGGTCGTCCGCACCGCCGAGGTCCGAGCCGAGCGACATGCTGATCACGTTGACGCCGTCGGCCACGGCCCGGTTGATGGCGAGCGCGACGATGTTGCTGGAGCCGGCGCATCCGAACACTCGATACGAGTAGATGTCCGCGGCCGGGGCCACGCCCGGACCGACGTTCCACGAATGCGACGAGATCGTGGTCGAGTTGTAGGGTCCCGCGAACGTCGATCCGTTGCTCAGCACGCCGAAGCCGGCCAGGGTGCCGGCCGTGTGCGACCCGTGGCCGTTGCAGTCGAGCGGGTTGGGGTCCGGAGCGGGGACTGAGCCCGGGATGTCGGCGTTGTACGCGTCGCCGACGAAGTCGTAGCCGCCCTTCACCTTGGGCGCGGCCGGGCCGAAGAGGCTCGGGTTGGCCGGCGAGGTGCTCGCGGCCTTCGCGGCGGTCCACGCGGCCGTTGTGCCCGGCCCACCGAAGTCGGCGTGCGTGTAGTCGATGCCGGTGTCGATGCTCGCGACCTTGACTCCCTTACCCGTCAGGCCGCCAGAGCTCTGCCACGCCTGCGGCGCGCCGATGAACGGCACACCGTTGACGTTGTCCGGCGTGAACGTCTGCAAGGCATGAATGGCGGTGACTCCCGGGAGGCTCGCCAGCTGAGTCAGGCTTTTCTGCGGCACGACGACCTGGATGCCGTTGTAGGCGTCCTGCATCTGGCCGACGACCTGCGCGCCGGCGGCGGCGAGCGGACCATGGAGCTGGTTCTGCTGAGCCTCCAGCTCCGATCGTATGGCGTGCTTGTCAGATGCGCTCAGCTTCTGGCCGCGCTTCTGCGCGTCGGCGTCCTGCACGGCGACCGGCGCAGCAGAGAGCTGGAGCACTACCGAAATCTTTCGGTCGCTGAGCGACGCGGGCACAAATGCAAGGTGTGCTCCGGCCGATTCCAGAAGCGACTGGTCGATCTTCGCAAACCGTGGAACGCTTTGGGTAGTGTCGTCGCCCGCGGCGGCGGATCCGCCCATGGCCGCCACGACGCTCAAACCGACGGCAGCAGCCAACGCCCACATTCCCGGTGCCCGTCGCATCTACCCCACTCCTAGTCTTGTGACAGAAACCGGCTGCACGACGCCGGCCGGCCGCGATTCAATTGGCCGATTCACACTAAGAGCAACCGGTGTGTGCGTCAAGAAAGGTATTGGGTCGGGCGCACCGGGACAAATGACCTATCGGATGGGTTCAGGACGCCCGAAATAGGACACCCACCCCATAGGTCAAAGCGGCAACGACGGTGCCCACCCCAAGCATCTCGAGGCCGGAGCGCACCCCGCCTTTGCCCGTGAAGAACGACCGCGCAGACCCAATCAGGAAAAGGAAGACGCCGCAGATGAGGAACGCGATCGCCAGCGAGCCGATGCCGGACATCGCGGGTCCGACCAGGAAACGTCCGAAGAGATAGCCCGCTACCGGGATGGCGCCGCCGACCAGAGTGGAGACCCCCGCGACGAGGCCTTCTCGCACAGGGTTCTCGAACTGCGACGCGTCGAGCCCCAGCTCCTCGCGCGCCTGCGTCTCCAGCCACACCTTCTTGTCCTGGGTGATGCGATCGACGATCGTCTTCGCCTCTTCCGCCGTCAGGCCCTTGGAGCGGTAGATGTCGATCAGCTCTGCCTTCTCGAGCTCGGGCATCGCCTCGATCTCGGCCGCCTCGCGCGCGAACTGTCCCTCGAACACCTCGCGCTGCGACTTGGTTGCCAGGTAGGCCCCCCCGGCCATCGACACGCCCGATGCGACCATCGCCGACAGGCCGCCGATGAGCACGACGCGAGCATCGATGCTCGCGCCACCGACGCCGGCGAGCACTCCGAGCGTGGCTGTCAGCCCATCGTTGACGCCGTAGATCACGTTCCTGATGCTTTCCGCCCCGCCGCCATGCCACTCCTCGTCGGCGGCGACCGGCGACCGGCTGTCGTCGGCCCGTTCGGCGACATCATCTGGAGACTGGTGGTCGAGCTCCTCCGGCAGCACGCGGCGCAGCACGCCCTGTGCCTGAAGGTTGGACACCGTCGACACCTGGCTGAGATATGACCGCAGGACCTGTCCTTCCGCGACGCCTGCGAGCGCCAGCGCGGGACCAATGCCGGCCACGCGGGCGAGCATCGCCAGCACCCGGGCGGTGATGTATGGGGTTCGCTCCGACACCTTCACGCCGCAAGACGAGAGCAGCTCAGCCCATGCCTGCGCGTGGCGCCTTTCGGTCTCAGCCAGCGCCTTCAGGCGTGCCCGTGCGCGCGGGTTCGACGCCACCTCCGCGAGCGACTCGTACACGCTCGCCATGCGCGCCTCGCCGGCCCAGTTCGACCGCAGCGACTTGACGTCTGAATCGGAGAGCGACTGGACAGTGCTGGGGGCGGCCACCTGACTATGGTAGGGATCGACCTTCTGACTTGATTTAAGGTATGTGGCCGCCATGACAAGCGAGCCGGGAAGCGAACGCACACGCCGCGTCCTCATCACTGGCGGGGCGGGATTCCTCGGCGTCAACGCCGCTGTCCACCTGATCGAGCGGGGCTGGCGCGCGACGATCCTCGACAACCTGAGCCGCGGAGGAACCGAGAGAAATCTCAAGTGGCTGATCACCAACCACCCCACGCGCACCACGTTCATAAAAGAGGACGTGAGGAACGCACCCGCCCTCGCTGAGCACGTCAGGAACCAGGACGCAATCCTGCACCTGGCCGCGCAGGTGGCGGTCACGACCTCCCTCGCCGACCCAGACACTGATTTCGACATCAATGCGAGGGGCACGCTGAACCTCCTCGAAGCGGCTCGCAAGAACAATCCCGAGGCGCCCTTCGTCTTCGCCTCCACCAATAAGGTCTATGGGAAGCTCGACCACAAGAGCGGTCCCTGCAAAGAGACCCAGCCGCTCGACTTCCACAGCCCGTACGGGTGCAGCAAGGGAACCGCCGACCAGTACGTACGCGACTACGCGCGCTGTTATCACATGAACACGGTGGTTCTCCGGCAGAGCTGCATATACGGCGCGCACCAGTACGGGACCGAGGACCAGGGGTGGGTGGCGCACTTCGTGCATTCGATCCTCCGTGGAAAGCCGCTCACGATCTACGGCGACGGCACCCAGGTCAGGGACCTGCTCGACGCGAGGGACCTGAGTGCGCTGTATGAGATCGCGATCGACAAGATCGCGCTCACGCGCGGCGAGATCTACAACGTCGGTGGCGGTGAGCCGAACCAGCGCAACCTGCTCGAGGTCATCGACCAGATCGGCGAGCTCGTCAACAAGAAACCGCAGTACTCCTTTTCCGACTGGCGCGAGGGCGATCAGGCCTATTACGTGAGCGACATCTCCAAGGCCAACAAGGAGCTCGGCTGGGAGCCGCAGATCCAGTTCGACCGCGGTCTCAAAGACCTGGTCGCCTGGGCAGCGTCTCTGGATTAGCTCCCCTCCCCGCAGGGAGAGGGATCAGGGAGGGGGGCGTAAAGCTGTGGTGCAGGTGAAGTGGCCGCAGCCCCCAGACAGGTCCGCGAGCAAGGTGGCCTCACCCCAGGCCAGCGTTGCCACTGTCATCGACGCGGCGCGCATCAATGAGCCGACTATCCCCTTGCGTGCTGCAGCCATGTCTTCGACCGAGCCGCTGACGGGCCCGCGCCAGTCCAGCCATGTGAAGTAAAGGATGTCGAGCACCTGGAGCAGGAAGTGGTAGCTCCAGTGGGTGGCGGTCACCGGCAGCCCGCAAGACGCGGCGAGACCTGAGAAGCGCTCCGCGGAGAACACCTGGATGTGGCCCCCATGGCGCACCTTGGCGGTCCATCGCGTGCCGCAGCCGATGAAGCGATAGAGCGTCCAGGGTTGCCCCTCGAGAGGCAGCACGATGTGGAATCGCCCGCCCGGGCGCAGGACGCGGGCAACCTCCCGCAGGACCAGCTCCGGTTTCTCGACGTGCTCGAGCACATCGAAGATCCAGACGGCGTCGAACTCTCCATCGGCGTACGGGAGCTTCTCCGCCTCCGCCGCCTGAAAGTTCACGCCCTCCGGCGAGGCCTGGGCGAGAGCAAGGGCGGTGCGGCTCACGTCGCAGCCGGAGACTTCGAGGTCCGCTCGCTCGCGCTTGACCGCTTTGGCGACCGACCCCGCGCCACAACCGACGTCGAGGACCTTGCCCCGGACCGGCTCGAGGTCGGCAAGGAGATGGCGGAGCTTGAGGCCGTTCATGAACCACGGCCTCGGGCGCAGGGTGGCTGAACCCCAGCGCTTGGCCTCGTAGTCGAACGGCTGCGCTAGCGGCTCGCCGATCTCGCCACTCCACATTCCGCCGGAGACGGATGCGGCGCATTCACGCCGAACACCGACCACCGCGCTTCAGCCATCCAGCCGAGCTGGACGAACCAGGCGGGGTCGTAGCCCAGCATCAACTGGTAGTTGGTGTTGCCGTCGCCGACGACGATCATCCGCGTGTCTGTATCGGCAAGCCAGCACGCGACGAGCGTGCTCACGACCTGCGGGTGATCGGCGTAGGCGTAGCCCGCGGACAGGTACGCGAACGGGTCGTACATCTCGCTGACCAGGTGCTTTCCCTCCACAGCTCCGTAACGCGCCAGCGCATATGTGATGTCCGGCCGGTCGTTGGGCACGGCCAGCGAGTGGCCGGAGTAAGGCGGCTGGTTGTACCAGGCGCCGAGCTGGCGGCTCTCGGCGACGGTCGCTTTCCACTCGGTCTCGCTTGGCCCGAAAACCTGCGCGATGGGAATCCATGCGAGCTGGACGGCGACGATCGTGCCACCGAGCGCTGTCCACGCGACCGGTACCGCGCGCTTCCCGAACCGGCGCGGGATCCACAAGAGCAGCAACACCGCCAGCAGGACGCCGGCAAAGACGTAGGGGAATGCGAACAACCTCGTGATCGGCATCCACCAGACCCAGCTCGCGAGGTACGACGTGAAGCCCTGCATACCGGCGACGAAAACCCAATAGCCGAAACCGAATGTGAGCAGCATGTAGGACGCCGGCCGCTTCCACAGGCTCCAACCAAGGCCCGCGAGCGCGGCGATGAGCACCACGCCAAGCACCGGCCGCACCGACGCCTGCGAGGCGCTGATCGGCGCGAACTCCCACTTGCCCAGGGCGTTGGCGAAGAAGTTCCACCACAGCGGGTAGATCGCGTTTCCCGTGTGGTCCTGGAGGATCTTCATGTACACGAGCACCACGCCCACGAAGCCGACCACGAGTGGCGCGCGCTGGCGCCAGTCTTGCCTTCGCAAGAACGCTGCCACGACCATGCCGAGGCTGAAGATCCACGCCTCGGCGCGCGCCATCGTCGCCAGGCCGAACGCGAGCCCGGCCCAGAACCCTCCTCGCCGCGGCCATGCCCAGACGCCGGCCAGGCAGAGCGCCACCCCAAGTGGTTCGAGCATCCCGGACGCGTCGTTCATGACGCTGGTCGGAAGAAGGCTTGCGATGAGCGCGACCGCGGTCGCCACCTGCGTGCCCCAGTAGCGACGGCAGATGTGGAACAGCAGCACGACGACCGCCACGCCAAAGGCGATGCTGACGAGGCGGTCGAGCACGATGTCGATCGAGCCCGTGATGTCGAAAACCGCGACCATCAGCAGCGGGTGAAGGATGCCCCAGAAGTAATCCAGGCCTTTGAGGTCCCACAGGCGGGGTCCGCCCGGCGCTGAAAGGCCGACCTCCTTGGTCAGGTAGGCGATCTGCCAGTGGTGCCACACGTCGCCATACCTGCGCTCGCCCGGATTCTCGGGATCGCTGAAGACGAACAGATATAGAAGACGAGGGATCGCGACGCCGACGGCGAGAGCCAGCGTCCAGCCCCAATGAAGTCGAGAAGGCCCGGGTTCTGGCTCGGGTTCCTGGGCGGCCTCCAGGTCGAGCCGACGATCCTCCTCCTCTTCGTCGGGGAGGATCAGCAATTTCAAGCCTGGCCTCCCCGCCCCGCGGGGAGGTCGTGCCGCACTCGCGCAGCGAGTGCCGCACGGGTGGGCGGAAGCACTAATTTCAAGCGGTACGTGCCTCGGTCGCGACCTGCTCGTGCGAGCGGGCGATCTCGATGATGCAGTGCTCGAGCGTGTCCAGGTGCCTCTCCCAGTCGAAGCGCCGCGCCCATTCGAATGCGCGCACGCCGGTAGCCTGGTTCGCTTTCGGGTCGTCCAGCAGCGCGCTGATCCCGGCGGCGTAGTCGGCGACCTCGAGTGGCTCGGCGAGGTGACCGGTGCCGGGCGCGACTGTCACGGTCGGGCCGGCCTGGTTCCACGCCACCACGGGCACGCCTTTGGCCATCGACTCGATCACGCCCATGCCGAAATCCTCCTCCGGCGCCGGATAGACGTACACGGCCGCGCCTTCGTAGAGCTTCTGCAGCTCGTCCTCTGCGATCGCGCCGAGAAACAGGATCGCGTCGTTGAGGCCGAGCTCCGCCGCAAGCGCCTTCAAGACCGGCGTATGGGACGTCGACGGCCCGGGGACGACGAGCTGCGCCTTCGGGTGACGCTTGCGCACCTCCTGCATCGCGCGGATGGCGAGGTCGAAGCGCTTCTGCGGATAGTGGCGATTGGTGAGCAGCACGTAAGGCCGCCTGATCGGGAAGCCGTTGATGGTGAGGCCGCCCGCGAATCGAGCCTCTTTCGGTAGGGGGAACCCGGACTGCGCGACATGGCATCCGGCGGGGCAATCGATGGCGTTGCGCCGGTAGATGCGGCGGATGATGTCGCCGATGTAGTCCCCGTTGACCAGGAGCTGGTCCGCCTCCTGCACCGAGCGGCGGTCCGCCCACGCGACGAACTTGGTCGCGCGCAGGACGATGGCTGCCAGCAACCGGTAGTCCGCGTTGGCCACCCAGCCCGTCTCGCGGTCGATGCTCCGTGGATACACGAGACGGTTGGGCTGGTTCAGGTAGACGACATACGGAACGTCGATGAGCCGCGCGGCCCACCACGCGATCCACGCGCTCGGCTGATTGCAGCCGACGATCACGTCGACGCCCCGAAAGCGCCACGCGTAGAGCGGCATGAGAAGCGAGGTGGCCGCCATCTGGACGGCCTCACGGAATGGGAACCAGCGCGGCAGCTGGGGCAGGAAGGTGCGCACCCGTACCTCGCCGATGAGGTCGGGATAGCACCGCGAGGCGTCGACAGTCGGTGCGTAGCACTCGACGTCGAAGCCGCGCCGGCGCAGGCCAAGCACTTCCTCGATGACGATGCGCTCGCCGCCTCCGGAGTACGTGAACCCGCAGTGGAAGACGGCGACCCTCCGCGGCCCGGTCCCACGCGCGCGACGCTTTCCGCCCACGAGCAAGAAGCCGAGGAAGCCGAGCACGAGCGCGTAGCCGGCGGTGAGCGCGTGGTACAGGACGATGGCCCCCGCCGCGACCGCCGAGCTCAATCCCAGGCCCCCGCCCAACACGAGAGATCCCGCCACCTCGAGGCTGCCGACGTAGCCCGGACCGGCCGGGACCGCAAACGCGAGCAGCAGCGCCGGGTACGCGGCCATGGCCTTCAACGTCGGAACCGGAACGCCAACCGCCCAGAACAGAAGGCTGAAGTTGAACGCGTCGATGGCCAGCGCGACAGCGGTCAGCGCGGCGAGGCGGCCGGCGAGTCCTGGCGTCCAGAGCCCCCTCGCCCCGGCCCGAAAAGCAAAGGCCTGGCCGGCGAGGCCCGCGGAAACCCGCTCGGGCAGCAGCCGCTTCATGAGTGGCGAGCGCGCTAGTCGCGGTCCGAGCAGCGCGGTGCCGAGCACGGCGGCCAGCAAGAGGATCGCCAGGGCCGCCGCCCCGAGAAGACCGCGCGGCGCGCTCACCAGCCCTGTGGCCGCCACTACGGCGAGCCCACCGAGCACGATCGCGACGCCGGCGAGGTCGCAGGTCTTGTCGATCACGATCGTGGCCAGCGCGGATCCCGGCGGCACGCGATGGCGCCGCCACAGCCACCAGCCGCGCATGGCGTCGCCCGAGCGGATCGGGAGAACGTAGTTGAGAAGGCCGGCGGCTGCGTTCATCGCGAACGCGCGCACCATGCCCACCGGCGCGAGGGGTCGCAGCAGCACGAGCCAGCGCCGGGCCCTGATCAGGCTGGTGATGAAGAACAGCACGATCATCAGCAGCACCGCGCCCCAGCTCTGTACGCGGGCGTGGCTCAGGACCTCGCCCAGCGAGACGGTGCGCAGCCACAGCACCAGCAGGCTCAGCGCGAACGCTGTCTGAAGCCCGCCACGTACCCATCGGTTCATACGATCACCATCTCCACGTCATCCGACGGCGGAGGCGCAAGAATCCAGCGCTGCACCGCAAACCAGAATGCGAAGAGCCATCCGATCACAAGGATGGTGCCGCCGTAGTCGTGAAAGATCAAAGCCGGAAGGTGGCCCCATCTCGCCTCGAGCGCCGCCACGGCCGCGACTCGAAGGAGGTTCAGGAGCAAGGTCCCACCCACCCCGATCGCGATCACCTGGAGCCTCGATCCAGGCGCCTGCTGCCCGCGCAGCCCGGAGAAGAAGCTGACGCCCAGCAGGAGCAGGCTCTGCCAGCCGATGCAGTTCCAGGAGATGAAGAGGGTATGCATCGCTCCCGCTCCATCCCAGACGACGATGTGGCTGCCGGAAGCAGCGGCGCGGATGCCGGCTCCGCCGAGGAGGCTCACCACCATCCGCGCTTCGACGGGAACGATCGACTGCAGCGGGTTGTCGACGCCGAGCTGCAGCGCCCACGACGTGAGGAAGTCGTCGAAGGTGGTGACCAGGGGCAGCAGCATCAGGAGGGCACAGCTCGCGGCGAGCAATGTCAAGTTCACGGAGTCGCGCTCCGTTCGCTTCATTTGAGCAGCCTCAAAGCGGACATCACACGACGGCGCTGCGTGAACAGAGGGATCACCAGGCCTAGGCCCAGCCACCCGATCAGCGACTCCGGCACCACTGTCGTCGGCGGGACGAGGCGTGTGTCAGCCACGCCGGCGGCGCCGTCGTAGGTCATCGATGGTTTCCCGCCGGTGCCGTGCGTCAGCACCACCTGCAGGCACAACGACCCGCCCGCGGGGATGATCAGCGGCAGCTGGCTGGCGCTCGTGCTCACGGTGAATGGGCTCGATGTGTTTGTGCCCGACGATCCGTAAGTGGCCGTCCACGTGCTCGGCGGGTTCGGCACTGTGGCTATGAATCCCGCACAGCTGGCGGTCGCAGAGATGCCGGCGCTCAACGCCACCGTGTCGTTCGTTGAGCCGGTGCCGCCGGTCCAGTACATGGTGAAGGCCCACACGCCCGCGGACACGGTTTGCAGTGGCAGGTTGGTGAATTCGAAGACGGTGGTCACCCCACCGGAGCTCGACTGGATATCGCACGCTGTGGCGCGCGCCCCCACGTTCTGATCCATCGTGGGACCTATACAGGCGGGCGCGGTGCCGGCACCGTGCACGTAGAGCGGGTTGCCGGCTGCCTGCACGAGCGTCACGCGCGAAGCGCCCCAGGCCAGCGCCCCGAACGCGACGAGCATCGAGCCGGCGACGAACCAGCCAATCCACCGCGTTGGAAGCTGCCCACGCGCGTGCGATGGGGGCGTTCCCTTCGGCACCGCGACGGGCTTGCGCGCATAGCCTTCGCGGGAGCCGAGCAGCCATCGTCGCAGCAAGTGCAGGCGGCGCAGGTGCTTGACCGGGTCGGTGATGACCCCGGTTTTCGGAGTGCGGAACCACGGCCCCTCTTCTTTTTCCACGAGGCCCTGCAGCGCCGCCCAGCCCTGAAAGGGGACCAGCGCAAACGAAAGCACGAGTGCGCCGAGCACTCCCTGGATGTCGCGTGGCGGGGCGTCTTCAAGGATCAAGCCGCCGAGGTTCATGAGCGGCAGCGCGAAGATGTTCGAAAGGATCAGCGACCACCCCAGCGCCGCCGTCCATCCGGGGATGTGGGCCCGGAACACCACTTCGGACAGGAGCCAGCTGAAAGTGCCAGAGGCGAAGAGCGCCGCTTGCAGGTAGTAGGCCGCGTCGAACAGGAACTCGACCTTCTCGAGCGGTGAGACGGAGGGTGACCGCATCACCGGCAGAAACCACTTCCTGACGTTGTAGGTGTGGCCTTCCGCCCAGCGCATGCGCTGGCGCGCGAGCCTCGAGAACGTGCCCACGCACTCCGCGGGGGTTTCGGCCCAAGGCGTGTACGCGACCTTGTATCCGCGCGCGTACAGCTTGAGAGTGAGCTCCCAGTCCTCGGTGAGGCTCGTGCCCCAGCCAACCTCGCGGAGGATGTCCGCTCGGATCATGTACGCGGTGCCGGCGATCATCTTCAGCGAGCCCACGGCATCCTGGAATGGGCGCTCGACCATGTAGCTGCCCGCGTACTCGGCGCGTACCGCCTCGGTCAGCCAGCTTTCGGATTTGTTCAGGACGTGCCATTGGTAGCTCTGCACCGCGGCGACGTCATCGCGGCGCGTGACTTCTCTGTCTGCGTTCGTTTGATAGAAGTAGGGCAGGAAACGCTCGATCGAGTCCGGGAAGGGCATCGAGTCGGCGTCGAAGATCACCACGTACTCGGTGCGCGGGTCCATCACCTTCAGGGCCTCGCGCAGCGCGCCGCCCTTGAAACCAAGCCGGCTGGTGCGGTGGCCGATCTTGAAGCGAGGCCGGCCCTCCCAACGCTGGAGGATCTGAACCGATTCGTCGGTCGAGTCATCAACCACGACGACCTCGTACTCGGGGTAGTCGAGCTGTTCGAGGCAGCCAAGCAGGCGCTCGATGACGCGCTTCTCGTTGTAGGCGGCAACGTGAATCGACACGAACGGGTGGTACCCGAGGTCGATGTGGTACCCGTTGCCGTTTCCATGGCTGGCGCGGCTGATACGGCTCAAGCCGGCGGCGTGACGGTCACCGTAGGGGTGTGGGCCGCCGTTACCGCCGTTGCCGTTACGGCCGCCTGAGACCAGCGTGGTCAGGAGCACGATTGCGGTGGCCAGGTAGTACTTGATGGCGTAGGTGAAAAAGATGGCCCCGAAAAAGAGTCCGGTGAACGCAAGGCCGTAGGCCACCGCGTCCTCGCCCGAGGTCACCTGCGAGTGCGCCACCAGGTCGACGAGCCCGCGAATGAGAGCCGCGATCGGGATGATCGCGACTACGATCGCGAAAACGACGAGACCGTTGAGAAAAACCGACCAGAGGAGCTGGCTTCGGTCCGCCCGCGGCCCGTAGCCGCGCGACGGGGGCTTTAGCGGGTCGCCATCACCGTCTGACATGTGCGGCGCCTTCGCGAAACGGGTTTAGGCGGGCGCGCCAAACCACCGACTGGCGGACGCCAGTCCGCCCGGTGGATCCCCGTGACGCGATCAAAGAGTGCAAGACGTATGGAAGACGAACGCATCATTAACACGACGGGACCGGATCGGACAAGCGCACCCCTTGGTAATTCCAGAGTGGAGCAGTCATTTTGTCGCTGAAATTGTGCATGGGTGGATCACGACTGCACTGGCTTTCCCTGCCACAATTTCTGGTCGAGGCGTTCCGGTCAGGAGGACCTTCAGAAGGGATGGAGGCCGGGGAACCTCAATTACATAGAACCTCACCCCCCGCAGCCAAGCTCGGTGCCGGTACGAGAAATCGTCCGGCCCGAGCCTTTTTCAGGGACTTTTCGGTTCCGCCTGACGCCTCCTGGCAGCCCATTCGCGTAGCGCCTCGGGCCACGGCCGCATCGGCTGCGTTCGCGTCGACTCCAGGCAGCCGTTGCGCGGTCGCGGCGCCGCCGAACCAAGCTCCGAGGTGGACACCGGCTCGATTGTGCCGGCGACGCCAAACTCGACGAGCGTTGCTCGTGCGAGCTCGTCCCACCCGCTGCAGCCGCCGCCGACGACGTGCACGACACCGTCCATGTCAGTCGTCGCAAGCGCGATCGCCGCACGCGCGAGGTCAGCTGCGTAGGTTGGGTTGACGGTCTGGTCGGACACGACGCGCACGCGCTCGCCGGACGCCGCACGCTCGACGATCCGTTCAGGAAAGCTCAGGCGGCTGCGAGTTGCGTCCCCTCCAAAGAGCGCCGCCGTCCTGATGATCAAGGCGCGGGGCGCAACCATCGCCACCAGCTTCTCGCCCTCGAGCTTCGACTTCGCGTAGACCCCGAGAGGGCCCACCTCGTCCGACTCGACATAGGCGCGGTCGTGGGCGCCGCTGAAAACGAAATTGGTGGAGAAGTGGACGAGCCGCGCCTGGTGTTCAGCGCATGCCAGGGCGACGTTGAACGCGCCCTGGGCGTTGACCTGGTACGCAGCGTCCTGCTCGCCCTCGGCCGCGTCGACTGCGTTGTATGCCGCGCAGTTGAAGACGACCTGGGCCTGGTAATGCGGCAGCGCCCCGTTGAGGGCAGCGAGGTCCGTCACCGGCACTTCCTCGCGCGTGAGGCCGACAGCATCCGGCAGCAGCTTCATCAGCTCCGTTCCCAACAGACCCGCCGCTCCGAGCACCAAGGCTTTCACGTGCTCGAATTACAACAAATCGCCTTCGAGGCCCTCACTGTGGTTGGTCTTCGCGATCTCGTCCGTGATACGAAGCAGGTTCTGCAAGGCGGGAGAAGGGTTGTCGCGCAGATAGGCGATCTCGTGATCCAGAAGGGGTTGCGGGACCAGCGGGCGGATGGCGATCCCCGTGATCGGGGCCGCGGCAGCCCGCCAGCTGCTGGCCACTGTGACCGTCGAACCTGAGCTCGCCACCGCTACGAAGGCCTGCTCGGTCGGCTCCTCGGCGACGATGTTCGGCTCCTCCCCGATATTCCGCGCCAGCCACTGCCTGAACGAAGCGGCGACCTCCGGATTCCAGGATCGCGGCCAGACGATCATGGGAACGCCGCGCAGCGAGCTGGCCGGAACACTGTCCAACTTTGCCAATGGGTGGGCCGTCGGCATCGCAAGCATCAACGCCCGGCGCCCTGTCTGTTTCACGGCCACCTCCGGCCCAACATGAGGGGTCGCTATGAACGCTGCGTCGACCGCGCCGCTCATCAGATGCTCGAGGTTCGATTTGGATGGGGCGACGGTCGTCTCCACAGCGACATCCTGGTATCGGCGCCTGAACTCCGCGACGATCTTTCCCTGCGTGCCCACGTCTCCGTGGAGCAGGTACGCGACGCGCAGGCTTCCCGCGCGTCCGGCCGCGTTGTCCGCCAGGTCGCGCAGTGCGCGGTTCTCGACCTGGATGAGGCTGTTCGCGTAAGGCAGCAGGACCTTGCCGGCCGCGGTCAGCTGCACCTCCCGAGCGCTTCGCTCGAGGAGCTGCACACGAAGCTCTCGCTCGAGGGCCTGGATGCGCTGGGTGAGCGCCGGCTGGGTGATCCTGAGCTCGACGGCCGCGCGCCCGAAGTGACGCGTGTTGGCGACGTGGACAAACGCCCTGAGCTGTCGGAGTTCCACGTCAGGTCGCCCGGCTAGCGGTTGGTTCCGCTCATAACAGAGTCTGCTTGCACCATAACGTCGACTACAGAATAGCCCAATCTCTGCAATACTGTCAGTGCGCGAGACCAAAGTCACAATGAGCGATAAACTGCTGAACACAGCGGAGGCGGCCGGTTTCCTTCGGGTGAGCCAGGCGTCAGTTCGGAGGTGGAGCGACAGCGGCCTGCTCCCAGCACGGCGTGTCGGGCGCCGTCGCGAGCGCCGGTTCACCGAGGCGGACCTCAGGCGGTTTCTTGCACCGGCGAACGCTTCCCCGAAGGCCAGCCAGGACGCCGTCCAGGGTGGGGTTTTCATCGGCGGCACCGCCGTCCCGCTTCACGCTCACATCGCAACCTTCTACAACAGCGACGAGAGCCGACTGCGCCTCACGGTTCCTTTCCTACGTGAAGGCCTGAGCTCCGGCCAGCCGTGCTTTCTCGTCGCCGAGGGCGATACGCTCGGGGCGTATCTAGAGGCGCTGAGTGGCAACGACGGCATCGATGTCGACGCCGCGATCCGGGACGGAGAGCTGACGACGGCGCCTGTACCCGGGAGCTCGGTGGAAGGAGCGCTTCGCTTCTGGGAGCAGGTTCTGACTCGCGCGCTCGCGAACGGCCCGACCTTGCTCCGGGTCGTGGGTGAGATGAGCTCGGCCAGAAAGGGCTTCCAGTCTGACCCTCTGATGATCGAGTTCGAGGTCGGGTTCAACACGATCGCCAAACGTCTGCCCGCGGTGTCCTTGTGTCAGTACGACGTCCGGGTGTTCGACGGCGAGACGATCTTCCACGCCATCAGGGCGCACCCCGATCTGTACAGCTGCGGGATCGCGACTTTCCTGAACTAGGTCGGGCTGCATATTTTTGGTGCGCGAGACCCGAGTCATATGACCGACAAGCTGCTGAACACGGCGGAGGCGGCGCGGTTCCTCCGGGTGAGCCAGGCGTCAGTTCGGAGATGGAGCGACAGCGGCCTGCTCCGGGCGCGGCGTGTCGGGCGCCGGCGGGAGCGCCGCTTTACCGAGGCGGACCTGAAACGATTCCTCTCGCCGGCGGGCGCAGGTCCGAACGCCGCTCAGGATGCGGTGCAGAAAGAGGTGTTCATCTCAGGGACCCCGATTCCCGTCCACAGCCACATAGCGACCTTCTACGACAGTGATGAGGGTCGCCTGCGCCTCACCGTCCCGTTTCTCCGCGAGGGCCTGCTGCGCGGGCAACCATGTTTCCTGGCTGCCGCGGGCGAGGTGCTGGACGCGTACATGGCTGCGCTCCGGAAAGAGGAAGGCATCGATATCGACTCAGCCATTCGAAATGGGATGTTCGTCGCAATGCGCGGTCCCGGCGACAAGGCCGATTCCGCCGTTGTGTTCTGGGAGCGGGCCTTGTCCAACGCGCTGGCGGCCGGTCCAACCCTCATCCGCGTTGTCGGCGAGATGAGCTCAGAGCGGACTCTGTTCGTCTCCGACGACGAGATGATCGCCTACGAAGTTGCATTCAATGGGATTGCCAAGCGCTTCCCGACCGTGACGCTGTGCCAGTACGACGCGCGAGCGTTCACTGGCGAGGTGGTTTTTCACGCGCTGCGGGCGCACCCCGACCTCTACTCGGTGGGGATTGCGAGCTTTCTGAACTAGGAAGCGACGGTTCCCTCTTCGGTCGGGGGTGCGACGGCGGCTCCCTTCGCGCCGGGGTTGACCATGAGCTGGGTGGTCATCTCCGCCTCGGTCACCGGGCGGCCGAACAGGAAACCCTGCGCCGCATCGCAGCCGGCCTCTATCAAGACCGCCTCCGCAAGCCGGTCCTGCAATCCCTCCGCCACGACACGCAGCCCGAGGTTGTGTCCAAGGCCGACAGCTGACCGCACGATCGCTCCCGAGTCCGGCTCGGTGCCGAGACCCGCGACGAACGAGCGGTCGATCTTGATCTCGTGGACCGGCAGGCGCATCAGGTACAGAAGCGACGAGTAGCCAGTCCCGAAGTCATCCAGGGAGAGACGCACGCCCATGTCGTTCAACGTGTGCAGGGCTTTCGCCGCCGCGGCGGCCATCGCCACGCCTTCGGTTATCTCGAGGGTCAGCCGGCGAGGTTCCACCTTCGTTGCCTCCAGAGCCTGCGCGACCATCTCTTCGAGCGAGTGGTCTTCGATGATGCGGGGCGACACGTTCAGCGCCACCGACACGTCGATGCCGGCGGCCAGCCACTTGCAGAGCTGGTTCAGCGCCGAGTCCAGCGCCCACGCCGTCAGTGGATGGATTACGCCCGTCTCCTCGGTCATGGGGATGAACCGGTCAGGCGGCATCAGGCCTTCACGCGGATGGTTCCAGCGCACGAGCGCCTCGACCGAATAAACCGTGCCGCTGCCGAGCAGCACCTGCGGCTGGTAGTGGAGCGTCATCTCCCCTTGCGGGATGGATCGGCGCAGCTCGCCGGCGAGACCCGAGCGGCGCAGGCTCTGCGCCTCCTGTTCCGGCGCGTACAGCGAGCATCCGCCACCGCCGCGTTTGGCGACATACATCGCGACATCCGCCCGCCTCAGCAACGTGCCCGGGTCGTCGCCGTGCACCGGATACAGGGCGATGCCGATCGAAGCGCCCGTCTCCACCATCTGATCGCCGATGGCGAACGGCCCCTCCAGCGCGCCGAGGATCTTGCGAGCGGTGGAGACGACATCGTCCGGATGCTTGGCGTCAGTGGTGAGCACCGCGAACTCGTCTCCGCCCAGCCTGGCGATTGTGTCGGTGGCGCGCAGCACCCCGCGCAGCCGGGCTGTGACCTCTTGCAGGAGGCTGTCGCCGCGATCGTGGCCGAGCGCGTCGTTGATGTCCTTGAAGCGATCGAGATCGAGCAGGAGCACGCCGAACATTCGCTGATTGCGCCGCGCCGACAACAACGCCTGTCGCAAGCGGTCGCCGAACAGGCTGCGATTCGGCAGGCCGGTCAGCGCGTCGTGGAGAGCCTGGTACTCGAGCGCATCGGTGTGGGCCTTCCGCTCCGAGATGTCGCGCATGGTCGCGATGAAAAGGTGGCGCGCGCCGACGTGCATGGAGCTGACGACGAACTCCAATGGGAACAGGCTGCCGTTCTTCCGCTTGCCCATCGTTTCGTGAGCGCCGCTCGAAGGCAGGTCGAGCTTGAGCCTGCGCTGCAGATAGTTGACGAAACCGCTGCGATGTGTGGTGGCGATGAGGGCGTCGACCGGCTGGCCGACCAGCTCTTCCTCGAGGTAGCCGAACAGCTTGACGACGGCCGGGTTGGCCGACTCGATGACGCTGGTGCCGTCGAGGGTCGCGAGGCCGTCGGCGACGTTGTCGAGTACCGAGCGCATCCGCTTTTCGCTGTCTTGCAGCGCCACCTCGGCCCGCTTTCGCTCGACGAACTCACCGATTTGCGAGCCGATGTCGTTCATGACCGCGACGAGCCCGTCGTCGAGGTGCCGTGGCGCCCACGTGTGCAGCGAGATCATGCCGACCACTCGCCGCCCGCTCCGGACCGGAAAGCCGGCAATGCCTTTCAGCCCGCTGGCGGCGGCAGCCGCCATCCGCGGGGAGTCGTCTGCAGACACGTCGGTGATCGCGATCGGCGCGCCCGACTCCCACACCTTTCCCGCCAGCCCCTCACCACGACGGAACGTCGTCTCGCGCGCGGTCGCTTCGTAAGCCGAGGTGTCGCGGCCGGGGCGTTTCCATGAGGTGACGAAATGCATCGCCTCGCGCTGCAGATCGACCTCCCAGTATTCGGCCAGCTCCCAGTCGAGCGCCTGGCAGAGGCCCTCCAGAACGTGCGGCGCGGCCCTGTCCCAACCTGGCGAAGTGACCAGCGCCTGGGTGACGGCGAACCGGGCCGACTGCATGACCTCGGCGCGCTTCCGGTCGCGTATGTCGATGATCACCGTCTGGAAATAGAGCGGCTTGTCGTCGATGTTTCGGACAAGACGCACGGCCACGTCGGTCCACAGGACGTCGCCGTCCTTGCGAAGAAACCTCTTCTCGAACCGGAAGTTTGCCTCGTCGCCGGTGATCATCTGGCGCTGGGCTTCTTTGGTCGCTTCGACATCGTCTGGAAACGTGACGTCGTACACCGACATCGTCTTGAGCTCGTCGGCCGTGTAACCAAGAAGCTCGCAGTAGGCGGGGTTCACCGACACGATCTTTCCGTCCAGGCCGGCGAACGTCATGCCCGCCTGGGCCTGCTCGAACAGGGTGCGAAAGCGAATCTCGCTCTCTCGCTCGGCCTGCTCGGCTCGGTGCCGTTCGGTGATGTCGCTTACCAGCGCCAGCAGGCGCTGCGGGCCTTCCGCATCGATGTGATGGATTGCGACCTCCACCTGCAGCCGCCGGCCATCCTTGGTGACCAGGCCGGCCTGGTATCGGACTGGCGCCGCGCCGCCGGCGACGCGTTTCGAGAAGGTCTCCCGAAGCTTCTCCCGTTCTTCGAGTGGCGCAATGTCGATGAGGGAAGGCAGCGCGCGCAGCTCCTCCTGCGTGTAGCCGGTGAGCTTCACGTAAGCATCGTTGCTCGCGACGTACCGGCCGCCCTCGGTGACGAGGAGGCCTTCGCCCAGGTCGCTGATGGACAGCAGAAGCGATGCCTGGCGATCGACCTGGACCCTCATCTCGCGATCCACCGAGCGTCGGGTCAGAAACGCAAGTAGCCCGAGCCCGACCAGGACGAGCGACCAGATGGCGATCGCGCTGAAGGAAACCATCAGCTGCGTGGCGGCGTAGATCCACAGCGCACCGACGCCGGCGATGGCGACGGCGAAGAGGTAGGCGAAGTGCCGCGCATGGAGGCCGAGCTCGAAGTGGAGGAGGATGGTCGCGAACGCAGCGGCGGCGAGCGGAGGCAGGTCGTCCCCAAGCCACGGACCGGCGACTCCGAGGACGAGCACCGTCAGCACCGTGCTGACGATCATCAGAAGGACCTGCAGCGCCAGGTTGGTCGCGAGTCGCGAGGCCCTGACGCCCACGGCGATGACCGCGAACGCGACGCCGGCCGTGATCAGGATCACCTCCTGCTGCACGGCATAAGACGGCATCTGCGCCCTTGAGAGCCGGAACGCGACGGCCGCGATGATCGCCGCCGCCCCGATGCCGTTGATGGCGGCCAGCCGCCACGACTTGAGTGGATCCCGCCCGGCCCAGGCGCCGGGAATCAGGCTGAACGGGTTGTCGGCGGGCTTTCCCGCAGACAGGTTCCTCTCAGCCGACACGTACCTGCTGGCCGGCCCAGCGCGAGCCGAGGGCCACTTTCACCACGTGGAACGATAACGTTCGGGACCGGAACCTGTTGCGCCGGCGCAATCGACACTTAACAGCCGGGCCCCGGCCCGGCTGGTCGCTTATTTGGCCGACTTCGCCTTGGGGCGCTGGGGTACAGACCGCTTCAGCGGCGGCCGGCGCGTGGCGTGAAGGGGCAGCGGCTTGTCGGCCCCGTCGCCATCCTGGGCGCCCTGTTGGGGCTTGCCGGCGGCGGCATGCTGGGTGCGAAGCTTCGCGAGGCGCTCCTTCTTGGTCGCCAGGGCGGCCTTGAGGGCGTCGGAAAGCTGGGTGTCGTTCATGGGGACGACCCGGAGGCGCGCCTCCAGCTCGATCACCTCCACCTCAGCTCTGGTCAACTCGAGATCGATCGTTTTCGCCACTTTCTTTCCCCTAATACCCTACGGGGCTACAGCCCAATCTGTAATACCCGGAATTAACTACCCAGGAACGCAACAGGTTATGCCGGGAAGCTGGGAGTTTGCTGGGAGCCCCCCACGTGCACTCGATCCCGCCGCCCGGGGCGTGCGAATCCTACCCGTCCAGCGAGATCGCGTCGCGCAATTTTTCGAAGAAGCCCTTCGACACCTTCTCCGGCTTGCCGGTGAGACCACCGACCTTTCGCAGCATTGCCTTCTGCTCGGCTGTGAGGTCCTTCGGCACCACGAGCTGCACGAGCACGTACTGGTCGCCGCGCCGGCCGCCACGCACATCCGGCATGCCTTTGCTGGGGAGCCTGAACGACTGCCCGTGCTGCGTGCCACCGGGGATGGCGATCTCCACCGGGCCGTCCAGCGTCGGAATCTCGATGCGGTCGCCAAGCGCTGCCTGCACGATGTTGACGCGCAGCTCGTAGATGACGTTCTGGTCGCGGCGGGCCAGGTGCGGATGTGCCCTCACACGAAGCACCACGTAGAGGTCGCCCGGCGGGCCGCCGCGGACTCCGGCCTCGCCTTCACCGCTGACGCGAATCTGCGAACCGGTGTCCACGCCGGCCGGTATCCGCACCGCAAGCCGGCGCGTGACGGTGGTGCGGCCCTGTCCGCGGCACTGCGCGCACGGGCTCTTGAGCAGGCGGCCGGCGCCGCCGCATGTCGGGCACGTGGCCTGGGTGACGATCGAGCCAAAGATTGACTGCTGGGCTCGCCGGATCTGCCCAGAACCACCGCATCCCGGGCACGTCTCGGTCCCGGTGCCCGGCTCGGCGCCATTGCCCGAGCAGCGCTCGCATGTCGCCAGCCTGGGGACGTCGATCTCTTTCTCGACGCCGGTGAACGCCTCTTCGAAGGTGATGGTCATGTCGTAGCGGAGGTCGTCGCCGCGGTTCGACCGCTGCCGGCGCGAGCGCGATCCGATGCCGCCGCCGAAGAAGGTGTCGAAGATGTCCGCGAACGGCATGTCCGAGAAGTCGACGGCCGGACCGCCACCCATGTCCACGGCGGCGTGGCCGAACATGTCGTAGCTCCGTCGCCGGCCCGCGTCGGACAGCACCGCGTACGCCTCGCTCGCCTCCTTGAAGCGAGCGGCCGCGACCGGATCGTCCGGGTTGCGATCGGGGTGGGACTCCATGGCGATCTTCCGAAAGGCGCGCTTCAGCTCCTCAGCGGACGCCTGCCTGCTGCAGCCGAGGACCTCGTAGTAGTCGCGCTTGACGGCCACGGATCAGATTTTCAGGCTTGGTTGGGGTTGCCGTCGATGGACCTGGACTCGGAGCTCGAGTCCGCAGGGAGCTCAGGGCGCCGCGCGAGCTTGACGAGGGCCGGTCGCACGACGCGATCGCGGATGCGGTAGCCGCGCCGCAGCTCGGACACCACGGTGTCCTCCGGGTGTTCGTCCGACTCCTCGTGGCCGACCGCCTCATGGAGCTTCGGATCGAAGCGCTTACCCACCGAGTCGAAGGCTTCCAGGCCGTGCGCGGTGAGCGCCTCTTCCAGCTTCCGAACGCTCAGCTCCACTCCCTTCAACCACGACGGATCGATGCCCTTCGGCTCGTGGTCGAGCGCTTTATGGAGGTCGTCCAGGCCAGGGAGCAGCCGGTTGATCAGCTCGGCGGATGCGTGCTGGATGGTCTCGAGCTGTTCGGAGCGGGCGCGCTTCTTGAAGTTCTCGAAGTCCGCCGCCAGCCGCATGTAGCGATCCTTCGCTTCGGCCGACGCGGCCTCCAGCTCGGCGATCTTGCCTTCCAGCTTGGCGGTCTCCCGCGCGCCCGGCGTATCCGCGGTCTCGCGACCTCGCTCGCTCTCGTGGGGTTCCTGGGGATGCTTGCGAGTGGTCATCTCGTTTTTCTAGATACCGTGTTGGACACCGCTCTCAAACCCCGAGCTCGGCCATGCGCTCGCTTGCCCCTCGCGCCACCGCCCGCAGCCGCGCCACCGTCTGGCTGTAGGCCATTCTCGTCGGACCGATCACGCCCAGCACACCCTTGAGCTGATTCGATGGGCCGTAGGTCGTCAGCACCACCGCACACCCCTGCAGCTGGCTCGAGGCGTTCTCGGAGCCGATGACGATCTGCAGGTCGGAGTTGCCGATGAGCTGGCGCAGGAGAACCGTCAGGTAGCGGGTTTCCTCCAGCACCTCCAGCACCTGCTGCAGGCGCGACGATTCAGCAAACTCCGGCTGGCGCAACAGGTTGCGAACGCCGTCGTGCACGACCAGGTTCTCGGCGCCCTGCTCGTACTGGTCGAGCGCCGCGACGATGCGGCCGAGCAGCTCTTTCTCCATGCCCAGGACCGCGCTTTCGTAATGCCTGCGCACCTCCTCGCCACCTTTGCCGCCCAGCGAGTCGTTGAGTCGGGCGGCCAGCAGCGACAGCTCTGGCTGGGCCGCGACATCGGTCACCTGGACGACCTGCTGGCGCAGCAGGTTGCCTTCCAGCAGAAGGATGAGCAGCACCTCCTTCGGCTCGAGGGAGACCAGGTCCACATGCTTGATGCGGCCCTGAGAACCATGCGGAGCGCTCGCAACTGACGCGTTCTGGGTCACGGCCGCGGTCGTCATCGCCACGCGCTCGACCAGGCCCTGGACATCAGTCGACGTATGCCGGAGCTCCTCGTTGATGAAGAGCTGGACGCGGTCTGGCACCTCCTCCAGGTCCATCAGGAAGTCGACGAAGTAGCGGTAGCCGGAGTCGGTGGGGATGCGCCCGGCCGAGGTGTGGGGCTGGGTCAGGTACCCGAGGTCGGCCAGCTCGGCGAGCTCGCTGCGGATGGTCGCCGACGACAGGTTGACGAAGTACCTGCTGTGGAGCGACTGGGAGCCCACCGGCACGGCGCTGGTCGTGAACTCGTGCACCACCGCCCGCAGGATCGCTTGCTTTCTGTTTTCCATGCTCATTGGCACTCGCTTACGCCGAGTGCCAGTTACAGTACCGCGAGCGCGATCTGGTTGTGCAGGTCCATGCCACGCCGGGTGGGAACCACCCGGCCGTCGATCGAGCTGATCAGCCCGGCCGACGCCAGCGTGCCGAGCTCGGCATCGAAGCCTGATGGTGGCTTCATGCCCTCGGCGGTGCGGAGCCCCAGCATCAAAGATTCCGCCCTGGCCTTGCGCGCGTCCAGCTCCTCCCCATCCGCCGTCGGAGCCGGGCTCGCGGCGATGTACTCACGCGGGCGGGCGAGGTTCCACGAGCGCCAGGCACGCGACCCGTCCGTCGCGTACGAGTGCGCGCCCGCGCCCGCGCCGTAGACAGGCCGGCAGCGCCAGTACGCCAGGTTGTGCCGCGACTCGAAGCCGGGTCGGGCCCAGTTGGAAACCTCGTAGCGGCCGTAGCCGGCGGACTCCAGCTCCACGCAGGCGGCGTCGAGCTGGTCCCACTGCAGGTCGGGTGCGAGCTCGGGCAGCTTGCCCTCGGCGCGCCGCCGCCAGAGCAGCGTCCCCTCCTCGAACGTGAGGCAGTAGGTCGAGACATGATCGGGGCTGAGCGCGAGGCCTCGCTTCAGCGTCTCGACCCAGGATTCGAGGCTCTGGTGAGGCACGGCGTAGATGAGGTCGATGCTGATGTTCGAGACGCCCATCTCGCGAGCGAGGTTGAAGGCTCGCGTGGCCTGCGCGGCGTCGGTCTTGCGCTCGAGCACCGCCAGCGCGCGGGGCTCGAAGCCCTGAACGCCGAGGCTCAGGCGATTGACGCCCCCTTGTAGCCAAGCGGACAGCCTCGCCTCATCGGTGCTCGCGGGGTTGGCCTCGAGCGTGACCTCCGCGTCGGGCGCGACCTCGAAGGTGCGGTGGATGAAGGACAGCAGCCTCGTCATCAGCTCCGCCGGCAGAAGACTGGGTGTGCCGCCGCCGAGATACAACGTCTGCAATGGGGCGAACGCCAAACGCCCTCGCGCCGCCGCCAGCTCCGCCTCCAAGGCGGTCACGTAGTCGGCCATCAGGCGGTCCATCCCGGCGTAGGCGTTGAAGTCGCAGTAGCCGCACTTGTGCTTGCAGAAGGGAATGTGCACGTAAAGATTCGCGATGGGTTGCACGGTTAGACGCCTCTGATGTTGTAGCGCTGGCCCCGAGCGGACTCGAGCTCCTTGCGCAGGTAGTCGGTCGCCTCGCGATCGTTGGAAACCAGCTCCTTGATCCGCTGCCCCATCCGGTCCTCGACCCGAGCGATCTGCCGTCCGATCTGCTCGACGTTGGCGTTCTGGCTTCGATAGCGTTCGCGCTTGCGCCACAGCCTGGCGTGCTCGTTGCGCAGGTCGGCGACCGAGCGCCGGACCCGGCAGTCGATGCACAGCCCCTCGCGCGTCTGCGAGCTCGGGACCTGCTTGCCGCAATCCCTGCAGAAGAGAAGAATGCTGCTCAAAGTCTCACCTCCCCACCTCGTGGGGAGGTCCGGCGAAGCCGGGGTGGGGCGTCACAACTTTCAAATCCGCAACCACGGCGCGACTGAGCTCCCGAAGACGCTCTGGATCGATCTCGAAAACCGAGTCGGGCCCGCCCGCGGCAGCCCACACAACGCGATGTCCGAGCAGGTCGCGATCCATGAACACCTGCACCTCCGTGGCATGTCCGAACGGGGGCACGCCGCCGATGGAATAGCCGGTCGCGGACCTGACGACCTCGGCGTCGGCCTTCGTCACCGGCCGGCCCGCGGCTTCTCCCAAGCTTTCCTCGTCAAGGCGGTTGGCGCCGCTGACCAGCGCAACAACCGGGCGGCCGGCGGCGACGAAGACGAGGGATTTGACGATCTGGCCCACGTCGCAGCCGACCGCGCGCGCGGCATCGACAGCGGTGCGCGTGCCCGACGGGAACTGCTTCACGGATACGCCTATACCCGAATTCGCAAGCCATGACTCGAAGCGAGACATGTTGGAAAAGATAGGGCGGGTTGCAAATCTCGGTCGCAAGCCCGCAGGCTTGCCTTCTGTGAAGTCAGTCGTCACGGGCGCAGCGGGGTTCATCGGCTCGCACCTGAGCGAGCGACTGCTGGCCGACGGCCAGGAGGTGGTCGGCATCGACTGCTTCACCGACTACTACCGGCGCGCTCGCAAGGAGCAGAACCTCGAGGTGGCGCAGAGCCACCGCAACTTTTCGTTCGAAGAGCTCGACCTGGTCGACGCCGACCTGACGGCCGCTCTGGAGGGCGCCGACGTCGTCTATCACCTCGCGGGCCAGGAAGGCGACCGGCCGAGCTGGGGACATCAGTTCGACCGCTACGCGCGCGACAACATCATCGCCACGCAGCGGCTGCTCGAGCAGCTCAAGGGAAGCCGTATCAAGCGCCTCGTGTTCGCGGGCAGCTCGTCAGTCTATGGGGACGCGGAGGCTTCCCCAACCCGGGAATCGGCGCTGCCGCGCCCTGTCTCACCGTATGGCGTCACCAAGCTGGCCGCCGAGCACCTGGCGCACCTCTACACGCGAAACTTCGGCATTCCCGCGGTGGCGGTGCGCTACTTCACCGTGTACGGCCCTCGCCAGCGGCCGGACATGGCGTTTGCGCGATTCATGTCGGCGCTCGCCGATGGCAATCCCATCGAGGTCTACGGTGATGGCGAGCAGACGCGGGAATTCACCTACATCTCCGACGCCGTTGACGGCACCACGAAGGCTGCGACCGCAGACGTCGTCGGCATGGTGTTCAACCTCGGCGGCGGCAGCCGTGTCACCGTGAACAAGGTGCTTGCGACCCTCGAGGAGATCAGCAACCTGAAGGTCCGGCGAGACGATCTGCCGGCGGCGCCGGGAGACCCGCGCCACACCGGCGCCTCGATCAACCTGGCTCGCGAGCGGCTGGGATGGGAACCGCGAGTCGCGTTACGAGAAGGGCTGGCCAGGCAGTGGGAGTGGTTCCAGGCGACCCGTCGGGGCACGGGCGCGATTCCCTCACGCCGAGCCGACTAACCGCCCAGAGAGATCTTCCAGGCCAGCGCCGTTCGATCCATTGGCGATTCGCACGCTCTCGAAGCAGCCTCGCCGTCGGTGGCCGACTTGCAGACAAGCATTGCGCCGTGGACGCCAGAGATCAGAAAGTAGTGATATTCGCCCAGGGCGTCGATGTAGGCGCTGGCGACGCCCGTCGTCGGATCGGGCTGGGCGGTGCTGAACGTCCCGGCCCACGCGGCCGCCCCCGCCGGCATCGAGAATGTGAGGAGAGCAGCCTGCACCTCCATGTGCGGATCGCGATTGAGCGCGTAATCGCCGAACAGGAAATCATTCACGCCGTCGCCCTGAAGAACCTGAAGTGCGGGCATGGGCAGGGCGGCGTTGTTCATCATCAGCCAAGATTCCACCGGCAGGCTGGTGCCGCCGAGAAAGGTTATGTCGAGCCCAGGCGGCGGCAGCAGCTTCTGATCGACGGTCAGCGGTGAAGGATGTGCTTTGCCTCCAGTCGCCTTCTTCAAGCCATCCACGACCTTGGATGCATTCCTGCCCATCTGCGGTATCGATGGCATGCCATCCTTCCGAGCCCAGTCGATCTCGACGATCACACCGCCCAGCCGAACGAAGGTGTGCGTGATGTACGGTGCCGGGCCGCTGATATTCGTTGTTTTCAGATAAAGGACCTGGTCGCCCACTTTCGGGTTGCCCGACGTGGCGCTGTACCTCGTGAACATGGTGTTCATTTGCGTGGTGGCCGTCGACACCTTGTCGTACACGGTGTATGTGACGTCGAACAGCTCGGCGCTCCCAATGTGAACGAACCGCTGCGTCAGCGAGAACCGAACCGTGTCGGGAAGCGACGACGCATCAAGAGGCCGTACCCCGAAGGACGGCGGACCCTGCCACCAGTTGCTGTCGCCCAGCAGCGTCCTCACGTCCGAGATGGTCGGGCCGGCAGCGTTGATGTCGGCCGGCTGGGCAGTAGTGGTGGCTGCTCCCGGCCGAGCGCACGAGACCAGCGCTACGGCCGCCAGCGCCACGAAACCAGTCCAGCGCGACGCGCTAGTCAAGCTTGAGAACCGCCATGAACGCCTCCTGCGGGATCTCGACCGAGCCCACGCGCTTCATTCTCCGCTTGCCTTCCTTCTGCTTCTCGAGCAGCTTGCGTTTCCGCGTCACGTCACCGCCATAGCACTTGGCCAGCACGTCCTTGCGCATGGCCGAGACGGTTTCGCGAGCGACCACCTTACCGCCGATCGCCGCCTGGATAGGCACTTCGTACAGCTGCCGGGGGATGATCGCCTTCAGCTTCTCGACGAGGCGCCGGCCCTGCACCTGGGCTTTGCTGCGGTGGGTGATGAGGGAAAGGGCGTCGACGGGCTCGCCGGCGACCAGCACGTCGAGCTTGACCAGGTCGGCCTCGCGGAATCCGATCATCTCGTAATCCATCGAGGCGTAGCCCTTGGAGCGTGATTTCAGCTGATCGTAGAAGTCGTGGATGATCTCGCCCAACGGTATTTCATACTCGAGCACGATACGGTCGCCCGGCCGGTGCTCCAGCTTCTTGAACATGGCGCGGCGGTCCTGGCAGAGCTCCATCATCGGACCGACATAGGTGGACGGGACGATGATCGAGAGCCTCACGTACGGCTCTTCGATCGACTCGATCGCCGTGGGGTCGGGGAGCAGGGCCGGGTTGTCGACCTCGATGACCTCGCCCCTCTTCAACTTCACGCGGTACTCGACCGTCGGGGCCGTCGTGATCAGCTCGAGCTCGAACTCGCGCTCGAGGCGCTCCTGCACGATCTCGAGGTGGAGAAGGCCGAGGAATCCGCAGCGAAAGCCGAAACCGAGCGCCGCGGAATTCTCGGGTTCGAATGACAGCGCGCCATCGTTCAGCTGCAGCTTTTCCAGCGCCTCCTTCAAGTCGGCGAACTGGTCGGAGTCGGTCGGGAACAGCCCGGCGAAGACCATCGGCTTGACCTGCCGGTAGCCGGGTAAGGCGGTCGAAGCTCCGTTTTCGGCGGTCGTGATGGTGTCGCCGACGCGCGCGTCGGTGACGTTCTTGATGGCGGCGGTCACGTAGCCGACCTCTCCCGCGGTCAGCCTCTCGGCCTGGCGCGGCCGCGGCGCGAACCAGCCGACCTCGTCGACCTCGTGGACGCTGCCCGTGTTCATCATCCGGATCTTCGTACGCGGCTTGATCTCTCCATCGACGACTCGGACGTAGGTGATGACGCCGCGGTAGGTGTCGTAATGCGAGTCGAAGATCAGGGCGCGCAGCGGCGCAGAAGGGTCCCCGCGTGGCGGCGGCACCTTGGCGATGACCGCCTCCAGGATGTCCTGGGTCCCGATGCCCTGCTTGGCCGAGGCGAAGATGACCTCCTCGCGCGGGATGCCCGTGACATCGGATATCTCCTCGGCGACCATCTCTGGCTGTGCGGCGTCGAGGTCGATCTTGTTGACGACCGGGATGATGGTCAGCCCCGCCTCCACGGCCTGGTAGAGGTTCGCGAGGGTCTGCGCCTCGATGCCCTGGGCGGCGTCGACGACCAGGATCGCCCCCTCGCACGCGGCCAGCGAGCGCGACACCTCATACGCGAAGTCGACGTGGCCGGGCGTGTCGATCAGGTTGAGCTCGTAGCTCTCGCCGTCCCGCGCCCGGTAGGTCATGCGCACCGCTTGCAACTTGATGGTTATCCCGCGCTCGCGCTCCAGGTCCATGCTGTCGAGAACCTGGTCCTGCATGTCCCGCTGGCTGATCGATCCCGTGAACTCGAGCAGGCGGTCGGCCAGCGTCGATTTCCCATGATCGATGTGGGCGATGATGCAAAAGTTGCGCACGCGAGCCTGTGTGGCTGTGAGCACGGTCAAATGCTAGTGGGGTGTCGGAAATGAGGGTCCACCGTGGGAACATGCGCGGTGAGCCATGGTCCTCGCAATCGGCGTCGTGCTGTCCGCGGCAGGTCTTGCCCTCCTTTTCAACGTGGGCGGCACCGGCGACATGGTCATCAAGCGGGTCACCTCTCAGTCCCTGGGTGACCTCGCCCCAGGCTTTGCGTCCACACGCCGCGGCTTCAACATCTACGCGAGTCTCGTGCTGGCGATCGGGGTGTTCGCCGTCGGCCTCGGTCTGGCAGGCTGGTTCGTGCCCATCGGCACGAGCCTCATGGTGCTGGGCGGGATAACCTTCGCCGGCGCGTCGGTGATCGCGATCGCGGGTGAGATCGAGACCTACCGGGCCCTCAAGCGCTGAGATGAGGCAGCGCCTCGCGTGCCTCGTCCTTTCTTATGCGTTAGACGGCGATGAGAGCCGGTCCGTCGAGCCTCTGGTGGGCGCCCAGGCTTTGAGGCCGAGCCAGGGCCGCCGAGCAGATCAGAGTCGCGACCTCGGCGGCGTCTGCGGCCGCTCCTGAGACGGCGCCGCCCTGCAGCGTGGCGAGGGCTGCCTCGAGGCTCACGCCGCTCCTCAACACGCCCGCGGCCGAATCGAGCAGCCTGCGCACTGAGCTGACCGTCAGCTCTCCGCGACGCCACAGCCGGCCTCGTGAGACATGGCCGGCGTCCAGGGCGCGGGACTCGGCGGCCGCCGCACCGGCGCGGCGCCCGAAAGCCGCGGCCTCGAGCAGCGAGTTGCTCGCGAGGCGATTCGCGCCGTGCACCCCCGTGCGCGCGCACTCACCCGCCGCGAAGAGCCCGTCGATGGAAGCACGGCCGTCGAGGTCGGTCGCGACGCCACCCATCGTGTAATGCGCAGCGGGGGCGATGGGGACCGGCTGCCGCAGCGGGTCGATCCCGACGCTCTTGCAGTTGCGCATGAAATTCGGAAAGCTGTGGCGCAGCCGGTCAGCGCTGAGATGGGTCACGGAGATGTAGGCCGGACCGACGTGCATCGCGAGGGCAAGCGCGACCTGGTCGCGGGGCAACAGCTCATCGATGAATCGGTTGCCCTCCCCGTCCACGATGTAAGCGCCGGCGCCACGCAGCGCTTCGGTGATCAGGAAGGTGTGGGGTCCGGCGAAGGCCGTCGGATGGAACTGCACGAACTCCATGTCCGCGACACGTGCCCCCGTCCTCGCCGCCTCCAGGATTCCCTTCCCGCTGCTGATGCGGCTGTTGGTGGTTCGCTCGAACAGGCCTGCGTAGCCACCCGTCGCGAGCACGGTCGCGCGCGCGGTCACGATACCGCTGTCGAAAACGGCGCCGCCGCAGGTGCCGTCGCCGAGCAGCGACTGGAGGCGCCCGCGCCCTCTCACGATGCGGGACTCGCGGTCGATCGCCTCGCGCATGTACCCCATCAAAGCGCTGCCGCTCTGGTCGCCGCGGAGGTGCAGGACTCGCGGCCGCGAGTGCGCCGCTTCGCGTGCCGCACCACCGTCGAAGCGGACGCCCAGGGATTCCAGCCAGCGCACTGTTTCGGGACCGGCACTCGTCAGGATCGATACCGCGTCGGGATCGCACAGGCCGGCGCCTGCCGCGAGCGTGTCGAGCGCGTGGAGCCTCGGCGAATCCTCGGGAAGGGTTGCGGCGGCGATGCCGCCCTGCGCGCGGTCTGAGGATCCGTTTCCAGCCGATACCAGCGCGACACGCGCGCCGACTCGCGCGGCCTCCAGCGCCGCGGCCGAACCTGCGAGCCCGTCCCCGATGACGAGAACGTCTGGCCTCCCCACGCCGGGGGGAGGTCGCCGCCGCCCGAAGGGCGCCGGCGGGTGAGGGGACACAGTCACAGCTCAACCCCTCCCCACTCGTGGGGAGGTCGCCGCCGCCCGAAGGGCGCCGGCGGGTGGGGGGATTCAGTCACAGCTCAACCCCTCCCCACTCGTGGGGAGGTCGCCGCCGCCCGAAGGGCGCCGGCGGGTGGGGGGACACAGTCACAGCTCAACCATCCTTAGAATCGCCCCACGAGCCTTCGCGGCAACCTCGTCAGGCACCCGCACCTCGAACACGTCATCACGCAGCGACGTGAGGACCTTCTCGAGCGTGATCTTCTTCATGTATCTGCAGATCGCGCGCTCGCTGGCGGCGTAGAAGCGCCCTTGCGGCGCCTCTTTTGCCAGCCGATGCATGATGCCGAGCTCGGTCGCGACCACGAAGCTGCGCGAGGGATGCTCTTGCGCGTGCCGCACCATCCCCTCGGTGGACATGATGTGGGTGCGCTCCGCGTCGATGTCGCCGCTCGCTTTGAAGTACATGCACTGGCTCGCGCATCCGCATTCGGGGTGGACCAGGAGGTCGGCGTCGCCATGCTCAGCCCGCGCGCGGTCGATGTCGGCGGGCCGGATGCCGGCATGGACGTGGCACTCGCCCGGCCATACATGCATCTTCCGCCCGGTCACCTTCTCCAGGTACGTGCCCAGGAACATGTCGGGCAGGAAGAGGATCTCCTTGTCGGCGGGAATGGCGCGGATGACCCGCTCGGCATTGCCTGAGGTGCAGCAGTAGTCGCTGAGCGCTTTCACCTCCGCGGTCGTGTTCACGTACGACACCACCACAGCGTCGGGATACTCAGCCTTCCAGGCCGATAGCTGCTCGGCGTTGATGGTGGCCGCGAGCGAGCAGCCCGCCGCGAGGTCGGGGATGAGCACTCGTTTGCTCGGGCTCAGGATGGCGGCCGTTTCCGCCATGAAATGGACGCCACAGAACACGATCATCTCGGCGTCGGTGGCCGCGGCCTGGCGCGACAGGCCAAGCGAGTCGCCGACGTAGTCGGCAACGTCCTGTACCTCGGGTACCTGGTAGTTGTGCGCCAGGATCACTGCGTTGCGCATGTGGGCGAGACCGCGAATCTCCGCGCTCATGGCGGCCACGTTCCGGGGTACGCTCCGACGTGCGTAGTCGGCGGCATCGTCTTCCAAGGAAATGATTTCTAGCGCCACGTCCTTGTCACCTCCAGGCTCAGGTCCAGCGCCGGCGCAGAGTGGGTGAGCGCGCCCACGGAGATGCGGTCGACTCCCGCCTTCGCGGCTGCCACCGCACCCTCGATGGTCATGCCCCCTGACGCTTCCAGCTTCGCGTGGCGACGATTGATCTCCACAGCGCGGCGAATGTCGTCGATCGACATGTTGTCGAGGAGCACGATCTCGGCACCGGCCGCCAGCGCCTCGTCCAGCTGAACGAGAGTGTCGACCTCGACCTCCACAGGCATTCCTGCGCGGCGCGCGCGCTCGATCGCGGCGGGGACGCCGCCCGCGGCGGCGACGTGGTTGTCCTTGATCAGGATCGCGTCCCACAGCCCGGCGCGATGGTTGTGGCCGCCACCGGCGCGGACCGCCGCGCGCTCGAGGTACCGGAGTCCCGGCGTCGTCTTGCGGGTGTCGAGAAGGACGGCATTCTTGTAAGGCTGGAGCGCATCTGCGTAGCGGCGCGTAAGTGTCGCGATGCCCGATAGGCGCTGAAGGAAGTTGAGCGCGGTGCGCTCCGCGGTGAGGATGGAACCGAGCGGACCGACGATCCTGGCCGCCTCCTCACCCGGCGCGAGCCGCGCGCCATCGGGCAAGAGCCCGAAATATTCGCAAGGTGGACGCACCATCTCGAACACTCGGGACGCCGCGCCGGCCCCGCTCAGAACACCAGGGCTCTTGGCGACGATCTTCGCCTCGCCCATGAGCTCGAGGTCGACTACGTAGCGGGTGGTGACGTCCGCGTCTTGCATCTCGCCGCCGAGGTCCTCCCGCAGAGCGGAGGCGACCAACTCGTCGAGCTCGGCTGCGTTCGCCGAGATCTCAGGCTTCGATGAAACCATCGGGCTCCTCGCGCAGGCCGAAGGCCTGCTGGGTGAACCGGAAGAGATATGCGCGCTTACCACGCACGCTGCGCTCCCTGCCCGTCTGCTCGATGACGCCGCGATCGACGACCTTGCGCCAGAAGTTGCCGCGGTTGATCGACAGGCCGAGCACCGCTTCGTACACATGCTGAAGCTCGGAGATCGTGAACTCCGATGGCAGCAGCTGGAAGCCAAGCGACGAATAGCCGACTTTGCTGCGTAGGCGGCGCACCGCGTAATCGACGATCTCGCGGTGGTCGAAGGCCATCTGCACGGGAAGGCGCCGAACCGGATGCCACTCCTGGTCGGTCCCATCGCCCGCGACAGTGCAGCTCTCTGCCTGCGCGCTGGGCACGATCGCGATGTACGCGACCGCGATCACGTCGCCGCGGGGGTCGCGGCCCGGCACGACGACCTGACCCGACCGATCTGTCTGCTGCGGCCGATGAAAGGTCTTGAGCTGCTCGATCCAGCCGCCTTCGAGCCCGGTGATGCCCTGGTGCAGGGACTTGGCCTGGTCGTCGAGTGAGGTGCCCGGCCTGTGCAGGCCGCCCGGGAGCGCCCAGAAACCGGGGTAGGGTGCCTCTCGCCTCTCGCTGAGCAGGACGCTGAGCTCGCGGCCGGCCAGGGTGAACACGGCCAGGTCGACAGCCACCGGGCAGCTTGCGGCATCGAGGGCCGCCTGCCCTTCGGAAGCGCCATGCCTCGGCAAGTGCTCCACCATCTCGTGCTTCATCTTATCTCATAACGAAGCGTCAGTGGGTCTCGGTCTACAGCTCGTGCCTGGCGGCGAGGGTCACGGCGAGCGCCACGAGCGCAGCGGTCTCGGCGCGTAGGTTGCGCGGCCCCAGGCCGGCCTTGCTGGCGACGGCCGTGAGCTCGCCGTCAGACCAACCGCCTTCGGGCCCGACCAACAGGGTCATGTCCCGCGGCTCGACCATGTCGGCGAGGTCTACGGGCGCACCGCGGACCAGCAGCACCGGGTGGTCCGAGCCCGCCACCACCTCGTCGAATGTGAACGGACCATCGACCTGTGGCACCCTGGTGCGCCCCGCGAGCATCGCGGCCTCGCGACAGATGGTGTTCCAGCGTTCGAGCTTGGCGCCGCGGGCGATGCTGCGGTCGGCCGCGAAGACTCGAAACGCGAACGCGCCTATCTCCGTGCATCGCGACAACACGAGCTCCAGCGCAGGGGCGGGCAGGTGGGCGATGGCGATTGTGATCCGAGCGTCCGGTTCCGGCCGATGCTCGCGCTCGCCGACGATTACGCCTTCGACGCGCTCCGGAGAAATGCGAACGAGCCGAACGGTTAGCAGCGAGCCGGCCAGGTCCACGACCTGGATCTCCTCCCCCACCCGGGCCCGCAGCGAGCGGGCGAGGTGGCGGGCGTCGCCGCCGGTGATGACGGCGCGCCCGCCTTCACGCTGCGCGAAGAAAGACGGCAAGAATCTGATGCAGCCGGGCTACATCATGCTGAACGTTTCGTAGACCGCGATCGAGCCACCGCTCTTCAGGATCGGACACCCTTTGGCCATCTTGGTGGCGGCGTCGATCGAGCCGGCGTCGACGATGGTGTAGCCGGTGGCCCGCTGGCCGATCGGCCCCTTTGCCACCGTGCCATCTGCCTTGACCTTGTTCACCGCACCCGAAAACGGGTTGCCCATGTCGACGACCGCCGGGCCGAGCTTTCCATACCAGGTGCCCCATTGCTTCAGCACCCTCGCCTGCGCAGCCGGCGTTTCGGGCATGCCGCCACCGTAGAAAACGAGCAGATACTTCGCCATCAGTCCCTCCCTCTCAGTGCCGAAGACGCGGTCGCCGTCAATCTAGCGGATGTTCGCGCGGGTCGCCTTTTCATTTTCAGGGTTTCGGCACGCAGCCTCTTGATGACCACGAGGGCTCTTTCGAGGCGGCGGCGATTGGCAGGATCGTTGAGCCAGCGGCTCTGGCCGGAGGGGTGGGGCAGCGGAACCAGGACCGGATGCATCCCAAACGAGCGGCCGACCCGCACCTCTAACGGGCCGGGCCCGAGAAAGCGGGTGATCGCCATCTGGCCGACCAGGATGACGACCTCCGGCGCCAGCATCTCGAGCTCCGCGTCGAGCCAGTGCGCGCAATTGTTGACCGCGGCCGGCGGCGGCCTTAGATCGCCCGTGCCCGTGCGATTGCGACCGGGAAAGCAGCGCATCAAGGCAGCGATGTAGGTGCGCTTCCGGAACTCTTCGGCGCTCGCGAAGCCGGCGCGAAGCATCCACCGGTCCAGCTCCTTGCCGGCCCGACCGGAGAACGGCCTACGCGTCTCGCGCTCCGCCGGGCCGGGCGCTTGCCCGACCAGAAAAAACGGAGCGCCCCACTCGCCCGCGAAGGTCGGGTTGGCCTCGGGGATGATGCCTGCGTCGACGCATACGTGGCAGGCGCGGCAGGCGGCCTGCGATGCGCGCAGTGCTGTCGGTCCGGAACGGGGCGCCATGCACCGAAGCTACATGGGTCGGCCGCGCGAAGCGAGGGTCCAATCTCATAGCCCGGTAAGATCGCTGACGATGGCCCCTACATCACAACAGGTGCTCGACGTGCTCGCCACCATCCAGGACCCCGACCTCGGTCGCGACGTCGTCAGCCTCGGCATGATCAAGGAGCTGGAGGTCAGCCCGCAGGGGACGGTCAGCTTCACGTTCGAGCTGACCACGCCCGCATGCCCGGTCCGTGACCGCTTCAAGACTCAGGCCCAGGACCTCGTCGGCGAGATTCCTGGCGTCAAAGAGGTCCAGGTGCGGATGACGGCGAACGTCCGCCCCGCTTTCATGCGGCCCAAGCCCAGCGAGATCCTCCCCGGCGTCAAGCAGACGATCGCGGTCGCATCCGGCAAGGGCGGCGTCGGCAAGTCGACTGTGGCGGTCAACCTCGCCGCCGCGCTGAGCAAGGCCGGCGCGGACGTCGGGCTCCTCGACGCCGACATCTACGGACCGTCGGTTCCGGCCATGACCGGATCCCGAAAGGTGCCAGAGCAGGTCAATGGACAGCTGCAGCCAATCGAGGCCCACGGGCTCAAGGTAATGTCGTTCGGCCACATCTACCCCGGCGATCAGCCCACCATCTACCGCGGGCCGATGGTCGGCAAGGCGATCGAAGCGATGATGGTCCAGGTCGACTGGGGCCGCCTCGACTACCTCGTCATCGATCTTCCACCCGGCACCGGCGACGCCTCCCTCACGCTGGCGCAGGCGATTCCCCTCACCGGAGTGGCGATCGTTTGCACGCCGCAGGACGTCGCCACCGATATCGCCATCAAAGCCCTGCAGATGTTTCGAAAGCTGAACGTCACTCCGCTGGGTCTCATCGAAAACATGAGCTGGTACATCTGCCCGAGCTGTGGGCATCGTCACGAGATCTTCAGTCACGGCGGCGCCGAGGCCGCGGCGCAGCGCCTGGGTGTGCCTTTCCTGGGCGCGATTCCGCTGGAGGAATCGATTCGCGAGGATGCCGACAGCGGCACGCCGGTGGTCATCTCGCGCCCGGAGTCGGCCGGAGCGCGCGCGTTCGTCGAGATCGCATCGCAGGTCGCCGCACGAACCTCGATTCAGTCATTCCGGCAGCTGCCGGTGATCAGCGTCCGGTAGCGAGCTGAAAGACCCGGACCCCTACCCGCTCACGGTCGACGTCGACCGCGAACGCCAGGTCATGGTCATCGCCTGGGAAGACGGGCACCGAAGCAGCTATGCGGCGGAGCGCCTTCGCTGGGCCTGTCCGTGCGCCGAATGTCGTGGGGAAGCAGGCGCCCCCGGCCGCCTGGCTCGAGTCAAGAGCCTCGATCCAAACGAGCTGCGCGTGCAGAACGTCGCCCTGGTCGGCCAGTACGCATTGCAAATCGCGTTCGAGAGCGGCCACTCGACCGGCCTCTACACGTTCGCCCTTCTGCGCGCACTCTGCGACTGCCCCGAGTGCCGCGCACGGAAATCCGCCACCTAGTCGCACCCCGGCGCGAAATGGGATAATCCGCGCGCTCCGTTGTCGTTCCCCACGTCCCTCCAAGAACCCGAGCCCTGGGCCGCCGCGGCGACGCCGCGTAAGGGCATCCGACGCAAGCGCCGCATCCCCGGCAGAGGCTGGATCGCCCTGGGCGCCGTGATCGCTGTGTTGCTCACAGCGGGCGGCGGGGTTCTCGCATTCGAGAATGCGCTGCCGACATCGGTCGCCCTCAACTTCGCCAATGGCGCGAAGGACGTGTCGACCTACTCGCGGGTGATGTTCACGTTCAGCCGGCCGGTCGCCGTCAATGACGTCGCAGCGGCTTTCTCGATCTCACCCGTTACGGACGGCACGCTCGGGGCCGTGTCCGGACAGACGCAGTACGCATGGTCGCCCACGAAAGCGCTGGCGGACCTCACCACATACACGGTGACGCTCGGGCCGATCACCGACCTCAGCCACCATCGTGTGCCCGGCGGACGCTGGTCTTTCTCCACCAACATCGTGCCGCGCATCGCGTCGGTGACGGGTGCCGGCGGCGCGGCACTTGCCGACGGCTCGGAGATAGATCCAGGCACGCCGCTGACGATTCATTTCAACGACGCGATGGAACCGATCACCATCCGCGTCGAAATCGGCACGACGCAAGCGAACCTGGGTTGGGCGCCGGACGATCGCAGCGCCACCATCTCGACGCAGGGGATGCCTTCGGGGCCGCTGGTCCTGCGGATGGGGCCGGGCGGGCGGGACCAGACCGGACACCATGTCCCGGGGACCTTCACGCTGAAGACCGGCCTGTACTACCGCGATCACGAGCACACCACCGCGCTCAAGTACCCGGCGCTGATCCAGATGCCCAACGACTACTACGCCCGCGACCAGAACGGCATGCAGGCCGCGGACATCGTCTTCGAGTACCTGGCCGAGGGCGGCATCACCAGGTGCACCGCGATATTCGAGAACGCACCCGACCTCATCGGTCCGATGCGTTCCAGCCGGTTCATATCGCTGAAGATCGCTCGGCACTACGACGGCCTGCTGTTCCAGTCCGGGGAGTCGCAGGCCACTCGGAACCGCGCGGCAGCCGATCCGGTGCCGCAGTTCTTCGACACGATCGGCTACACGTACCGCACCAGCGCGCGGTACGCGCCCGACGACCTGATGATCAAGGGCCCGTCGGTGAACGCCGCGGAACAGAACTACTTCTCTTCGATTCCCGCGTTCACGATCCCCAAGGCCCGACCTGACCTCACGGGAGGAAAGCCCACGACCACCGTGAGCGTTCCCGAGCACTACTCCGTGTACACATACGATCCCGCGATGGGCACGTACCAGAAGACGGAGGAAGGGCACGCATACCAGGACGCCAGCCTGCGCGCGCCGCTGCGCATCGAGATGCTGATCGCGTTCCACACCGCCGAGGTGCTGGTCAACGTTGGCGACGGGCATGGCGCCCACATCCATGACTTCAACATGGACTCGGGGGGCAATGCCGACATCTACTACAAGGGCATGCTGTACGGCGGCAGCTGGAGCGCGCCCGACCGCAACGGCCCGCTCACGTTCACGTTCAACGGCCAGGCTGTGACGCTGCCGCCCGGCCTGGTCTGGATCGACGTCATCGCCTAGCCTCCCTCCCCGACCCGCGGGGAGTTCGCCACTGCCGCCAGGGGCACTGGCGGGTGGGGGTGATCCGATCTAAGCCCTTGCGGCGTCCTTCAAGGACGTGACGTACGCGGCGGCGGCCACAGCCGCAGTGGTGCCGTCGCCGACGGCGGTCGCGATCTGCTTGGTCAGCTGCTGACGCACATCGCCCACCGCCCAGATTCCCGGCTCCGAGCTCTGCAGGTTGCGGTCGGTGATGATGTAGCCGCCCTCGTCGTGGTCGACGTGGAACTTGAACAGGCCGGAGTTGGGCACGAAGCCGATGAAGATGAACACCCCGCCGACCGGGAGCTCCTTGCTCGCGCCGAACTGCTCGTACTTGACCGCCTGCACCTTGCCGTTGCCGACGATCTCCTTCACGCCCGCTTCGAGGATGAACTCGATCTTCGGGTTGGCGCGCGCCCGATCGATCAGGATCGGCTGCGCCCGGAGCTGGTCGCGGCGGTGGAGGATGTAGACCTTTTTGGCGTAGCGGGTCAGGAAGTCGCCTTCCTCGACCGCAGCGTCCCCGCCACCGACCACCGCCAGCTCCTGGCCCTTGAAGAACGCGCCGTCGCAGACGGCACAGTAGCTGACGCCGCGGCCCCAGAACTCCTTCTCGCCGGCGACGCCGAGGTAGCGGGGCAGGCCGCCCGCGGCCATGATCAGGGCGGGCGTGCGGATCTCGTCACCCGACTCCAGCCGGATGACCTTCATCGTCCCCTCTTTGTCGATCTCCTTGACCGGCTCGAACTCCCGGACTTCGAGGCCGAACTTCCGGGCGTGGTCGCCCATCTTGGTCGCCAGCTCGGTGCCCAGGATCGACTCGTAGCCGGGGTAGTCCTCGACCAGCTCTGTGTTCAGCAGCTGCCCGCCCAGCGGTCCCCGGTCCAGCAGCAGCGTCTTGAGGTTCATCCGGGAGGTGTACAGGCCGGCCGCCAGCCCGGCGGGGCCGCCTCCGACGATGACCACATCGTGTTCGCTCATTCCATCAGATCCAAGTGCGGCAGGGTGGTTGGTATTCCTCCAGGTGCTCCCTACCCAAACTTGTACTGGGCGCCAAAGCCGCCGCGTGGGCTGTGGCAGGCGATGTTGTCGAAAGGGCAGCCTATCGAGCAGGCGCCGCATTCGATGCAGTTGCCGGAGCTGACCAGGGTCTTCTTCTGCTCCTCGTTCCACTCGTAGACGCCGGCCGGGCAGAAATGGGTGCAGTACTTGCCCTTGCAATCGTTGGCGCAGACGGCCTGGTCGACGATCTCGATGTGAGGGCGTCCGGTGTCTTCTTTGTACTTGACCGTGAAGAGCTTCTCGGTGAGCTTCTCCATTTGCTTTCAGTCTATCCGGCGCCGAAGCGTTCCCAGACCCGGCACATGAGCCGGATGGTGTTGATGTAGTCGGCGGCGTGGATGTTCTCATTGGGCGCGTGGATCCGGTTGTCCGGCCGGCCGACGCCGACGGGCAGGACGGTCGGCACGCCGAGGTCGGCGACCACCGGGTGCATCGGCCCGGTGGCCGGCATGAAGGGCCACAGGACCGGCTCGCCGTGGAGCTCCTTGACGCAATCGATCACGCTGCGCGCCACGGCCGAGCTGGGGTCTGAGCGCGCCGGTTTCTCGCCGTCGTGAGACACGATCTCGACCTTCTCGAACCCATTCGCGTCAAGGTGCTTGCGCAGCCGGGCCAGGATGTCGGCAGGGTCCTGATCCGGGATCAGCCGGAAGTCGAGCTTGGCCGTTGCCTCGGCTGGAAGCACCGTCTTCGAACCCGGGCCCTGGTAGCCCGTGGTGATGCCGGCGATGTTGCAGGTCGGCGTGAAAAGGAGCTGCTCGATGACGTGCTCCGGCGCCGGATCACGGATGAGGCGCTCGAACCCAACGAGCTTTTTTCGCTTCTCGATCTCGGGGTCGATCCTGGCCATCATCTGCCGGTCGGCGTCGGTCGGCTCGACGGCCCGCTCGTAGAAACCATCGATGCGGATGTTCATCTCCTGGTCGCGCAAGCTGGCGAGCGCCTCGACCAGGTATTCGGGAGCAGACGGATACATGGAAGCGAAGCCGGAATGTTGGTCATAGGCGAGCAGCTTGACGCGCAGCTGGACATAGAGGAGCCCGCGACACCCGAACTGCAGCGTCGGCCGCCCGGCATCGTCGAAGGAGCTGCCAGACTCCCACAGGCAGCCGTCGGCACGGAGCTTGTCGGCGTGCTTGTGCGCGATGGTCTCGAAGGTCTTGGAGCCGATCTCCTCTTCGCCCTCGACGAGGAACCGCAGCGTGACCGGAATCTCGCCCATGCCTTTGAGCGTCTCGAGCGCGTGGATCCGCGCCATGACGTCGGCTTTGTCATCGGCCACGCCTCGTGCGATGATCCTGCCGTCCTTCTCGGCCGGCTTGAAAGGGTCTGAGTCCCACAGCTCGATCGGGTCGACAGGCTGTACGTCGTAGTGCTGGTACAGCAGCAGCTTTCGCCGCCCGGCGCCCGGCACCTCCGCGTACAGGGCCGGCATGCCGCCCTCGTCGAACGTCTCGACCCGGTCGGTGAACCGGCTCAGGCGCTGGGCGATCCAGTCGCGAGCCGGCTGCACAGCATCCAACCCGTGGTTCGAGATGCTCGGAAACGCACACAGCTCCTCGAGCTCCTCGATGAAACGGCGTGAATTCTTCTCGATGTACGCGTCGACGGCGCTGGTTGAGATCACCGGTTCATTCTTTCACTACGCTAACTGTGTGAGCCAGAGCCCTTTTCATTTCTCCCCCCGACCCAATCGTGCCCACGAGATCAACTGGCACGGCTGGTCCGAGGAGGCGTTCGCGGAGGCGGGCGAGCTCAACCGCCCCATCCTTCTTTCTATATCGGCCGTGTGGTGCCACTGGTGCCATGTCATGGACGAGACCACTTACTCGAACGGCGGCGTGATCGACCTGATCAATCGCGAGTACGTCCCCATCCGGGTCGACAACGACCTTCGGCCTGACATCAACCAGCGCTACAACATGGGCGGCTGGCCGACGACGGCCTTTCTCACTTCAACTGGCGAGATCCTCACCGGGGCGACCTATCTGCCGGCCGACCAGATGGCCGATGCACTTGCTCGTGTCTCCAGTTACTACCGCACGCACCAGGCGGAGATCGCCACCAGGGTGCTGGAGGGGAAGAAGCGCGGGACCTCGACCGTCGCGCGCAGCGCGGGCGCGCTGGATGGCGCGGCGGTGGAGTCCATCGTCGATGCCACCAAAAACGCATACGACGCCGAATACGGCGGCTTCGGATCCGCACCCAAGTTTCCGCAGACCGACGCCATCCTCTTGCTGCTGGAGCAGGCGCAGGTCCATTCGGATCCTGTGCTGCGCGGGATGGCCACGCACACGCTGGACCGCATGGCGGCCGGTGGAACATACGACCACGTCGAAGGCGGCTTCTTCCGCTACTCGACCACGCAGGACTGGAGCGTCCCCCACTTCGAGAAGATGCTCGAGGACCATGCGGGACTGGTGAGCGCGCTGGCTCTCGCCGGCCTGAAGACGACGCTGGACAGCACCACCGAATATCTCGACAGGGTGCTTCGCGATCCCGCGACGGGCCTCTACGCGGGCAGCCAGGACGCTGACGAGCACTACTACTCGCTGGGTGCCGCGGGCCGGGCGGGCGCCGCCGCCCCCTACGTGGACAGGCGCATCTATACGTCCTGGAACGCGGCGCTCGCGATCGCGTATCTCGATGCCGCACGCCGATGCGAGCGGCCCTCGCTTCGCAAGAACGCGAGCTTGCTGCTCGACCGCCTTTTCGCGGACCGCTACAGGCCTGGCGCCGGCCTTGCCCACGCGGAGGATGTCGCCGGCCAGCTGCCCGACCAGGTCTGGGGGCTGTGGGCGGCGGTGCGAGCCCATCAGGCGGGGCTGCAAGGTAATTGGCTTGCGATCGCCCGCGACATCGCCAAGCACATTGACGACGCGTACGGCGACCCGGAGCTCGGCGGCTATTTCGACCACGCCGGCGCCGATCAGCTCGGCCGCTTGAGCGACCGCATCAAGCCGCTCACCGAGAACTCGATCGCCGCCATGGCACTAGCGGAGGTCGATGTGCTCGACGGTGATCCCGAGCAGCCCTACCTGGCGCGCGCACGCCGTGCCCTCGAGTCGGTCGCCTCGCTCCCACGCCAATACGGGCTGATGGCGGCGGTATTTGCACGCGCCCTCGACCGATTGGGCCGCGTGGTCAAGGTCAGCACCGGGAACGAGGCGCTGGCACGCGCTGCGGTCCTCGCGCATCCATACGCCGTGATCGACCACAACGACGACGATCGCGCCGTCGTATGCGTCGGAACCATATGCTTGGCGCCGGTGTCGACACCAGCTGCGCTCGGCGAGGCGATTCTGGAAGCAAGCCAAGCGCGTGCCTGAGTCGAGGCGCCATTTCGCGGGACGCGTCAACCGGGCACTCGACGACGACAAGCTGCAGGGCGCGCTGATCCACGCGATGACCGGCTTGAGGAGCCGGCGCGACGCGGCTTTCAAGAATTTCGATTTCGCCGCCGGCCGCGCGGACCTGAAGGAGCGTCGGCGCGCCAACCTCGAACGCCTGCCCGAGCTGGTGGAGGAATTCGCGCAACGGCTCGAGGCGGTCGGCGGCAAGGCCCATTACGCGAGGAACGCCGCCGAAGCGCGTGAGATCGTGGGGCAGATCTGCTGGAACGCCGCGGGCGGGCAGCAGCATCCCGTGGTGACGAAGGTCAAATCGATGGCGGGCGAGGAGATCGAGCTCAATCCATACCTCGAGTCGCTCGGTATGGAAGTTGTGGAGACGGACCTGGGCGAGCGCATGGTGCAGCTCACCCACACCCACCCCTCGCACCTCATCGCCCCCGCCATCCACCTCACCAAGGAGGATGCAGCGCGAGTGTTCGGGACAGAGCCGACGGTCGAGGCGATTCAGGCTCACGCCCGCGAATCTTTACGGCAGAAGTTCATCAGCGCTGCGGTGGGCATCAGCGGCGCCAACATGGCCATCGCGGAGACTGGCACGATCGTCCTCGTCACGAACGAGGGCAACGCCGACCTCACGACGACGCTGCCTCCGGTGCACATCGCCATCTTCGGCATCGACAAAGTGGTCGCGTCGCTCGACGATGCGGTGGCGATGCTGCGCATGCTGCCACGCAGCGGCACCGGCCAGATCATGACCAGCTATGTGAACTGGATCACCGGCCCTTCGCGTTCCGCCGACATCGAGCAGTCGTTGACGATCGGGGTACACGGGCCGCGCGAGATGCACTGTGTGATCCTCGACAACGGCCGCACTGACATGCTCGCGGACCCGATCTTTCGCGATGCCCTCACGTGCATCAGGTGCGGCGCGTGCTCGAACGCGTGCCCGCCGTTCATGGCGGTGAGCGGGCACCAGTTTGGCCACATCTACAACGGACCGATCGGGCTCGTGCTGACGCCGTTCCATCACGGGCTGGAGGAAGCCGACCTCCCCAACACGCTGTGCACGCAGTGCAACGCGTGCCAGGAGATCTGCCCGGTCGACATCCCGCTGCCACGCCAGATCCTCGAGCACCGCCGCAAGGGCCGCAAGTCGCTGCGCAAGAAAGCGGTGCTGGGCGTGTGGAAGCGCCCCGGGCTCGCCGACCGACTGCTGCGCGCCGGCGCCCCTTTCAGCGGGCTGCTGCGTGGGACACCCCGGCTGGCTCGGGTCCCGTACCGAGACCAGGCGCCGGCGAAATCGAGAGCCGAAGGCGAACCGCTGACCATCTTCGCCTCGTGCATGGTGGACCGCATGATGCCCGGCGCCGCCGTCGCTCTCGAGCGCATCGCCTCAGCCGCGGGCTACGGGGTTGCGTTTCCCAAGGGTCAATGGTGCTGCGGGCTGATCTCTGCGAACGCCGGCGACTTCGAAAGCGCCGACAAATTGAATACAGGGCTGTCGGCGAGCCTTCGGGATTCAAAGGGCTTGATCGTGACGCCTTCGGCCTCCTGTTTCGGGGCGTTCACGATCGACGCAGGGGATTGGGGCGGGACGACCGACCCAGAGCTGCAGGAGCGCTTTCGAGATTCGACGCGATTCGTCCTCGAGCTCCTGGCCAACCGGCCGGAGCTCGTGCGCACCGATCAGATGAGTCTCAAGGTCGCCTATCACGACTCCTGCCAGACGCTGCGTCAGCTCGGCCTGAAAAGCGAGCCACGACAGCTGCTCGACCTGGCCGGCTACGAGGTCGAGAACATCCCCGACATCGCGAACTGCTGCGGATTCGGCGGGACGTTCAGCCTCGAGTGGCCGGGAGTGGCCGCCAGGCTGGCGGATTGGAAGCTGGACGCGATCGCCAAGACCGGGTGCACCGTGGTCGCCTCCGACAACCCCGGCTGCCTCGTGCACATCGCGGCCGCCGCGCGCAGGCGGGGCATGAACCTCCGAGTGGCGCACGTTCTGGAGCTGGTCGCGGAGCACCTGGCCTAGGTCCCACCGGCCATACTGGATAGAGCTTTGATCCTGTCTCCGCAACGCATTACCAGGTTGGCGCGTTAACAAACGACATGGCCATTCTCGAGACGATCAACTCGCCCGCCGACCTCCGCACGCTCGATCAGAGCCAGCTCGCAAAGCTCGCGGAGGAGGTGCGGGCCTTCCTGGTCGAGCAGACGTCCCGGACCGGCGGCCACCTCTCACCCAACCTTGGCGTGGTCGAGCTCACCTTCGCGCTGCACCGCGTATTCGACAGCCCGAAGGACGCGATCGTCTGGGACACCGGCCACCAGGCGTATGTGCACAAGATCGTGACCGGCCGGGCTCGCGACTTTGCGCGCTTGCGTCAGGCGGATGGGCTCTCGGGCTACCCCTCGCGCGCGGAGTCCGAGCATGACCTCGTCGAGAACAGCCACGCATCCACATCGCTCAGCTACGCGCTCGGGATCGCAGAGGCGCGATTGCGGAAGAAGCAGCCCGGTTATGTGATCGCCGTGATCGGCGACGGCGCGCTGACCGGGGGCATGGCCTATGAAGCCCTCAACCAGATTGCCCACCTGCAACCGCCGAACCTGATCATCGTCATCAACGACAACGGGCGCTCATATGCCCCGACCGTCGGCGGACTTGCCCGCCACCTCTCCCAGCTGCGCATCGACCCGCGTTATGAGCGGATCAAGGTCGAGATTTCGCGCCTTCTGCGCGACCTGCCGCTGGTCGGCGCGACCGCCGACCAGGCCGCTTATCGCGTGAAGGAGAGCCTCAAGCAGCTGCTGCAGCCTTCGACGGTTTTCGAAAGCCTTGGCATCAAGTACGCGGGCGTCGTGGATGGCCACGACGAAGCGGAGCTCGAAGCCGTTTTCTCGCGAGCCAGGAAGCTCAAGTCTCCAGTCGTCGTGCACGTGGTCACCGAGAAAGGCCATGGGTACGGACCTGCCGTGGAAGATGAGATCGACAAGCTGCACGGAGTCAGTGCCTTCGACCCGCTTACCGGTCGCCCCCGCTCCACCGACGTCACATACACCGATGTGTTCGGCGAGGCCCTCATGTCGGCCGCGACCCGGCGCCCCGAAGTCTGTGCCATCACCGCTGCCATGGCATCGTCGACCGGGCTGCTGAACTTCGCCAAGGAGTTTCCCGACCGCTTCTTCGACGTCGGCATCTGCGAGCAGCACGCGGTCACGTTTGCGGCGGGGCTTGCCATGGCCGGCATGCGCCCGGTCGTGTGCATCTATTCGACGTTCCTGGCGCGAGCGTTCGACCAGACGATCATGGACGTGGCCCTACACAAGCTCCCCGTCGTTTTCGTCATCGATCGCGCCGGGGTCACCGGGCCCGATGGCTCATCCCACCATGGCGTCTTCGACCTCTCGTACCTTCGCCTGATCCCCAACCTCAAGGTCGTCGCGCCTGCCGACGCCACCGAGCTGTGCGCGTTGCTGGAAACGGCGCTCGCGACCGACGGCCCGGTCGCCATCCGCTATCCGAAAGGACCTGTTTCCGCCACGCCCGACCTTCCCGTCGAGCCGCTGCCGGTCGGCCGCTGGGAGGAGCTGCGAAAGGGTTCCGACGCCGTCATGTTCGCGGTGGGGCGCATGGTGGAAGTCGCGCAGGAAGCGGCGGAGCGACTCGCATTGCAGGACATCGACTGCACTGTGGTCAACGCGCGTTGGGTGAAGCCCGTCGACCCACGCATCGTGGATTGGGCGAGGCGGCACCCGGTGGTGATGACGATCGAGGACAACGTGGCCAGCGGCGGCTTCGGAGGTGCGGTGCTCGAAGCCCTGGCTCCTCACGGTCTGGCCGGGCGCGTCCGCATGATCGCCCTTCCGGATCGGTTCCTGCCCCAGGGCAAGGCCGCTGACATCCTGAAGGAAAACGGACTCGACGCCGCGGGTATCGCGCAGGCGACGTACCGGGCGATCAAGGGCGCGGTGCCAAGCGAAACCGGGAGCGAGAGCTAGAGCTTTTTCCTGCCGGCGAAGCCCTCGCCGACGTGGTGCCAGTGCTCGACCCGTTCCTCGCCAAGCTTCCAGCAGAGCTCGACGAGCTCGCCATCGCGATACGAGGGGAAGTCGATCAGGCCCTCGAGCGGACCCTTCAGCTGGATGCCCATCCCGTTCAGGCTCGCGACAGCCTTGAGGAGCTCGAGCTCGGCACCACCGACGGCATCACGCGCCTGCTGATGGCGATCGCGGTCCTCTTCGCCGGCGCCCGCGCGTTTCGCCTCGTATTCGGCGATCCGGGCCTGATCTTCGAGCTCGGGCACGAGCGCCGAGAGCTCCGCGATCTGGGCGACGATTCTCCGCACTCGAGGCAGCTCGTTGTTTGCCTCGTCGACGGTGTACGTGCGGAGCCTTTGCACCGCTCAACGATATAGCAGCAGACTTGCCGCATGAATACGCAAGACATGCGCCGTCGCATCGAGGGCGCGATGGTGGCTCGGCTCGCCACCGTCGGTCGCGACGGCCGTCCACACATCGTGCCCATCACGTTCGCGCCCACCGAGCACGCTCTGTATTTCGCTGTCGATCAGAAACCCAAGAAGTCGGCCGATCTGCAGCGGCTTCGCAACATCGAGGCCAACCCGGGCGTCTCGGTCTTGATCGATCATTACGAGGACGACTGGGCGCGGTTGTGGTGGGTGCGAGTCGACGGACGCGCACGAATAATTCGAGAGGGTGGCGAGCTGGAGACGGTCATCACCTTGCTGAGCCGCCGCTACGCTCAATATCGATCGGCCCGGCCCGCCGGACCGGCGGTGGCAATAGAGACCGAGCGCATGACCGCGTGGTCCGCATCATGATGGTTGATCAGATGCGCAGCAGCTCCGGCTGCGCCTGCTCGACCGGGTAGCGAAGCAAGGTCGCGGGCAACACCATCTCACCCATCGGGTAGGGACCTGTGGTGTGTCCGGCGGTCGCAGCCATCCACGTCAGCTCGTACTGCACCGATGCCCGCACCACATATCCGTCCTGGTTGTGCGCCTCGAAAGCGTGGGTGACGGGTGATCGGCGCGGATAAGGCAGCCCGAACGCTGATGATCCGGCGACGTCCGCATAGCTGCCGTCACCGAAGGTCCAGCGCGCCGAAGCTGGTGTTGCGGCGATCGCATAGTCGACGCCTCCGACGATTTCGTGAACCGTCACGGGATGCGGAGCCGGATCCAGCCAGAACCATGAGTCCAGTCCAACCAGCCCGACCACGGCAGGGTTGGCCGCCACACGAAACGACAGGCCGGTCCAGGTTGGCATGGGTGGCATCGCCAGTGCCCGCGAGCATGCGACCTGTTCGGGGCTCGCGTTCTGCACCTTGTCGAAGGCCTGCACGTGAATGCACGCGACATCGGCCGGCGACATGCCCCCCTGCGTGACGGTCCGCGGCTGTGGGGTCGACACAAGCTGCAAGCGCTCCGGCCTCCCGTCAACCGTCAGCCACGACGTGTAGTGATCCATGCCCGCGACGAAGTAGTCGATGCCCGCACCATCGCCCACATCGACAACGGGATCCCATGTGAAGGTGACCGAGCTGGTGGACACAAGCGACACGCGCGGTCGCAGCGGCGGCACCGAATCGATGTAGATGTCGACGACCGGGTAGCCGAACTGGTCTGCCATGTACGGAGGCGGAGACCCATTTCGATAGCGGCCGAAACCGCACTCTCCGCCGAAAGTCCAGTTGTAGTACGCGATGTACTGCTTGACGTGGCCGTGCACCGCCCATCCGTTGCTGGCGAAGTTCCAGGAATAGTGGCTCGGGTAGTCCTCATGGAGGAGCTTGATCCAACCGGATGCATCTCCGGCAGTGCCTCTGAAGTCGCCGTAGAAGTATCCATACCAGTCGTCGTAGCCCGGATTGGGGTGAAAGCCGTAAAAGGTGTCCCGCTCGGGATTGTTGGCGACCAGCGGGTCGTTCGAGACGACTGTCGCCGGCCACATGTCGGAGTGGTTCGTGCACCAGCCGGGCGGATCCCCGTACCGGGAGCTCCCCCCAGCCGAGGCACCGTTGGCGGGCAATGAAAACAGTGCGACCGTCAGCCCGATCGCTAATGCCACAAGGCGCCTCATGACCGGCAACTTACGGATGAAAGCGCCGCCGAGGAACCCCGGTTGTTAAGCTTTGGTACTTGACGAGACGCGACGTCTCGTCTAGTCTCGTTGCACATGGCGGCGGGTACGCGCCAGCGCATCCTGACCAAGGCTCGCGGCCTGCTGGCGGCGGGCGAGTCTCCCACCGTGGGCAGGATCGCCGCCGCGGCCGGTGTATCTCGCACGAGCTTCTACCGCGCGTTCGACTCGAGGGAGGAGCTGCTCGCAGCCCTCGACTTCCAACCGGAGCCCGCCGCCCGGGAGCGCATCCTCGAGGCGGCCCTGGACATGGTCGGCGAGGGGGGCTTGACCGCGTTGTCGATGGACCACCTGGCGACCCGCTCGGGCGTCTCGCGTGCGACGCTTTACCGGCTCTTCCCAGGCAAGCCGGCGCTGTTCGGGAGCCTGCTGCGGACCTACTCTCCCCTGGAACCTGTCAGCCGCGTCGTGGAATCGATGCGCGACCAGCTGCCACAGCAGGTCATGCCTGCGATCGCACGCGCTGTGTTCCAAACGGTTTATGGTCCGGGAGCACCGCGCATCGGAGTGCTCCGGGCCATATTCCTCGAAGTCAGCACACTGAGCCCCGACGCCGAAGAAGGCGGGCGCGACCTGGCCGGCATGATCTTCGCCTCGGTGGGCGGCTACGTGATGACCCAGATGTCGGAGGGACGCTTGCGCCGCATGCATCCCCTGCTCGCCATGCAGGCGTTCATCGGTCCGATCTTCTTTCACCTGCTGACGCGATCGATGGCGGAGCGCCTGCTCCGACTCGATATCGATGGCGAGCAAGCGGTAGTCGAGCTGGCGCATGCCTGGTTGCGCGCAATGAAACCGGATGAGGAGGTGGATCCCAATGGCTGAAGCATTCGCGGTGAACGTCGAAGGGCTCAAGAAAAATTTCGGCCCACTGCGCGCGCTGGACGGCGTGGACCTACGCATCAGGCCTGGCGAGATCTACGGTCTGCTCGGGCCCAACGGCGCCGGCAAGACGACCCTCATCCGCGCGATCGTCGGTCTCGTGGCGCCCGATGCCGGCACTGTGACCGTCCTCGGCCGCCGCATGCCCGACGTCGACAACCTTCGAAATGTCGGCTACATGACGCAGGCGGCCGCACTCTACCCGGGGCTCTCGATCGCCGAGAACGTCGAGTTCTTCGCCGCGATCAACGGCGCCGCCAGCGGTGTCGACGAGGTGTTGAAGCTTGTCCAGCTGGACAAGCGGCGCAACTCGGTTGTCGCCACCATCAGCGGCGGCATGCGCCAGCGATGCTCGCTGGCCTGCGCACTCGTGCACAAGCCGAGGCTGCTGCTGCTCGACGAGCCCACGGTCGGCGTGGATCCCCAGCTTCGAGTGCAGTTCTGGGATGAGTTTCGCAAGATGGCTGCGAGCGGCACGACCATCGTCGTCTCGAGCCACGTGATGGACGAGGCGGAGCGCTGCCAGCGGCTGGGCCTGATCCAGTTCGGGCGCGTACTGGCCGAGGGCACGCCAAACGAGGTCCGTGCGCGCGCGGGCACCAACAACCTCGAGGAGGCGTTCATACGCCTCGCGGGCGAAGGGGTGGTGGAATGAGCGCGCACCGAGTCGCCGCCATCACGCGCAGGCTGATGCAGCAATTCCGCCGCGACCGGAGGACGCTGGCGCTCCTGTTCGTCGCGCCGATCGTCATCCTCTCTCTCCTCGGATACATGATCAGGGGCTCGGCTTCGGCCCCGGCGGTCGGCATCGACAACGAAGACCAGGGCCCGCTCGGCGCCATGTTCGCGTCGGCCCTCGAGCGCTCGACATCGATCCGCGCCAGCATCATCCAGGCTGCTGACGGGGACTCGAAGCTCAAGGACGGCTCGCTCGCCGCGTACATCGTGTTCCCCAGCGATTTCAGCCAGCGAGCGCAGGCGGGGACGATCGCGCCTGAGGTCCACCTCGAAGGTTCGCAGCCCGGGACGTCGGCACCGGTGCTCCAGGCGCTTCAGCAAGCGCTCGCGTCGGTGGCGTCGAGCGGGCCCGGCGCCGCACTTCGCTTCGTGCCGCAGGTGCACTATCTGTACGGCGGCCCCGCCCTGGACATGCTCGACTACTTCGGCGCGGCCTTCATCGGTCTCATCGTCTTTTTCCTGGTGTTCGTGATCACGATCGTCGCGTTCCTCAACGAGCGCTCGCTCGGCACGCTCGAGCGGTTGATGGCGAGCCCGCTGCGTCGCGGTGAGATCGTGGTCGGCTACATGCTGGGTTTCACGATCCTGGCGCTGATCCAGTCGGCGGAGGTGCTCACCTTCTCGCTGGCCGTGCTCAAGGTGCACAACCAGGGCAATGTGCTGCTGATCTTCGGAATGGAAGCCCTCATGGCCCTCGCAGCGGTGAACCTCGGCATCTTCTTGAGCATGTTTGCGCGCACCGAGTTTCAGGCCGTGCAGTTCATCCCGCTGGTGGTCGTGCCGCAATTCCTGTTGTCGGGGATCCTCTTCCCCGTCTCGACCGAGCCGAAGCCGCTGCAGGTGGTTTCGGACGTCCTTCCGCTTACGTATGCCGTCAACGGCCTGCGCGACCTGATGATCAAGGGCGCCGACCTGACGTGGCCATCACTGCAGCTCGACGTCAGCGTCGTGGCCGGTTTCTGCGTCGTCCTGGTCGCGGCCGGGGTCGCGACTCTACGACGGCGCATCGCCTGATACCGACTCTTCGCGCGCGCGCACTGCGGATCTCCGTAAAGTGCGGGACGTGATGCTCGCTTGCTCGCGGCGGTGTGGCGGAAGGCTGTTCCGCGCCCTCTTCGCGGAGGTCGAGCTCGACGCCACCGGCGCATTCCAGGATTTCCGGATCGCGCAGCCCGGCTACATCTGCCTGAACTGCGGCTCGCCCGCGTTCGACCTCGGGGAAGTGCCGGCAGAGATGGAGGCTGAGGCGCAGGGGGACGAGCCGAAATCGGTGGCGGTGGACATCCTGTGCCCGGTGTGCGAGACCCTGGTGCAGGTCGACGAGGGCATGGAGTGCCCGAACTGCGGGTCGCCGCTGGAGGTGGCCTGACCGGGGCTACGTGAGGGAGGCGGTGCCGGCGAGGATGCCCATCATCCATCGCGCGGCCTGGGCATCCCCATCACGGACGGCCGCACGCAGGACGCGGATGGCTTGGGGTGTGTCGAGGTTGTCGGCGAGCGCGCGGTTGAATCGATCGACGAGCCGGCGAGTGCCGACAGACATACCTTTTGAGGGTCCCACCCCCGCCACCGCATGGTGCTCAGTTCCCACCCCCACCTGCTCACCTGCCAACAAAACACGCACGCGCTCTGCCAGCCGGGCGGCCCGCGCCAAACCCGACCACCTGAACTCCCAATCACGCCCATATCGACGTGAGGCCAGATAGAGCCGCACCGCGGCCGCGGGCGCGCGCTCCAGCGCCTGGGGGACGAGCACCAGGTTGCCGAGCGACTTGCTCATCTTCTTGCCCTCGTATCGGACGAGGCCAGTGTGCATCCAGGCGCGGGCGAAGGGAACCTTGCCTGTTAAGCACTCGGATTGCGCGCGTTCCGACTCGTGATGGCTGAAAGCGAGATCGCGGCCGCCACCGTGAATGTCGATCTGCTCGCCGAGGTAGCGCATCGCCATCGCCGAGCACTCGATGTGCCAGCCCGGCCGGCCATCCCCGAAACGCGACGGCCACGCGGGCTCCTGCGGCCGCGAGGCGCGCCACAGCGGAAAGTCCAGCGCGTCCCGCTTCGCGCCCGGACCGACCGTGCCGAGCAAACCCTCCTCGCGCAGCTTGCGGATCATCGACCGCCGCGTCCGGTGCGACAGACGCCCGTAGCCCCGATACCGGCTCGCGTCGAAGTACAGAGCATCCGTCTTGTATGCGTAGCCTCGCGCATTCAGTTGGGTTGCGGCGCGAAGAATCGGCGTTATCTCCTCCGACACCCGAGGCATCACGTCCGGCGTTCGCCAGCCGAGCGAGGTCATGTCTTGAATGAAGATGGCTGTCTCGCGATCAGCCAGCTCCTTCCAGTCCACCCCATCGCGACGCGCCCGCTCGAGCAGCGGGTCGTCGACATCCGTGACGTTCTGCACGTACTTGACCCGGACGCCGGAAGCCTCGACGTAGCGGATCAGCACGTCGTATGCACAGAAGGTGAACGCATGGCCCATGTGACCCGAGTCGTACGGCGTAACGCCGCACACATAGAGGCGCAGGAGCTTGCGGCCTCGCTCCTTTCCAGGCGCGATCCGCACCTTGCGCCCGGACAGCGTGTCATGGACACGCAGCGAAAGAGTGGCTTCAGGCAACCGAGCCGGACCCTTAAGACGGCAAGCCGGCTAGTCGACCGCGCGCGAGAGAACCGATGCATCGGCGCGAAGCGGCTCGACCCTGTTCGTGTCCTCCCACGGCACACCCAGGTCGTCGCGACCGAAGTGCCCGTACGCGGCGGTCGGCCGGTAGATCGGCCGCAGCAGGTTCATGTTGGCGATGATCGCCCCCGGACGCAGATCGAAATGTCTGCGAACGAGCTCGAGCAGCTCGCGCTCCGGCACCGCGCCGGTGCCGAACGTCTCCACAGCGATGGAGGTCGGGTGCGCGCGGCCGATCGCATATGAGACCTGGACCTCGCAGCGCTCGGCGAGGCCGGCGGCGACCAGGTTCTTAGCCACGTGCCTGGCCGCGTACGCGGCTGACCGGTCGACCTTGCTCGGGTCCTTGCCGCTGAATGCGCCACCACCGTGACGGGCGACGCCGCCATAGGTGTCGACGATGATCTTGCGTCCGGTAAGCCCGGCATCCGCTGCGGGTCCGCCCACGATGAACTTCCCGCTCGGGTTGACCATGATCTTCGTGTTGGCGTCGATGACCATGCCCTCGAGCACCGGGTCTATCACGAGCGCACGGACGCCCTCGTCGATCTCTTTCTGGCTCGCGTCGGCCGCGTGATGAGTTGAAACCACGATCGCTTCGATCCGCTTCGGCTTCCCGTGCTCGTACTCGACGGTGACCTGCGTCTTTCCATCCGGGCGCAGGAAGGGAAGCGATCCATCCTTACGGGTCTGCGCGAGGCGGCGCGCCAGCCGATGCGCGAGCGAGATGGTCAGCGGCATGAGCTCGGTCGTCTCGCGACACGCGAAGCCGATCATCATGCCCTGGTCGCCGGCGCCCTGCAGCTCGAATGGATCGTCCTCGAGGGTCCCTTCGCGCTCTTCCAGCGAATGGTCCACGCTCGCCGCAATATCGGGAGACTGCTCCTTCAAATACACCTGGATGAGCGCGTGGTCTGCGTCGAAACCGATCTCCTCCTGGTTGTAGCCGATTCCGCGGATCGTGTCGCGGATCGTGCGCTGGATGTCGAGCTCGGCGTGCGTGGTGACCTCCCCGATGACCACACAGAGTCCCTTCGTGATCGCGGTCTCGCAGGCCACGCGCGCGTGACGGTCTTGAGCGAGCATGCCATCGAGTACGGCGTCGGAAACCTGGTCGCAAACCTTGTCCGGATGGCCCTCGGTTACCGATTCGGACGTCAGCAGGAACGAGCGTGAAGAGCCGAAGGAACTAGCCACAACAGTGAAAGATCATATCGGTCCACGCGAACCGGCCCGCGGCGCCAGAGCGTTACCCATTCGTCACCGCTACGTTGGGTCAAACACGATGAAGCGGCTTGCGGTCCTCCTCGCGCTAGTGCTTGTGCAGGCGTGTGACGCCCCGTGGGCGGGGCCGACTCTGCCTGACGGCGGGCACTGGGTCAGCTTCAACACCATTTCGTACGAGGGCCCGCGCGTAATTACGAACGACATCTTCGCGGCGAGCAACACGGCCGAGCTCGAATCAGCGGTGCTCGCATTCGAGACGAGCCGGCACCCTGGCTACCGCTTGGATCAGGCATGCCCGGCACCCTGCTGGGGTCCCGTCCCGGCAAGCCAGCCTGGACTTTTGTATCTCGCCGTTGCCACGATGGCAGACGGGTGTGGCGACACGAGAGTCAAGGAAGGTGCCGCGATGGCCGGCCGCACCCTCTATTTCATTCACTGGGTCGGCGTTCGCAGCGGATCCAGATGCCTGGCAGCTCAAGACGCCCGGTGGAGGCTGCTCTCAGTGTCGACACGAGACCTCCCAGGCTCAGGGACGTTGACGGTTCGCCTACAGCTGCAGGGAAGCAACTCCAACGCCAACGCCGCCGAGGGCAGGGTTGACCTCACATGAAAAAGTAGGTGCTGATCTTCCCTGCGATCACGGTTGTGCAGGCGTGTGATGCGCCCTGGGCCGGACCCAGCCTGACCGACGGCTCGCGTCCGCTGAACCTGGCCGAGCTCAGCCTCCGAGGACCATTCGATGTGGGCCCGGACATCATCGCCTCGACGTCGCTGACCCAGGTGCGAGATCAAGTCATCTTCAGGGCCATGGGAAGCCACCGCACCGAGGATCAGGTATGCCAGAAGTACGGGCCGATGCAGACCCGTGCTGGGACCAGCAGACCGACCAGCCCGGGCGTGTCTACGTGGCCGTGATCATCAACTACGAATGCGCGAGTACGAGCAAGGAGGCCTCAGCCATCGGCGGGCACACGCTCTATTGCATCCACTGGGTCAGCGATCCCAGCGGCGTGTGCAGCGCTTCGATGGCAATGCCGACCTGGCGCCTCTATTCAGCGTCGAGAAGCAATCTGCCGGGCTCAGGGACTCTGAGCGTGCGTCTCCTGTTCCAGGGGGCAGCCCCAGGAGGCATCGAAACCGAGGTCCAGCTGACTTAGGTCAGCTTCCGTTGCGCTGGCGGCGGTCCTCGGGCGCCTGGCCCAGCAGCTGGGCCTGCAGCGCGAAGATGTCGTCGAGAACGCGGTCGATCCGCCGCCCCTCGAGACGGTGGTCGGCGATGACGCCGGCGCGCTCGAGATGCCGGCGCAGGGACGTTCCCAGCGGTCCGTCGACGCGCGTCTTACCTCCGACCTGCGCCTCCTCCAGCAGCTGGAGGCAGCGGTCGAGCGCGAGCTGCCGAAGCCTGTGCTCACGGACCGTCATGTGCCTAGGACCTCAACCCGCCCCGCCGCGCTGACGCGAGCCTTGACCTCGTTGAGGGCCGGCAGCGTGTAGGCCGGGCTGCTCGGCTTGCCGTCAGCCAGGAACGAAACCGGGTGACACGGGCACTCGAGCAAGCTGGACGAGCTGTCCCACCACAGCTCGCAGGGCAGGTGCGAGCAGATCGAGGAGACAGCGCTCACGGACTCGCCGCGCCGAAAGACGAACGCGCCCACCGCGCCCGCCCTCACCAGCTTGCCCTGGCCTTCGGGGAAATCGACGAGCGCTCCCACGTCCGTCCATCTGCCCGCCACCGGGAGCACCGGCTTCGACGACGACCGCGCCACCGACCCCGCTGCGGGCGTAAGCGACTTCCCGACCAGCCCGCCCGCCAGCGCTCCCGCTGCGACCCCCAGGCCGGCGACGAGAGCCGCCCGCCGGGTCAGCCACGTTTCTTGCGGCGTGTCTTCGAGGATTTGAGACAGGCGGCGGCGGAAGGCGGGGCTCATCCGCTGCGGGCCCTGTCGGGCAGCGGCGAACCTCGCCGCGGCCATGATCGCCTCCTTCTCCTCAGCGTCGCCGGCACGCAGCCTCAGCCGCCGCCCGCGGAGCAAGTCGTCGACGATGCGCTCGACCCGGTTCTCGGGCTTCTCACGCATCGGGATCGACCTTCGCGGCCGCGCGCAACGCGCGCAGCTGCATGACCTTGACCGCACCTACTGTCGAACGCATCTCTGCTGCCACTTCCTTCAAGGAGTACCCGTGCAGGAAACGCAGCTCGAGCACGCGGCGGTAGTTGTCGCTCAGCGCCGCCAGGATTCGCTGGGCCCGCTCGGTCGATTCGTCTGACGGCGGTCCCTGCGGCACCGCCAGCGCCAGGTCCTCATGCAGCTCGGCCTGAGACAGGCCCAGGCGCATGCTCCAGAAGGCACCCAGCACAGAGCGTGCCGTCGCGAACAGGTACCCGCGAATCGCGCTGGCGGGCGCACCTTGACGCAGGCGCGGGATCGCCTTCAGCGCCACCTGCTGGGTGAGGTCTTCGGCGTCGAAGCGATTGCCAACTCGGGCGTAGATAAACGCGTACACCAGCTCGAGCTCGTCGAGGGCGATGTCGGTCGCGCGCGTGGCGCTCGGCAGCTCGACGACCTCTCCCCGCTCGGAAGACGCATCTATATCACTGGGGTTCCCCGGCTCGGTGGTCATCGAGGGGCTACGAGAAGAGGTTTCCGCAGAGGAGATAGGTCGCGTTCGAACCCTGCATGTCCGGTCCCGCATGGACGACCACGTACCAGGTGCCGGCTGCCGGCGGATAGTTGGCGGTGAGACTCGACTTTGTGTCGGCGTTGCCCTGAGCGTCGGCCACGACCTGGTTCAAGGCCAGGGATATGTTGCCCCTCTGCTCGCAGCTGCCGACGTGGATGTGCGAAACGTGCGATGAGTTGGGCTGCAGGCCCGTGATCTTGAGCTCGACGGCCAGGTTCGAAGGCTGCGCGATCACGGTGATCGTCCCGGACGCGGGGGTGTTGATCCCGTTGAGCTTGAAGGTGAACCCCGTCGGCGACGGCGATGGGCTCGAAATGGCGGCTGCGGGGCTCGGTGAGGGCGAGGTCGTCGCGGTGCCGCCGGTCGAGCCGCAGGCCGTCCCGATCGCCATCACGGTGACCAGCGCCATCAACCTCTTCAACCTGGAGAGTCCGACTCAAGACCGTTCAAGGCGTTACCCGTGCAGGTTACTGGAGGAGGCCTGAGCTTTAACCCACCGTAAGGTGTGGGTGTGGGGAGATGAACCCCCCACACCCGAAGCTTGCTACGCGTGCCGCCAGCCGGGCCGTCCGGCGCGGCGCCAGACCAGATACCCGAGGCCGAGCAGGATCAGGACCGGGCCGATCGCGCCCAGGGCTGTGATCAGGTAGTTGATCGTGGTCACGAAGTTGTGCGCGGCGTCGCTGAGCGCCGAGACGAAGCCCCAGTTGTCGGCCGGGGCAGTGGTCACGGGCACGCCGGCCTCGGTGATCTGAACTGTGATCGTGCTGAACGCCACGTTGTGCTCGATGTACTGGATCTGGCCCTTCAGCTGCTCGATCTGGCCGGTGATCTGGCCGAGCTGGTTCTGGACGGCGATGATGTCGGAGACGGTTTGCGCCTTGCCGAGCAGCGCAAGCATCGCGTTTCGCTGAGCTTCCTCGTTGGCGAGACGGGCCTGGAGGTCGACGTACTGCGCGCTGACGTCCTGGCCGCTGATGTGCTCGTTCTGGACCTTGCCCAGGCCCGCGAGCGCGTCGATGGTGGCGTCGAATTTCGACGCCGGCACCATGAAGCTGATGACGCCGGTACGAATTCCGTCATTGCCCTGGGGGTTCGCCTGCGCGTCCGTGCCGGAGACGTAGCCGCCCATGCCTTCGACCAGCGTGCGAACGGTGGAAAGGCTGGAGTCGAACGCGCCTGATTTGACACTGAGCGCCAGCTGTGCCTGGCGGATGACCTGCGGCCCCTGGATGGGGGGCACGACATCGGAAGGGTTGGTGGCGACACCGCCGCCGCCGGTACTCTGGTCGGGCACACTCTTGACGGGAGCGCCGTTGGTCAGCGCCTGGCTCGACCCGTATTTTGCCGGCACCGGTCCCGACCCCCCCGCGGTCGACCCGCCTCCGCCGCAGGCGGCCGCCGCCGTAAGAACGCCGACTAACAAGGCAAGGACGACGAGTAACCGTTTCATGCGACCGCCTCCCGATTTGATGCAGACCAAACGCGGGCGCGTGGCCTAGGTAACATCCCGAGTCGTGCTCCAGGTCCGTAACCTCGCCATCGACGTCGCCGCGCGCCGGGTCCTGTCCGACGCGAGCTTCACCGTGGCCGCCGGCGACAAGGTCGGGTTGGTCGGGCGCAACGGCGCCGGCAAGACCAGCCTGCTCAAGGTCCTGGCCGGCGAGCACGACCCCGAGGCGGGACTTGTGCTGCGCCGCGGCACGCTCGGCTACGTGCCGCAGAATCCCCGCCCCCGCGCGGAGGCCGCCCAGACGGCGCTGTGGCACATCCTCTCCGGCCGCGGGTTGGACAAGGCCGCCGCGCGGTTGGAGGAGCTGCACCGCCAGCTGGAAAAGGATCACGCGACCGCCAACGTCCAGCGCTTCTCGGACGCGGAGGAGCGCTTCCGGCTCGATGGGGGCTACTCGGGCGAATCGGACGCGCGCCGCATCGCCACCGGGCTGGGACTGAGGGCGGATCGCGTCGACCTGCCCCTGAGCGTCCTTTCAGGTGGCGAGCGCCGGCGCGTAGAGCTGGCGCGCGTCCTCTTCGCGGACGCCGACCTGGTCCTTCTCGACGAGCCGACCAATCACCTGGACAGCGACGCCAAGACCTGGTTGATGGGCTTCCTGCGTGACAACCGCGGGGCGGTGATCGTGGTCAGCCACGACCTGGTCTTGCTCGATTCGGCTATCACGCGCGTCCTGCACCTCGACGCCGGACGGCTCTTCGAGTATCGCGGCACGTACTCCCAGTACCAGCGGGCACGGGCCCTGGAAGAGAAGCGGCTGACGTCGCTGGCCCTGCGGCAGGAGGCCGAGATCAAGCGTCTGAGCCTGCTGGCGGAGGTGATGCGCCGCCAGACCGAGAAGCGAGCGCGCACCGCGAAGTCGATATTCAAGCGCGTCGACCGCCTGAAGGCGCAGCAGGTGAGCGCGCCGCGGCGCGAGCGCAAGGTCAAGGTCCATTTTCCTGATCCGCCGCACGGCGGGCGCGTGGCCATCACGGTCGAAAAGCTGGCCAAGGGCTACGGCGGCCCGCTTGTGTTTCGCGACGTCAGCTTTGAAGTCGACCGCGGGCAGCGCCTGCTCGTCATGGGCCTCAACGGCGCCGGCAAGACGAGCCTGCTGCGCATCCTCGCCTCGGAGTCGCAGCCGACGTCGGGTTCGTTTCGCCTGGGCCACAACGCCTCGCTGGGCTACTACGCGCAGGAGCACGAGGGAATCCAACCCGGCGACACAGTTCTCGCGCACATGCGCCAGCAGTCAGACGCCGAAGAGCGCGTTCTGCGCGCTCTGTTGGGCAGCTTCAGCCTCACAGGCGACATCGCCAGACAGGACGCCGGGACCCTGTCCGGCGGCGAGAAGACGAAGCTGGCGCTGGCACAGCTCGTCGCCGGCAGGCACAACCTGCTCCTGCTCGACGAGCCGACCAACAACCTCGACCCGCCGTCGCGCACCGGCGTGGCGGTCGCCCTGGCCGAATGGCCGGGCACGATGATCATCGTCAGCCACGACCCCGAGTTCGTCGAGGCGCTGAAGCCAGGGCGAGTCTTGTTCATGCCCGAAGGCCGCCTCGACTACTGGGAGGAAGACCTGCTCGACGTCGTGTCGCTGGCCTGATTGACAATTAGGACAGTGAGCAATGACCCTCCTCCCCACCGGCCTGCGCCAGCGGTGGAGGCCACCGCCCCACATGGTGGGGAGGCCAGCCTGCGCGAGATAGTCATGCCCGACCTCGAGGGCGCCGAGGAGATCACGGTCGGGGCATGGAGCAAGAAGAAGGGCGACCACGTCGACGCCGGCGAGACGCTCATGGAGGCGCTCACGGACAAGGTCAACGCCGAGATCCCATCACCGATCGGCGGCGTGGTCGAGGAGCTCCTGCTCAAAGAGGGTGACCCCGTCAAGCCTGGGCAGCCGATCGCGAGGGTGAACCCGGACGAGTAGGTGGCCGGCCGGCCACCTCAAACGTGGCCGGTCGTCAGGACCTTCTCTTCCTCTTCCCCGAGCTTGCGCCCGAACCACCACGCCGCCGCCAGCAGGATGACGACGCCGATCGCGATCGGGATCGCAAATGGCGAGAGGGTCGCAGCCACAGTCTCGTAGTGCTGGCCCAGCTTGTAGCCGGCGTACGCGAGCGCGAAGTTCCACGGTATGGCGCCGGCCATCGTGGCCAGCGTGAACGTCACGTAGCCGATCTTCGAGACCCCGGCGGGAAACGAGATGTACGTGCGCACGATTGGCAGCAAGCGGCCAATGAAGACGGCCCAAAGTCCGAAGCGTGCGAAAAACCGCTCTGCGAGTCGCAAGTGGCCGCGGCTCAATCCCAGCCACCGCCCGGCGCGGCTCAGCACGATCCGCTCGCCGAAGCGGCGCGTGAGATAGAAGGCGATCAACGACCCGGTGAGGTTGGCGACGCCCGCGACCGCCACCACCAGGATGAGGTTGAGCTTGCCCTGGGACGCTAGCGCTCCGCCGAGCGGGACGACGATCTCGCTGGAGATCGGCAGGCCGGCACTCTCGCCGGCCATGGTTACGAATATTGCCGGCAGGCCCCATGTGCCGACCAGGCTGATCAGCCACTGCGTCATGACTCGCTCCGCGGCGGGCGGACCGCGCGAAACGGCAGTGTGCGCACCTGCTGGTCGTCGATGAGGATCTCGAATCGATAGAGGCCGGGCCTTGGAATCGGAACCGCGGCCAGGTTGATCACGATGTTGGCCGCGAGATCCCACCCCTGCGGATGCTCGCTGGTGACGGTTCGCGGCGGCAGCCCGAGAACGACGGGCTGCTGCAGTACCGCCTGGCCATCCTCATCGCTGCAGTGCACCTCCACCTTGTGCGTTCTTTCCGACTCGAGCCTGCTGGACAGAACGCGCAGGACCATCGCGCCACCGAACGGCGCGGGAAAGTCGTCACGCCAGAGCGTGTCGATGCCGGCGCCCAGGATGTAAACGAGCCCGTTTGGTGGGCTCTCCGCGGCGTTGGCGAGGAGCGCCCAGTCGAGCCTCATCGCAACGATTTGACGAGTTCGCCGCCCTTGACCACCAGGTTTATGTTGGCCGGCTCGGCTAGCAGGTTGAGATCCTTCAGCGGATCGCCGGCCACCCCGATGAGGTCTCCCCACGATCCCGGTATAAGCGACCCGACTCCCTTCATGCCGATGGTCTTTGCCGCCACGGTCGTCGCCGAGCGGATGCAGTCGATGGGTGCCATGCCGAGCTTCTGCATGAGCAGGAACTCTTCGCCGTTGGTCCCATGTGGCCCGACGCCGGTGTCGGTGCCGAACGCGATCTTCACCCCGGCCTCGACCGCCATGCGGATGCTGGCGGTGTGGTCCTCGACCACGGCGCGCGCCTTGTCGGCGGCGTAAGCCGGCATCTTCCCCGCCTCAGCGTGCCGGATGACCCACTGCGGAGCGACCAGCGTCGGTATCAGCGCGTTGCCGCCGTCGAGCATCATCTCGATCGCGTCGCCGTCGAGCCAGATGCCGTGCTCGATGGTGGCGACGCCGCCCTCAAGAGCGTTCTTGATGCCGGCATTGGCCTGCGCGTGCGCCATCACCTTGCGACCCTGGGAGGCCGCTTCTTCGACCGCGGCCCTGATCTCATCGAGCGTGAGCGCGGCGTGATGCGGCTGATCGCCCGGCGACAGAACGCCGCCGGACGTGCAGAGCTTGATCCAGTCGGCGCCGGCGCGGATCACCTCGCGCACGCGGAGCCGCATCGCCTCGACGCCGTCGACCACCATGTAAGGACGGTCGGGAAGCGGGACCTCGAGGTCGACGCCGCACATGAAGTGCGAGTCGGTGTGGCCGCCGGTCTGGCTGAGGGCGCTGATGGTGACGAACATGCGCGGCCCCGGGAAGTAGCCGGCGTCAATGGCCATCCTGATGCCCGCCGGCGATCCGGCCGCGTCTCGCACCGCGGTGAAGCCGGCGTCGAGGGTTCGTCGCGCGGCCCGCACTGCGCCCATCAGCTCGAGGGTCGGCGGGGTGGTGAGAAAGCGCGCGAAATCCAGGCCTTCGCCGAGCGAGGTCAGGTGCACGTGGCAATCGATGAGCCCGGGCAGAATGGTCAGGCCCGAAGCGTCAATGGCCTCTGCGTCACGTGGCACGGCGGTGGCCGCGCGCTTGCCGGCGTGTGTGACGTGCCCGCCCTCGATCACGACCGCCGCTTCCCGCGTGGTCTCGCCGCTGGCGGGGTCGAGAAGCCCATCGGCGAAGACCGCGTGAATCACGCCCCGATGTTAATGGCCCGCGAGGCTCAGCCTTTGAGGAAGCTGTCGAACAGGGCGTTGAGGTCCGGCCTGTCGTTGAGTACGTAGGTCTTGCCACCCGCCCCGACCACGGACCGTGTGATGCCGGCCCCACGCAGGACCACGAGGTGTCCGTGCACAGTCGACTTGGCGAGGCCGAGACGCTCGGCCATGTCGGTGAGGCTCGTGGCTCCGGAGGCCATCAAGCGCAGGATGCGCAGCCGGGTTTCGTCGCCAAGCGCTTTGTAGATCTCGGCTAGCTGTGAGTCCGATCCCTCACCGGCCGCTGCCGCCGGGTAGACGATGAACTTGATCCCGCGGTACTCCGCAAGGTCGACCCAGGGCCGGTTGAGCTGGCTCGGAACCAGGACCACCGTGTGAATCCAGCTTTCGATCCTGTATTCGACGCCGCGCGTCGCGCGGATGATCAGCCGCTCGATGGGCAGCTGATCCTTGAGGCGCATGACCGCCCGCCCGGAATCGCTCAATGCAGGCTCGAGGGAGGGAGCCAGGTCCGCAAAGACGTCGCGATTCCATCGGTCGATCAGATCGGCGACCTGCTTCGCCAGGGCGCGCGGATCGGACTCGATGATCCGTCTCTCGACCGCAGGACTATGCGAGTGCTGGAGAAACTGCCGCTTCGCGCTTTGGTCTCCGCGCAGTGCCGCCTCCAGGATGTCGGTTTTGGACCTGTCGTGACCGAGCATCGCGCGCTGGACCTCTGCCACCCGATCGGCCCGTACACGCGCCGCGAACTTGGCGACAGAGCGACCATCGGTATCGCGAACCAACCCGGCGAGACCGGTGAGCACGTGCCCGCAGCCCTTGAAGGCCTTGATGAGCCCCCGCAGCTCGGGCGAGGCCTTCTGCCGCGCGTTCTTCCAGAATCCGGGGCCCACCTCGTACGTAGCCTCCGGCTCCCCGCCGATGTACATCCCGAGCCCGATAAGTGCTTCGTACGCCAGGCCCCAGTCGACCTCCAGCTTTGGAGCCCTGACCAAGGGCGGAGCCTGAGGTGTACGCAATCTGGTCGGAACCGCCATTCGTCTGTTACAGTATGCGCTGTTCGGTATTTACCGAACAGCGTGGTTCGAGCAAGGAGGCGCGCCGTGGACCCTTACTCATTCGACTTTTTGGTCAAGGATCGTATCCGTGAGCTCGCGGCCGAGGTCGCCGGCCAGCAGCGGGTGGCCAACGGCGATAAGCGCCACGTGAGGACCTGGCTCACCGCAATCGTTCACCTCTGGACCCCCACGATGACAGAGCCGGCGGTCTCGGAACAGTGCTGCGAAACGGACGAGCGCGAACAGGACGTGTCAGCCTAGGCCTACTCCTCCCCGCCTGCTCGGAGATAGAGTCTTGAGCGTGGCACCGCCGATCAAGGTCGGATCCGTGGTCATCGACTGCGTGGATTTCGAAACCATGATGGCCTTCTGGCGCGAGGCGCTTCACTACGTTCCAAGGCGCCCGCCGACGGAGGACTGGGTGATTCTCACCGACCCAGATGGCTTGAACGTCAACGTGTCGCTGCAGAAGCAGCCGGCGAACCGGCTCGGGAAAGGTCGTAGTCGCATCGGGAAGAACCGGCTGCATTTCGACCTGTACGCAAAGGACCAGCCGCGCGAGGTCGAGCGGCTCTTGGCCCTGGGGGCGACGCGTCATCCGCGGACGCCCGAGCCCGGCGAAGACTTCGTAATGCTTGCCGATCCCGAGGGCAACCTGTTCTGCGTCATCGACGCAAGCATGGATTAGGGCTGGATGGGGGTCGCACCACCCCACAGGTCTTTCCAGGCCTCGGTGTAGATCTCCACGAGAAGCTCGTCGAGCTTTTGCCGATCGGCCCGCTCGGGCAGTGTGCTGGTTCCTTGCGTATGGTCCCGACGGGCCGCAGCCGATTCAGGCACCACCTCCTGGCCGTACGTGAGGACGCAGATCTTCCTCTCCAGGTCTTCGAGCACGCCGACAACTTCAGACAGAGGCACCTGCCCTAGCCGAACTGCCATGCAGTACTCGCGACCCGCATCCATGGGCAGACTGAGGCGTCCGGTTTCGAGGTACTCGATTCCCTGGTAGCCAAGCCTCACTGCATGCATCGCGAACTTGGTGTCGTAGCCATGGCGCTCGATGAGCTCGGTTCGTGTGACACGCATCTGCCCGCGCTGGCCGAGCAGGCGCTCGCGCTGCGCCTGCAGATAGCCGAGAAAGCGGGCGCCTGCCTCCTTGCTTGCGAACAGGTCTGCATTCTCACGAAGGCGAGCGCCCCAACGATTGATGAACAACGGTTCCACGAACAGAAGGATCTGCACAGTTGGATTGCCGCTCGCCGCGAGCTTTGCGTACTTTCGGAGGCTGTAAACCGTGAGGTCCAGGTCGCCAGCTTGCGAACGCGGCGTCCGTCCATGAGCGCGCTGGTCCGCGGAGGGGTCATGCCTCAGCCGTTCCTCGGCCGTACGGTGAATGTGCTGCTCAAACGCTGTCAGGCCGATGACCCGATCGGGCGGCTCGACAGCGATGCCCATCTCGTCGCGATCATCGGTGCCGGCCAGATGGAGACCGTGTGCAGTCGATCCGACCGTCCCGCGCAGGATGAGCCCGCGCTCCGCAATCTCGGCTGTGGTGGCCATCGAGACAGCCTATCCGCTGCTTCCTATGGCGTAACCGCGTACTCCGTGCGAAGAATTGCCGGCACTCGAGCCACGAAGCCATCCATAAAGCTAAAAAGCGCCTCGAGCTCGATGGGCTCGGTTACGAGACGTCCGTCAATTCCGAGCATCTGCGCCCGATGGGCTGATTTCACGTCCCGGATGCGACCAGATGGGCCTGAATGGCGAAAACAATCCGGAGTGGGCCGTAGTTTCCGTAACGCGAACCACGGCGTGACAGTGGTTGGGTGGGCGATAGCCCTCACAGCTGCACGAAACGTAGCTGGTCGGTGACCTGATGATCGTGGTCGGCGTGGAAGCCGACCTGGTCGACATAGAAAGCCTTCGCTCGGTTCACGTCAGTGACAGGAACAGGAACGAGTTCGAGCTTCATTTCCATACATCGCAAGTGTAAATCGCGCCTCTACAGCGGCCGGGTCGAGTTTGCCCGCCCGAAGGTCGCAATTTCTGGATGAAGATGTGGAAAAGAGATCGCAATCTGTTGCTTCTAACGGCGGCGCCTTCTGGACCCATATGCAACGGCCCGATGTCGTATCGAACGAACGACAACCCGCTCGCTTGTAGATGACCTTTCAATCGTGTAGAGCACTCGGTAGCTTCCCACGCGAGCTGCCCAGGTCCCCGAGAGCCGGCCCATCAGCTGCTTTGCGACGGCATCGGGTTCGACAGCAAGGTCGGCCAGGGTTTGGAGCACGGCGTTACGGAGTGAATGGGGCAGGCGGTTTAGCTGGTCTCGCGCTCGGACGGTCAGGACGAGCCTAGCCACGCCGGCGGGCGCGCTTCACATCCTCCAGCTCGAAGACTTGACCGGCGTCGACGTCATCTTGACTTGCGGCCAGGTCCGCCATCGCTTCGTGGTCGGCCAACACTTCGAGCGTTTCGATCAACGAGTCGTATTCGTCCGGAGCCATCATCACTGCGGACGGTCGGCCGTTTCGGGTAATGACTACATGTTCGTGGACGCGCTCGATCTCGTCCAACAGCTCGGTCAAACCAGAGCGAGCCTCGGTGAAGGGGACTGTCCTGCTCATCGATCATCTATTGTACAGAATTCTGCACAGCTTGGTGGGCCGTAGTTTCCGTGACGCGAACCGGCCCGAGGTCACTCTTCGGGGTCCGAAGATTGCACGCAGCGGCACGTCGACGGGATCAGGGGCGAGAATTTGCTCGCCTTCCGGCAGCGCTCGCTGCCCGTAGAAAAAGCTTGACCACCCCTACCGGAAGGTGCACGCTGGCGACGCGTTAACGCCGAATCACCCGCCGGCGTGTCATCCACGGAGGTGGACATGGGCTCGACCCCAGCACAAGCGCTGTCCCTGGCCGCCCGATCCGGTCTGCTCGCGTTGCTCCTAACTGTCGGTTCCCTTGCTCCAGTCTCGGCCGCCGCCCCGACCACAGTTTCGGCCCGGGCGGCGCTCGACTGGAACCTGAACGCAGTGAATGCCGTTCGCGCCGCCCACACCACGGACGGTGGACCAACCCGCACGCTGTATCAGACCGAAGGCCTGCTGTACGTGTCCTATGTCCAGGCGGCCGTCTATGACGCCGCGATGAAGATCTCGAACCGTTACACGCTCTATCACCACTTCAACGCAGGTGCCGGGAACGCTTCGATCGAAGCGGCCGTGATCTCGGCCGCGTACAACACCCTCATCTATTACCTCGGCGACGTTAACGGCACTCTCGCCACGAAATACGCCGCCGACATTGCCCGGCTTCCTGACGGCGAGAACACGGCCAGGGGGGTCGCTGTCGGCAAGGCCGCGTCGGACGACATCATCGCGCTGCGAGCAGGCGACGGTCGGAACGCGGCCGCCTCCGACGCATGCTCGACCGACACCACGCCCGGCAACTGGCAGTGTCCTCCGCCTTCGACGGGTTCGATTCAGTTCGAGCAGACGCCGTGGGTCGCCGTCATGCGGCCGTTCATGCTCGACAGCGACTCGCAGTTCCGCGCCCCGGCTCCGCCGGCTCTCACGGACGCGCAGTGGATCAGCGACCGGAACGAGACAAGGGACTACGGAGCGATCGACAGCACCGTCAGGTCTGCCGAGCAGAAAGCGATCGCGACCTTCTGGAACTTCAACGCGATCAACCAGTCCAACCAGACCTTGCGGGATGTCGCGATCCAGCGCGGCATGGACGTGGTCGATACCGCTCGGCTCCTCGCCATGGGCAACATGGTCGGCACGGACGCGGGCATTGCCTGCTTCGACTCCAAGTACCACTACACGTTCTGGCGACCGATCACGGCGATTCGGGCGGACGGCGTGGCCGCCGACGCTTCGTGGCTCCCGCTCTTCGCGACCCCCAACCACCCGGAATACCCGTCGCAGCACGGTTGCGTGACCTCGGCGCTCGCCATGACGATCGCGCACGCGCTCGGCACCACGAACATCAACGTGACGATCAGCGGCCTTCCGGTGGCGCCCGCCACGACCGCGACACGCACGTATGCAACCGTTGACGACATCGAGTCACAGCTCGTCAATGCCCGCGTGTGGATCGGGTTCCACTACCGCTACTCGGTGATCGCGGGCGAGAACATCGGCAACTCGGTCGCGGAGTGGACCCTCGACCGGTACTTCCTTCCCAAGACCGACACAACCGACTAGCGATGAACGACCGACCGCCCCTCCCTCCACAGGGGGAAGCGCTTCGGGTGAGGTCCCGAGCCGGTTACGAACGGCGGAAACGGCGTCTTGAATCGTGCCTGGTCATTCGATCGAAAGCCGCTTGACAATCCAGTCCAGGCCAAACAGGTGCGTAGAGTGCGGAACCAGATTGAGGGGACCGTAGGAGGGCTGACTTACGGACACCACCGATCGGAGGGCCATCGTTTCCCCCGACGGGACCCGAATCATCTATGACCAACGCGGCACCGGCCCTGCAATCCTGCTGGTGCACGGCGGGTTCGTCGACCGCCGCTTCTGGGGACCATCCCTGCCGTTGCTAGCTCAGCACTTCACGGTCTATGCGATGGACCGACGTGGCCACGGGGACAGCGACGCCTACCCGGGTGATCACGACATCGCGCGCGAATACTAGGATGTGGCCGCGGTTGCCAAAGCGGTCGGCGCGCCCGTCGATGTGCTGGGTCAGTCGTCCGGCGCCCACGTGGCGCTGCACGCTGCCCGTCGCACGGCTCAGGTGCAGCGACTGGTGCTCTACGAGCCCCCTCGACTTGACGCCTTTACCTCCAGCGTCAGGGCGCGGTTGCATGCCAGCCTGGAGGCGGGCGATCTCGACTCGATTGTGGCCACCGTCCTGGTTGATGTCGTTGTGTCAACAACCAACCCGGGCCTTCTCCCGAATGCGCGACCACAGGTGCTGGCGGGTCTGCGCCAGTCGGCGGTCTGGGCGGGCGCGCTACGGAATGCACGCGCCATACCCGTCGAGGCCGACTCGTACGCAACCTACCGCTTCGACCCCGTCGAATTTCGCGACTTCACTACCGCGACGGTGCTCCTGCTGGGCAGTACCAGCGGTCCGGTCGTGCAAGGATGGCTGCAGGATCTCCAAGCCGCCTTGCCGTCCAGTCGAATCGTGGTGATGAAAGGCCAGGCGCATGGGGCCATCCATGAGGCGCCGGAGCTGTTTGTGCGCATAGTGCGGGCGGCCCTCGCGTGAGCGTCGGACTCGTCGCGACCGACTTCATGATTTGACTGCCGTACATGTGCGTCCCGACCGCTTCAAGTTGGTGGGCCGTAGTTTCCGTAACGCGAACCGCGGAGCACACCTTCAGGGCCGAGCGATCCGCATCAACTGACCCGCATGGCGACCATCCACCCGACGAATTCCAAGACCTGGTGGCCTAGCCTGTGATACCTCAGGGGTGTCGGGACTTAGTCATTGGGCGAATTCATGCGGATCGCAGAAGCAGACGCTCAGGTTGAACTGCGTACGGCCCGAGACGCGAGCCGAATTGCTCCCAACCTGTATGAGGCCTTGGAGACCGGGCCGCGTCGTCGATGCCAGATCCACTTCACCGACAGACTCAATAAGGTCCTTGAGAGTCCAACCAGGCGTGTTCACGCTCGTCGTGTGGTAGCTCACAACCTCGTGCGGTGACCAGTCGGTCGAATATTTAGCCCAGCAGCCGGTGCTCTGACCGACCGTGATCTGGGACGTTTCCGTGAGTTGGCTGCCCGGTGCCAGAACAAGCGCTTTGGATGGGCAATCCCCAATTGACGCCGGTGGGTGCAGTTCGTACAGTCTCACAACGAAGATTGAAGCGAGTACCAGAACCGCGACCAAAAGAAGGCCCATGGGCGCGAAAATCGCCGCGGCCAAAATCGGTACCGAACGTTGGCGACGGCTCAAGATGCAGGCCTCACATCCAGCCGCCTAATCGCTGAATGATCAGAGGGTGCGTTTGCGAACTGAACCGGCGATGGCCCTAGTCGAGACAGGCCTGAATACTGCTGCGGCAACCCAGGCACCAGACAGTGCGAGTACGCCAAAAACGGCGGCCGAGCGCAGATCGAAGCCGACTTCCTGAACATACCTTTGCTGGCTAATCTCTGTTGGAGTGCCTTCGAAGATCGTGTGGTAGTAATGACCATTGTCGGTGGACCATTGGTAGCCCTTGACACAGTTGACCGGAATCGGACCATGGCAGAACTTGGGAACGTCCCAGCCAATCGCCAGGAACAGCGTTACCGCTGCTAAGGCGCCGAAAGTGGTCGTCAAGGCCCACGGTCGAACCAGCTCCCTCAGCGACGGCCGAGCGTTCGTGTCGATCCGCTGCAGTCTGGCCCACAAGAACAGGCCAGGGAGGAACAGCCAGCCGGCGAGGGCCAACGGGCCGGTAAGGAAAGGGGGCAGAGGAATGAAGTGGCTGACCCAGATGATCGCGAGATAGCCAAACAGGGTCGCCATCAGCGCGAGCCGAATCGAGGTCGCCTGGTCCAGGATCCGGCCGCCGGGGTTTCGATTCGCCACCTCAACTCAAGTTAACGGCGCAGCACCCGATTCCTCGCCTTAGGCGCCGGCGCTGCGGGGCCGTAGTTTCCGTAACGCGAACCAACCTTGCATCGTCGGGAGTGCGATTTCGTTAGCCGAACCGGTCGTGCCTAACAGCCCGCCGATGATCGCCGACGACAACTGATTCGAGGCGGCAACTGCTAATACCGATTTGGAGGTGCCGCTACGCGACCTCGAGATTCGACCTAAGGTGCCCTGGCGGTTAGCCAGAGACGATTCGACCCGAAACCCCGTGTCTAGCTGAGCGGTTCGCCCAGGGCCAGTAGGTGCCTTAGGTGGTCGACGACCCCAAACGTCGTCGGCGCACGACGGAGCCAGAGGATGCAACCCTCGGGGTTGACGTCGATTCCGCGCTGAACGAAATCTCGCAGCTCGGCCGGCACGTAGCAGATGAGCTGGTCGCGCGAGGACACATCGGCTCGGGAATCGCGGACGAGAGCCACCCAAGAATCCCAGGGTGGCGTGTTGTCCATGTCGAAGAAGCCGTTGGAGGCCTGCTCCGCCGCCCCATCGGCCAGCTGCTGATCGGGAAGGTAGAGGAGGAGATCGCCATCGAGGTCGTTCCGAGTGCCGACCGGCAGCGTACCTCTGACATTTGGGTCAAGGCGTGCGCGATCGACGCACAGCCATCTAACCATTGCGGCCCGATCGGTTTGGAGTATCCATAGCCGCAGCCGATCGCTGCGAAGGCAGCCGCTGGGATTGGCAGGATCGACCCTCGGGCGGCACCAAGCGATGGCCTGTCCCAAGCGCGTGACAAGTGGCTCGTCGTCGCCAACCCCAAACAGATCGTGGTCCATCATCGCCCTCGACAACCTTCTCCTACTTCAGCAACGGCTGCGTGAGGCCCTTTGTCATCTCCCAGAACAAGATGAGGTCAAGAGCGCCGCCCGCCACCAGGCTGCCACCGCCGCTACAGTATCCAAGGCCCGGCAGTGGTCGTTGACCACTCGACCAAGGCGTCTGGCGCCTCCGGTTCGCGTTATGGAAAGCCGCCGAATTGGTGTGGGCCGGGGCTTCCGTAACGCGAACCAACCGATTACGGTGGCCGGCCGCTCCATCAGCCTGTTCTAAAAGGTCGGTCGGCACTAGCCCCCAGTCCCGCCGACAACCCTACCGTTGACGGTAGGGTCTACAATAGGCTTGCTATGGCAGTTCCCCGTGTGGTTACCGCAGATGACTTGAGAAGCCAGCTTGGCCATGAGCTCGATCTGCTTCGTTCGAGCGAGGAGGTTCTTTTCGTGTCCAAGCGTGGGCGGCTGACTGCAGTCCTCATTGATGTCGAGCAGTACCGAGCCATGGTCGAGCGAGCCGAGTACCTCGAGGACAGCCTCGCCGCGCTGCAGGCCCGCGAGGAAGCCGACCTGGCCATCCCCTGGTCGACGGTCCGCAAGTAGAACCGAGCAAGAGGTACGACGTTCGCCTCCATCCGGAGGCGATCAAGGCGTATCGCCGGCTCCGCGGATCTGTCGCCGATCGCATTGCAGCTGCGATCGATGGCCTCGGGATTAATCCGCGTCCTCCGGGCTCAGTAAAGCTTGCCGGTCGGGATGACTTCCGCATCCGCGTTGGCGATTACCGCATCGTCTATGCGGTGGACGATGCCGAAGATCTCGTCCTCATCGCCAGGATCGCCCACCGGCGCGACGTTTATCGACACTGATAGCGCAAACCTACGGGTTCGCGTTATGGAAAGCCCCGCGAATTGGAGTGGGCCGTAGTTTCCGTAACGCGAACCAGTTCGCAATCATTGGCCGACTGATCAAACTCACATCGGCCGAGCCCAGCAGTTGATGGCTTGAGCTTTTTCAGGGTTGGATAGGCTTGTTTCCTAGGCCCCCATAAAGCTCTACGCCAAGCCACGGCATGCCAGGCGTGTACGCGATGTGTCCTTGGAGCCCATGCCCGAATTCGAACCGGGGATCTTCTTTAAACCTGGGACGATTCGTACCAAACGGCCTCACACGCTGCGATTAGCGGACGGCACGATAGACCAGGCGGTTCCGTTCCACTGCTCAGCCAGAGTCTGGAAGACTCCGCGGGGCGAGTAGTGGCCAACGGCCAGGCAGTGCGAACTGTCGTGGCAGGCGATCGCCGCCAAACCGTTGTTTGCATCGTGACCGGCGGTGGTGGTCCCGTTTGGCGAGGGGACGATCTTCCACGCGGTGCCGTCCCACAGCTCAGCAAGGGTGTCTACGTTGGACCGCTGCGTCGTGTTCCGCATATGCCAACCCGCGGCGAGGCAGAACAACGCGCTAAGGCAGGTCACACTCTGAAGCCGGTCGACGACCTGCGCGGGACCGGCCGGCACCGGAGGGTGTGGCGTTTGGGCCACATGCCACGACGAACCATCCCACGTCTCGATCATCGGCCCGCCTCCAGGCTGCGCGCCGTATGCAGCAGCACTCCCAACGCAGCGGATCGTATCGGTGCAACTGATGGTATCGATCGGGGACTGGCCTTCGGCAGGGCCGGTCGGAACGACCTTCCAGGCAGTTCCATTCCAGAGCTCAGTGAGATTGAGGGTCACCTGCTTGCCACGCTCAAATGTATAGTCGACCCCCGTCGCGAGGCAGAACGTTACTGATTTGCAACCCGTCGCGTACAGAAAACCGAGATGCAGGTCCGGCATTACTGTCCACGAGCCACCATTCCATCTCTCGATCAGGCCCTGGATATCTCCGCCGGTAGGAAAGTATTGACCGACAGCGAAGCAGAGAGATGTCGCGGGGCAGGATACGTCGCGCAGGACGCTGTTGATCGAGTTGGCGATGCTGGGCGCCGTGACCAGAGACCACGAGGAGCCATTCCATCGCTCGATCAGGACATGGGTGTGGAGGTAGGGGCCGTCGTAACCCACTGCAAAGCACAAGGACGAGCTCGCGCAGCTCACCCTGGCGATATGGCTCTGTCCGTCGCCGCTGTCTGGAGACTCCACGACGGACCACGACCGGCCATCCCATCGCTCGATCAGCGTGCGGTAACCCTCGTCCCCGCTAGCTCCGCTGATGAAGGTCTGGCCGACCGCGAAGCAAAGCGAGACGCTTGGGCAAGCGACTCCTGTCAGGTCGTTGAATATCGGGCTAGTAGACGACTCGCCGGATGCGCCGGTGCCCGACGAGCATGCTGCGATGAGGAACAGCAATAGACATAGCGCTGTCTTGCCATCTGCCATGAGCCCGTCAACCAAGATAAGGCGGCGAGGTGACCGCGACCGGAACGACGCGGAAGTCCACGCCCGGACTCGACCTCGGGACCCTACCAACGCAGCCTTTGGGCCGGCGAGGGCTCGTGGCTGTTTATCGTCAGGAGCACAAGAGCCGCAGAGATAAAGAATCAGCCAAAGCGCAGGGGAACATGGGTGTGATCGGGCCTGTTTGAGTTCATTTCTTGGTGGGCCTGGATGGACTCGAACCATCGACCAGCCGATTATGAGTCGGCCGCTCTGACCAGCTGAGCTACAGGCCCCCGCCCGGATTCAAGAGTCTATTCCGGCCACGCCGGGCGTTTAAAAGGCACACCGCGTAGGGTATGTGCGTAGGCAACTAAAGCGTGGGGGATTCGAAATGATTGGCCTTGGACTCTTGATTCTTCGCCTTGTCGTAGGGCTCACGATCGCCGGGCACGGCGCCCAGAAGCTGTTCGGCTGGTGGGGCGGCCCGGGCATGAACGGTTGGACCCAGGTGGTGACCAAGCTGCGCATCCGGCCGGCGCAACCATGGGCCTGGATCGCAGCCCTGGCCGAGTTCGGCGGCGGCATCTTGCTCGCTCTTGGCCTGCTGACACCGCTGGCTGCAGTGGCCATCGCCGGATCGATGATCATCGCCATCGCGACCGTTCACCTTCCCAGGGGTTTCTGGGTTACGAAGGGCGGCTACGAGTACAACCTCGTCGTGCTCGCATCAATGGCGGCCCTTGCGCTGACCGGGCCTGGGACGTACTCGCTGGACCAGCTGCTGCGCATTCACTTCCCGCAGCCGCTGACCGTGATCGTCGCCGCGATCGCGCTGCTCGCCGGGGTCACTGTCACCTTGGTGACGCGCAGCCCTCAGCCGCAGACCGAAAGCAGACCGCAGGCGACCTGACGGCTCACGCCGGTGACGGCCTCGCCGCGGGTGCCCTGAGCAGGGAGGCGAGCGCGGAACGGATCCAGACCAACGTCCCCGACGGGGGCGGCAGGTGGACGAGCAAACCGATAACGGTTCAGGACGAGGTTATTACCTCAGCCCTTGGGCGGCAGCAGGCCCAGTCGCTCCAGCTCGGTCAGATAGGTGCGCACCTCAGGGTCGGCAAGGAGGACGAGCAGCGATTCCATCGAGCGGCGCCGATCATTCTTGATGTTCGTGAGCCCCACGCGAGCCTTAGCTGTCGGTTGATCCGGCGCCAGCAGCTCCTCAGCGTGAACAGCGATGGTGGCCAGCCGGACGAGCACGGCGTCGGATGGCACCGCTGGCAGGTGTTCCTTAGAGCTCAATCGTCTCGACCGCGTTGACAATCCGAGCTTGCGGGTTCCTCATCACATTTCGGCCTTCGCCGTTCCACACCCGGCGCATCTTGGCCAGAAGCCCTTCAGCATCTTCGAGAGTGTCGAACTCCAGGTCGATGAGGACGTAGTTCGGATCGTCGACGGACTGCATCACTTGATATCGGCGGACGCCCGACCCTTTGCGGTCGGCTGGATCGCTGTCAAAAGCGCGCTTCCAGCCGGCGAAGTCGGGAACTGCATGTTCGATACGAAGAACGGGCACTTTTGGCTCCTTTACTGGGCCGATGACAGATCTGGCGAAATACATTCGCATTCGTTCCCGTCGGGATCGTCCACGTAGAACGTGCGCACGCCTTTGAGCACGGGATGGATTCCCGAACGCACCTCCAGGCCTTGTGCCCTGAATGTGTCTTGAAGTGCCTCGTACTCGCCGGCCTCGACACGAAAGGCCAGGTGGTGCAGAACCCGCTTTGCCTTCTCACGTGGGAATGCCGACGACGAATCGGGATGCGGTACGAGCACGATCATCTCTGGGACGCCGGTCGCGCCCTCTCCGGCGCGCAGGAACTTGATGGGGAGCTCCGCCGGAGAGATCACGTCGAGACCGAACAGGTCGCGATAGAAATGCAGCGCCACATCCATGTCGCGCACCCATAGCACGATCTCGGCGAGACCGGCGACTGGGCGCCTCAAGCCGCGACCGATTCTCCAATCGCCATCAGGTTGATCTCACGAACGCGAGGCGGGACGGAGCACCCCGGCGCCAGCAGCAGTCCCAATCCACCGGTGTCTGCGATGGCGCGTCTCGCCTCCGCCTGCACCTCGGCGGGCGGACCGTAAAGCAGGCTCTTGCGCTGGCCCAGGCCACCCATCACCGCCCGCTCCGCCAGGTTGCGGCCCTGCGACAAAGTCGGCGTGCCGAGATTGTGGATCGACCAGCTCACCACCTGCGTCGGCAGGTCCCTGACCAGATCGAAGTGCAGCTTCGAACCACACAGGTGCACGACGTTGAACCAGGCCTCGTGCGGCAGCGTGCCCAGAACCGCCTGGTCGCTGGGCAGCACAAGCTCGCGATATACGTCCTCTGGCATCGCATCGCGGCCGGCGTAGCCGGAGATGGCATAGAAGATGCCCGCCGCGCCGGCCGCCACCGATCGCTTGCTGAAGTCGACGAGCGCTTCGGCTATGCGGTCCATCGCCGGTCGCACCAGCTCTGGGTGCTTGCGGAGCTCGCGCACCACCCTGGACGAGTTCTTGCCCACCAGGTAGCCGGCTACCGTCAGTGGGCTGAAGACGGTCTGAATCACAGGTACGCCGAAGCCGAGCTGCTTGGCGACCATGTGCAGCGAGTCGACCTGGTCGTCGAGCGCCTTGCGGTTGACCAACGCCACCGTGCTCCATGTCTCGAGATCGGGGACCGCCTCGCTTTCCAGCACGGGACCCTTGAGGCGATGCCCCGCCGGCTTGTACACGGATCCAAACGCTTCCGCGAAGCACGAGGCACGGGGTTGGAATTTCACGAAGTCCCAGCCGAACTGACGGGCGCGGTCGACCGTGACCGCGGCGAGATCCGCGGGCGACCATTCCTCGCGATATGTGTGACCCCACGCACCGAACGGCGGCCGGTCCGCCACACCCAGTGCGATCGCCGCCTCCACTCTTTTCCGACCGTTCATGGGTCCGAGTTTAAGCTGGACGGGACGATGATCTGGCGGGTGCGGCGAGAGATACGGTGTCCAGGTGGTCCCAGCGCTAGGCGCCGAAGATCCGCCGTGCTCGCCGGAGCGTCGTCCTAGATGGCCGACGAAATCGAGGCCCTGGCAGCGCGGCTTCGGGCGGCCGCCGAGGCACGGCCGATGAAGCTGCCCGTGAACCGGCGCGTAGACGAAAGCCATCACGTGGTCACGTCGAACGGCCTGTCGGTCTGGTTCACCGTCCAGGTCTCGCCGCACAGCCGCATCCAGGAGGCGATCTTCGAGCGCACGGACCGCGCTCCTTCCGATGGCGAATGCCGGCGCTGGCTCTCGCTCCTGATCGCCGGAGACGATGCGACCGAAGCACCGGGGATGCCGGGTTCGACGACGCGACGATTCGAGGCGTTCCAGCACAGCCCGCAGCACGAGGCGCCGCTCGCCTGATGTTGGCGGCTGCCGTTATCGAGGAGCTGCGACGTGCTGTCGGCAAAGAGCACGTGATCGACTCGAGCAACGACCTGCGCATCTTCGAGCGCGACGCCTCGATCGAGGGTTGTGCGCCCGACGCAGTTGTCCTGCCGGCCAACTCGGCCGAGGTGTCCGCGGTGATCAAGATCGCGGCGAAGAACCGCATCCCGGTGGTGCCGCGCGGCGCCGGCACCGGCCTTTCAGGTGGAGCCGTCACCATCCGCGGCGGCATCGCCTTGCAGGTGACGCGCATGCGCAGGATCTTGGAGATCGACCCGGTCGCGCAGACAGCACTGGTCGAGCCGGGCGTCGTCAACCAGGAGCTGTCGCTGATGGCGGCGGGGCACAGGCTGTTCTACGCGCCCGATCCGTCGAGCCAGAAGGCCTGCACGATCGGCGGCAACGCGGCGGAAAACTCGGGCGGCCCTCACTGCCTCTACTACGGCGTGACCACGAACCACGTCCTGGGCATGGAGGTCGTCCTGGCCGACGGAAGCGTGCACTGGGTCAGCGGCGATGCTCCCGATCGCGTCGGCCTCGACCTCTGCGGCGTGCTGGTCGGTTCCGAGGGAACCCTGTGCGCGATCACCAAGGTGAAGGTCGGCCTGCTGCGCACCCCGCCGAGCGTGGCCACGCTGCTCGCCGCCTTTCCGACCATCGAGGCGGCCAGTCAGGCGGTGTCCGCAGTGATCGGTCACGGCATCGTCCCGGCCGCGCTCGAGATGATGGACAGCGTCACCGTCGGCGCGGTGGAGGCGCACTACCACGCGGGCTATCCGACCGATGCGGGCGCCGTCCTACTGGTCGAGGTCGACGGAATCCCGGAATCGACCCTCGAATTGATGACTGCGATCCGCAAGGTGCTGGGCGAGAACCACGGCTACGCGATGCGCGAGGCGCAGACCCCCGCCGAGCGAGACCTGCTGTGGGCCGGCCGCAAGGGCGCCATCGGCGCGCTGGGCCGGATCAAGCCCAACTACTACCTGCACGACGGCGTGGTGCCTCGCAGCCGGTTGCCTCAAGTTCTCTCGGCCGTTGGCGAGATCGGGGTGCATTACAAGCTGCCGGTCGCCAACGTGTTTCACGCGGGTGACGGCAACCTGCACCCGAACATCCTGTTCGACCTCCGCGACAGCGACGTGCTGCCGCAGGTGGAAAGCGCGGGAGAGGAGATGCTTCGTGCGGTGGTCGAGCTCGGCGGGGCGCTTTCTGGCGAGCATGGCATCGGGCTCGAGAAGGCCGCGTTCATGCCCTGGGTCTTCAGCCCTGACGACCTCGACGCGATGCGACGCGTGAAGGATGCGCTCGACGGTCACGGCATCCTGAACCCCGGCAAGATCTTTCCGGATCCCGAGCAGAAGGTGCCGCACCTCGCTGGGCGCACCGGCCTCGCTGTCGAAGCGAAATGGTGGTGAGTCGCGGCACGCGCGCGACTGAGAAGCCGGCGACGGCCGAGGAGCTTGCGAAGCGCCTGCACGATGCGGCCGCGGCGGGCACGGCGGTATTCCCGGTCGGTGGCGGCAGAGCCGCTGAGATGGGCGACCTGGCTGTGCGCGACGGCATCGAGCTCCACACCTCCGCGCTCGACCGCGTGCTCGAGCACTCGCAGGCGGACATGGTCGTGAGCGTCGAGGCGGGCATCACGCTGGAAGCGCTGCAGGCGCAGCTTGCGAAGAGCGGCCAGTTCCTTCCTCTTGATCCTTTCAACTCGCCCGGCCACACGATCGGCGGGCTGCTGGCGTCGGGATGGACTGGCCCGCTTCGCCTTCGTTACGGGTCGGCCCGCAACTTCCTCATCGGCATCCGCGTCGCGCTTCCCGACGGCCGCCTCGCCAGCGCGGGCGGGCGCGTTGTCAAGAACGTCAGCGGGTACGACCTGATGAAGCTCCACTACGGAGCGCTGGGAACGCTGGGCGTCATCGTCGCCGCCTCGTTCAAGGTTTTCCCGAAACCACTGCACGATGCCAGCGTTTCGTTCGAGGACGAGTCGATTGACAAGGTGTGGTCCGCGGCCGAGCGCGCGCTCGGCATGCCGATGGCGCCGTCGGCGGTCGAGGTGTTCTCGAGTCGCCGCGTGATCGCCCGTTTCCTCGGCAGCCCCGACGCGACCAAACGCACCGTCGCCGACCTCGGCTGGGCGAAGGCAGACGGCGCGGTGTGGAAGCAGCATTCGAAAGCCGCGCCCGCCCACTGGGCGCGAATCGCGACACCAAGGCACCAGCTGCGGGCGATACTCGAGAGGCTCGGCCCGGAGCAGGCCTGGTGGGCGTCGCCGGGGACAGGCATCGCGAACTGGACAGTCGCGGGGGGGGCTGAAGAGGTGCGCGCTGTGCGCGCCGCGGCCGTCGCCGCCGGAGGATCGCTCGTGCTGATGGCCGGACCTGCCGACTTTCGCCGCGACGCCGGCGCTTGGGGCACTCCGCCCGCCACGCTTCACCTCATGCGCCGCCTTCGTGCGGCGTTCGACCCCAACGAAGTCATCAACCCAGGAAGATTCGTCGTATGAGCGAAGAGTCCCCTCTCCCCGCAGGGGAGAGGGCGAGGGAGAGGGGCGCCATCAGCCCATTCGCACGTCTCAGCGACGACGACCTCGCCACCTGCGTGCACTGCGGGCTGTGCCTCGACGCTTGCCCGACCTTCCGGCAGACCGGCCTGGAAACAGAATCGCCGCGTGGGCGCATCTACCTGATGACCCAGTGGAAGCGCGGTGGGCTTCCGTTCACCGAGGACCAGGCTCGTCACATCGACCTCTGCCTCGGCTGCCGCACATGCGAGGCCGTGTGCCCGTCGGGGGTGCCTTACGGAAGGATCATCGAAGCCGGGCGATCAGAGCTGGAGCGCATTCGCCGTCCTACCCCGAAGCGCTGGCTCGCGCGCACGGCTCTGCGCCAGCTCCTGGCCAAGCCGCGGCGCCTTCGCACAGCGGGCACCGTCACCAGGGCGGCGCAGACGCTCGGGCTCACGTCCCTCGTGCGGTCAGGAAGGCAGCTGCCCCCGCTGCGGCCACGCTTCCAACCACCTTCAGGAGGGATCGCGCCTGCCATCGGCCCCAGGCAGCATCGAGTCGCCTTCCTGGTCGGCTGCGTGATGCCGATCCTTTATCCGCAATCGCACGAAGCAGCGGTCAGGCTCTTGCAGCTCGCCGGCTGTGAGGTGTGGTTTCCGCGCGCAGAGAGATGCTGCGGCGCGCTCCTCGCGCACAACGGCGATCTCGATGGCGCCGAGCAGCTCCGCGACATGAACATGCAGGTGTATCGCGACTCCAACTTCGAAGCACTCATCGTCGACTCGGCAGGCTGCGGCGCTCACCTCAAGGACTTCTATCCCGAGCTGACGGGCCGCGTGAAGGACTTGAGCGAGTGGCTCGTCGAAGTGGGTCTTCCCACTCCACAGCGTGAGGTGAAGATGCGCGTCACCTATCAAGACGCATGTCACCTCGCACATGCGCAGCGCATCAAGAAGCAGCCGCGCGACCTCATCCGCTCGATTCCAGGAGTCGAGCTGGTGGAGATGCGCCATCCCGACATCTGCTGTGGCGCGGCCGGGCTCTACAGCACGATGGAGCCCGCCATGTCGGCGCGAATCTTGCAGGAGAAGCTGGAAGACGTGTTGAGCACGCGCGCCGAGATGATCGTCACCGGCAACCCCGGTTGCCAGATGCAGCTCGAGTCAGGGCTCCGCTCCAGAGGCTCGACGATGCGCGTCGAGCACGTCGCCGAGCTAGTGGTCCGCGCCTTTCTGCATTAGACCGATCTTCTTGAGGCGCGGCAGAGCCTGGGTCTTGGTCACGTCCACATCGACCCGCGCCACCGCCACCGTCACGTTGTCTGGCGCTCCGAGCTCTCGGCATCGCTCGATGACGCGCTTCGCGCCCTTCTCGAGGTCGCCGTCCTTGAGCAGCAGCTTGCCCATCTCCTCGACGCTGACGCCCGCGGTCTCGACACCGTCGCTGCACAGAACGATCGCGTCCCCTTCCTCGATCTTGAGCTTGTCGGTGAACGACTGAATCGACTCCCACACGCCTACCGCGCGCGTAAGGCGGTGCTTGAGCGGATGAGTCGCCGCCTCTTCCGGCTTGATGACACCGAGGCGGACCTGCTCGGCCGGCCACGAGTGGTCCTGCGAGATGAGCTTCGCATCGCCATTGTGAAAGAGATACGCCGGGCTGTCGCCGACGTTCAGCACGGCCACCTCGCCGTTGCTGATGGCGGCGACGACCATCGTGCTGCCCATGCCAGACCACTCAGGGTTGTCGCGCTGAGCCTCGAAGACTGCGGTGTTGGCCTGCTTGCACGCGCGCTTCAGTCGCTCCAGGTCCGCGCCTTGGTCGCCGTCCTCCGCGAGGACGCTCGTGAGCGTGGTCACTGCGATGCTGCTTGCCATCTGCCCTGCCGCGTGTCCACCCATCCCGTCACAGACGACCAGGAGCGTGTCGAGGCCCGCCTTGTTACGCCACACGATCACGGCGTCCTCGTTCTCCTCCCGCTCGAGGCCCGGGTCGGTCGCCGAGGCGACCTTAAGGCGCATCGCCCGAGACTTGACTAGCCGCCGAGGACAGAGAAGTGGACCGCGTTCTGCCCGATGGAGATCCGGTCACCGTGGTTGAGCTCCTTCTCCTGGATCGGCTCGCCGTTCACGAGCGTGCCGTTGGTGCTCCCGAGGTCGACGATCCAGAACTGCTCTCCGCGGCGTTCGACGCGTGCGTGGTGCCCGCTGGTGGCCGGGTCGCGAAGAATGAGGTCATTGTCGGGCGAGCGCCCAAGTCGCAGAGCGGCATCGCCGGCCCGATGAGTGTGGCCCGCGTCGGGCCCGGACTCGATCGTGATCTCGGCCTGCGGGCCGGCGCCGCCGACTGAGCGAAGGGGCCGGGTCGGGCCGCCAAGCGGCATCGTGTCCATCGGCGGCGGGGACGTGGCCGGCGGCTGCCACGCCGGCATGAGGGCGGTGGCATCGTGAGCGGCTGCGGCTGCCGCGCTGGAGGCGACCATCGTCTCGGCCACATCCGGGATGTGCTCAGCGCGTGGCGCGGGGGCGGCCGGCGGGGCCGACGCGGCCTGCGCCTCCCAGGGCGGCGGAACCGGCGCGGGGGCCTGGCCCGGGGGCGAAACCACGGTCTCGGCGAGCGGCGGTTCCGGGAACTTCGGGAGGGCTGCCGGCTCGGCCGGGGGCGACCACGACGGAGCCGCGCTGGGCGCTGAAGGCGCAGGCGGCGGAGCCGCGGTGGGTGGTGGCGGCGGAGGCGCTGAGGTTGGAGGTGGCGGAGGCGGCCCTCCCGACCAGGACGGCGCAGGCGGCGCTGCCGGTTCCTCGCTCCTGGGCACATCCCAGGCCGCGGTGCCGGCCGGTTGGCCCCACGAAGGTGCGGGCGCAGGTGGTGCGTTGGGGACGGCTGCCGCCGGGGCATCCCATGAAGGCGCAGGTGCTCCCCAACCCGGAGCCGGCGCGCCGGCCGGGGACGCCGCCCCGGGCGTATCCCAAGACGGGACGACGGGTGGGCTCCCCCACGACGGGCCCGCGGTCTCCGGGGCTGTCGAACGGGCAGGGGGAGGCGGCGCCGGGGGCGGACCCGAAGGTGGCCCCAAAGGTGGCCCCGAAGGCGGCCCCGAAGGCGGCGCGCCCCACGATGGTGCGGGCGCGGGCGGGACCGCGGGCTTGGGCGCATCCCACGATGGCGCGGGAGGCGGTGGCGCCGAGGAAGGCGCGGGCGCCGACGAGCCCCACGTGGGCGCAGGCGGCGCGGCCGGTCCAGATGGACCCCACGAAGGGGCCGGAGCCGGCGCAGGGGGAGGCGGCGGCGGAGCGGCGCCCCACGTGGGACCCGCCGGGGATGTCGGAGCAGCTGGCGCACCAGGTGTGGGCGCTCCCCAGGTCGGGGCCGCACCCGGCGGAGCCGGCGGCGTGCTCGGCGGCGCACCGGGAGGAGGTGGCGGGCCCGCCGGCGCACCCCAGGCTGGCGACTGTGCGTTGGCCCCCCACCCACCTGGAGCCGGGTGCGGCGCCGGTTGATCCCAGCTCGGCGACGGCGGCGCCACGATCGTCGGCGCGACGGCGGCGCCGGGCGTGGCCGACGGCGGCGGGGCCCACGTCGTGACGCCGCCCCGCGCGGCGCCGGGAGCCTGCGGCGCCGGCGTCGCCGGTCGCACCGGAGGGCCGGCCTTCTTCCGCTTGCCGCGGCGGCGCCGCGCCCTCAGGTACAGCACGCCCGCGATGAGCGCCGCCACCGCGAGGACGAGATCCGCGTACACGGTTTCAGATGGCATCCGGCTGAGGGCCTCCCTTGTCCCGAGTCCGTCTATGGATCAATTACGAAATCACCTTTCTTGCGGACCCGCACTCGCGCGTGTCGACGCGTCAGTGCTGAAGTATGCCACCCGTACTCGGAAGTGGACCAGAGCTAAACGGTACCGCTGATGACGATGCGGCCCGAGGCGACGCCTGGCACCGTGATGTCGGCGTCGAGAGAATGGCGGCCGGCGCCGAGGGGCTCGCCGGTGACGACATGAATGCGCATCCGCCTGCCGACGGGCAGGTCCAGGTGGCGCGGGAACGGCGCGCGCCCGGCATGCGTCTCCACCTGGATGTCGTGCCGAATAAGGGGGATGCCATCAAGCCGAAGGCCGCCAACGCCCGCCACCACCGCGGGCCGCGTCCGGTTCTCCAGGACGAAGCTGAGCCCATCTTTCTCCGCGCGCAGGCTGACGAGATCGGCCAGGCCCTCGGCGAGGTAGCGAGGAAGCTCCGGGCGCGGCGGCGGCGAGGGCAGGGTCGATGTCACGGTGAAGCGCAGCTCGGTGCGATCGAGCTCCCGACCCAACACCACCAGCGAGGCGTCGAGACGGTAGTCACCCTCGACCTCGAGCGGCACACTCAAAGTGGTTGCGTTGACAGCGGGCTCGAACGCCGTCGGCACCTCCACGTCCGCGGCACCGGAAAACTTTCGCTGGATCGCATCCGCAATTCGGCTCACGCCTCGCCGACCCGCGCGGCGCTCACGCATCAGGGTCCAGCGCACCATTCCCGGGCCTGCCACATCGGGATCGTCGTTGACGATCACGAGACGCGCCTCGAACGGAACGGCCGGACGCTGGATGATCCCAAACGGCCGATCGGGTTCGTACGCGAGCGGCTCGATGACCAGCCGAGTCGCCTTGAACGCTCTGGCCAGCGCTGCGAGCGCGGGCTTCGGCATACGCGCGCCGTCAACGAGCCCGAAGCCGATTCCGGGAAACGGGTCGATGAGGTGATACGCGAACGCACCCCAGCACGGCTCGAACTTCCGCGTGCGAAGGTGCTCGGCCGCCAGACGGACGAGGTCGGCCTGGAATGACTGCGACTCCTCGACGTATGACTGCAGGTCGGTATGCGCGGATGGCAGCCCGACTCCGCGCTCCGCCCAGTTGACCGGTTGAAAGCCCGCGAATCTCCACGCCGCGTCGTCGTCGGCGACCGGCCAACGCGTCTCGATGCTCTCCCAAACCGGCGAGTCGACGCTGGGCAGCGCTTGCGCTCCAAAGCCGCTGACCATCACGGGCTCGGCCTGCGTGATGGCGCGCCACGAACCCGTCGCCCAGCCGAGGAGAGGGTGCTCGTCGATGTCGCCCGATGCGGCCAGAGCGGGACGCGTCCTGTCCAGGCGCTCGAAGGAGGCCTTCAGCTCCTGGTCGATGGAGTGGTTTTGGCGAACCGCGTTGACGTCGCCCAGCTCGGCGTTGACTGCGAGCCACGGCGGGTCGTTGTGCGCCACCCAAAACGCGACCGACGGCCGGTTGCGAAGCAGCTCGACCATCTCCGCCTGCTGCTCGCGCGCGGCGACCTCGAAAAAGCGCGCGTCGTCGCCACGTGCGTGATATGCGTACGCCCCCAGCAGCGGCAGCTCCTGCAGGAGGAGCATGCCGGCATCGTCGGCGCGCCGGTAGAACTCGGCGGGTAGGACGTTGGCCAGGACACGCAGCGCATCGACGCCGGCCTCCTTGGCAATGCGGAGGTCTGCGTCAAAACGCTCTGGGCTCAGCTCGTCGAGCCGATACGAAGGCGCGTAGCACGCTCCCCGCAAGAACATCGGCCGGCCGTTCACCGCAAGGGTCCACCGACGAGGACCGATGTCCCACTTGAGCTCTCTGAACCCGAAGGAATCCTCGACTCGAGTCGATTCCACACCGCCCGCGGCACGCGCAACCATCTCGGCTCGGTACATCGGCTGCTCACCGAATCGCCATGGCTCCCACCGCCGCGCGCCAGGAAGGGCAAGCCGCATGGAGACCGTCTGCTCGCCACCGCCGGCGAGCCTCACCTCACGATGGAGGCGCAGCGGCGTGGCCGACCTGTCTCCGCGATTGGAGCTGACAACGAGCTCGACCTGCCCCTCCATCTGGCGCCCATCGAGGTTGCGGAGGCGCGCCTCCACCTCGAGCCGGCCGTCGCCGGCTTCGAATTGTGAATTGAGACGCATCCAATCGACTGCGATAGGCCCTATGTACTCGAGGCCGACGGGGCCCCAGATGCCGACCGGAACCTCCCAGCGATAAGGGTCCGGCAGGCTCGAATAAGCCGATGCCGGGTAGGGCTTCAGCTCGCCGTCGTTGAACATGCCCATCACGTGCCGTTTCTTCTCCGGCTGGGTCTCGACCGGCGACTCGCAGCAGATGACGAGCAGGTTCTCGGGCTTGAGGTAGGGCGTGAGGTCGAAGCCAAACGTTGCGAAATAGCCGTAGTGCGAGCCCAGCAGCTTGCCGTTGAGCCACGCATGCGTGGCGAGAAACGCACCGCCGATACGCAGCAGCACGCGCCCTGCGTGATCCGGACGCTGGAACTCCGTGCGGTACCACACCGCCTGGCTGCCCTCCCGCGCCGCGAGCTGTCGCGGCACCTCGATCGGCCTCCAGCCGGTGCCACGTCCGATCGTCAGGCGTTCGGCCTCGCCTTCGCCAAGCGACATCCACACGGCTTCCCAGCCTCCGAGCTCGCGCATGGCGCCTGACCTCTGCGCCAGCGGGAGGAACAGGCAGTCGCTCAAATCGCCTTGCTGGCATGGACGAACGCGCCGTCCGCGGTCGTACAGAAGATGACATCGCGCCTCATCGCCTCGGCAAACGTGACTTCGCGACCACGCTGGACGAGCGCGAGGATGCTGCCGCCGAAACCCGCGCCCATGATGCGCGCGCCGAGACAGCCTTCGATGCCCCACGCCCGCTCGACGAGCGCGTCAACCGCGGGCGTCGACACCTCGAAATCGTCGCGGAGGCTCTTGTGCGACTCCTTGAGGAGCACTCCCAACTTTTCGAAGCGGCGCTCTTTGAGCGCGTTGACGAAGGCGTGCACGCGCGCTATCTCGGAGTCGACGTGGCGCCGGCGCTTCGGGACCCCAGCCTCGGCCTCGCGCCTGCGTTCGTTGTAGGGCGTGTCCGCGAGCGAGCGATGCTCGCCCGAGTCGATGACCGCGATCGCGAGCTCGTCCGGAAAAGGCACCGCTTGATATTCGAGGGTCGAGCAGTCCAGCAGCAGGGCGTGCCCGCGGCGTCCCAACGCCGACGCGAACTGGTCCATCACGCCCACGTGCACGCCGGTAGCACGCTGCTCCGCACGCTGACACGCAAGCGCTGCCTCGGCGCCGTCGAGCTGAGGACGCAGGCCCACCGCTATCGCGACCAGCAGGGCGGCCGACGAGCTGAGGCCGGAGCCCGGTGGAATGTCCGACTCGACAGACACCACTTGTGGCGGCGCGCCGAGGTCGACGCCGATGGCGCGCAGGTACTTGAGCCCGCCGCCCACGTCGCTTTCGATCGACCACTCCCGCGCTTCGCGCCCGGTGACCCGCGTGTGCCGATCGACAGCAGCCGGCAGCACCACACCGCCGAGGTAGTCGACGTGCTCCCCGATGAGGTTCACTCGGCCGGGCGCACGGCCCTTCCACGCCCGCGGACGCTCGGACCTAGACGCCACGCAGCTCCGCGGCTTTGTCCTCTGCGCGCGCATCGACGATAAAAGCGCCTGCTCCGAGCTCCGACCCCGCCAGGTACTTGAGCTTGTCGCGGGTTCGGTTTGGTGGATAGAACTCCACATGGAAGTGATGGTCGCCGCGGGTACGACCGGCTGGTGTCTGGTGCATTGCCATCACGTATGGCAGCGGACGGTTGAAGAGGCGGTCGTACTTTTGCAGCACACCTTTCAGGATCCGCGCGAACGATTCATCGTCGTCATCGTCGAGGTCGAGCAGTCCGGCGCGATGCCGAATCGGCGCCAGGTGGATCTCGTAGGGCCAGCGCGCGAACGGCGGTACGAACGCAATCCAGTTCTCGTCCCGAAGGACGGTCCGCTCGCCGCCGCGCTCTCCGCTGATCACGTCGCAGTAAAGGCAGCGGCCGGTCTCGCGTTTGTGCCTGGCCTCGGCCCGCAGCTCCCGCTGCAGGACCGGTGGGATGAACGGATACGCGTAGATCTGTCCGTGTGGATGGCTCAACGTGACGCCGATCTCCTCGCCGCGGTTCTCGAATATGTAGACGTACCGCACATTTGGCAGGCGCCGCAGCTCGCTCGTGCGATCACGCCATACCTCGATGAGGTCGCGAATATGCTCGACGCTTTGCTCGCCCAGCGATGAGTCGTGATCGGGCGTGTAGCACACCACCTCGCATCGTCCCTGCTCGCCCGTGAACGAGGGAAAACGGTTCTCGAACACCGCGATGTAGTAATCGGGCTCGGGGATCTCGGTTTCGAGATGCCCTGGTCGGGTGGGGCACAGCGGGCAATGGTCTGGTGGCGGGTGATACGTGCGGTCCTGACGCCAGGGGGCGACGGTAACCCACTCTTCTAAGAGCGGATGCCAGCGAAGCTCGCTCATGGTTTCTCGTAGTAGATGAGGTAACGACCATCATTCTTAGCAACGCGGCGCTTCCGCAACTCCGTGAGTGGAGAGGAAGTCGACGTTTTCGTCCTCCCCGCTTTATGGGGAGGAAAGAGGTGGGGAGCCACACTCTCCCGAGGCCTTCGCGCCGGACTACCCAAGTGCCAGCCTGACCGCATCAGCGGGAGCTGTCACTGTCTCCAGACCCTTCACCGACCAGCTGTCGAGCGCGACCACCGGCCGGCCGATACGCCGCGCCACCGCGATCTCGCTCAGCGTGCCCCAACCCTCACCGATCGCGATCACGCTCTCCGCCGCGGTGACGATGAGGACGTTGCGAGCCTGGCCCATCCCCGTCGGCAGCGAGATGGTGAGGTGAGGGCTGGCGCCCTGGCGATCGTCGTCGGGCAGGATTCCGACCACAGTCCCCCCGGCACGCGCGGCGCCCTCGCTCGCAGCGCCGGAGACTCCGCCTAGACCGCCGTTGATTACGACGACCCCGGCTTCCGCCAGCAGCCTCCCCACTTCACGCGCCGCCTTCAGCTGCGATGCGGTCGCATCGGAGGCGCCGCACACGGCGACGTATCTGCGTGGCATCGACCCATGAGTCTAGGGGCACCCCTGCGTTGGGCGTGTGGGCTGGTACACTCCGCTTCGAAGTTCAACGCCCGTGGGGCAAAGGAGGTGAGGCGGAAACTTGGATAAACCGAATCGCGATGCCAACCGCCTCGTTTGCCAGCCGGGAGCTCGGGAGGACGTGAGCCTCTAAGGGCTTCCAGTTCCGAATCCGGCTCCTGGAGTCGGAGGCGGTAGCAACGCGAACGTCGACAAGGGGAGCCGGGCTGGAGCCCGGCTCTCTTTTTTGTGGCTCAGACCGCGCTGTGGCCCGGCTCTTTTTTTCGCCGCTAGGATTCATCCATGGGCCAGCAGGACTTCTCGCAGCGCATGAACGAGCTGCCGGAAGGCTGGCTGCAGGCGATGGGCATCACGATCACGCTTGCGACCCAGGACGAGGTGCGTGCCGAGCTGACGGTCGGCACCCCGCACCTGCAGGGTTACGGCATCGTTCACGGCGGCGTCCACTGCGGCCTCATCGAGTCTCTCGCCTCCATCGGGGCGGCACTGTTCGCGATGCCTCGCGGCCAGCACGTGGTCGGACTCGAGAACAACACGAGCTTCATCCGCGCGGTGCGCGCGGGGGCGAAGCTGAAAGCGGTGTCGACTCCGATCACGCGCGGCCGCCGCACACAGGTCTGGGAGGCGCGGGTCCTCGACGACAAGGACCAGGTGGTCGCGACCGGGCGCGTGCGGCTCCTATGCATCGAAAACGACCAGGCGCTGGCCGGCGAACAGGTCCAGGGCGTGCTCCACCCCGAAACCTAGTGGTTCGTCAGGTAGCCGAAGATGATCTCGTCGATCAGCTGCTCGATGGGCGCCAGGTCATCTGTGTAGACCTGCCCGTGGTATGGCGACAGCCTGAGCTTGCCCTCGTCCAGCGCGCTCGCCGCGGCGTCGACCGCCAGCGGCGCCGCCACCAAACGCAAGTTGTGGACGACGTCGTCGACGGTGACTGTTTCAGTCGACGCGTAGACGACCGTGTTCGTGTAGTTGGGATCGTCGAGTAGGAGAACGCTGGGAAAGACCGCGGCCATCGTGCTCGCGAGCGCGTCAACGAGACGGTAGTCGGTAGCGGTGCGGCCGACGTTGACGGCGATCACCCCGCCCGGGTTGAGATGCGCCTTGACCTGTTGGAAGAACTCGCGGGTCGTGAGGTGGAACGGGATGTAAGGCTGGCGGTACGCGTCGAGCACGACGACGTCGTAATGCGCGGCCTCCGTATCGAGCCAGTAGCGCGCATCGGCGACCACCTCATGCGCGCGGGCATCGTCGAGGTGGAAATAGCGATGACCGACCGCAAGGATGTCCGGGTCGATCTCGACCCCGGTGATGTCGATCTGGTCTCCAAACGCCAGTCGATACTGTCGTGCGCCGGTGCCGGCGGCGAGGCCCAGAAAAGCCACGGACCGTGGGGTCGCGGGCGCCGACTGCGCGGGGCGGAACGCATCGGCGAGCAGGAGGTAATCCCAGTAGCCGTGCGTGAGATTCGTGTTGCTGTCGTACACGGAGTGAACGGCCTCGCCCTCGTTGAGGATGAGCTCGGTGGTGGTGCCGGCCTGGACCACCTGTATGTAGTTGTAGGCCGACTCCTTTTCGTAGATGAGGGAGCCGACCTCAGGTGGCTTGATACCGGCGGGTAGGAAGATCCACGCGAGGATCACCGCCACCGCGAATGACGCGTAGAGGCGGCGCCTCGGCCACAGCGCCAGCCCCGAGATGACTACGAGCGCCAGTCCGAACGCGACGATCGTAGGCCGCGTCCCGTAAGTGGGGATGAACCAGAAGACGGGCAGGAAGGTGCCGAGGATGCTGCCGACTGTCGAGAGCGCGTACACACGGCCGGCAGTGTTGCCGCCGGTCGCGACGTCCTTCAAAAGCAGCCGGATCGCGAAAGGGCTGACGCAGCCCAGCAGCGTCACCGGCACGGCGAAAAGGAGCACGACCGCGAGCAGGGTGCCGGCGACCAACCCCACGCTCAGCTCGCGAAAGCCCTGCTGCGAGGCGAGCAGGATCGGGTAGCTCGCGAGCGGGATCACGCCGATCCACAAGCCAGCCCACGCGGTGATCTGATACAGGAGGTCGTAGCGCGGATACCGGTCCGCGAGCCGGCCGCCGATCACGTATCCCGCCGACAGGTAGACCAGGATGAGGCCTATCAGCACGCCCCACACGTACAGGCTCGTTCCGAAATACGGAGCGAGCAGGCGCGACGCCCCGAACTCGACGCCCAGCGACGCCATCCCTGACACGAAGACGAGCGGGAGCAGCAGTCGTCGCGACAGGGCGGGAGTCACGGTGAAGCTAGAAGACTAGCTAAGCGGTTGTTCCGAGGCCCATTTACGAGTGCGCTCGTCCATCGGCACCGGCAGCTGGACCTTGACCTCGGCGTACATGTCGCCTGGAGGGCCACCTTTCGGGTCGGGCAGGCCCAGCCCGCGCAACCTGATCTTCGTCCCGTTCTGGGTTTCCGGTGGAACCTTGAACTGCACCTGGCCGCCCTTCAGCGTCGGCGCCGACACCTCGCCGCCGCGAAGCGCGACCTGCAGCGGGACCGGCACGGTCACGTTCACGTCCTTGCCCTCGCGCCTGAAAACAGGATCCGGCGCCACCTGCACGGTCGCTCGCAAGCCTGGCACGCGCAGCACGGTGCCCTCTTTGACTCCCGCGGGGACCTTGACCTCGACGCGCCTGCCGCCGGGAAGCTCGACCGTGCGGCTGGTCCCGCGGTAGACCTCGCCGAGGCTGACCGTGATCGGAGCCTCGACGTCCACCGGCACCGGCCGGGCGCGGGTTCGGCCGGCGTTGCCGAAGATCGATCCGAAGATGTCCCCGAACGAGCCGCCCTCGCCGAAGAGATCCTCCATGTCCTCGGGGCTGACCGTCCGGTACTGGACATCCGGGCCACCCTGCTGGGTCCGAAAGCCGCCGCCCGGCCGGCGACCGCTGCCAGGCTCCACGCCCGCCTGCTGCGCCGCGGCCCAGTCCGCGCCGAACTCGTCATAGAGCTTCCGCTTCTTGGCGTCCGACAGCACTTCGTGCGCCTCCGAGATCTCCTTGAACCGCGCCTCCGCCTGCTTGTCGCCGGCGTTCAAGTCCGGGTGGTGCTTGCGCGCGAGCTTGCGAAATGCGGACGTGATCTCTTTCTGCGTCGCCGTCCGCGGCACGCCCAGCACGTCGTAGTAGTCCTTGGTCTTGGCCATCTGCCTAGAGGTGAGGCCGGAGGGCCGGCCCAGAGATTTGGGGACCCAGGTGGCACGAGCCGAAGGCAGGGGTGGCCCGAGGAGGAGCGCATCCCTTTGGGGTCCCCGCGCGCAGCGCGGGAGGATGCGAAGGGACGGGCCCCCTAACGCCCGGATCGGGCCGCATGGGCCCCAAAGATCGGGTCGGCATCTCCGGTCTCACCTCTCAGGTTCTACCCTCTTCAGGAGGCTGACAAATCCTGGGCGGCGGTCGTACCCCAGCCGCTCGTTGATGTGAAGCATGGGGGCGTTCTCCGAGTCATTGTCTGTCAGCACGGTTGGCACCCCCAGCTCGATCGCCTGGCGCAGCGTCTGAAGCTTGACTGCGCGTGCGAGGCCACGGCCACGGTGGTCGGGGTGACTGCACGTGTATCCGGTCCACACCTGGCCTCTGATCGGCGGAAAGCGAAGGTAGGAGGCGGCGACAGGATCGCCGTTGTCCAGCGCCACCCAGTAACGGTCGCGCCGCTTGTCGGGAGCATCGATGCGCTCGACGAAGTTCTCGTACGTCTCCGGAGGGATCGGATACGTGGTCGGGATGTCGAGCCTCGTCACCTCGAAGAGTGCGTGCAGCTTGCCCAGCGACTCCGGTTCCGTCCATTGGGCCAGAGTGGTCAGATCGATTCGAGACTCACTTGCCTTCGCCAGCGCGACCCGCGCTTCTTCGAGCAGTCGCTCCCCATGCGCGGCGAGGTCGAGCTCCCAGACCTTCTCGGTGCGGTCATGCTCGTAGCCAAGTCGCCCCAGTGCCTCCAACACGTCGCGCTCGTCCTCGACCGTGTAAGCCTCGAGGATGCGGGCGCCACCGGCCTCGGCGTCGTGAGCAACCCATGTCCAGAGCGACCGAAGCAGATCCTGATCGAGCCTGGCCCGATCAAGCAGCACCCCCACATGGCAGTTGTGCTCGGGCGATTGTTCCCACGGTCCGTGGCTCCATTCGACAAAAGCGATTGGGCGGCCTTGCAGCTCGGCGATAAAGCGCGCATTCGACCAGCCGTCGCGGGGATGCTCCCATCTGTATCGCGTCAGCACCGGGTCCTCTGGCAGCTCGGGATAGGCGGCGGTCATGATGTCGGCGGCCAGCGCGGCGTCGTCGACGGTCGCCGGCCTCAGCTTCGGGTCGTTCACGAACCAGACTCTAGCTAGAACGTGCTGATCATCACCGCGTCGGTGCAGCGGACGGGTGCAGCCGAAGGTCCGCAGCTGAGGGCAACATCGACCGCCGTCCCAGCCTTGGTGTCGATGATGCTCACCGCCGACGAACCGTTGAAGTGCCTCACGACGAGGTGCGTGGCGTCGATCCATCCCATCGCCACAGCGCTGCCGCCGACGCCTGCGATGGCGTCGATCTTGGTGCCGTTGTGGAACAGCCCGATGCTGCCCGGGCTGGAGTTGGCGGCCACAGTGCCGTCGATCGACAGGGCCTCTCGCGTCGAGAAGTTCGCCTCGGCGGAGCTCGCGTACCAGGTCGTGTTGCCACCCCAGTCGCGCAGACCCACGCCCCCGCCCGGGCGCGCGCACGGCGTCCCGCCTTCAACCAGCAAACCGAATGCGCATTGAGAAGGAATCGTGTCGAGCACCTGACCATTGGTCGTGTCGACGACCTGGTAACCGTCGGTCGCGTTGTACGGGTTGGCGGCCGCGAACGGATAGACGCCGGAGGGTTGGCCCTCCTGGCTCGACCCAAGCGCCAGCACCAGATTCCCGCGGACCCAGGCGACCGGCCATTCCACGCTGCTCGCGGAGCTGTAGATCGGCACCTGCCTGCCACCGCCAACGAGGTCCCGGACGCTGATGCTCACGGAGGGCGTGCCCGACGTGTAGTCCAAGATCGCGACCGCGATCCTCGTGTCATCCGGGCTGACGGCGAAGCTCACTAGCTTCTGCGGCCCTCCCGGCAGCGTGGCCGCGAGACCGGCCGACCCGTTCCGCGAGAAGTAGCCGATGCTCGAGTCTCCGTCGAGGTAGTAGACGCGTGTGCTCGAGATGCTCACGAGCGGCGGCGATCCGAGGCTTGGCCCGGTCTGGTTGATGGAAGGCTCGTCGGGGGTGAGCACCTTGATCAGCCTGCCGTCGATCCCGATGATCGCGAGCCTGTAGTGGGACGAGTCGCCGGCGTTGTATCGGTCGACCAGCACGAAGGCCGTCGCCCCTACCCCAGTTATCACGGATGGAGTCGACGCCGGCGATGGAGTCGCGTCGCCCGCGGTGGGAGAAGCCAGGCTCGAGGGCGATTGAGTGGGCGAGGCCACGGCGGCTGAGCGCTGCGGCTGGCCACAGCCCAGCGCAGACAGCAAGACCGCAAGCGCGATGCAAGCGCGACCATGCATCGCCGCCCTAGCTCACCTGTTCGGAATTTGGTTTGTCGAGCGGAATGATCTCGGGGATTATGCCGGTGGGGCTCACCTCGAGAATGCCGACCGATGGCGGCGCGTATTCACGAATGTGACGCGCCACCTGCAGCCAGCACCATTCGAACCACCCCGGGTCCTCCGCCAGGCGCAGCACGGCTGTTGTCGGGTTCCACTGGTGCACAGCCCCAGGATTGAACAACAGCGTCCCTTCGATCGTCTCGATGTGCGGCCGGTGAACATGCCCGAAGACGATCACGTCGCTTCGGTCGAAGCGGCGCCGAAGCGAATGTGGAAGGCCCTTGTGGGGCTTGTAGGCGCCAAGGCTCAGGGTCCACATCAGCGTCTCGGGCTCCTCGATCCAGCGCGACCGGTTGCCGTGGACGATGGCGATGCGCCGGCCGTCCACGGCGATCTCACGGCTCGATGGCCACCCGACCGAGCCGGGGTCGTGATCGCCCGCCACGACCTCGACCGGAGCGATCGCCTCGAGCGCGGCGAGCGTCTGAGCGCTGTTCACGTCGCCCGCGTGGATGATCAGGTCGACTCCGCGCAGCGCGTCGAACAGCTGATCCGGCAGCCGCGGTAGGAACTCGGGGCAATGCGTGTCCGCAACGACGCCGATGCGCTTGGTCACCCGATCACCGCGGGCCGCGTCCTGCGCAGGGACAGCAGCGTGGCCGCGAACAGCACCGCGATCGCCAATCAGGTGGCCGCCGTGGCGCGTGAGGAGGTGGCTTGCATGCGGGAATCAGCTTAATTGGCAGGTCGGCTGGTATTTTTGAGTCAACTCTTGACAAATTAGTAGGTCGTGCTTTCTAATTTGGGATCATGACCGCCATGCGCAGAGAAATCGTGAACCAGGTCGCCTCAGGCAAGATCACAGCCGAGGAGGGCGCCGCCCGCCTCGAGTCACTGGAGTCGGCCGAGTCATCGACTCGGTCTCCTGTCGAGCGGGCCGACCAGACCGCAACGGTTGCGACCACTGCCGCGCGCCGCGTGAAGGTGGCCAGCGTGATCGGGAGCGCCGAGATCGTGGGCGACCCCAGCGTGGCCTATGCCGTTGCCGAAGGGCCCCACCGTGCCCGGCAGGATGGCGACACCATGGTCATCGAGCAGGGTCCTCTCGATGAGAACGACAGCTTCAGCTTCGGCCGCGGCGACCGGCGCGTGTTCATAAACTCGATGGACCTCGGCCGCCGCAAGCTGAAAGTCCGCATGAATCCCGATCTTGCGCTCACCGCGCAGGTCAATGCGGGCTCGCTGCGCGTCGAGGGCGTGCATGGCGCCATCACCGCCGAGGTGCTCGCCGGCGGCTGCAAGATCTCCGATTTCACATCGCCCCTCGAGCTTTCCATCCAGGCCGGCAACCTTTCCGCTAGCGGCAGGCTGGACGGCGGCGCATCGAAGGTGCGCTGCGAGATGGGCAACGTCACCATCAATCTCGAAAGGGGTTCGAGCGTCAAGGTCACCGCGCGCACCACCATGGGCAGGGTGTCCGTCGAAAGTGGCGGCGCTGAGCCCGTGATCCTCGGCCAATCGGCGAAGCAGGTCACTGTCGGCTCCGGCGAAGGCAGGCTCGACATCGACTGCACGATGGGCAACGTGAGGGTGTCCGCATGACGGTATCAACGGACCGCACCCGCCGGCCGCCGCTCAACTGCCCCGTCTGCGACCAGCGGCTCAGCCTCACCCGGCTCAGCTGCCCGGCGTGCGACACGGAGCTGTCGGGCGCCTTCGCCACGTGCGAGTTCTGCGTGCTGACCAACGAAGACCGCGATGTGCTGCGCGTCTTCCTGGCGTCACGCGGAAACATGAAAGAGCTGGAGCGCCATCTCGGCGTCAGCTACCCCACGGCCCGCGCGCGGTTCGATGCCCTGCTCGGCAAGATCGGCATCGACCGTCCGCCGGCTACCGCGGCGCCGTCGCGCGTCGAGCTCATGGAACAGGTGGCGCGCGGCGAGATCGACGTCGACGAGGCGCTTCGGCGTCTTGAAATCAGCTGAAGGAGGTTCCCAGATGAACCCGATCGACCCCTCTAACTTCATGCCCGAGGATTTCGCCCGCCACATCGAGCAGCACCGCCAGGAGCTTCGACAGCTGTACGGCCCGTACCGCCACTCGCACTCGCGCTCGGGTCAGCTCGCCCGATTCCTGCGGCAGCTTGCCGACAGAGTCGACCCGACCGGCGAAGCCCGGCCGCGGAGCTAGCCCGGCCTCCTGAGCCCGGCCGCCGCGGCTCCCGCGTTGTGGGCCTGCGCCGGATTGGCCCCGGCGTCGAGTGCGTGGACAGCGGCGGTCGCAAAAAGATGTGCGCGCGCGGTGTCGAGCTGCATGTCGATGGTGGCAATCGAGAACCAGGCGCAGTAAGTTTGGCGGCCGTTGTCGACGGCAACCGGCGGGCTCGACATCGCTGCGGTCGCCCACTTCACTGCGGTGGCGATGTCGTGCCCGCTGGCCAGCGCTCTGAACGCGCCCTGCGCCGCTGAGTGGCAGGCGGGCGCCTTGGCGCCGCCGCGCTTGGCCCACGCGAACCACTCCGCATAGGCCTTGTCGTCGGCCGAAGGTATCGGTCGGGTGATGTTGATCTCGAAACGCTTCTGCTCGACCACTTGCCACGGGGCGCTTCCCGCGGGCTGCTGGCCGGGCGTGGTTGGCGCTGCCGGGTGTGACTGAGTCGCGGGCGTCGCCGGCGCAGCCGGTTGCGCAGCCGTCGCAGGAAGAGCCGGCGCGGGAGGGGTTGGAGCGGGCGCCGGCGGGGCGGGGGCAGCGGGCATCGCCGTGGGACCGATGTGGATCTGCGGTGCCCACGCCGGCACGGGCACTGCGCCGGGCCAATCGGTGTCGAATGGCGAGGGGGCGCCCCCCGATGAAGCCGGCGCCGCGGGTGGTGTGGGGGCTGTGGGGGCTGCGGGTGCTGGAGGGACAGGCGCGGGAGCAGCCGGCGCGGGAGGGACCGGCGCCGGAGCAACGAACGCGGCGGGCGCCATGGGCGGTGCCGGAGGCATCGGCGGGAGGACAGGTGCAGCAGGCGGTGTAGGTGCACCCGGTGCCATGGGTACCGTGCTGGCTGCGCTCGCGGGCGGAGTGGCCGGCGTCCAGTCCGCTTCCGCCGGAGCCACCGGCTTCGGGGCCGGGGCGGGCGAGGAAGCAGGTATCCCGACCTCTGGCTGGAGCGCCGCCGGGTGCACAGCCGGCGAGGTGTCCGCCTGGACAGTGTCCGACGGCGACCAGACCGGCATGGCCCGCTCTGTGGGCGGCTCGGGCGGCCAGTCATCCGGCTTCGACTCCGCCGCCGCTGGAACAGAAGACACGGCAGGCATTGCGGGCTCGGTCGCGGGGTCCACGCCCCACACGTCGCTTTCGGATTTGGCAGGCGGTTCTGTGGCCGCCGGCCACGCCGGCGTGGCGGGCTCTTTGGCTGCAGGCGGCTGGCTTTTCGCGGGAGGCGGTTCGTTAATCAAGGGAGGCGGCTCGATTTCGATGGTTGGCGGCTCGCTCTCCATCGTTGGCGGCTCGCTTTTGGCCGTAGGAGGCGAGGAGACCGCTGTCCCAGGCACGATCTCCGGCGGCTCGGTCGCATCGACGGTCTCATCCGGAACGAAACCCTCGACCGGGTCAGGCGGTTCCGGGATGGTCTCCTTCCACCTGGGGCCTTCTTTGGCCATCGGCACCGCCGTCTTGGCGTCCGGCTCGATCTTCGGTTCCTCGCTGACGGGCACAGTGGTTTCAGGCACGGTCTTGGCCCACTCTGGCGTCGGCTTCTGCATCGGTCGGGCGGGGGCCGGCCCGTCGCCGTTGCCATCTGAGCCCTCCTCTGCGTCGCTTTCGACTGGAACCGTCTGCGCCCAGGCCGGGGCCGGTTTTTGCATCGGAAGCGCGGGCTTCGGCTCCTCGTCGTCGCCGGCCGCTTGCTCTTCGTCATGCTCGGCCACCGACTCCGATTCGACCGTCTGTGGCGGCTCGCTCGTCTGCGCCGCCGCCGGCTGCTCCTCTTCCTCCTCCTTCTTCTCCCCCTCTTCCGTCGCGGTCTCCTCCTCGCCGCCGGACGCGGTGGCAGTCACCGGCGGCGTGGTCGGGGTCAAGCCGGGTTCGGGCAGGTCGGGCAACAGCGAATCCACGTCCTCGGCGGCGGCGACCGCCTCGGGCGGGTCGGTAGATTCAGGCGGCTGAGAGTCCTTCTCGTCCACGGCCCAGTCGAAGTCAGTCTATCTTCGGTGCACCGAGTTGGAGACATGCAGCCCGGCTCGCGGGCTCGCGCGCAGAGTCAGGCAAACAGGTTTGTAAGGGCGTCTTCAGCCACCGGATCCGGCTGCTGCTCGGCCCAATCGGCAGCCGCGGATGCCTCCTGGTCGCACTCGGACTGGATGTGGGCCGCATCCTCGATGGTGATCCAGCTCCTCTCGACCAGCCACGACCGGAAGCGCTCGATGGGGTCATGCTCGGCCGCGTCCGCGATCTCCTCTTGGCTGCGGTACTTGAGCTGGTTGTCCTCTGAGGTGTGTGCGTTGATCCGCCAGATCTTGGCGTCGATCAGGGTCGGGCCCTCTCCACGGCGGGCACGGTCAACCGCCTCCTTGCAAACCGCAAAAGAGGCGGGAACGTCGGTGCCGTCGACGGTCACGCCGACGATGCCGTAACCCCGCGCCCGGTCGGCGACGTCGGGATTCGACATCTGCAGCCGGATCGGAACCGAGATGGCATAACCGTTGTTTTCGCAAACGAAAATCACAGGCAGCTTGTGGGCGGCCGCGAAGTTCACGCCCTCGTGGAAGTCGCCCTGGCTGGTGGCGCCATCGCCGAAGGTGCACAGCGTGACAGCCCCATCGCCGGCCAGCTTCGATCCGTATGCGATGCCCGACGCCTTCGGGATCCAGCTCGCCACCACCTGCGAGACGGGAGCGATCTTCAGCTTGCGGTAGCTGTAGCAGCCACCCGGGATGTTGCGGCCCGCGGACAACGGATCGTCGGCTTTCGCGAAAACCGCCAGCATCCATTCCTTCATCGTCAGCCCGCGCACGATCGCGTTCGCGAGCCCGCGGTAGTGGGGTACCAGCCAGTCTTCCGGCCCGATCGCAGCTGTGGAGGCGACCTGGATCCCCTCGTGGCCTCGGCTCGAACCGACGAATGGCGCGCGCCCCTGCTTGACCAGGATGTGCATGCGGTCGTCGAGCGCCTTGGCCATCGACATCCACCGGTGGAGGTGCAGGTACTGCTCGTGCGTCGCGGTGTCGCGCTTGGCGGTGGTGGCCATCAGGCCAATTCCCCAGTGAGGGCGCGCGCGATGTCGACGACCTCGTCTGCCGTGAGTCCCATATGACCCAGGTGCTCGTAGTAGCGGCGGTGAAAGTCGGAGAAGTCCGCTTGTTCCGCGCGCTCCTCGCGCACACGCTTCACCTCGGTCAACACCTTAGCCACTAGCTCGGGCTCAGGGCGGATCCCGGCTTCGCGGAGCGCGTGCTCGATGACCACGGCGCCGGAGTGCTTGCCATAGACGTAGTCGACCTTCGCCCCCAGGTCGGCCGGTGGCAGGAACTGGTAGATCGCCGGATGGATCAGCATGCCGGCGGTGTGGATGCCGGACTCGTGCGTGAAAACGTTGAGGCCGATGCCCGGCTCGGTCGGCTGGACGGGGATTCCCGACACACGCTCCAGGTGGCGTGCGAGCTCGCGCAGCTTCTCGTACTTGAAACGCGGGATCTCGATTCCGAAGAGGTAGCGCAGCTGAAGCAGGACCTGGTGCATCGGAGCGTTGCCCGTCCGCTCGCCGATGCCGTTGACGCTGGTCGTAAACACTTCGGCGCCCGAGCCCAGAGCCATCACGGTGTTCCACGCGCCCAGCCCGAGGTCGTTGTGGAAGTGGACGACGAGAGGCGCATCGGGCGCTGCGGCCTTGATGCGCGGGATGTACTCCCGCACCGCAAACGGCGAATAACAGCCGACCGTGTCCGGCGTCGAAGGTCGGGTGCCACCGGCCCTCAAACCCTCGCGATGCAGCTCCGAGATGTACTCGACGTCGGCACGGCTGCCATCCTCGCCGCCGAACTCGATCGCGGTAGCGCCCTGCTCGCGTGCGTAACGGATCGCGTCGCACATCATTCGCACGTTGGCCGCCCGGTAGAACCAGACCGGGAGCTCCAGCCACTCTGACTCGGGCATGCCTTCGCGATGGAGCAGCGTCTTCCCGAGCTTGTACTTGACGTGGAGATCGGACGCCGACGTGAAGATGAAGTACGTCACCTCGTCTCGCTTGTAGCCGAGCGAGTCGATGACCCTCATTGTCGCGTCGATGTCGCCCTTGGTCGAGCGCATCATGCAGACGACCTCGAGGTCGGGCCGGATCTCGCCGCGCTTGCGACCCTCGAGCACGAGCCTCATCGTTTCGCGCTCGCCCTCCGATACCGAGGGAAAGCCGACGTCCATCACGTGCACGCCTATGTCGGACAGCATCCGGGCCAGCTCGTACTTGTCCTTCGGGGTGATCGCAACGCCGGGCATCTGTTCCCCGTCGCGAAGGGTGTCGTCGTAGACGCGGATCTTGTCCGCCGGCGGAAAGACGAGATCGTGCGCGAATCGCGTGGGATCTCGAGCCAGCTCTTCGAGCGGCTCCTGCAGCTCGACGGGCTTGTCTACCTCCCCACCCCGTGGGGAGGTCCCGCTTGCCTGCGAAGCGGGCGCGCGGGGGTGGGGGGATTCCGCTGCCATCAGCGTTGGGGAACGGCGTGCCGCCGCTCGGCGAGGCGTTTGCGCACCCAGGGCACCAGCCCGCCCATGCGCAGCAGCTCGTTCATGAACGGCGGGAACGCTTCAGTGCGGTACTCGTCGCTCCGAGTGAAGTCGCGGATGATGCCCTGCTCGAGATCAACCTCCAGCTCGTCGCCTTCGACTACGGATTCGGCCGCCTGGGGTGACTGCAGGATCGGATAGCCCAGGTTGATCGCGTTGCGAAAGAAGATGCGAGCGTACGAGTCGGCGATGACGAGCGAGATGCCGGCGCCGCGAATCGCGACCGGAGCGATCTCCCGCGACGAGCCGCACCCGAAGTTCGACGCGGCGACCAGGATGTCGCCCGGCGCGACCTGCGCCGCCCACCCCTCGCGACCCGGCACGCCTTCCATCGCGTGCTTGCCGAGCTCCTTCTCGTCGAGGGAGTAGATGGCGTACTTGGCCGGGATGATCTGATCGGTGTCGATGTTGGCGCCGAATTTCCAGGCTCTACCCCGAATTACTTTCGGAAGGGTCACGAAATTGACCCCGCGTCGCCCGGCTTGCCCGGGCGACCGCCCCCAACCAGCGAAGCTCCAGACGAACCAGACAATTGGGGGGTTCTCCGCAAGGGGGGCCTGACCCCCTTGCGCTTTCTGGCGCCGAATTTCCAGGCTCTACCCCGAATTACTTTCGGAAGGGTCATCTGATGCCTGCCGGCATCTTCTTCAGGACCTCTCCGGGGTGGGTGATGACGCCGGTGACGGCGCTCGCGGCGGCCACCGCGGGGTTGGACAGGTAGACCATCGCCTTCGGGTGGCCCATACGACCGGGGAAGTTCCGGTTGGTCGTGCTCAGGCAGACCTCGCCTTCGCCCAGCACGCCCATGTGGCCGCCGAGGCAGGCGCCGCACGTGGCGGTGGTCCAGGCCGCTCCGGCGGCGAGGAACGTCCCGATCAAGCCTTCCTTTTCGGCCTGGATGGCGACCTGGTGGGATGAGGGCGTGATGATGAGGCGCACGCCGTCGGCGACCTTATGGCCCTCGAGCACTGCGGCGGCCCGCCGCAGGTCCGTGATGCGAGAGTTGGTGCAGGAGCCGATGAAGACCTGGTCGAGGCGTGTGCCCGCGACCTCCGAAAGCGGCGCGTAGTTGTCCGGCGACATCGGCTTGGCGACACCCAGCTCGACGGCGGCGGCGTCGAACTCGAACACCTTCTCGTACTCGGCGTCGGGGTCGGAAGAGACCGGCGTGTAGGGCCGCTTCGCACGCCCTTCGAGATACTCCCGCGTCACCTCGTCGAACTCGAGGATACCGTTCTTCGCGCCCGCTTCGATGGCCATGTTGGTGATGGTCAGGCGCGCCTCCATGTCGATGGTCTTGAGCGTTTCGCCCACGTGCTCCATCGCCTTCGACCGCGCCCCGTCGACGCCGATCTTGCCGATCACGTAGAGGATGAGGTCCTTCGCCTCGACCCATTCCTGGAGACGGTTGCGATACACGAACTTCAGCGTCTCAGGCACGCGGAACCACAGCTCGCCGAGCGCCATCACGCACGCGAGGTCGGTCGAGCCGATGCCGGTGGCGAAGTTGTTGAGAGCGCCGTAGGTGCAGCTGTGCGAGTCCGCCCCGACGACAAGCTCGCCGGGCAGCACCAGCCCGTTCTCCGGCAGCACCGTATGGCAGATGCCGCCCTGCCCCACCTCGAAGTACCACTTCACGCCCATCTGGTGCGAGAACTCGCGGGTGAGGCGGCCGAGCGTGGCGCTGGCCGCGTCCTTGGCCGGCTGGAAGTGGTCCTGCGTTACGGCCACACGGTCGGGGTCCCAGATCTTCTCGGCCCCCATCTGCTCGCGCATGATCTTGCCGGCGGGCGGAATCGTGAGGTCGTGGCCCATGGCGAAGTCCACCTTGGCGAGGATCAGATCCCCGGGACGTACGCTATCGCGGCCGCTGGCGCGCGCGAGGATCTTCTCCGTCATCGTCATGCCCATGTGCGGTTCCTCTCTAGTCCTTCAGCCTCTTTACGATCGCGTCGCCGGCTTGCGACGTCGAAAGCTCGCCGCCGATGTCGCGTGTGCACTCACGGGCGCGGATGGCTGATTCGACCGCACCCTCGATCGCGTCTGCCATGTCAGCAACACCCAGGTGTTTCACCATCATAGCTGCGCTCAAAATCGCCCCCACCGGGTTCACCAGCCCCTTGCCTGCGATGTCCGGCGCGGTGCCGTGGACCGGTTCGAACAGGCCACGCCCGCTGGACGGGTTTATGTTCCCCGACGGCGCGACGCCCATGCCTCCGACAAGCTCGGCGGTGAGGTCGGAGAGGATGTCGCCGAACAGGTTGCCCGTGACTATGACCTCGAACTGGCTCGGGTCCTTGACCAGCTGCATGGCGGCCGCATCGACGTAGAGGTGGCGCGTCTCGAGCTTGGGGTGTACCGCAGCCACCGCCTTCCATCGCTCCTGCCACAGCCCGCCCGCGAAGGTCATCGCGTTCGACTTGTCCACCATCACGACCTCGCGCATCGCGACATGGAAGGCGTGCTCGATGATCCGTGTCACTCCGAGGTGTGTGTTGAGGTCCTCCTGGATGGCGACCTCTTCAGGGGTGCCTTTCTTGAAGCGACCGCCCAGTCCCACATAGAGGCCTTCGGTGTTCTCGCGGACGATGAGAAGATCGACCTTGCGACGATCCTCTCTTCGCAGCGGTGAGAGGCGATCGTCATAGAGACGTGCCGGGCGAAGATTGACATAGAGGTCGAGCTCGAAGCGCAGCCGGAGCAGCACCCCGGCGAGGTAAGCCGCATCGGGCACGCGAGGATCGCCGACGGCGCCAAAGAGGATGGAGTCAGCAGCCGCGATCTGCTTCCAGCTGCCATCGGGAATCGCGACCCCCGTACGCAGGTAGGCGTCGGCGTTGACATCGAACTCCTCGAACTCGAAGTCGGCGCCGGCGGCGCGCAGGACCTTGATCGCCTCCGGCACGACCTCCTTCCCCGCTCCGTCGCAGGGCAGGACTGCAATGTGCTTAGGCACGGGCGGCGGCGGCTTCCTTCTCGCGCAGCTTGTAGCGCTGGATCTTGCCGGTCACGGTCTTGGGCAGCTCGGAAACGAACTCGATGATGTGAGGGTACTGGTACCGCTGAAGCCGTGACTTGCAGTGCTCCTGCAGCTCCGCGGCAAGGGCGTCTCCACCCGCCGCGCCCTTGGCGATCACGAAGGCCTTGATGCGAGTGAAACCGTCGACCTCGATGCCAACAACGGCGCTCTCATCGACGGCCGGGTGCTCGAGCAAGATCGACTCGATCTCGACCGGCGAAGCCCACAGCCCGCTGACCTTGATCATGTCGTCCGAGCGGCCCTCGTACCAGTAGAAGCCGTCGGCGTCGATGCGATAGCGATCGCCGGTGAAGAACCAGTCGCCGAGGATGGAGCGCTTCGATTTCTCATGCTGCGCCCAGTAGAGCGCGAGCGCACTGTCGCCTTTGACATACAGGTCGCCGGCCTCGTCCGCCTCGACCGGCATGCCCTCGTCATCGAGGATCTTCAGCTCGTAGCCGGGGACCGGTTTTCCACTGGACCCCGGGCGCACGTCGTCGAGGCGGTTCGAGCAGTAGATATGGAGCATCTCGGTGGAGCCGACGCCGTCGAGGATGGTGAGCCCGTAAGCGTCCTTCCATCGCCGCCACACCTCGGCAGGCAGCGCCTCCGCAGCTGCGACGCAATGGCGGATCGAGGACAGGTCGCGATCATGGCTTGCGTCGAAATTCAGGATGGCGTTGTACAGAGTCGGCGCTGAGAAGAAGAGCGTCGGCTGGCGCTTCTCGATCGTCTCCAGCACCGTGGCAGGCGTGTGGCGTCCCGCATGGAGGACGGTGGTGGCGCCGACCCAGTATGGAAAGGTGAGGTTGTTGCCGAACCCATACGCATGGAAGAGCCCGGTGGTCGAGAACGTGGTGTCGCTTTCGGTGATGCCAAGCACCTGCTCGGCATAGGTGACGCAGGTGTATGGGATGTCGTGCTGCAGGTGCACGACCGCCTTGGGCTTGCCGGTCGAGCCGGAGCTGTAGAGCCAGAAGGCCATGTCGTCGCGGCGTGTGGGCGCGGGGTCGACCTCATCCTCGACTGCGATCTGGCCCGCGCGCAGCAGGTGGGGCTTGTGGGCCGCCCGCTCGACAGCGGGCTTCAGCTTCTCCTCGGTGGCGCCATCGACGACCACGACGCGTGCAAGCGAATCCTCGATGTAGTGGTCGTAGTCTTCCGAGCGCTGCAGCAGCGGATTCACAGGCACGGGCACCGCGCCGAAGCGGATCGCACCTAGAAATGCGGCCACCCAGCCTGGGCTGTCGAAAGCGACGATGACGACCCGCTCCTCCCTCCTCACCCCGAGCTCGGCGAGGGTGCGCGCGGCCCCGCAGGACAGCTCGAACAGCTCGCGATAAGTGACGTCGCCCCCAGCCGAGTGGATCGCCACCTTGTCTTCCCTGCCCTTCTCGAGGTTGCGGTCGAGGAGGTCGGCAGCGACGTTGTAGCGATCGGGAAGCTCGAGCCCACCCATCTGCTCGGTCAGTGTAGTTTCGAGGCGTGGCCGACGACCTGCTCATCCTGCTGTACGACGGCGAATGCGAGTTTTGAATCGGCCTGGCGCGCTGGGTCCAGCGACACGATCGAGCGGGGCGGATCGATCCGAGGCCGAACCAGGAGCCGGGGCTGGCGGAGAGCCTGGGGATGACCCGCCAGGAGGTCGAACGGGCGGTGTGGGTGGTGGAGCCGGGTGGGCGCAGGTTCGAAGGGGCGGGAGCGGTCAGCCGGACGCTGAGGGCGCTTGGACGCGGGTGGGCAGTGCTCGGTTCCTTCTACTTCGTACCGCCACTTCGCTGGCTCGAGGACGCCTATTACAGGCGCGTCTCGCGGCGCCGCGCGTGGTGGTAACCCGCCAGTGCATGCGCCGGCGTGTTTGGGACGCCGTTGAAACCCGCCAATGCATACTGCCGCGGGTTTGGTATCAGCTGCGAACCGCGCAGGGTCGCAGCAACCTACCGGCGAGCACCCAGCAGCACAGCGACACGTTCGTCCTGGAAGACGATTTCGTCGGCCGCCGTGAGGAAGGCATCTTTGTCGGGGCAGGCGAGCGCGGCCTCTCGGTTCAGGGGGAGACCAAAGTGGGCTGCATCAAGGTCGCCTTCCACATCCATGAATGACATCCGAATCTCGTTGTCTGAGGGCCACACGTTCAATTCAACCCACGCATGCCCTGATGGATCCGCGGTGTCCGACCAGTCATCGCCAAGCGCCACCGTCAGGACAGCGCGGGGCTCCGGGTGCTCCGGGTGATCCTTGTAGAGGTCGGCCCAATACACGGCCAATGCCTCAGCGTCTCGATACAGGAAGCCATGAACGCGCGAAAACTGATTTCCGCAGTGCGTGCAGGTTGACAGCTGTACGTGCTCGTCGATTTCGATCGTGAACTTCGGCGTGGTCGTTCGAGCGTAACGGGACAGGGGCCGAATGCATCTCATCTGGTAGGCGCGTGGCGGCCAGGTCGTAGGCTGGAATCGTGACTGTCGAGCGCCGGGCCAAGAGCTGGTCGTCGATCAAGCTCACCACGGTCGCCCGCAACTTGATGAACGCCTCTCCCCTCTGTGCCATCGCCACCATTTCACCTGGAGCGCGTGCACACATCAGCCACGTCTACTTCGCGTGGACCGACATCTTCGATGTCTGCTGGATCTCCGACCCCGACTCCTTGCATTCGCGCAATCTCGCCAAGAATCCGTCGGCGGCGGTCACTGTGTTCAAGTCCGCGCAGGTCTGGGGCCGGCCAGATCGTGGTATGCAGCTCCATGGGACGGCCGCGGAGGTCAGCGGACGCGTGGCTCGCGAAGCCGAGCGCGCTTACGCAGCGCGTTTCAAGACCTACGGCGGAACCGATGACGCGCTTTGCTTCTATCGCTTTCGTCCGCGCACGGTGCAGCTGTTCGACGAGCGCTACCTGGCGCCGGGCACCTTGGTCAAAGCGCGAGTCACGAAGGACGGGCTGACGTGGTTGCGGACCGAGGTCTGGACCTAGCGCCGGTTACTGCCGGACGATCGCGGCGGCTCCCTTCCTCAGCACGTACTTCTGGATCTTGCCGGTCGCAGTCTTTGGCAGCTCCTGCACGAACGTGACGCTGTGGGGCGCCTTGAAATGCGCAAGGCGATCGCGGCACAGCTGGATGAGCTCCTCCTCGGTCGCCTCCGAACCCGCCTTCAGCACCACGTATGCGTGCGGCGCCTCGCCCCACCTCTTGTGCGGAAGCCCGACGATCGCCGCCTCCTGGACCGAGGGGTGCCGGAGCAGCACCCCCTCGACCTCGACCGACGAGATGTTCTCGCCACCGCTGATGATCACGTCCTTGATCCGGTCGCGGATCTCCACGTAACCGTCCGGGTGCATCACTGCCGCGTCGCCGGTGTGGAACCATCCGTCGCCCAGCACCTTCTTCGTCGCCTCTGGGTCGTTGTAGTAGCCCTGCATGATCACATTGCCGCGGAACACGATCTCGCCCAGATCTTGGCCGTTCATCGCCACGTCCCTGCCCTCGCCGTCCACCACCCTCAGCTCGCCCGCGGTGATGATTTCGACGCCCGTTCGTGCCTTGATGACCGCACGGTCGACCGGTGCCAGGCGGCGGTGCTCGGGCCGCGGCTCGCAGATGGTGAGGAACGGTGAGGTCTCGGTCAGGCCGTAGACCTGTGTTACCTCCCACCCGAACTCGCCCTCCATCCGCTCGATGGTCGCGGCGGCCGGCGGCGCGCCGGCCGTCACAACGTTGACGCCACTAGGAATCTCGCCCCGTGCCGTCACCGGTGCGTTGGCCAGCGCGATGAGAACGGTCGGAGCGGCACACAGCCAGCGCACGTTCTCCTTGCGAATCAGCTCGAACACGCGCGCCGGGTCGACCTTCGGCAGGCAGACGTGCGTGCCGCCGACGGCGGTGACGATCCACACGAAAGTCCACCCGTTGGCGTGGAACATCGGGAGTGTCCACAGGTAGCGGTCATCCACGCCGAGGTGCAGGTGCACCAGTGTGCCGACCACGTTCATCCAGGCGTTGCGATGCGTGATCATCACGCCCTTCGGCTTTGCGGTCGTGCCGCTCGTGTAGTTGAGCGAGAGCAGGTCGCTCTCCTTTATCTCGGGCCGCTTGAAATTCGAGCCCGCGCTCGCGATTGCGGGTTCGTACTCGATCCATCCCCGGCGGCCGCCCGCGCTGCCCAGCGCCACGAAATGCTCGACCCCGGCGAGCCGGCCGCGGACGCTGTCGACGGCTTCCATGTGGTCGGGGTGTACGCACAGGACCTTGGCGCCCGAATGCGTCGTGATGAAGACGAAGTCGTCAGGCGTCAACCGGTAGTTGATCGGCACGAGCACCGCGCCGATCTGCGGCACCGCGTAAAACGACTCCAGCTGCTCGTGCGTGTTGGGGGCGATGTAGGCGACGCGGTCGCCCTTTTTCACGCCCATGCCCTGGAGAGCGGCGGACCATCGATCGCAGCGGTCGAAGAACTGCTCGTAGGTCAACCGCAGGTCGCCGTCGACGACGCCCTCCCGATCACCGTACAGCTTGCGGGCGCGGCGCGCGAACTCGAGGGGCGTCAGCGCGGTTTCCATGACCCTGGATTATGAGTTGAGCAGCAAGGCGAAATCAGTGGTTTTGATCCCGCCCACGAAAGCCCCATGCTGCTGAGGCTCCAGCTCGACCGTACGCTCGTACACGAACGCGTAAACGTTGTCGAGCGTCCAGTCGCCGTAGCCCTGGATGCGAAGGCCGTATCGAAGAGCCGAATCCTTCTTGCCGCGCTCGAGCAGGTCGAGAGCCCGCGTGTAGATGGCCTTGAGGATCTCGAGCTGCATCGAAAGCTCGGCGATGGTCCTGGCGTCGCCCTCCACCTCGACCAGCTGCTCGATCTGGACTTCGAGGTCGGCGATCTCCTTCTGGTAGTCGTCCACCGTCACGACCCTCGTGACTGAGTGTACTGCCGACTTAGGGAATCAGGTAGTGCGACGCGACCGAGGCCGCGATCAGGATCGCGATGATGTTGACGACCTTGATCATCGGGTTGATGGCGGGACCCGCGGTGTCCTTGTTGGGGTCGCCGACCGTGTCGCCTGTGACGGCCGCCTTGTGCGCTTCGGACCCCTTGCCCCCGAGGTGGCCCTCCTCGATGTACTTCTTGGCGTTGTCCCAGGCCGCCCCGCCGCTGGTCATCATGATGGCCAGAAACAGGCCGGTGACGATGGCGCCGAGCAGCATCCCGCCAAGCGCTTTCGGACCGAGGATGAAGCCGATCGCCAGCGGGGCCACCACCGGGATGATGCCCGGCAGGATCATCTCGCGCTGCGCGGCGGCGGTCACGATCCGGACCGCCGTGCCGTAGTCGGGCTTCGCCGTCCCCTCCATGATGCCTTTGATGTCGCGGAACTGGCGGCGGACCTCTTCGACCACCAGGCCACCCGCCCTCCCCACCGCCAGCATCGCCAGCGAACCGAACAGGAACGGCAGGATGCCGCCGAGGAACAGGCCGACGATGACGCGCGGGTCCGACAGGTCGAATGCCGTCGTATGACCGGCGCGCGTGAGCTCCTGCGTGTAAGACGAGAAGAGCACCAGCGCAGCCAGGCCCGCCGAGCCGATCGCGTAACCCTTGGTCACGGCCTTCGTCGTGTTGCCCACCGCGTCAAGGGGGTCGGTGACGCCTCTTACCTCCTCAGGCAGGTCGGCCATCTGGGCGATGCCGCCCGCGTTGTCGGTGATCGGGCCGTACGAATCGATGGCGACGATGATGCCGGTCATCGACAGCATCGCTACGGCCGCGATCGCGATGCCGAACAGGCCCGCGAGGTTGTAGCTGATGAGGATGCCGATGCCGATCACGGTCACGGGCAGAGCGGTCGACATCATGCCGATCGCCTGGCCGGCGATGATGTTGGTCGCGTGGCCGGTGACCGACGCCTTGGCGATCAGGTGCACGGGCCAGTACGCGGTCTCTGTGAAGTACTCCGTGATGGCGACGATCAGGACGGTGATCACCACTCCGACCAGACCTGCGTAGAAGAGGTTGTTCGGGTCGCTCACGCCGCCACCCGGCTGGAGGTATCCGTTGACGCGCATGTACTGCGTCACGAAGTAGAAGCCGACCACAGCCACCGCCACCGCCACGAGCAGGCCGGCGTACAGCGCGCCCATGATCCAGCGCGGGTTGAACACACGCACGAAGAACGTGCCGACGATCGAGCCCACTACGCTGACCGCGCCCAGCAGCAGCGGATAGATCACCCAGGCGATCTGGCCTTTGAAGAGGAGCGAGGCCAGCAGCATGGCCGCGATCATGGTCACGGCGTAGGTCTCGAACAGGTCGGCGGCCATGCCGGCGCAGTCGCCGACGTTGTCCCCGACGTTGTCCGCGATCACCGCCGGGTTGCGGGGGTCGTCCTCCGGGATCCCGGCCTCCACCTTGCCCACCAGGTCGGCGCCGACGTCTGCCGCCTTCGTGTAGATGCCACCACCCAGCCGGGCGAACACCGACACGAGGCTCGCCCCGAAGGCAAGTCCGACGAGGGCATCCGGATTCTTGAAGACGTAATAGGCGGCGGACACGCCCAGGAGGCCAAGACCGACGACCATGAAACCCGTGACCGCGCCACCGCGGAACGCCACCTGGAGGGCCTGGTTCAAGCCCCCGCGCGCTGCCTCGGCCGTGCGCACGTTCGCGCGGACCGCGATGTTCATGCCAACGTAGCCCGCCGCGGCCGAGAGGACGGCGCCGACGATGTACAGAGCCGCGGTCGTCCAGTTGATCGCCAGGCCGATGACGATGGCGATCAGCACGCCGATGATCGCGATCACGGTGTACTGGCGGTTCAGGTAGGCGGAAGCGCCCTCCTGGATGGCGGCCGCGATTTCGCGCATGCGGTCGTTGCCGGTGGGCTGGCGCAGGACGAGGACGATCAGGAGCACCGCGAACAGCACGGCGGCCAGGCCCCCGGCCACCCCGTATAGAACTAAATTGGGATCCACCAACCCTCCACTCTCGCGAAACCAGAAATTAGCGGCGCGGAGCGAAAGGGTATACGAACCATCAACTGAACACGCGGCGGCGCCACCAGACCATGACACCCCCGAACACCATCAGCCCTGGAAGCAGCACGCCGGTGATGAAGATTAGGGTGCTCTGGTCTTGCTGGGTGAGCGGCAGCGGAAGAGCGCGCTGGGGCTTGGGCGGGATCGAGATCAGCGCGTCTTGCTCGGCGAGCCACTGAAACGACGCGAGGGCGATCTCCAGGTTGGCGCCCCCCGCGTTCGGCGGCAGGACCAGGTTTTCGGCCAGAGCCCCGCTGCCCGACACGACTATGCGCGTCTTCTTCTGGCCCGCCGGCTCCTCCAGCGTCTCCATCATCGTGAACGGCCCGCCCGCATCGCCCGCCTTGCGCGTGGCGTAGTCGGTGCGTGGGCTGCTCACCGCGAAGGCGCCGCTCGTGGTCCTGGCGATCGCAACGGACGTCGCGGCGGGATCGGGCGTGCCCGTGATCGGGGTCGACTGGGGGAAGTACGCGGCGATGCCCTTGACGTTCGCCGTGATCGGTGAGACGCCGTACTGCGTCGCGGCCGGGATGGTCTGGTTGCCTGCGTTGTGCGCGGGATCAGTTTCGACGATGAGTGCGCCCGAGAACCCGAGGCCGTACGGGTTCAGAACCTCGCTCAGGGACGCGGTCACGGTCAGGTCCTGCTGCCAGGGGTCGGCCGCGATCAGCAGCTTGCCGCCCGACGCCAGGTAGGAGCCGATGGCTTTGACGGCGGCTGTGTTCAGTGGCTTCGTCGGAGCCACCACGGCCACCTCGTCGCAATCCCCAGGTATCGAGGTCACCTGAGAGGCCAGCAGGTCACGCGAGGCGAAGTTGTTCTTCGCCAGGATGTCCGCCACCCCCGAGTAGCCGGAGTTGGTGTCCTTGTCCCCCAGCGACCGCTCGCCGTCACCAATCGCCCAGCACACGAGTGGAACCCGGTCGGACTCCAGCTTGACGAGCGCAGCCGTCACGTCGACCTCGCCCTGCGACTCCCGCGTGAGCAGCTCGGACTTTCCCTTGTAGTCGAGCACCAGCGTGTTCGGCCGCTTGACCTTATAGCGGTTCACGTCTGCGAGGTCGGTGTCCGCATCCGCACGCCGGTACTTCACGTGAGCGTTCTGGGCGGCATAAAGGCCGATCAGCGCCTCCGCCTCGGTCTGCCCGTTGCCCGCCCCGGCGCGGAAGATGCCGATCACCTGAAGGTCTGACGTGAGGCGCTTGGCCGCGAGGACCGATTGCGGGGCCAGCGTGTTGAGGCCGCCGCGGGTGAGATCGATCGCCTGCGTCGACTTCGAGGCGAGCACGTTGGCGGCGACCAGGAGAGCCAGCACTATCGTCGTGACGAAAAGACTCAGCGAACCGGCGCGGGCGCGCCGCGCCCATCGGCTCATCGCCAGCGTCGCGACTCGAGCACGCGAGTCGTCAGAAACAGCGCGCCGACCGCGAGGCTCAGGAAGTACACGCTGTCGCGCAGCGAGACCTGGCCGAGGCTGAAGGCCTGGTAGCGGTAGTAGCCGGCAACATAGTCGAAGAAGAGATTCAAAGGCGGGGCGGTGAACAAACCCAGGAGGAACGCCGCGTACCAGATGGCGAGCAGGGCGACCAGGGAGAGGACGTAGGCGATGACCTGGTTCTTCGTCACGCTCGACGCCAGGACGCCGATCGCGATGGCCGCCGCGCCGACCAGAAGCATGCCGACATACGTCGCCGCGATGAGCCCGAAATCCAGGGCGCCCACCTGGATGGAGATGCCCGCCAACATGATCGAGGTCCTGTCCGGCACGTAAATCGCCAGCAGCATCACGTAGACCAGCGTGGTGGCGATGAGCAGCATGTAGAACACATATGCTCCGAGCCACTTTCCGACCGCCAGCTCCCAGTCGCGGACCGGCGACGTGAGGATCAGCTCCAGGGTCCCCTGGCTCCTCTCCTCCGCTATGAGTCGCATGGTCAGGACCGGCACGAGGATCAGCGTCATGAAACCGGTGATGACGCCGAAGACACCGTCCATCGTCGCCTCCTGGCCGGCGAGGACGGTGCCGATGAAGCCGAAGCCCGAGACCAGGAACGTGAACACCCCCGCCACCACCCAGCCCACCGGCGACACGAAGAGCGCGCCCAGCTCCCTGCGCGCGATGGCGGCGACGTTGAGCGCACCCGTGCGCCAGAGCACGGCGTGGATGGCGTCGGCGGCTCCGGGCCTGGCCGGCTCCAATCGCTGCCGAACGGGCGCGACCCGCGCGCGTGCCGCGTCTCGATTCGCCGGGAGATGGCTCGCGCGGGCTGCAGGAAGCGTGGCCGTCTTCACCGGCACGCCCGCACGCCGCGACAGCTGCTTGCGGACCTTGGTGCGGGCGCGCCTCCGCGACGACTTGCTCACTCTTCTTCGGTCGGTTCTGATTCGTCGTCGCCGGTGAGGCTGAGGAACACATCCTCGAGCGTGAGCCTGCGCGCGTGCACCTCGCGCACCCCGAGCCCCCCTTCGACAGCGACCCTCGTCAGCTCCTCGCGAAGGCCGGCGCTGGGGCCGCTCACCACCACTCGCCAGAGCTCGTCCCCCTCCGAGCTGACCGTGACCTCCTCGACGCCCATCACGGCGCGCAGCTTCGCGTCGATCTCATCGGCGCTCGCCGCACCCCTCAGGACCATCTCGATCTCCTGGCGGTGCTCGCGGCCGAGTCGCTCCGTCAGCCGCTGCGGCGTGTCGTCGGCGACAACACGGCCTTCGTTGATGATCAGCACCCGCTCGCACGTCGCCGAGACCTCGGGCAGGATGTGGCTCGAGAGGATGACGGTGTGCTGCCGTCCGAGCTCCTTGACGAGGATGCGCGTCTCGCGGGTCTGCGCGACATCAAGGCCTGCCGTCGGCTCGTCGAGGATGAGCACCATTGGGTCGTGCACGATGGCCTGGGCCAGGCCGACGCGCTGGCGAAGACCCTTAGACAGGCGGCCGATGATCTCGACGCGCCGGTCTTCCAGGCCACACGCGTCGATGGCGTGCTCGACGCGCGCGCGCCGCCTGGAAGGCGGCACGCCACGCAGCCTGCACATCAGGTCCAGGAAGCCGCGGACGCGCATTTCGTTGTAGAGGGGGTTGCTTTCAGGGAGGTAGCCGATGCGCCGGCGCACCTCGAGAGAGTGTGAAAAGACGTCCAAGCCGTCGACGCTCGCCTTCCCCCCGGACATACCCTGGAAGCCCGCGAGGATCCGCATCGTGGTCGACTTGCCGGCACCGTTGGGGCCGAGGAATCCAAGCACCTGGCCCTTGGGCACCGAGAAGGTCACGTCCTGGATCGCGGGGCGCTCGTCGTAAAACTTGGTGAGGCCCTGAACCTCGATCAAAGCTCTAGAAGTGTTACAGACGCTGCCGGGCCGCCGGTTGCAGGCTAGAAGGTCAAGTCGAAGGGTTGTAAGTTGCCGGCAGATGCCGACCAGTCCACCCGGACATCGCCGACCCGTGCCTGGCTGGGGCCGCGTCGAACGGCCTCGAGCAGGCGCTCCAGGTCCGCCCGCTCCCCCTCGGCCACGAGCTCGACCGACCCGTCGTCTCGGTTGCGCACCCAGCCGCGCAAGGCGAGCGAACGCGCCTGGCGCATGACGAAATACCTGAAGCCGACTCCCTGGACGTCCCCGTGGATGACGGCGTGAAGGCGCTCGGACACCACGACTGTTATATCGTCCCTCGAGTGCCTGTCTCGACGATTGTCGCCGTCGGTGACGAGCTGGTCGGCGGGTTTACCCTCGACTCCAACTCGCACTGGCTTGCGGAGCGACTCCGCCTGCTCGGATACCCGGTCAAGCGCGTCACCGCGATCCGCGACCGCCCCCAGGAGATCGTCGAGCAGCTGACTCGAGAGCTCGCCGACCCCGATGTCACGCACGTTTTCGTGAGCGGTGGCCTCGGGCCGACGCCGGACGACCGCACCTTCGCATCCGTCGCTAAGGCGCTCGGCCGCGAGCAGGTGATATGGGAAGAGACGCGCGCCCGCATCGAGCGCCGCGTGCGGAGGATGCATGAAGCCGGGCTGCTGGAATCGCCCGACGTGACCGAGGGCAACCTGCGGATGGCACGCATCCCGGCAGATCCGGTACACGTCTTCAGGAACAAGCGAGGGATGGCGCCGGGCGTCGTCTACGAGGCCAACGGAAAGCAAATCTTCGTCCTGCCCGGCGTGCCGCTCGAGCTCAAAGGCATCTTCACAGAGGAGCTGGAACCACAATTCCTGGCGGGCGGTTCGGCCGCCACAGTGCGCGAGCTGCGCTTCAATTTCGCGGTCGAGGCCCGTTTCTACCCGCTTATGCGCGAGCTCGAGGAAAGGTTTCCCGACGTCTCTGTTGGCTCGTATCCCAATTTCGAGACCAAGGAGCTCGTGATCCGCTGCCTGGGCATCGACCCCAAGCGAGTCGACCAGGTGCTCGAGGTCATCCGCCGCCGCAGCGCCGAGCTGGGAATGGTGGGGGAATCGCGCCAGGCGTAGAGGTGGCAGAACGGCTCCGCCTGGCCGAGCTGATGGCAGCGCTCTCGCTGGCTACGGATCTGGGAATGGGCCAGCCGCTGGAGCAGGCCTTACGGACTTCGTTGATCGCCACGGCACTGGGGGAGCGGCTCGGCCTGGAGGACGACGAGCTGTCTGAGGTTTATTACGTCGCCTTGCTCCGGTTCCTCGGCTGCACCGCCGACGCTCATGAGTTCGCCGCGATGATCGGCGGTGACGACATCGCCATCCGCGCGGCCATCGCACCGGTGCTCGGCGGAACGCAACGGGAGTTCACATCGCACGTCATGCCCAAGGTTGGTCAGGGCCATGGGCCGCTCGCACGTGCTCGGCTGCTGGCAGGCATGATGTCGAGCGGTCAGGCGCGGGCCCGCGAGGGCGTACGCGCAGGGTGCGAGCTGGCTGAGAACCTGGCGGCGCGAATCGGCCTGACATCCAACATTCGGAATGGGCTGCGTTCAGCACTGGAAACCTGGAACGGCACAGGCTTTCCGGATGGCACTGCCGGGGAGGACATCGCACTTTCCGCGCGCGTCGTGTTCGTCGCTCGCGATGCCGAGGTCATCCAGAGGCTGGGCGGCGCCGAGCGCGCTAAAGCGATGCTGCGGGCGCGAAGCGGACTGACGCACGACCCGGCGATCGTGAGCACCTTCCTTCACCACTTCGACGAGGTGGTGGGAGCGGCGGACGTGGAGTCGCCGTGGACGGCGGTGCTCGCGCGTGAACCCGAGCCCCATCCCTGGGTGCCCGAGGCGCGCCTCGACGCGACGCTCGAGGCCTTCGCCGACTTCGTAGACGTGAAGTCGCCTTACACCGCCGGCCATTCGCGAGGAGTGGCCGCGCTCGCTGCTGAGGCATGGCCGGCCGACCCCGTGACCATTCGCCGTACTGGCCTGGTCCATGACCTCGGCCGCGTGTCGGTGCCGAACGGCATCTGGGACAAGCCATCGCCGCTCACGGAGGGCGAATGGGAACGCGTCCGGCTGCATCCTTACCACTCCGAGCGCATTCTCTTGCGGGTGACGCGGCTCGAGCCCCTCGCCGGGCTGGCCGGTGCGCATCACGAACGCGTCGACGGATCCGGCTATCACCGCGGGTCGAAGCGCCCAGACCTTCCGCCGCCGGCGCGTGTTCTGGCGGCCGCGGACGCCTATCAGGCGATGACGCAGCCACGTCCTCATCGGCCTGCGCTTGCGCCCGAGGCCGCCGCCGATGCCTTGAGGGTCGAAGCGCGAGCGGGCCGGCTCGACGTCAATGCCGTCGATGAGGTGTTGAGCGCCGCCGGCCATCGGACCCGCCCCGTCCATCGCTCGTGGCCGGCGGGCCTCAGCGACCGCGAGGTGGATGTCCTGCGCCTGATCTGCCGCGGCGGTACCAAGAAACAGGCGGCAGAGATGCTGAAGATCTCGCCGAGCACCGTCGACCACCACGTCCGCCACATCTACGACAAGGTCGGCGTGGCGACCCGCGCCGGCGCGACCCTCTTCGCGATCGAGAACGGCCTGCTCGAATAGCGCGTTCGCGCGATGTGTCCCACCGTCCGAAGGCGGAGACTCGCGCTATCAACGAGGAGGTCCGCGATGAAACACCAGGTCATCTGCGTCCCGGGTAGCGTGGCGCCGGCTGCTCAGAGGTACGGCGCGTTGCTGGCAGGCGCCGGAGATGCCGCCGACCTCTACTTGAAGGACCTAGAGGTCTATCGCGAGTCAATGCCACCCGTGGACTATTCGGTCGAGATGGAGGTTACCGGGCTCGATCGATTTGCGGACTCACACGGGCTCGACCAATTCCATCTGGTGGGCTATTCGGGCGGCGGCTTTGTGTCGCTTGCGTACGCCGCAACCCGTCCCAATCGACTGCTGAGCCTTGGCCTGTTCGAGCCTGCGGGTATACCCGGCAACCGCACCGACCAAGAGCAAGCGGCTCACAGGAGCCTTCAGGAGCAGCTGCGTGGACTCGATGGCGCGGATTTCATGTCGAAATTCGTTCGATTGCAGCTGAAGCCAGGCGTTCCACCGCCACCAGCCCCTGCCTCGGTGCCCGCTGAGATGCGAAACCGTCCCGCCGGCATCTCGGCCATGATCGGCGCCTTCGATACGTATCACCTCGACCGCGAGCTCTTCAAGGCGTGCTCGTGTCCGGTCTATGTTGGTTATGGCGACCTCTCGGACGACTATCAGCTCATCAAGGTGCAGGTCCTGGCGGGGCTGTTCGGCGACATCCACGTCCAGCGCTACGCCGGCATTCATCACTTCGTCTCGCCCGAAGAGATCTACACGCCTGCCCACGCCCGGGACCTGTTGGGTCTGTGGCGACGCGCAGACGCAAGGCTAGCGTCGGAGCTTGCGCTCGAGTAGTGAGCGTTCGGCCGGGTTCTGGCACAGCTCGAGCGCGCGCCGGCGCGCCTCGCGCGCGAGAGCCGGCTCGCCCAGCCGGTCCAGGAGCTCGGCCCGAGTCGAATGGAACAGGTGGTAGCCCTCCAGCGTCATCGCCAGGTCGTTGACCTCGCCCAGCGCCGGCTGGGGTCCGGCGAAGTGGCTGAGCGCGATAGCGCGATTGAGTCGAACCACCGGGCTGTCGGCCATGCGCAGCAGGGCGTCGTACAGCACGACGATCTGGTGCCAATCGGTCTCGTCCCACGACGCCGCCTCCGAGTGCAATGCTGCGATCGCGGCCTGGACCTGATACGGACCGGTCGCCCTCATCGCGCCGGCGCGATCGAGTGTGGCGATCCCATCCGCGATCGCCGCGTGGTCCCAGAGCCGCCGGTCCTGCTCGGGCAGCAGCACCATCTCCCCCGCCTCGTCGAACCGTGCGGCGGACCGGGCAACGTTCAGCTTCATCAGTGCGAGCAGCCCGAGCACCTCGGGCTGGTCTGGCATGAGCTGTGCCACCAGGCCCGCAAGCCAGATGGCGTCGTCGGCGATATCCCGTCGCATCGCGACCTGGGCCCCGCGGCTGAGATAGCCCTCGTTGAACATCAGGTACAGAGCTGACAGCACGCCGTCGAGCCGCTCCGCGAGCTCGCTTCCTTCAGGCACGCGGTATGGGATGTGGGCGTCGACGATCTTTCGCTTCGCGCGCACGATGCGCTGCGCCACCGTTGCCTCGGCGGCGAGGAACGCGCTCGCGATCTCGGCCGTCGTGAAGCCCGCGACGGCTCGGAGTGTGAGCGCGACCTGCGCCTCCTGCGACAGCGCCGGGTGACAGCAGGTGAAGATCAGGCGCAGCCGGTCGTCCGCCTCGACCTGATCAGGCGACAACGGCGAGCGCTCCAGGATGGCCAGCTTCTCGCGATACCTCTTGTCCCGTCGCAGGATGTCGATGGCGCGCCGCCGCGCCGTGGTCATCAACCACGCGCCCGGCTTGTCGGGGATGCCTTGTTTCGGCCATTTTTCGAGCGCCGCCACCAGGCTGTCCTGGACGACCTCCTCGGCCAGGTCGAAGTCGCCCAACGTGCGCACGAGCGCCGCGGTCAGGCGGCCGGCCTCCTCCCGGAACACGACGGAGACAGCCCCGTCGGTGGCGGTTTGCGTCTTCGTCAGTCGTTCGAGTGGTCGATGACGGGACGCACCTCGACCACACGCCCATCGCCGCCCCCGGGCCATGTCTTGGCCATCTCGAGCGCCTCGTCGAGATCCTTCACGTCAACGACCGCGAAGCCGCCGACGACCTCCTTGGCCTCGATGAACGGACCGTCCGTGACCACCGGCTTGCCGTTCTTGAAACGCACGGTCGTCGCGCTGCTCGGTCCGCGGAGCTCCTCGCCGCCGGTGATGCGGCCCGCCTTGCTGTTCTCCTCGAACCACTTGTTGATTGCCCCGTAGGCGGCCATACGAGTGGCCTCGGGCATCGCATCCCAGGCCTGCTGGTTTTCGACGGTGTCGGCGAACATGAGCACGTACTTCATCCCGAATCTCCATTCATGGCGGTCTCGGATGCCGCTTCATCCATACGACGAACGAACGGCCACATGATCGACACGCTCAGGAGGCGGGATGCAGGACCACCGCCGTGCCGTAGCAAAGGACCTCGGTCGCGCCCGGCGCCACCTCGGTGGCGTCGTACCGGACGCCGACCACGCCATTCGCGCCGAGCGCGGCCGCGTGCTGCAGCATGGTTCGGAAAGCATCCTCACGCGCGTGCTCACACATCTCCGTATACAGGGTGATGTTGCCGCCGAAGATGCGTTGAAAGCTGGCGCCAACGTTGCCGACCACGCTGCGCGAGCGCACGATGATCCCGCGGACCAGGCCGAGGTTGCGGACGATTCGCGAGCCTTCCACGGTGAACGCAGTCGTCACCCACTCCCTGTGGACCTCCGGCGCGGCTTGCATCGGATACATCGCCATCGCTCTACCTCCCAGTGAATTCGGGTTCTTGCTTGGCGAGGAAGCTCATGATCCCGATCGCGGCGTCGTCACTGAGAGCCGCCCGCGCAAAGTTGCCTGCCTCGATCTCGAGCGCCTCATCCAGCGGCAGGTCGTAGCCGCGCCGGACCGCGTCCTTGATCATGGCGATGGCGAAGGTCGCCGCCTTCGCCAGGCGTGCCGCACGTTCGTTCACGGCTTCCGCAAAGTCGTCTGGTGCGACGGCCTGGTCGATCCAGCCCACTGCCTCGGCTTCCCTGGCCGACAGCCGCGTCGACTCGATGATGTAGCGCAGCGCGCGCGCCTTGCCGATGAGCCGCGGCAGCCGCTGCGTGCCGCCGGCGCCGGGGATGATGCCCAGCGACGACTCCGTCTGGCCGATCCTCGAGCGACCGTCCTCGACCATGATCCGAAAGTCGCAGCACAGCGTGAGCTCGCTGCCGCCGCCCAGCGCGTGACCGTTGATGGCAGCGATCGTGGGCTTGGGGCAGCGCTCGATGGCCGAGAAGTGGGCGTTCATGCGTTTCATGAAGGCCGCGATCTGCGCCGTCGCGTCGGGCGACTGGCGATCGATGGTGCCGAGCATGGTGAGATCGGCCCCCACGCTGAAGTACTTCTCGTAATCAGAGGCGAGCACGACCACGCGCACATCGGGATCTTCGCCGGCTGACCTGAACGCCGCCGCCAGCTCTTCCATGAGGTCCTCGGCGATGGCGTTGTTGCCCTTGCGGTGCATCACGACGCGCGCGACTGCGCCCTCGCGCTTGACGTCGACGAGCTCGGACATCAGGCCGTGAACAGAGGGATGCCGCCCGCGACCTCGATCACCGCGCCCGTGATGTATCCCGCCTCGTTCGAGCACAGGAATGCGATCGTGTGGGCGATGTCCTCAGGCTGCCCGAAGCGCTTGAACACCGTCCGCGCCCGGAACCGGTCGTACATGGGGTTGGTCTCCGCGGCGGCCTTGCCGGCCTCGCTCTCGATGATGCCGGGCGCGATCGCGTTTGACGTGATGTTGTGCCTGCCACCCTCGAGCGCCGCCGTCTTGGCGAGACCGATGAGGCCCGCCTTGGTCGCCGAGTAGGATGCCTGGCCGAAGCCTCCGAGCGTTCCCGCCACCGACGACATGAAGATGATCCGGCCCCACTTGTTCTCGACCAGGTACGGCCAGGCCTCCTTGGTGCAGTTGAAGGCCCCCGTGAGGTTGACCCTGACGTCGCGGTCCCACAGCTCGTAGGACTGGTTGGGAATCTGGGCGGTGTGGTCGAGGGTGGCCGCGTTGTTGATCAGGATGTCGATCTTCCCGAACTCTTCCTTGACCTTCTTGAAGACATCGCGAACCTGCTCGCGGTTGGTCACGTCCATCTTGATGGCCAGCGAGCGCCGGCCCATCTTGCGGATCTCGTCGGCGGTCGCGTTCGAGTGCACCCAGCCCTGCGACACCGCCACCTGCGCCAGCACGCTGCCCGCGGCATCCGCGGTCTTCTGAAGGTCGGGATCGTCTTCGACCAGGATGTCGGTGATCACGACGTCCGCTCCGGCTCGCGCCAGGGTCAGGGCGTCCTGGCGGCCGAGACCGCGGGACGCACCGGTGACGACGGCAACCCTTCCCGTGAGATCGAACATGTGCCCGCCCCCTTAGGTGGATCGATACTCGGCCGACGCTTTCGTCAGCACGGCTTCGCCGCGTTGGTTGACGGCGCTCAGCGCAATCTTGCCGGGTTCCGTCACCTCGGCGGCGAAAGTCACCGTATCGCCCGGCTCGACCATGCCGGCGAACCGGCAGTACAGCCGGCGCAGCCGGCGACCGCCGCCCGCCGCCTCGGCCGCGACTTCCCCCAGGATCCCCATCTGGAGCATCCCGTGCGCAATGATCCCCGGCAGGCCGACCGAGCGGGCGAACTCGCCATCCAGGTGGATCGGGTTGTGGTCGCCCGAGGCTTCCGCGTACTCGGCGATCTGCGCGGGTGTGAACGTGACCACGCGCTCCATCGTCTTCATGAGCGGATGACGAAGAGCGTGCGCGACGTGCACACGGCTGAGCCGTCCTCGCCGGTGGTCACGGTCTCGTATGTGAGAAAGCGCATGCCCCTGCGGCGAATATCAGAAACGACATGACCCTGTGAGGTAACCGTCTCGCCGGGCGCGGGGTGGCGCTCCCACTCGAACTCCTGGTCTGCATGCAGCAGGCGCGCGAAGTCGACCTCGGCCTCCGGATCGCCGAAGAGCTGCGGTCCCGTCGCCGCGAGCGCATAGACCGCGGCGTACGTCGGTGGCACCCCGTCGGAGGGATCGGCGCCGATTGCGCGCGCGAACTCGGTGATGCGCGCGGGCTCGATCACCGCGGTCACCGCGGGGTAGGTCTTTCCCTCGACGCTTGCCAAAGTTAGATGGGGCGGAAGCGGGCGAACGCCCGCCGCAGGAGCAGCGGCCGGAGCGCCGACCACGCTTCCATCACCGACGCGCGCGCCGTGCGCGCCTCGTCCGGCGGCGCATATGCCGCGACCACGAAGCCCCCGGCAAGAGAGCGGAGCGGTTCTGTGGCCTCCGGGAAGCTCAGCGACAGGCGCCGGCCCAGCTCGAAAGGCGTCTCGCCGAAGCGCTGGTCGGCGCCCGCGAGCCGCATGAGCAGAAGGGTGCGCCGCCAGACTCCCATCACGGAGCGTGGGCGCAGGTACCGCGCCACGGCGGCAAACAGCACGAGCAGGAAGGCGACGACCACGCCGACGATCTTGGTGAGCGTGCTCGGGTCGGGGATGCGGATACCAAAGCCTCCACCGCCACCGGTGGTCGAGGGTCCGTTCGGCTCGGTGACCGGTCGCGCGCTCGGGCTGCCCACCACTCCTGTCGGCCCGGTGCCGCCGGAGGGATCGCTGCAGAGGTTGTCCCGCAGGCAGATGTTCGAACCGCTCACGCCCCTTGGAATCGGCTCGTAGAAGTGGTCGTTTGTGGGCTCGAACTCGATCCAGCCGTATTTCGGAAAATAGACCTCGACCCACGTATGTGCGTCTTCGCTGCGGACCACGTAGCTGTTGGTCACGGTGTCGAGTATTCCCGGCCCGAAGCCGCTCACGAGGCGGCTTGGGATGCCCAGCGAACGCAGCATGTCTCCCATCGCGGTGGCGAAATACTCGCAATAGCTCCTGTGGGACGAGAAAAGGAAATACGCGAGCGGATCCTGGCCGTCCGGAGTTCTTGGCGGCGTCAGTGTGTAGGTGAACGGGTCGCTGCGAAGGTATGTCTCGATGGCCGCCGCGGCGTCGTAGGGATTGGTGGCGCCGGCCCTCTGCACGACCGACAGCGCCAGCTGGTGGATCGCCTCCATCACGCCCGGGTCCCGGTATCCGCTGCTGGGCAGGCTCATGTATGCGCGCACCCAGTCCGGGTATCCATAGCCGGCGGCCTGCAGGTCCGCATCGGTGGCCGTTGAATACTCGACCGTTGCCGCGTACGTGCCCCGCGACGTTCTTGGATTGATGCTCGACAGTCGATCGATGTTCACGATGGGGCCGCCCGCCGGCTGAGGCACCAGCGCCTCGGTCGCGATTGTTTCCCGGTCCACGTGAAACAGTCGGCCCGGATAGAAAAGGATGTCGGAGTTGCCGCCTGGCGGCGCGATCATCCTGATGTTGAACAGGGCCACCGCGAGCTTGGAGTAGTCCTCCCCGAATGGAGCCAGCTCGCCTTTCGCAATGTCCACCTTTTGCCCACCCGCATCCTGGTACCTCCAGGCCTGGTGGAACAAGAGCGTGTCGTTGACGCCGCGGAAGTAATGGGGCCCCACGAAGTCCCCTTGCACCGTATACGTGAACACCGGGTTGTGTGTCCGCTTCAGCGAGGTGTTGAGGAGGACGTCTGGAGAGAAGCCCGTGGTGCCGCCGGTCGATCCGGCAGCGCCAAACGACCCGGGATGGCTCAGCGTCTCGAGCAGCTGTGCCCAGCTGGTGAATGCGCTGGACTCCATGTCGACGGTCCGGTCGACGGTGGAGATGGGGGGCAGCATGATCGCCAGGACGATGAGCGCCGCCATCGCCACCAGGCCGCTTTCCCAGAAGTCCCAGCGCGCGTCGCCCGTCAGCTTCACGCGAGCTCGCGTCGCGTTTGCTATCGAGCTCGTGTAGTTGGTCCACAGCAGCAGGGCAAGGGTCAGGACCAGAACGGCGAGGACGTAGCCGTTCTGGTCGCGCGGAAAGTTGAGCAGGTTGGTGGCGAAGGCCGCGGCGCCGGGCACAAGTCCGAGCAGCGGGCGTCTCCAGCGCAGCACGCACCATGCGAGCCAGCCGCCGGTGACCCACATCAGCGAGCTGATGAGGTACAGGTCGAACGAGGAGTCCGCGATCGCGGAGCCGTCGAGGATCCTGCCCCACCATGCGTTCAGGAGGCCGAGGCCGAGCGCGTCGCCTGGGTGGCTCGCGTGCAGTGCGGGCCACGACGCGAGCCCGGCGGCGAACAGACCGGCCGCCATCCCGATCCCAACGCCCACGCCCCAGGGAATCGGCAGGACGGCGAGCAGGCCCATGAAGACGGCGCCCACGATCGCGACCATGGGGACCACCTCGATGCCGGGCACCCACTGCGCGGTCACGGTCGACTTCGCGATCGCGAGCGCGAGCAGGAACACGAGCCCCGCGGTCCACACCGCGCCGCCCGGCAGGCCCTCGCGGGTGCGCCGGACCATCCTCAGCGGGAAGCTAACCGATGCGGATTGCATCTCGAGTCCTCATGAGGCGTGCGAAATCGTCGCCCTTGCGCACCACGTACAGGTCGACGTCCTGGCCGAGATCGAAGGTCGGGTTCTGGTCAGGACCGCCGAAGCTGGCGCCGTCGAGGTAGAAAACGATGAGTGACGAGCGCCGCCCGCGCACCGCTTGCAGCAGCCGCACCCACGCCTCGTCGGCGCTCGGCGTGATGACGGCGATCGCGCGGCGCGGCAGCCGGCGGATGCGGTCCCAGGCCAGCGTCTGCGTCAGCGGCGTGCGGCCGTCGGCGCTGGCCACGGCCAGGTAGTCGAGGATGATGCGGTCCTGGCGCACCGCTCGGTGCGGCTCGAGCACGGTGCCTCGAGAGTCGTTGGCGATCAGTCCCACCTGGCGCCCGCGGCTATGGACCTGGGATGCCATCGAGGCCGCCAGGCTGATCGCGTATTCGACCGTCGACTCCTCGCCCTCGCCGCTGTGGACGTTGCGGTCCAGGTCGAGAAGGATCCACAGGTCGGTGGTCAGCGGTTGCTCGAACGTCTTCGACATCAGCCGCGCGTGACGCGTTGAAAGCGGCCAGTGGATGCGGCCGAAGCTGTCGCCGGTGACATAGTCGCGGACGCCGCTCGTGTCGGGTGGATAGTCGGCCCACGCGCCCATGCTCTGCGAGCTGCCCACCTGGTGAGCGCTCGGGGTCATGAGGTCCGGGATCGGCCGTACGCGCGGATACACGAGCACCGAGGTGCGGTTTCCGGTCTTCAGCTCCTGGTTGAAAAGACCGAAGGGTTCACGCACGCTGACGAGCGTCGGCCCGAAGGACATCCAACCCCGGCGGCGGTAGACGCCGCGTGACTTCCAGCTCACCGGCTCGCCGCCGACGGAGATGACCCGCCCGGGCTGGTAGTCGGGGATCTGGCCGAGGTCGCGGATCTCGACCCACGGGGCTGGCACCCAACCCACTCGGCGCACCTCGATCACCTCTTCGTACGGCTCGCCGACGGTGGGAGTTCCAGGGTCGAGGCGGCGGCTCAGGCTGATGCCGCGGATGGCGATCCTCGGCCAGATCCAGGCCACCACGAAGAGGAGGCAGAGCGCGTAAGAGAACGCGTAGGCCGGGCGATATCCGGTCAGGTAGGTGAAGAGGAGCATGACGCCGAGCGCGGCGGCGAGGGCGACTTTATTCATCAGATCTCTTGCGCTGCGGCCAGGCCGGGTTTATCCCGGCCGTCCCTGAACGTGTCACCTTCCAAGCGCCTCCATGCGTTGCCAGGAACCAGGTGGGTACCTTTGGGGCCCCCAGCCGAAGGCTGGGAGGAGGCTCCTGTCCTCCCTTGATTTCTATCCGTCGTATGCCATCTGGGGGACATGCTCGCGCTCGAGGAGGCCGGCCACGAGCTTGCCCGCGCTCTGACCCTGCATCTCCGCGTTGGGGCGAAGGATGATGCGGTGCGCAAGCACGGGCTCCGCGAGCACCTTGATGTCGTCCGGGATCACATACGAGCGCCCCTGCACCGCGGCCAGGGCCTGGCTCGCGTGGAAGAGGTTGATCGTGCCTCGGGTGCTGGCGCCAAGCGCCACCTCTGGGTTGCCGCGTGTCCGCCCGACCAGGCGGGCGATGTAGTCGCGCAGCTCGGGCTTGACGAACACCTCCCGGACCGCGCTCTGCGCCGCATTCAGCTCGTTCGGGGAGACGACCGGCTGCAGCTCGAGGAAGGGCGACTCGACCTTGCGGTGGCTGAGCAGGTTCGATTCCTCTTTCTCCGAGAGATAACCCAGCTTGACCTTCATGAGGAAGCGGTCGAGCTGCGCTTCCGGCAGGGGGAACGTGCCCGAGTATTCGACAGGGTTCTGGGTCGCCATGACCATGAACGGCTTGGGCAGGTCATGGGTCTCGCCGTCGATCGTCACCTGGCGCTCTTCCATCGCCTCCAGCAGCGCCGCCTGGGTCTTGGGACTCGCCCGGTTGATCTCGTCGGCGAGCAGGATCTGCGCAAACACGGGGCCCGGCCTGAACTCGAAGTCGTTCTCCCTCTGGTTGAACGCGCGCACCCCCGTGACGTCGGAGGGCAGGAGGTCGGGCGTGAACTGGATGCGGCGGAACGTGCAGTCGAGCGAGCGGGCCAGCGATTTGGCGAGCATCGTCTTGCCGACGCCGGGAACATCCTCGATGAGCAGGTGGCCCTCACAGAGGAGGGTCACGAGGCAGAGGCGGACCTCCTCCTCTTTGTTGACGATCGCCCGACCTACGTTCGACAGGAATGCATCGGCGACTCTGGTGACGACCTCGGTCACCAAGCCGGGCGGGACCCCATGACCGCGATTATAGATTTGACCTTCCTCCGGCCATTCGACATGAATACGCGTGGCCCGACGTTTTGGTTCCGCTCCGCGTTACGTTGAGGCGTCCGCCGACGTGATGGAAGGCAGAGGGATGAGGCTCAAGCTCGCCGTAGTGATCGCGCTGATCGCCTGCGCCTGTGGCTCGGTCGGGCCGGGCGGCGGCGGCGTCGTCGCCGGCAGCCCGCTGACGGTCAACCAGGTGAAGTTCAAGGTCATGGACGCGGTGGGCGTCCCGATCTTCTGCGATCCCGACTTCTATCCCATCGCACGCGCGGGCGGCGAGGAGGCCAGCGCAGACACGTACTACCCCCAGATCCGCTCCGACCCCGAGCTATATGCCGCCATCGTCGCGCACGAGCACCTTCCTTCAGGGCTCCTCGACGAGAGCCAGAAGCTGACCCTATACCGCGCGTTCAAGCGCCTTCGCGCCCTGATTCTCACCAAAGCGAGCGACTCGTTCGTGTTCGAGATCCGGGTCACGGGACAGGGCGCGAATGCGGTCGAGCTTGTCGACGGCTCGGTGCGCACAGACGGCGTGATCACGGTCACCTCGCGCAAGCCGAGCGGCATGCCCCCCTGCCCCATCTGCCTCGCCGCCGCGACTCTGATCGCGACGCCACAGGGTGACGTTCGGGTCACCGATATCAAAGCCGGCATGCTCGTATGGACGGTCGCCTTGGATGGCACGCGGGTCGCGGCACGCGTGCTCGAGATCGGCAGCATGGTCGCTCCCACCGGGCATCTGATGGTGCACGTGCGCCTGGACGACGGCCGCGAGCTGCTCGTCTCGCCGGGTCACCGCGACGCGGACGGGCGGCCGCTCGGTAGCCTCGGGGTGGGCGACGCGCTCGACGGTTCCAGGGTCATCTTGTGGGAGCTGGTTCCATATGGCGGCGGCCGTACCTACGACCTTCTGCCCGCCGGGCCGACCGGCGAGTACTGGGCCGACGGCATCCTGCTTTCGAGCACCCTCATGGCATCTCATACCTGACCACGAACGTCCTGGTAAAGCCCGTCCCATGGGCATAAAAGCCGTCGGCCTGGAACCCGATGGGCGGCTTAGGAGACTTCTTCCTCTTCGACCAGACGTAGGTGGCTGCTCACGTCCAGCCCGAGGTGGCGCGCGAAGAATCCCGCGACGCGCTCCACGTATAGAGGACGATCTGCTTCGTACGCGCCGGTGTGGGGCGCGCCCTGCACGATCCAGATCTCGCGCGGGCCGCGATAGGCGTCATAAAGGCGGCGGCCGTGATTCACCGCCACGAGGTCATCCGCCCCCCCGTGAATGAAGAAGAGAGGACGCGGTTCGAGAGAGCTAAGGATGGTGATCGGGCTCGATTGCGACAGGCGGCAGCCTGTGCGCAGGCGGAACATCAAACCGGCCAGCCACACGATCGGCGCGCCGGGCAGCTTGATGGCTCGCCGCACGTTGTCCTCGAGCACCGTGCGTAGGTCGCTGAACGGGCTGTCGAGGATGAGCGCCTGCACACCCGGCTCGCCTGCGGCGCCGAGCAGGGTCACGACCGCCCCCATCGAGTAACCAAGGAGTCCGATCCTCGCTTTCGGGATGCGCTTGCGCGCGAAGGCGATGACGGCTTCGAGCTCGAGGACCTCCTTGATGCCGAATGTGATGGGCGCTCGGTCGCTGCCCGGCCAGCCTCGATACGAATAAAGGATGACGTTGAACCCCTTGCGCCACAGGGCGGCCGAGATACCGAGGGAACCCTGGCGCTGACCCTTGTGCCCGCCTGAAACGATCACCGTTTGCGGTGAGCCGGGCTGCCGAAAGTGCCACGCGCCGAAGTTCACGCCGTCGGCGGTGACGAGCTCCACCTCCTCGTAGTCCGCCTGGAACTCGAAGGGCGTGAACGTGAAATCGTCCAGGGGACGTGGCTTGGTAGGCACGAACGCCCGACGGTACAGGTAATAGGAGGCAGCCAGGTAGGCGACCAGGAGGAGCGCCGGGACCAGCACGATGTAGGGCATCGGTACCTGATCCGAAGCTTAGACCGTCTGTGCGGCTACTCGAATACCCTCGTCAGCTGGTAGAGCTCGGCCGGCACGCGGCGTGTCTCGCCGACGACGTCGGCCAGCGGCACGACCTCCACCTCGCCGTTGCGGCGAATGGGGATCACCCCACTTTTGCCAGCAGCGATGAGCTCCACCGCCTGAACACCCAGGCGCGTCGCCCAGATGCGGTCCGTCGGCGTTGGCGAGCCTCCCCGCTGAAGGTGGCCGAGCACCGTGACCCTCGTCTCGAACCCGGTCTCACGCTCGACCATCCGTGCCAGCGCATCGCCGATGCCGCGCTTGGCGAGCTGCACGTGGCCGAAAGCATCCGTTTCGGCGGCGGCGCCGGCCTCGTCCTCCAGCTCGGGGATGTGAGCACCTTCGGCGACGACGATGATGCTGAAGAGCTTGCCCTCGCCACGACGCCGGTACAGGTGACTGACGACATCGCCGAGGGTGAGTGGAAACTCGGGGATGATGATTAGGTCGGCGCCGCCGGCGACCCCGCCATAGAGCGCCACCCATCCCGTGTCGCGGCCCATCACCTCGACCACCATCACGCGGTGGTGCGCCGACGCCGTCGTGTGCAGACGGTCTAACGCTTCTGTGACCACGCCGACGGCGGTGTCGAAACCGATGCAAAACTCCGTGACGCTCAGGTCGTTGTCAATGGTTTTCGGAACGCCGACCGTCTGGAAGCCGGCGTCGTGCAGCGCCGACGCCACGCTCAGCGTGTCGTCTCCACCGATCGGGACGATCGCGTCGATACCGTGGCGCCGCAGCACGCGAACCACCGTCGCGACGCCGTCCTTCATCTTCAAGGGGTTCGTGCGTGAGGTGCCCAGGATGGTTCCGCCAAGCGGGAGGATGCCGCGCACGTCGGCGGGCCGCAGCTCTTCGATGACGCCGCTGTCGAGGCATCCAGCCCACCCGTTCTGAACGCCGCTGACCGAGTGCCCGAGCTGGAACCCTCGGCGGGCGACGGCCCGTATGGCCGCGTTCAGCCCGGGCGCGTCTCCACCACCGGTGAGGATCCCGATACGCACGTGAATAGGGTAAGGCCGAACCTGCGGCTACTGCGTCTTGGTCAGCCGGTCCAGGAGCTGGGGCAGCGTCACCTCCGCCAGCGAGCGCAGCCGGAGGTCGGCGGCGCCGAGGTCGAGTCCTTCAGTGATGGGGTTGGGAATGGCAACGCAGAGGAGGCCCGCGCGCTTGGCGGCGGCGATGCCGTTAGGCGAGTCTTCGATCGCCACCGCGTCGGCGGCCTGCAGACCAAGGCATTCGAGCACGGCGAGGTACAGATCGGGCTCCGGCTTGACGTGCTCGACGTCGTCCCGGCAGCGCATGCAGTCGAAGCCATCGAGCAGCCCAAGCCGCTCGAGGTGGCCGGTGACCCAGTCCCGTGAGGAGCTCGACGCGACGCCGACCTTCATACCCGCAGTGCGCGCTTGGTCGACGATCGCCCTCACGCCGGGCAGAAGGGGCTGCGCCAGGACGAGCTCGACCCGCCGCTCCACGCGGCGATCGATCACTTCCTGCGAGAGAGGATGGCCGAGGCGCTCCTCGAGGTGGTGCTGCGGGTGGAAAGCCTGGTTCGAAGAGCCGACGGTCTTCACCCAGAGCTCAAAAGGCAGCGCCTCGCCGTGGGCCTGGTAAACCTCCGTCCAGGAGCGGTAGATCGGCCCCTCCGTGTCGAGGATGAGGCCATCGAAATCAAAGATGAGCGCGCGGATCACGGCGAGCAACTCTACCTAGCTTCAGTTGCAGGTCCAAAGGCTTAGGATCGCGCCGAGTGGCCTCGAAGACATCCCGTTTCACGCCGATCCGCGACCTCCAAGCCTCCCCCGGCTGGGTCGGCGCTGCGCTTTCAGGCTTCGCCCTCATCTCCGTCGCGGCGATGCTCGTCGTCCTCTTCGGCTTCCTGGACGCCACCCACTACACCTCCCTCCAGAACCTCTTCACGCCCGACCCGCCCGCCGCCGCCGGCATCCTCGGCGTGGTTGGCGGCGCCGAGGGCGTGACCCTGAGCATCGTCATCCTGGTCGTCGTTTTCGGCATCCAGATGACCTCGTCGCGCTACTCGCCTCGCATCATCGGGCTCTTCACGACCAACCCCTTGAATGCGATCGTCCTTGGCTTCGCGCTTGCGTCGATCCTCTATACGATCCTGGTCCGCGGCGAGGTCAAGACGAACTACGTGCCCATGTGGAGCGTCGCGGCGGCTGTGGTGCTCGGAGTCATCAACTTCGCGATCGTCTTCCCGTACATCGGCTACATCTTCGCGGTCATGCGCGCGGAGACTCTCGTCAACAGCATCAGGGGCCATGCCCGACGCCACCTGGCCAACGCGGTCAGGGGCAATCACATCGGAAAGTACCGCAACCACCTGCTCACGTCGATCAACCAGGTCACCGACATCGCCCTCGGTTCGGTGCAGCTCGGCGACATGCCGGTCTGCCTGCTCGTCATCGGTGTGCTGGGCGAGTTTCTCGCCCAGGACTATTCAAAGGTCAAGAAGGGTTTCGGGCCCGAGTGGTTCCAGGTCGGACACCCGGAGCTGCCTGGCGACTCCGACCAGATCGTCGCCGAGGTCAATCGCGCTCACACCTGGGTCGAGTACACGGTCTTCTCCAGCTTCGTGCACCTCGTCGGGCTCACGCCTGCGCACAGGAAGGAAGCCGTGCATGCGATCGCGGTGGCGACGCGTGACATCGGCCTCGCCGCCATCGACCGAGGAGACCCTGAGGTGGCCGAGCTGACTGTGCGCTTCTTCAACACGTACTTGCGCGCGGCCCTGAACCAGTCCGCGCCGACTTTCGCGTCGACGACCATGAACGAGTACCGCCGCTTTGCCATCGGCGCGCTGGAGTGGCGTCCGGACATCTCGGTCGAAGCCGCATCGCACGTGCTCCGTTACGGGCGGCACTTCGACGAAGCGGGCATGCCCGCGATCTTCGGCGCGGCGGCCGAAGACGTGGCCGACCTCGCGATCGAAGCCTGGTCGCGCGACACCGAGGTCACGCGGCGGCTGGCGCGGCTGCTCGTGCGCAACCTTCTCGATCTGATCCCCAACGCCCGCCCGATCGGGCTCAACGGCCTCTTCAAAGCCGTCGCCAAGCTGACTTTCTGGGCGATGGCCGCGGAAGCGAAGGATATCGCCCACATCCTGGTCGAGGGCATCGCGGCGGCCCCGCCGGACTTCGTCGATGCGGCCCTCGATCGCATGGAGGTCATGCAGAACGGTCTGTTCTGGGAGGTGAACGAACGGGTGGTGGCTTTCGACTGGGTCGAGGAGCCGCTGCGTGCCGAGATCCCGCGCCTGCGAACCGCGCTTCGCCGGGCCAAGGCGTCCGGGCGCGGGCTCACGATCGAGCTCGATGATCCGCGGCCGACCGGACCCGTCGACCTTGTCCAGCCGGAGCCGGCCGCCTCGCCGCAATCCAACGGCGCGGCGAAGGACGCCCCTGCGGCCAAGGAAACTACGCCGGCCGGTTGATCATCGCGGTCGACGTGGTTTCGAAGTAGTCGAGCAGCGCCTTGCGAATCTCCGACGGCATCTCGAGCGACTCGACCGCCGCCGTCATGTGGCGAAGCCACGCATCGCGTTCGGCCTGTCCGATCGCGAAAGGCTGGTGGCGCAGGCGGAGCCGTGGGTGCCCGCGGCGGGCGCTGTAATCGTCAGGCCCGCCCCAGTACTGGATGAGGAAGAGCGTTAGTCGCTCCGCCGCCGCGGACAGGTCCTCCTCGGGATAAACGGCCCGCAGAACTGGATCGGAGGCGACGCCGGCATAGAAGCGCTCGACCAAAACTTTGAACGTCTCGGCTCCGCCCACGGCCTCGAACACCGTCACGCCACTGAACATAGACTTTTGGGAACGATGGCCAGCGCTCGCCAGCTTCGCATCACTTTTCTGTTCGCGCTCGTGATGCTGACCGGGCAGTTCCTGCTCGGCATGGCGGTCAACCTGTTCGTGAAAATCCCCGACCAGCACCCGGGATCGAACCCGTCGGAATATTTCAGCGGAGTGGCGCAGAGCGTGACCTGGGCGATCCTGCACGGCAACATCCTGCTGGCGATCCATGCGGGCTTCGGACTCGTGATCGTGGTCGCCGCGCTCGGCACACTCGTGCAGGCGATCGGGAATCGCCGGCGCGGCATCGTGGTGTCCGCGGTCTTCGCGTTCATCGGCGTGCTCGGAGCCGGCTTCAACGGAGGCAGCTTCCTGAACTACAACCAGGACTTCAGCTCGATGCTCATGGCTGCGGGATTCGCCATCGCTGTCGTGTCCTACTCGGTCGGGTTGTACCTCGCCAACGACGGAGCGATGCCCAGAATCCCGGCCTAGACCTCGAACTCCCATCGCGTCGGCGACCCGGTGAAGTCGCCCTCCGCGAGCCCGAACACCCAGGTTGGCGTCACCCGGAAGCACGAGTTGATCGCGGGGTCCAGCGACTCGATCCTGTAATCGGTCTCGTACTTGGCGTTCTCCAGCGCGAGCAGCGTGGCGAGGTCGTTCGGGTCGGTCAGCAGCGTCGCCATGCCTTCGACGACGACCGGGTTCTTGGCGTCCTCGGTCGTCACCACGCATCGCGGGTTGGCAGCCAGGTTCTTCGACTTGCGCGACGGGCGGCTGCTGCTGAACCAGAAGGACTCGTCGTGCCACATCCCCCACACCGGCATCGCATGGGGCCTCGCATCGGGCCATATGGTCACCATCCAGTAGTTGCGCGACGACATCAAGCGCTGCTGAGCCCAGGACCACGGCAGAAGGCCAGTGCCTTCGCCGGCGGGCAGCGTGCCGTAGCCCGGCATGTAAGGGCGCGACGCGACCAGGCGTCCTGTCAAGCCGGTTGCGGGGTCACGCCGGCGCCTTCGAAAATCTCGTCCACCGGCCTCGCGATCGCCTGGGCCGCCTTCAGTCCCGTGGCCACGAGATAGCGCTCCACGATCTTGCGGCCGACCGCATAGCCGCCCATGTGCGGAATGCCGACTGGCTCTGTCCCGAGGCGGCGGGCAACCTCGTCACCCAGCACATACGGGCTCCAGTCTCGAAACGTCGTGCCGGTGCCGAACGCGGCAATCACCTTGTCCCACGTTTCGTCGAACACCTTCCCGGTCACGTCCTCATACCAGGCGCCTGTCGAACCGGCTCCGCACACCTCGACCGTGAAGACCTCGGCGAGGCCTTCGTGCACGACCCATTCGGCCAGGTTGAAAGGGCCGTCGACGTTCGGCGTGCGGATGTTGTGCGCGAGCTCGTGCACCGCGCACGCGCCGATCCTCGTCTCGTTGTAGTCGGTGGGCCAGGCCACCATCCAGATCGTTCCGGGCGTCGCCCCCATGCCGTAGTACCCATGCGTGCGCTCCAGGAAGATGGGGTCGTCCGGGTTGCCCAGCGTCAGGGTGACCTCGATGCGATCAGGGTGGTGGATACCCGGCAGCGCGGCGTTCTGGTAATCCCATGCGCGGGCCAGGTCGCGCTTCATCTGTCCCCACGCGTCGGCCTTGACCAGGCGGTCGATGGCAGGTGCGTAACGCGGGTCGTCGACCTCGACGCGAAATCCATCGCCGCGCTCGTGGATCTGGCGCAGCGTCTCCATGCCCGCGGTGTCGAAGGAGGAGACGCCCCGCATCGCAGCAAGCGCATCGAGCCGAGCCGGCACCGGAAGTGTGAACAGCCGTTTGAGCTCGGCAGCGTCGTCGTGTACGACGAACTCGATCTGATCGTCGGTGCTCAGCGCCATCGGAAGAAATAACGCAACCGGATGCTCATTTCCATGTGTATCTAGTGCCAATTGTGAGCCTGGACTCGAGCCGGACGGCTGCCGCCGCTCAAGGGCGGTTGATGGTCCTCGCTCGGGGATGGGCGCCTTTCGTATTGCTGCTGGTCGCCTACGAAGCCATGCGCGACGTTGCGTCGGTGGTCGGCATGCCCGCGCACGACCTGGCTCGACTGGACCGCGCGCTCTTCGACGGCTACCAGCCGACGTTGGTCCTTCAAGCAGCCGTCGGCAAGCTAGCCGACGCGGACCTCTTCGAAGACCTCGGCAGCATGGTGTACCTGACGCACTTCCTGCTGCCGGTCGCCGTGGGCGCCTGGCTGTGGACCGCAGACCGAGGCGCGTTCCGGGCCTTCGGGCTGACGCTGGTGGCCCTGTGCGCGCTGGCCTTCGCGACGTACGTGATCGCCCCCACGACGCCGCCGTGGCTCGCGCAACCGGGGACGGTGAAGCATCTCATCGAAGACACGATCCAGCGCAGTGGCGTGCCGGCAAGCGTGGTTTGGCTGTACTCCCATCACGACTACAACCTTTATGCGGCATTTCCTTCTCTGCATGCGGGCTTTCCGGTGGTCGCGGCAGCGGCCGCCTGGCGGCAGAACCGCACGGTTGGCATGGTGCTGTGGGCCTGGGCGGTGATCGTGTGGATCGTGGTCGTGTACCTCGGCGAGCACTACGTCGCCGACGTCATCGGCGGCGTCGCGTACGCCGCGATCGCGATCCTGTTTGTTTGGGCGCTGTCGGCCCGGCTGGCTCGCCGAAGCGCAGCTATTCCGCAATCGCCGGCATGATCGCGGGGACTGCCTCGGAGTAGCGTTCGATCTCCTTCTCGCTGGGCAGGAACCACGCGATGACGATGGTGACGGCGACCAGGATCACGTGCGTCATCAGCGACTTTTGCAAGCCGACCGCGTCGCCGATGGCGCCGTTGATGGGAATGCCGATCGCCCCGGTGACGAACCCCAAGCCCATCACGAGCCCTGAAGCGAGCCCCGCACGGGACGCCATCAGCTGCTGAGCCATCAACAGCATCAGCGGCGCCGTCGACGCGGCGAGGAAGCCGATGAGGATGGCGGTCACGAACGCCCACGGCCCTGGGAACAATGTGTACAGCAGGATGGCCGGGATGCTCAGTACCAGGGTGGCGAGAATGACAGTGCGGCGGCCGTAACGATCGGCGAGCGACCCGCAGCCGACGGTGCCGATCGCGCTCGCCAGGACGAGCACCGTCACCAGCGGGCCGTAGAACTCGGGACCGTAACCGAGCTGGCGGTACCACGTCGGCGTGAAGGCCTGAAAGACCCCCTGCGTCCAGCTGCGCGACATCATGACGCCGATCACCATCGCCAGCGCGAAAACCGGCACCGGGCCCGAGCCCGCAACCGCGGCTCTCGTGCCGGCGGCGGCACGCTGCAGCTTGTCGCGCATCCGCCACAGGAGGTAGGCCCCGGTCGTGACGCCGGGGAGGAGCAGCAGCCCCGTCCCGCGAATGCCGAACAGCGCAAGCACTCCGATCCCAAGCAGCGGTCCGATGGCCACGCCAACCGTGCCGGCCGTGACGTAGATCGACATGCCCAGGCTCCGCCGCGATGCAGGCAGCAGCGCGCGGACGTCGAGGGCGCCGAACGGATGGAACGCGCCGGATCCAAGACCTGAAGCACAGGCCAGCACCAGCAGCAGCGGAAAGTTCGGGACGAAACCGACCACCGCGAAGGTGAGCGCCGTCCACACCAGCGAGTAACCGGTGAAGCGCGTCCCGTAACGGTCGGCGATCACCCCGAACAGCGGCTGGGAGATGGCGGCCATACCCGTGTACGCGAGACTGACGAGGCCGACTGTGGCCAGGGTCAGGTGAAAGCGTCCGATCAGCACTGGGTACAGCACGGGGATGACGCCGACATAGCTGTCGACCGTCAGATGCCCGAGCATCAAGCTGACCAGCTTGCCGTTGCGCAGAAAATCCCACATGACCGCGGGCTCTATGATGCCCGGCGTGCGTGAGCTGCTCTACCTGAGCCGCGCAGACGTCGAGCATCTGCTCGACATCGATGCGATGCTCGACGCCCTCAGCGGGGCGCTCGTCGCTTTCTCGGCCGGCACCACGACTGTGCCTCCGCGCGTCGGCATCCGCGTGCCCGACCTTGGCCTCCTTGGCACCATGCCTGGCTACGTGCCAGGCATTGCCCTCGAGGTGAAGCTCGTGTCGGTCTTTCCGGGCAACCATCATCGGTCGCTGCCGTCGCACCAGGGCCTGATCGCGCTCTTCGATGAAGGCGACGGCGCGCCGCTCGCTGTCATGGACGGCACGTACATCACCGCCATCCGCACCGGAGGCACGGCCGCCGTCGCGGCTCGCGCCCTGGCGCGCAAAGACGCCCGCGTGCTGGCCATCCTCGGCGCCGGGGTGCAGGGCGCATCACACCTCGAGACGTTTCCACGCGTGCGCGACTTCGAGGAGATCAGGATCGCCTCGCGGGACCACGACAAGGCGGCGCAGCTGGCTTCGCGAAACCCGCGAGCCCGCGTCGCATCCTCATTCGAAGAGGCCGTCCGGGGCGCGGACGTGGTCGCCTGCTGCACCGATGCGCGCGAGCCGGTGATCCGCCGCGCGTGGCTGAAGCACGGAGCCCACGTCAGCTCGGTCGGGGGGACCTTTGGGCCGGAGATCGATCCCGAGACGATGTCCTCATCACACGTTTTCGTGGAATGGCGGGGAGCGGCCACGAATGCGCCTCCTGCGGGCGCCCACGAGCTTCAGAGCCTCGATCCCGATGCGCTGACCGAGGTCGGCGAGGTGCTGGCGGGCACGCGTCCGGGTCGGACCGGCGACGACGAGATCACGGTCTACAAATCGACGGGTCACGCGGTCGAGGACGCGGCCACCGCCAGGCTCGTGTACGACCGGGCGCGGGCGGAGGGAGCCGGAACGAGCCTCCCGCTGTAACTCACACCCCTCTCCCCCGGGGAGAGGGAGCTCAGATCTCGATCATGCGCGACGGCACCGCGTTGATGATCAGCGTGGCCCCCAGCCGCCGTGGCGGCTGCGCCACCCCATAGGGATGCACATGTCCATGCACGAGCAGACGCGGCGCCAGGTTCTTGATCAAGCGGTTGAAGGCACCGAAGCCACGGTGCGCGAGGTCGCCTTCCTTGGATCCGAAACCTTCGGGTGGTGCGTGCGTCAAGAGCACCTCGAGGCGGCGGCCGCTGCGTCCTCGGCGCAGGCGAGCCACCATCTCGATGCGCAGGGCCCGCCAGCGCATCTGCGTCTGTGTGTACTGGTTGGGACCGGGCCGGTACCGCATCGAGCCACCGAGGCCCGCGATTCGAAGGCCGGCGGCGTCTTCGACCCTTCCGTCGACGTTGATGCATCCCTCCGGCCCCTTCCCTATCGGCTCGGCTCGCAGAGGCGTCCACGTTTCGTCAACGGGCCTGAAGTCGGGGTCGTGGTTTCCAGGGACGTACAGCAAAGGGACGTTGAGGCGGCTGACGATGTACTCGAGGTACTCCGCGGGGAGATCTCCGCATGACAGGACGACGTCGGGCTGAAGCCGCATCAGCTTGTCGCCGTACAGACCCTCGTCGACCTCGTCCGCGACCGCAAGGATTCGCGTCAACTACGAGGGAGGCCACACGGAGGCTAGGCCAGAACCTCCCGGCGGTGGACGAGGTGCTCGATCTCCGCCTTCCGCACGCCGTCGAAACCGGCGACCAGCCCGTTCTTGAGAATGCGCGCGATCTGCCTTGCGGAATGGAGCCTCGGGATGTAGACGAAGTCGGCGCCGGCCCTATAGAAGTGAAGCGCCTGCGGTATGTGATCGGTCGTGAGCATCACCTTGGCTTTGGGGCAGCTGGCGCGGGCGCTGCGCAGCAGCCTCAGGTTGTCCGTGCCGCGAAGAATGTCGTCCGGAATGCTGCTGACGACGAGCTCAGCGTTCTCGATGCCCGCGTGACGGAGCGTGTCGGCGTGCGCGATGTCTCCGTAGACGATGCTGATCCCTCGCTTCTGCAGCTCCCGCATCACCGTCGGGTTGAAGTCGATGACCAGGACCTTGTCGAGCATCACCTGCCCCTCGACGGCGGAGCCTTCGGTCTCGAGCTCCAGGAGAATCGAGCTGGCGTCGCGATAGAACCCGAGAAAGATCATCGTCTCGGGCCTCGCCTCTGCCCGCTGCGGGGCGGCCTCCCCCACGTCGAGATCCCTGATCCGAAGCAGCCTCAACCCGCCGCTGAGGAGCTTCTGGACGCGATGACTCGAGTTGATCATGTAGGTCGAGACGACGGAAGTGATGGCGAAGGTCATGATCACGACAGTGACCACGTCGGTGTTGATCTGGTGAGAGGTCAGCCCGATTGACGCGATCACGATCGAGAACTCGCTCACCTGGGCGAGGTTGATCGCAGGCAGCAAGCTCGCGCGGTGGCCCATCCCAAGGAAGTAGAGGATCGGCACCACCGACAGGCGGCTCACCATCACGAATGCGGAAGCGGCCAGCGCAATCTCCACGACCTGCAGCGTGGGAATGCGAATCTGCATGCCAAGAGCCACGAAGAAGAGGGTGACGAAGAAATCGCGGATGCTGACCGCCTTCGCCATGACATCGAGGTTGTATGGAAAGGTCGACAGGCTCACTCCCGCGATGAGCGCACCCATCTCGCGCGAGAGCCCGATCACGCTCGCCGCGCTGGCGAGGAAAAAGCACCACGCGAGCGCGCTCACCAGCACGAGCTCTGGTGCTTTGGCGACGGACCGAAACAGAAAGGGAAGGGCGTACTTGGCCATGAAAAAGCCGCCGACCACGAGCAGGGCGCCCTTCCACAGCGAGAACGCCAGCGGGAGCAGGTTGGGGTTGGTGAGGTTCGGCTGCACAGCGAGCATTCCCACGGCCCAGATGTCCTGGATGACGAGCACTCCCAGCGTTATGCGGCCGGGCAGCGTGTCGAGCTCGAACTTGTCGTTGAGCAGCTTGACCACGACCAGGGTGCTGGACAGGCTCATGCACGCCGCGAGGTAGAGCAGCGCGTAGTTGCCGCTGGAGTTCCGAACGCCGAGCAGATAGAAGAAGCCGAGGCCGAGGGCGATGCAGATCGGGACCTGAAGGGCACCTGTGAGCAGCACCGGCAGTCCGGCGGAGGCAAGCTTCTTGAGATCGATCTCGAGGCCGATGATGAACAGCAGAAGGATCAGCCCGATCTCAGCGACGGTCTGGATGCTGTCCTGGTTCTTCACCCAGTTGAACCCGACCGGGCCGATGACGACCCCGGTCACCAGGTAGGCGAGGATCAGCGGCTGGCGCAGTCTCCAACCGACCACGGCCAGCACCGCGGCCGCGCCGACGCAGATTCCGATGCTCGAAAGGAGGTCGCTTGGAACCGTCACTTAGCGCGTGCTCCCGATGGGGCGTCCCAGCGCGCGCGGAGTGCGTCCGCCTCCGCCGGGTCGCCGACGATCAGGAAGCGCGGGTGGTGCAGGCCGTCGATGAGGCTCGACGCGAGCTGGTCGAAAACGCGCGTGCCATCCTCCGCGCCCAGTCCACCGCTGAGCCAACGGCCCATCCCGCGGGAGCGCGTGTTCTGCCCGATGCGTGGGCTTCGTGATCCGGGGCAGAAAAGCGACACGGCGACGCCGCTGCCCCGCGTCTGCTGCGCGAGAGCCTGCGTGAAGGCAGCCAGGGCCGCTTGGCCCGTGTCGTAAGGAATCGTCATCGGGTCGGCCGGCAGCAGACCGCCATATGAGACCGCATTGATGATGTGGCCGGAACCCTGCTCGGTCATGTGCGCCAGGAAGGCCGTGCTGCTTCTCACCGGGCCGAGGAGGTTGGTCTCCAGCATCCAGGTCCAGTCCTTGCTCGAGATGCGATCGAGCTTGCCCTGCAGGAGCACGCCGGCGGCGTTGACCAGGATGTCGACTCGGCCCATCGCCTTGATGGCGTCGCGAGCCAGCGAGCGCACCGAGGCGTCGCTGCGCACGTCAGTCGACAACGCGATGGCAGACTCGTTCGTGCCGAGCTTGACGATCTCAGCCACCGTGCGATCCATCCTCGGCGTATCGAAGTCCGCGACGACGATGTTCGCGCCCTGCCTTGCCATCGCCTTCGCGACCGCACGTCCAACGCCGCTGCCGCCACCCGTGACGACTGCGACCTTACCCGACAGTCCGCCTCGCGCCGGCGCGTCCATATGAACAGCCGAGATACTAGCCAGCGCCGCCCCTGATGCTGAAGATCTACGCCCTTTTGAAGCGGAGGGCGGTCCAGTTCTCGTCGATCTTGACGAACGCAACCGGCTTGTACCCCGCCTCGCCGGTGTACTCGCCGAGGACGTCGCGTTTGGTCCACCATGGCGTCGCCGGCAGATCCGTCGCTCCCTTCGTGACGCCGCCCTTCGGGTACGCGATCCACAGGAGGCCACCCGGCTTGACTGCCTTGATCGCAGCCGCCCCGAGGTTGCGCAGCTCCTCGGCGTTGTTCACGAACAGCTGTACCACGTCGTACAGCTCGGAGGCCTTAAGGCCTGTGTACACGTCCGCAGGAGCTGGTCTCAGCTGGTCGAGATAGCCAGTGGGCGCGTTGATGACGGCGACGTGGTGGTCCGGCGCCAGCCGCAGCTTTTTCGCGAGCGCCGAGAGGCCGGGCGCATCCTGGCCCATCGCGAGCAGCGACCGCGTCTCGAGGTGGCGCAATTCGAGAGCTACTGTAGCGGGAAGGGCGGCTGCCACCACCACGGTTGGTCGTCGATCTCGACGGCGACCACCCACTTCACCCAGGCGAAGCCGCGCTGGCCCGGAACCACCAGCCGTACCGGATAACCGTGCCCGCCATCAAGCGAGGCGCCGGCCAGGCGCGTCGCCAGCAGGAGACGGCCGGCATCGTCGATTGGGAACCGCCGGCTGTAGCCGGTATGCGAGATGACGTTGATGCTCGAACGCGCACTCGCATCAGCCGGCAGAAGGCGCCCCAGCAGGACGCCCTCCCATACCTGCTCCGAGTACCAGCCGCCCGTGCAGTCGATGACCGCCGACACGCGGTCCGAGAACCCCACGAGCTCATCGTAAGTCCAGGTCTTGCCGGCCACCGCAAGCCGCCAGGAGGCGGCATCTAGCTGGGGGACGCCGTCGAACATCCACTGCGTCGCGATCGGATAGGCGGCCTGGAACGAGCCGGTGGCGGCGCGCCGTGCTGAGGGCAGCAGCGCGACGGCAAGTCCCGCGGCCCCCGCCAACATCCCGCCTTTGATGAAGTTGCGGCGGCTCAGGTCGGTAGACCTCAGCTTGAGCGGCCTCGCAACCACATGCCAGATGAGGAACGGGATCACGCACAGGGCCGCGCCGACGTGGAAGTCCATCGCGGTCAGGTAGCCGACGTCGGGCTGGCCGGCGGAATGCAGAAAACCGAAGACGATCGACAGCGCGATTCCGGCAGCCAGCACAATCGACGCCCATCGCAGAGATCGCTTGCGGCGCAGTCCACGGCGCGCGACGAGCGACTTCCACGGCACCAGCAGCACGATGGCGACCCCGGCGCCCGCATGCAGCCACAGCACCGCCTGCGCGCGCTGTCCCGAGAGCTCGAACGCCAGCCAACCGGTCGCAAACGCGACCGCGAGCAGAGCGAGGAGCGAGGCGTTGGTCAGGCGGCCTGGGAGCCCCATCGTCAGCCTTCGGTTTTCATTGCGGGCGACCCGCTCGTGGTGATCTCGAGGTCCGCCCACATGCCGCTGGCCTCGTTGCCGCCGACCAGCGACGCGATCCGGTAGCTTCCGGCCGCGGACGGCGTGAACTCGAATGTGGCCGACTGTCCTGGAGGCAGGCCCAGTGTCGGGTCCGGCGTCGACCAGCCCGGCTCGACGGGGCTCGTGTCGCCTCTACCTCTCACCACCGCGCACGAGTTGGGCACCGTGCCCCGGTTCTCGCACTGCACGGTGACCCGCCATCCGATGGGGATGGTGATCACCAGCGTGCCGTTCCTGTAGCCGTTGTAGTTGAACTGGTAATCGCCCGCCGGGTACCCGGCGACGAGCGTGATGACCACGGCGTGCGCCGCCACGTCCGAGTGGATGTAACCCTTGGGGTCTGGCGGGTTGCCCGGGCCGGTTCCGGTCAGAGGGTCGCACGCCGCGCACAGCAGCAGGATCCCCACGCATCTGGCCACCAACGGTTTAAGGCCCATGTGACGTTGCGAATATGATCCCACTGAGATGGGCGGGCGCCAGCGAACGCGGTTGCTCCTCTGGTGGGAAGCGCTGGAGACATGGCGACAGCTGGCGATCTCCTTTCCGATCTTCGCCACGCTCATGCTGCTGATCAACATCGGCCCCTTCAGCCAGCCGCTGCTGCGATCCATCTTTTACGGGCTGTTCGAGGGGGCTCTGCTGAGCGGGCTGCTGGCGGTCGCGACGGCCACCGAGCGCGGGCGCCGGGGCTGAGCATTTTGAGGAGGTAGCGATGCCGGCAAGGGCTGCGACAACCAGGAAGATCGTCGTCGGCGTCGACGGCTCCGATGCAGGAAAGGGCGCAGTCGACTGGACGGCGCGACATGCAAAGGCTCTGAGGTCGCAGGTCGTCGCCGTCTATGCGCTCGACCTGCCCGTCGCGCTGCCGGACCCCTACGCGATTCCCTTCTACCTCGACGACAAGTGGCGCGCAGGCCTCCAATCGGAGTTCGAGAACAAGTGGTGCCGGCCGCTCAAGACCGCGGGGGTGAAGTACCGCGCGCTGATCCAGGACGGACGGCCCGCGACCGTGCTCCTGGATGTCGCCGAGCGCGAGAAGGCCGAGCTCATCGTCGTCGGCAGGCGTGGGCGCGGTGAGGTGGCCGAGCTGCTGCTTGGCAGCGTGAGCCATGAGGTAGCCCTTCATTCCAGGCGGCCGGTCGTGCTGGTGCCGCGGAAAGCCTGAAGAATCATGGCGTCATCGATCAGGCTCGGGCGGCTGTTCGGGATCGAGATCGGCTTCAACTGGAGCCTCGTTTTCGTGTTCGCGCTCATTGCCTGGACGCTGGCCACCGGGATCCTCCCGGTCACCGCGGCGGGGCAGCCGGCGCTGGCCTACTGGGTCGCGGGCGGCGTGGGCGCCATCATCTTCTACGGGTGCCTGCTCGCGCACGAGCTGGCGCACGCAATCGTGGCGACGCGTAACGGCGTCAAGGTCGCCGGCATCACGCTCTGGCTCTTTGGCGGTGTCTCGAAACTGGACGGCGAGCCCAAGAGCGCACGCGCCGAGGCGCTGATCGCAGGCGCTGGGCCGCTGACGAGCCTGGCGGTCGGAGCTGTGGCGTTCGTGCTGTCTCTCCTTCCTCTGCCTGCTCTCGCGTCCGGCGTGCTTGGCTGGCTCGTGTTCGTGAACGTCGCGCTGGCGGTGTTCAACCTCGTGCCCGCCTTTCCGCTTGATGGCGGCCGGCTCCTCAGCTCGTGGTTCTGGTGGCGTTCGGGCAGCAGGCAGCGTGGAGTGCACAGCGCAGTCCGCATCAGCCGAGTCTTCTCCTATCTGATGATCGCGTTCGGCGTCTTCGAGCTCTTCACCGGGCAGGTCATCAACGGCGTCTGGATCGCCTTCATCGGCTGGTTCCTGCTGTCAGCGGGGACGCAGGAGGAGGTTGGGACCGCGGTACGAGCCCTGCTCCAGTCGGTGCCGGTGTCCGCCGCCATGACATCGCCGGTCGTCACCGTGCCGGACTGGCTGACGGTCACGCAGTTCCTCGAATCGACCGCCCCCGAGCACCCGTTCACCACCTACCCGATCCACGATCCGTCCGGCCGGCTGACAGGGATCGTGCGGCTCGGCGACCTGGTGAGGAATCGCGCGGCTGCGGAGAACGAGCGGTTGAGGGACCGCGCCCGTCCAATCGCGGACGTACCGACGAGCCGACCGGATGAAGACCTCGCGGCGATGATTCAGCGCGTGGGAACCGCTTTCGACCAGCGCGTCCTGGTTTTCGACGGCGGCCAGCTGGTCGGGATCGTGTCACCCGTCGACGTGGCGAGGGTGCTCGCCGTAAAGCAGGCGCAGAGCACGGGCGCGCCACCGCCCCAGCCCGCGCGCGGACCGGTGTAAGTCGAATCGCAACCCGCCTCGTAGCCGTTGCGGCCTGCTTTCTTCTTGGCGGCTGCAGCTCTGGCCCCACCTCGACATTCACCGTGAGCAATGCCGCGGTCGACCCGAGCTACACATGCCCGGTTGGAGCCCACAACGCGGCCTACGACATTCACGGCACCGTCGACGCCCGCAACGGCACATCGAAGGCGGTGACGATCACCGCCGTCGAGGCGACGCTGACGCTGGAGGCCGTGAAGGGTGAATGGCTGCAGAAGCTCGGCGACAAGTACCTCGCGACCAACCTGCCCTACTCACCGGCGAAGGTGCCGGCCGGTGCCGCCACAACCCTCACGGTGACGATTCCCAGCGCGTGCACGGGTCGTGTTGCCGGCGCGGCCGCCGCCTCAGCTGACTACGCGGTGAGCTTCACCCTGACCACCTCGGCCGGCAACTTCAAGACCACCACCAAGAACAGGCACCGGATCTCCACCGGCTGAGCCCGCCGCGGGGGATTGCCCCAGCCGGCGCGTTCCAGTCTGAAGGGGGACCCACACATTCGTTACTTTCCGCGCGCTTCTAGAGTCCTCGCCGGGTTCGTCGTGGCCGGGATCATGGGGCTGGTCGTCTACTTCCTGCCGCTGTTCCACTCGGCTTCGACGGCGACCGTCAACAGCGGTCCGCTTCCGATCGCGGTTCCCAATCCGCTGCCGACTACGACAGACCCTTTCACCGTGCTGCTGCTCGGCTCAGACGACGACGCGAAGTTCGCGCAGGACCGCGTCAACACGCAATCGATGATCCTCATCCGGGTTGTTCCGACCACCAAGAAGGCGACGATGCTCTCGGTTCCGCGCGACCTCTGGGTACCGATTCCCGGGCAAGGCATGGGCAAGATCAGCACTGCGTACCAGACCGGAGGCGCCTACGGCGCCATCGCAGCGGTCGAGACCAACTTCAAGATCCATGTCGACGACTACGTCTGGATCGGCCTCGAGGGCCTGGTGCGGCTAATCGACCACCTCGGCGGCGTGGACATGCTCGTCACGAACCCGGTCATGGACGACTTCTACCCATCAGACATCAACACCAGCGACGTCTACGGCTACTACCGAGTCGCCGTGCTCCCTGGCGCCGTACACCTGGACGGAGTTCACGCGCTCCAATACGTGCGCTCACGACACGGCGACCTGCGCGGCGACTTCGCCCGATCAGAGCGGCAGCAACAGCTATTGATGGCGATCAAGGCTCGAGCGGCGCGCCTCAGCGCGGCCGATCTGCCCGGACTCGCGAGTGCCATGCAGGGCGAGATCAAGACCACGATCGGCCTGGCGCGCTTGCGCTTGCTGTTCTCGATGGGTGAGCAATTCGACAGCTCCACCATCAACCGCGTTGTCCTGCTGCCGCCGTACACGTCCGAAGGATTCACCGCCGGGCAGGCCGTCGTCTTCCCTGACTGGACCCAGATCCTGCCCATCGTTCACCAGAGCTTTCCATGAGCGCGATCAAGACCCGACCCGCGCCATCGTCTCTCAAACGCGTCCTCATATCCCTCGGGCTTGTCCTGGCGATGTGCGCCTTTGGCTTCGGCATCTACCAAACGGCATCGCTGTTCAAACGCGCCGAGACACAGGTCCGGCGTCCGACGGATGCGAGTGCGCCCGCCCTGCCAGGGACGCTGTACGTCGTCCAGGCCGGAGCCATCTACCGATTCCACAATGGCTCGTTCCAACAGATCACGCGCGAGGAAGGATGGATGCAACCGTCCACTTCGCCCGACGGGAGCCGAATGGTCGCTGTAAAGCGCAGCCTGAACCGGTCCGACCTGTATCTGATGGGACGGCTCGGCAGGATCATCGTGCAGCTCACCCACAACGAGTCACCTTCGGTCGAGACCAATCACTGGGTTTTCTACCCTCGATTCAGTCCGGACGGCTCATCCGTCTACTTCAGCTACGACCCCAAGGACGCCTCCAACACGTATCGCGTCGACCTCGCCATCTTCGCGACCAGCGCCACGAGCCCCTCGGCGCCGGCCGTGCGATGGACCCAGCCCAACGAGTACACGGGTGGAGACGTGTACCCGATTCCGCTGCATGCGGGCGGTCTCATCTACACGAAGTACTCCATCGACCAGCAGTCCGTCGTGCATTCGCAGGTGTGGGTGCAGGTGAAGCGGGGCACTCCTGGCATAGGCCTGACCAGGGCTTCGGATGACTGCGGCCAGCCCGCGCTGTCGAGCGACGAAACGCTGATCGCCATGGTCTGCCGTCACGGCGAGCTGCAATCGGCCGACCTCGAGGTCGAGAGCTTCGATGCGTCCACCCTGATCGTCGGGCATCCCAACGTGGTTGTGCGCGGTGGCCTCGTCGCCGCGCCATCGTTCTCCCCCGACGGCAAGCTGCTCGCCTATTACAGGCCCGCGGAGGCGGGCGGCCCGTTTCAGCTCTGGGTGGTCGACCCGAGCGCAACCACGACGCACGCGTCGCGCCAGATCACCACGAGTCTCGCCCTCGACCCTAGCGCGCCGCCGGCCTGGGCAGCGGCCTAGGGCTGCACCGAGCCGTTCAGACGGCGGTGTTCAAAACCATTCAACGGTGGTAGCCGAACGCCCTGCTGACACGCGTTTTTCAGGTAGGACAAGACGTGAAGAAGAGATTCCCAGCCGAACCCGACCTTCAGTCGCAGCTCGAGTCCTTGCTCGACCAGGTGTGGCGATCGGAGGCCGAATGGCGCCTCTGGGACAGGGTCGACGCATTCGTGATGATGGAATCGCTCCGGGCCAAGCGTGCAGAGCGGCTCGCCCGGAACGCCACGCGGCAGGCGGCCGCGTCGCCCGACGAAGCTTCCGAAAATGCAGCCTGAACCGGAGCGGACCTCGGTGAGCGCGGCCGGCCGCAGCCGCGCACGGCAGCAAGCACAGACGCCGCCGCCACGCGTGGCATTCGTCCTGTCCGGAGGCGGAAGCCTGGGCGCGATCCAGGTGGGCATGCTGCAGGCCCTTCTCGAGGAGGGCATCAAGCCCGACCTGCTGGTGGGAACCTCGGCCGGCGCGGTGAACGCGGCGTGGGTCGCCGGGCTGCCCCACTGCGACGGGGTGAAGGACCTGGCCGGCATCTGGTGCGGGCTGCGGCGGCAGGACATCTTTCCCCTCAGCCCGTGGGCAGGCGCCCGCGCCCTGATCGGAAGAACCAATCACGTCATCCCGAACGCGGGGCTGCGGGCGCTCATCGAGCGGCACATCCCGTATGCGCGCCTGGAGGACGCGAAGGTCCCGGTCCACGTCGTCGCCACGGACCTGAAGACCGGCCACGCGGTGATCCTGTCGTCCGGCCCCGCGGTCCCAGCGCTGCTGGCCAGCACCGCGATCCCAGGAGTGTTCCCTCCCGTCACGATCGGGCGGCGCGAGCTGGTCGATGGCGGCGTCGCCGATATGACGCCGATCGCAGCCGCGATCGAGCAAGGTGCGACGCAGGTTTACGTCCTGCCGATCGGATATTCATGGCTTCTGCAGGAGCGCTCGAACGCCATCGGCATGGCCATGCAGGCGCTCGCACGCGTGGTCGAGCAGAGGCTCCGCGTCGAAATAGCCGCGTACCGGCACTCTGCGGACATCCGCCTCCTCCCGACCATCGACGGCCCCGCTGTGTCGCCCGCGGATTTCACGCGCACACCCGAGCTGATCAGCCGTGCCTACCGCGTGACGAAGCGTTACCTATCGAGGCCGCCCGCGGATCTGCCGGCGAGGGTGGCACCGGCGAGGCGCGCCCTCGAGCTCGGCCCGCTCAGCGCCCAGGTCGCGTAACCAACCCGACCGATTCCGGACGTTTGGCGCCACCGGGGGCCCTATCCGACCTCGGATTCCGCCCTTTGGCGCCAGACGTGCCTTTTGCCGCTTCTAGCCCAGAGCCCGTTTGATCGCGCCGGCGCGCTCCACCAGCTCATCCGGCAGGGCCTCTCTCATGCGCGACGCCAGGGTGCGAGGCCGCCGGCGCCGGTTAGCCATGATCCCGGCGGCGACCACAACGACCGCAATAACGACAATCCCCGAGATCACCTGCGCGCGGCGCGTGCTCATCGTGGGGCCAACCTGTCTCTCGACGACATGGAACGTTCGATCCACCACTCTCCGGCCCGCTTTGACGGGGCGCTCGAGTTTGTCGGTCACAGCGCTCATCGCGTCTTCTCCTTCATTTGGCGGTTTTCTCACATCTTGAGAACGCACCGCGTTGGCGTGCGACCCAGGGCCGCGCAAGGCCACCGAGTACAGGCAGCCCGTGGCACGTTGCTTAGGTGAGGCGTTCGACCCGCAAGGGCTGGGCGCCTCACCTACCTAAGCGCGAATCACTCGTCAGGAGGTCGTAACTGTGATCTGCGACATCTGCGGCGAAGAGGTCGACAACTCCGAAGCCCTCGCGCAGCACAAGGAGCGCATGCACGCGACGGGTGCCGACAACCCGGAGCCCACCGAGACCGGTGAGCCTCCGGAAGAGCAGGACGTGCCGGAGCCCGCACAGCAGCCGGGCCGGATGTAGCCCTTTCTGACTACGAGGAGGGCAATCGGCGGCGGGAAATCCGCCGCCGATTTCTATTCCAAGAGGGAACCGTCCCGGTTCCCTTTTGGCGGGGCGCTCAACGGCCGGCGTTCGTATGTGGACTTATCCAGCGCTGAATGCGGCCGGATTCGCGCCCCTGAACACCCTCCGGAGAGGATGCGATCGTTGAACGTTTACTCCTGACGACGCCGGAAGGAATCCAAGCGAGCCGGTCGCGGCCGGGATAAACCCGGCCGCCCTTGCAGCGCTCCAGGGCCGGGCCTAAGCCAGGGGCCCGTAGAGCTGCGGCGGTTGCGTCGGAGCCGCGGCGCCGTCCGGGCCGTCCTCCGTGGTGACGGCCATCTGCGCGAACCCAACCAGCGGCATGTTCACGAGCACCACCTTGGCGCCGTTGCTGTCGGGCACGAAGACAGCTGCTGCCTCAGTACGTCCCCCAGGCGAGATCAGCCAGACCTCGTAGACCTTGCCTTTCGCCAGGGCCGGCAGGCCCTTGAAGTCGACCAGGGTCACCGCGTCGTTCTTCAAGTCGATGACGGTTCCACGCGCGCCGGCAAGGGGACCGTGTCCCACCAGGGTGAAGCGCGCGACCTGCGGCGGTGCCTGAGTCACGGAGTTCCGCCCCACCAGGGCGCCCGCGGCGAGCCCGACCAGGAGCGTGAGCAGCACCGTCGCCGCGGCCGCCGCGGCGTATAGCCGGCCGACCTGGATGGTGGCGACCGGCTTCCAGCGGGGGCTCACCACAACCTCCTTCTTGCGCGCCGGCGCGCTGGGCAGGGTCGACGACCTGGCGGCGGCAGCCGCGACCAGCACCCGCTCGCGCAGACGCGCCGGCGGCGTTATCTCGTCCACCTCCAGCGGCAGCGCTGCCGCGGCGCGGCGGAGGCGCACCGCCGCCTGGCTGCAAGATGCGCAGCCCTCGACATGGACGCGCATGCGCTCCGATTCCTCGGCATCCAGGGCGCCCAGGACCCACGCCGCAACCGAGCTCTCCAACTCTTCGTGATCAGACATCGATCAGCCCTCTACCCTGGAGATACGAACTCAGCTTCTCCAGGGCAAGTCGCATCCTGCCCTTCACAGTGCTGAGCGGAACCTTGGTCATGTCCGCGATCTCGGCCTGTGAATATCCACCGAAGTAGGCGAGCTGCACCGCCTGGCGCTGTTCTGTGGGCAGGCTGCCCACCGCCTCGCGGACGGCAATGCGCTCCAGGGAAAGCGAGACCTCGTGCCAGGGGTCGGACCGGTGGGACTCGGCCAGGTCCGGCTGCAGCTCGAGCTCGTCGCGCTCGTGTGCGCCCCGCCCGCGCAGGAAGTCGATCGAGCGGTTGCGGACTGCGGTGACGAGCCACGTTCGCAGTGAGCCCTTCCGGGCATCGAACGATGCGGCGTTCGTCCAGATCTTCAAGAACGCTTCCTGCACGGCGTCCTCCGCACGGCCCGGGTCGCCGAGCACCCGCATCGCCACCGCGTAGGCAAGGCCCGCGTACCGGTCGTACAGCTCGAGCAGCGCATCCTGGTTGCCGGCCGCCAGGACGACCGCGAGCTCGGCGTCGGCGAGGCCTTCGGTACCTATCGGCCTAGGTGCCCTCGAACGCGCCGACCGCCGCGTCGCCCGCGTGGGTGCGGCGGGTGGTCAGCTTGCCGACCGGTGACCGCTTCGGCGGTGCCACGGCCCATTCCTCGTTGTCGATCAGTCTCCACGCCCACTCGGTGTTCTGACGCCTGCGCTCACGAGCCGCATATAACGCCTTCGACATGAGCTTGATGCCCGACAGCCCCGGCAGCTTGCCGATCTTTTCGTCGATGGCGAGCAGCTCCTCCTCGCCCTGCTCGTCGTCGAACAGGTAGAGAGCAAGTGCGTCGACCTGCTCCTGGGTCTTCACGCCCTGACCCACCGGGACCCAGAACCGATTCAGCATCCAGCGGTCCATGCGCTGCGCCTTCTCGTTGTCGGCGAGCCATTCCCTGGCGGAGTTGAAGTAGAAGGCGTAGTGGCGGCGCTCGTCTTTGATGATCCGGTTCAGCAGGTCCTTGAGCACCGGGTGTCTCGACTTGCGGATCAGCGCCCCGTATCCGGTCAGGGTCGAGAGCTCATTGATCGCGCCGATGGTGAGGTACACCGCGGAGAAATCCTTCAACAGCCAGGACCCAACCATGGTCGACAGGATGCTGACGCTGTTCTGCACGCCGAGGTTGGCACGCACGTTGGCGATGCGGTCCTGGGTATCGAACTCGATGCCATAGAGGTTGAGGAACTTGCCGATGTTCTCGCCGTGCCACAGCTCCTCGTAGTTCCAGCACGCGAGGAATGCGGTGAGGATGGGGTCCATGCACGCGCGCGTGACGAGCAGGTGCGACAGGTATAGAGGGACGTGGTTTTCGATGTCCATCATGTAGTGGAGGCAGAACAGGTCGCCCTTCGAGAGCGGGCTCGCGATGACCGCCTCCCAATCGATCCCGGCGGTGTCGAGCTTCCTCGACTCTTCCTTGTATCGCTCGATGCTGAAGCTCATCGTCCCTCCATCCTCTCCTGACAGGCGCTGATCTCGGATACGCAGCCCGAGGCGCGCGGGATCATTTTCGGCCCAGGCGAGGTATTTGCGTCAGTTGTCTCGGCAAACTCCCAGCTTCCTCACACGGCTCGCTGAGCGTCCGGCGCCAACCTCAGGGCCAACGCTCGAGCGAAAAACCAAACACCAGGAGGAAGTCAGCAACCATGAACAGATTTCGTACGGCAGTTACAGCGGCGGCCATCGCCGGGTCGATGGTCGTAGGTGGAGTCGTCGGAGCCGCCCTGTACGGCGTGACCACCCTCAGCGCGGCCGCGGCCACCACCGCGGCCAGTCCCACCCCGTCGCCGAGCTCCTCGTCGGGCACATTCGTGCCCAACGAGACCGCCGCTCACGAGGCCACGGAGAGCGCTGCTCGAGAGGCCCAGGAGAACGCTGGGCAGGTCCCGACCGTACCCTAGGGTGCGCTCACAGCAAGGCAGGGCCGATGAAGTGTCGGCCCTGCCACCACCTCCATAAAGAAGATGACAAGACGATTACTCATCGCTGGAGTCGCTTTGGTCGCCGTTGTCGCACTCGCCGGCGGCGGCGCCTACATCTACTTCTTCTCCGGCCTTCGCTCGGCACCGACCACGCTTGGCCTGTCGACCCCGAGTCCCACCGCCACGGCCACCGCCGGCACCGGGCTGGCCGGTACCTGGACGGTCACGACCGGATCGCTGGCCGGGTACAGGGTGAAGGAGCTCTTCGTCGGCCAGACGTCCAAGCACGACGCCGTGGCACGGACCTCGACGGTGAGCGGAAGCATCGCCGTGAGCGGCGACGCGACAGGCGGCTACAAGGTGAGCGCGATCACGATCACCGCCGTGCTCACCGACCTCCACAGCGTCGACTCCGTCGCCGGCCGTGACGTCACGCAGCGGGACGGCTACGTGTCGCGGCAGATGAATCTTCAGCAGTTTCCCAATGCGACCTTCACCGCGACCTCGGTGACGGTTCCCGGTCCCGTAACGAGCCAGACCGTCGATTTGTCGATTCCGGGCCAGCTCACGATCCACGGCGTCACCAAGGACGTGACCGCGACCGCCAAGGCCCAGGAGACCGGAGGCAAGCTCGAGATCGCCGGAAGCGTGGCCACCGTCATGACGGACTACGGGGTTTCGCCGCCCTCCGTGCCATTCACGACCGTCGACCCGCAGGTGACGGTCGAGTTCCAGATCTTCCTGACGAAGGCGAGCTAGCCGAACATCTGGCGCGCCACGAACAGGACGTTGGCGGGTCGCTCCGCCAGCCGCCGCAGGTACCAGGCATACCAGGCGTCGCCGTAGGCGATCAGCGCTTTGACCCGATAGCCTTCGGTGGCGAGTCTCGTCTGCTGCGCCGCCTGTATGCCGTAGAGCATGTGCACCTCGAGCTGGTGACGATCCATGCCGATGGCGTCGGCGAATCGCGCGATACGTTCGATGAGTGGCACGTCGTGCGTGGCCAGCACCAGCTTCAGCCTTCCTCGATTGACGTCAGGGAGCATCAGCGCGCACAGCGCGAGGTAGTTGGCGTCGACATCGCGCTTGGCCGGAAACGCCCGGTCCGCCGGCTCCGCGTAGGCGCCTTTGACCAGCCTGATGGCGGGCTTGAAAGGCAGCATCCGGTGCACGTCGGCGGCAGTGCGGTAGAGGTAAGCCTGAAGACAGACTCCAGTGGCAGGGTGCCGCGAGTGCACCCGGTTGTACAGATCGAGCGTGCGGTCGGTGTACGCGCTCCCTTCCATGTCGATCCACATGAAGCCTTTGACCTTGGCCGCCGCGCCGGCGAGGCGGCCCAGGTTCGCGAAGGTGGCGTCGGGGTCGATGTCCAGCCCGACCTGTGTCGGCTTGATGGAGATCTCCGGCTCGAGGCCGGCCTCCGCTGCCTTCGCCAGCACCATCTCGTAGTGCTCGACCGCCGCGGTGGCCTCCGACATCGCCTTGATGTTCTCGCCCAGCTTCGTGAAAACCGCGCCGATGCCCTTGGCCTTGAACTCCACCGCCGCTGTCAGCGCCGAGTCGTATTCCTCGCCCGGCATGAACCGCTTGACCGCACGGCGCACGAAACCCCAATTGGGAACGTGCTCCGAAAGCCATGGATTCTGCGCACACCAGAGAAGGAACGCCCTCACGACCTGGCAATGATATTGGGGCTCGAGGGCACGTAATCCGGCGTTCCCAGCAACGCGTCCCAAGCCTCGGGCTTGTTGGCCACCGCAGGCGGCAGTTCCATCGAGGGCGGCTCTGACTTGAAACCGGCGCCGGTGTCGAAGATCGCAATCCGCTCGTCTGCATCGAGCAGGGCTCGGTCTCGCATGATCGGCAGCGCCGCGAAGGCTGCCGCGGACTCCAGGCTCAAGTAGCCCGCGCCCTGGCGAGCCGCGTACATCTGCATGGAGACGATCTCGGCCTCGGGGACGGCGATCGCTCCCCCGTGGGAACGCCGCAGGCAGTCGAGGATGAGGTGGTCGCCGAGCGCGGAGGGCACGCGGATGCCGGCGGCGCGGGTTGTGGCTCCGGACCACGGTTCGGCGAATGCCGCGCCTTGTTCGAAAGCACGCACGATCGGAGCGCACCCGTCCGACTGCACCGAATACATGCGGGGACGAGCCGAGCCGATGAATCCCAATGCCTCCAGCTCGTCGAACGCCTTCCACATGCCGATCAGGCCGGTGCCGCCGCCGGTCGGATAGACGACTGCGTCCGGGAGGCTCCAGCCGAAGTCCTCGGCCAGCTCGAAACCCAGCGTCTTCTTGCCTTCCACGCGGTACGGCTCGCGGAGTGTGGCCATGTCGAACGCGCCCGTCTTCTCGCTGATTGCGCGGGCGAGCGTGGCGCAATCCGAGATGAGGCCGTCGAGAAGGATGAGGCGGGCGCCGCAGACGACCGCCTCCAGCTGATTCGCAAGCGGGGCGTCCGCCGGCATGACCACGGTCGCCACCACTCCGGCCGCCACGGCATACGCCGCAAGCGCCCCGGCTGCGTTCCCGGCCGACGGTACGACAAGGTGTGTTGCACCGAGCTCGACGGCGCGGCTGACGGCCACTGCCATGCCTCTCGCCTTGAAGGATCCGGTCGGGTTCAAGCTCTCCGCCTTCACGCGCAGCCCACCCAGGCCCATTTTTCGCGCCAGGCGGCCGGGCGGCAGCAGTGGCGTCGAGCCCTCGCCGAGGGTGGTGATGAATCTCCGGGCGCGAACCGGAAGCAGCTCTTCCCACCGCCACAGCCCGCCGCGACGCCCTGCGATCGCCTCACTGGTCAAGCTGATTCGAGCGCGGTCGAGCTCGTAACGCGCGAGGAGGGTGCGCCCGTCGGCGGGATCGGTGCCGCGAAGCGCATCCGGCTCGTAGCGATTCCTGGAAATCGCCCCCTCCACAAACGCGAGCGTCGATGCGGTGAAATCGCCGCGAGTCACACGCGGAGACTAGACGAAGCTCCGTCAGGCGGGCGGCCTCTTGACACGAGCACGATTACCCACGAGCCCGACGGCGGCTCGCACCGGTCTTTCCACCCTTCATCAGTGATCGCCATCCTCTCGCGTCGATCTCGATGCCAAACTTCCGCGCCGCAGCTCGGATGCGCTTCCATGCAGCGTCACGCTCGGCGTCACTCACGCCTTCGACCTGATCGAATCGGGCGATCGCATTGCGCACGTGACCCGCGTCTGTGATCGGCTCCTTGCGCTTTTTCGAAAACGCGAACTTCTCGGTCGGCAGCCGGCTCCGCTGGCGCGAGCTGAGCCCTGATGTTCGCCTGGAGCTTCTCCTTGCGCCTGCCTTCTGTCTTGTCGCTGCCATCGATGACCTCCTTTTTGTGATTTACACGCTTTTTGTGATTTACACGATCGTGCCCATCAACTAAGAGGGCCGGCCCCTGCGCGCGAGGCGCGGCCCTCGGCTCCCCTGAGGAGGGTCAGGAAGGAGTTGCGGACGGTGACGCCTTGGTTCCGCCACCACCGCCCGGAACCGGCGCCGGCGAGGTGACGGTTGTGGTGTTCGAAGGCGCTGAAGATTGCGACCTCGATCCAAACCAGTTCCACTGCGAAAAGCCGAAGAACAGCTGGATGAGCATCAACAGCGCGAGGATCGCGGCTGCAATTCCAGCGCCGACCCCGCTGTCGTCCCGTCAGTCTCCACCACTTCGGAACCCGCGGGGCTCCAGTAGCGCCGGACGCTGTATCCGCCGGCACCGACGAGTGCGGCGAAAACGAGAACGACGAGCAATATGAACAGTAGCGCTCCCAAAACGATGACCTCCCCTTCTTGATCCGGGGCCCACGCATCTGCCGCATGGGCCTCATAGGGGTAACGCCCACAACCGCGCGGACTACGCAGCGCTCAAAACGTCTCGAGATCGTGATCGAACGACATCAAAAATTGCGTCTAAACTCGCGCGCCTCTCGTGGACGGTCTCGGTAGTGGTGGCCCTCTACGTCGTGGTCGTCCGCTTCCTTCGTCTGAAAGCAGAGAAATGGCCGCCGAGCCGCTTTACGAACGAAGGCCGCGCGCTCGGCGGCGCGGCAGGCGGCTCAGGATCCTTGCCTTCGTTGATCACCTCGATCGGCGTGCGGACCTCCCTGGACTCGTGCATCGGAGTGGCAATGAGGCCCTTGGCGATTGGCCGCCCGAGGCGGAACTGGTTGAAAACCGCACCGAGCAGGATGAGCTCGCTCACGACGTAGAACCACGCCGCGAGGAGAAAGAAGAGACCGAACTGCACGCCATACGTGTTGAAGCCGCCCGCCAGGCGCACATACAGCGGAAATCCGAGCGAGAAGACTTCGACGAGGATGCCGGCGAGAAGCGCCCCCGGAATCACGTCACGAACCATGAACGTGCGGTTCGGGACGAACCGATAGAGCAGCGTGAGCAGGCCGACCATTACTGCTGAACCGACGATGAAGCCGGTCACCCACGCAAACGGGAATACCACAGCCACCGCGTTGGCCGCCACGGTGATGCCGACCGCGATCACCAACAGGATCATCATCACCAGGCCCATCAGCTTCTGCCTGACCATGTCCCGCTGCTTTGTGCCGAAGATCTGGCTCAGAGCGAACTCCATGGTCCCGAAGATGCTGCTCGCGCTCCACAGCAGCCCAACCAGCGACAGCACGCCCAACCACCCGGCAGATTGCCTCACCCCGTGAACCGCGTCGAGCAGCTGTGGCTGCGCGCTGCCCGGAAAAACTTCGATGATCAAGGATTCGGCCTTTGCCTCGAGGCCCGGATCTCGAATCGCGAATCCAACCAGCGAGAGGACTCCGAGTATCAGCGGGAACATCGCCAGCATGCAGGCGAACGCCAGCGCTGAGGCGTATTTGCTCGCCTGGCTCTGGCCGTAAGCGACCAGGACCCTGATGGGCAGCCAGCCCTTGATCCTTTTGATCATCCGGGCTAGTGGCTCGCGCCTCGGCGCGGCCTCAGGATGCGCGAAGCCAGCGCGCCGGCCGCGCTGACTGCGACCGTGGTCGCAACCTTCTGAACCATGGTGCGCCAGGGGCCCGAGGCGCGCGAATCATCGGCATCGGCGACGACGACCCTGACCGTCGGAAGCCGGCGCCGTAGCACCCTGGCCACGCTCTTTGGCAGATCACGGATCGAGCCGGGCACCGCGTCCTTCATGATCACCGCCGGCGTCCGACGCCGCGTGAGCATGTAGATCGCGACTCCCGCCGCGGCGGCGGCCGCCAGGCCGGCGCCGGTGATGATGGCAATGCGCCCCACCCGCCGAGCACCCGATGCCGCTCGGCGCTCGAGCACATTCAGGTTCGCGTCGAGGTGCTGCCGGGTCTCGGTTATCTGCCGTTCGATCTGAGCCGACGAAGCGCCCACGCCTTGGTCTCCTTCAGGCTGTCGAGAGTCCGGGTCGGCAGCCTCACCTTCAACCGCGACTTACCGAACAGGTAGAGCACGCCCGCCAGCACGAGGTAGGCGAACGCCCAGACCACGGCCGCCTGCCAATGCCACGGCACGGCCACAACGACCGCCACGGGCAGCGCGACCAGCACAGCAAGCATCACCAGGGTGCCCGCGGCCGCCATCGCTCCTACCGCGATGGCGTTCGTGATCGCGAGCTCTTTCAGCTCCTGCCGGGCGAGCGTGACCTCGAGGGTGACCAGCCGCTGCACGCCCTGGACGACATCTGCCGCCAATTCCCGCGAGGTTGCCTTGGTTTCGGTGGTGTCCATTTCCTATATGAGAACGCCCCGCAGCATACTGCGACCCGGCAGCCGAGATCAGACCGGGAGACCGTGTTCCGCCACCTGGTATGCCGTGGCGACATCTGCGACCAACATCACGGCTGCGGCTGACCAGCCGATGATCTTCGTCGGCAGTCCGTTGACGTAGTCGCCCATCAGCTTGCGATTCGCCGTCAGCAGCAGCATGAGGACGATCAGAAGCGGGGCGATGAGACCGTCGAGCACCTGCGAGTAGAACAGGGCTTTGATCGGATCGATTGCGGAGACCGCAAGCTCCATTGCCACCAGGAACGACAGGCCGATGACGACATAGAACTGCGGCGCGTTTTGCGCATTTCGTCCAAGCCCTCGACGCCAGCCCGCGAGGCCGGCCACACCAAATGCAGCCGAGGCCGCCAGCACCGGGATGGCGAGAAGGCCGGCCCCGATGACGCCCACCGCGAATAGATCCGTTGCGTAGCGCCCGGCGAAGGGCTCAAGTGCGCGGGCAGCATCGGCAGCTGTCCTGATGCTCATGTGATGCGTGTAGAGCACCGTCCCGGTCGACACCATGATGAAAAAGGCGGTGACGTTCGACCAGATCATGCCCGCGGTGATGTCGATGTTCCGCTGAGTCATCCCTTGCACGCCGCGCCTCTCCTCAACCTCTCCGCTCGCCTGCCAGAAGAAGAGGTATGGAGTGATCGTCGTGCCCAGCAGGGCGACCGAACCAAGGAGGTACGCGGGCGACAACGAGATGTGCGGCACCAACGTGCTCAGAACCACATCGCCCCAATTCGGGTGGGCAAGAAGCGCGGCGAGGATATAGGTTGCGAACACGGCTACCAGCCAAAGCAAGTATTTGCTCAGGACCCTGTAGTCCGTGAATATCGTCACGTAGGCCATCAGGCCCGCGAGCGGAACCACCCAGAACACGAACCCGACGCCGGTCACCAGCTCCAGCGCGGCCGCCATGGCGAGCAGGTCGGCGCCCATCGTGATCACGTTCGCCACCACCATCAGCAGGACGGCGGGGGTGGCGACTCGGGCGCCATACGTGTTGCGGAGCAGAGTCGCGAGATCTGTCTTGGTCACGTTGGCGACCTTGGCCGATATCTGCTGGACGACTATCAGCATCGGTGTCGAAAGCAGAAGAAGCCAGTTCTGCGCGTAGCCCACGGTGCCCCCGACGATCGAGTACGTGGCTATGCCCGCCGGGTCGTTGTCCGCGCCACCGGTGATGACGCCCGGACCTATGGCTCTGACGAAGTCGAAGAAACCCAGGTCATGCTTCCGGCGCCGGTGCGGCTCCGCCGCGGACACCTAACGAGTCCTGCGTGCCGGAACGGGCGGCGTGACCAGGGTCCAGATGCTGCGCGTGTCCTCGTCGAGCAGCTCGCGTGCTTCGAACGCGTCGGTCTCGTCGACGCGAGCGATCAGGACGCCATGCCCGCTGGTGAGAGCCTTGCGGGCGTCGGCGGCGAACGCTCCGATCGACTCAAGGACCTGCTCGTCGCCGGACGTCAGGGTGCAGGTTGCCTTGGGCCTGAGCCGGCGCTGCTGCCGCAAGAAGGCCAGTGCGTGCTCTGCGACCGACCGGTTGGGAAAGGCGGCGACGATCGTCTGGTCGAGAAGCCCCCGTCGCTGGTCGTGTCGCCTGACCGTCAGCCTTCGCGCATCGATATCGTCGATTCCCCGTCCCAGGTATCGATGCGCTTCGGCGATCACTTCCTCGCGCTCTCGAGGCGATTTGAGCTCACCAGACACGTGCAGGACGCCGGCATGAAGCTTGACGTCGACCGCATCCCCGTATAGAGGATGGGCCGGGCTGGGCTGCCCCACGAGAACGCTGGTCCACCACGACTCGATCTGCTCGTCACCGCGTGCTCGCCCCACTTGATTCCGGAACGCCGGCCTGCGAGGGGTTACCGGGCCCCTGAGCGTTACGGTTTAAGGATGGAGCACGTCGCGACACTTCCTCAGATACTGCCGCCCTCGGTCGACCGGCGCCTGTTCGAAGCGATCCACGGTCTTCCGCACACGCCTCGCAGCGACCACTACATATCGCTGGTCTCGGACCTCGGCGAAGGCCTCGGCTGGGTGGCCGCCGGGGTCTGCGTGGCCTGGCTCGGCGGTACCAGAGGACGCCGTGCGGGGATCGCCACCGCCCTGGCTTCGCTCGGGACGACTTACGTGGTGCAGCGGATGGTCAAACCGATCTTCAGGCGGCGGCGCCCGTTCGTGAACCGCGAGACCATGGTCGTGGGGATCCGCACGGCCGACGCGTCGTTCCCATCGGGCCACACGGCCTCATCGTTTGCCGCCGCAACCGCCCTCTCCACGTTCTATCCGAACGCGGCGCCGCTGGTCTTCACCCTCGCGACCCTGGTCGGGGCGTCGCGTGTTCACCTCGGCCACCATTTCCCGAGCGATGTCACTGCGGGCGCCGTGATCGGGGTCGGGACGGGGACCTTTGTGGCCTGGCTTCTCAAGCTCCCCAAGATCCTGTGATCAGGGGGGCAGGATCACCTTCACGGCACTGACCTCGGCCGTCACCGTCGCCGGCGTCCGGCCCACCAGCATGTTGTCGGCGTAGACACGAACGCGGGGTCTGGTGCGCACCGACACCTTCTGAAAGCGGAACACCTGGCCAAGTCCCTCCTCGGCGTGCTTCATCAGCAGGGCCGAAGCCAGAGCTCGTGCCGCGATGTCAGACCTCGTGCGCCCGGCGAGCACGGCAAACTCCAGGTAGTGATCTCTGGGCGTGCTGTCGCCCACGGGCAGCTGCGAGCCGATCGAGGATGTGTTGGTGAATACGAGCGACATGGCGGAGCCGCTTCCGTTCAAGTCGCCTTCCAGCTCGTACGAAAAGCGCTTGGCCGAGAGCACTGACCCGAGGTCGGTGGCCAGCGAGCCGTACTTCCGATCCTTGAGCGTCTCCCCCAGGGCGATTGTCTCCCCGAACAGCCCAACCAGGCAGGCTTCGAGGAACACTGTCCCGTTGACGCGCCCAACCGTGATGGGCCGCGGCCGGCCCGTCATGACGACCTCGATCTGCTTGTCCAGGCCCGCCGGCAGGCCTAGCGCGAGCGCGAAGTTGTTGAAGGTCCCCAAGGAAACAATGCCCACCGGGTGCTTGGTGTCGGCCAGCTTGCGGACCACGAACTCGACGCTGCCGTCGCCGCCGGCCACGACGACGCGCGCGCGGGGGGTGATGAGCCTTTCGAAATCCAACTTGGGGTCGAAAGAAGTCACGAGGTAGTCCGCGAACATCGCTCGTAGCCTGCCTTCGACCTCTGACGTCAGGTTCCCGGCGCCAGTGCTGAGGATGAGCAGGCGGCTCGCCTTGCGCTGGGCCGCCTTCTCAGCACCGGCGCGGGCGGCAGTTTTCACGCCCATATGGTGGAAGAGCCCGGCCCTTGCAGGCCAGGCTCCCCCACCCGATCAACGCACCGGCCCCCCATACCTACCTGATCGCCGCCGGCCATATGCTCAATGCATGGTCATCCGCAGCGACCTCGTCGGCCTTACCGACGCCCAGGCACGCCGAGCTCTCGGAGGGCTGCCTCGGTCCGACTACGAGATCGTGATCAAGCCGCTCCGATATCGGACGTCCCCGCACCTCGCCGCCCGCTGCGAGTTCGAGGAACGCCGGATCATTCTCCAGGTGCCGGTCCCGTTCCGACCCTTCAAAGAGCCCGTCATCTACGCGGCGCGCCGTAAGAGAGGGCACGGGCTGCGCTTCGCCTGGGCGGCCGAGAGCGTGTCGTTTCGACTGCGCCGCGAAGTGCTGCGATTCCTCTACTGCCACGAATGGATGCACTGGTACCTGAAGGAGGTTCTCGGCAAGCGCTCGGCCGCCGAAACAGCGTGCGACCGATTCGCGCTGCGCAATTTCAGGCGCCGCCGAGTTTCCACAGCGGATGCCGACGCCGCCCTGCGCCGCCGCGCACCTGCACGCGCGCGACCCTAGGCGCGAGCCCCGACCGCCGCCTCCTCCCTCTCGAGGTCGGCCAGCGCGGAGCGCTCGATCTCGGCGAGGCTCTTGCCGCGATCCCGTTCCAGGACCTTCATGCGCTTGTCGAACTGGCTGCTCGCGAAGTCGATGTAGGTCTGCATGCGCTGCCCGAATGGCGGGTTGCTCTCGTCATAAGCGTCCCAGAACTCGGTCACCACGCTCAAGGCGGGGCCAAGCAGCTCGTTCATGCGAAGGTTCATGACCTCCCAGCCGCCTGGCGTGGAGTTGATCAGGCGGTTCAACAGGAAAACTCCATAGCGGATGTGACGGCTCTCGTCGCGAGCGATGAGCCTGATGCCTTCGAGCAGGCCTGGCAGCTTGCCGGTGGTCTCGAGCGACTGCCGGAAACCGTGATACCCGGTCTCGGCCAGCACGCCCTCGATGACCATGTTGTAGGTGACCGCCGCGCGGATCTGGGCGCTTGCGGAAGGATCGTCTTTGAGCCGGCCGAGGGCGGCGGGGAGCTCGACCATGAACAGATGGCTGTAGCTCGGCGTGAGAAACCGGCTCAGATCCTCGCGAGCGGCGGCCACATCGTCCAGCCAGCGCCGGAACAGCTCGACGTGCTTGGCCTCCTCCCATAGAAAGGACGTGAGAAAGATCTCCTCCTCGAGACGCCCCTCCTGGGCGACAGCCATGATGAGCGGCAGCAGGTCCTTGGTGACGCCTTCTTCGCCTGCCTGGAACAGGGCGACAGTCCTGAGGATGAAATCCTTCTCGACCGGGGTCATCACCGACCAGTCGGAAGCGTCACGGCCGAGGTCGATGGCCTGCGGGTCCCAGGTGCCGAGTCGCTTGGCTTTCTGAAACAGGCGCATCGGTACCGAATCCCAGTCGAGCCCGCGCTCCGAGATGGTCGTATAGCCGGTGCGGGTGCCGTCCCCTGTTTTCATGTCCTTACTTTGCGGGACGAATGTAATCCTGTGGGACCCGAGATAACCATCAGCCTCGTTTCGAGCTGCGGCCTTTGTGGTCATCGCTGATCGAGCTCGCCAGCTTGATCAAGGTCCTGGCCGCCGCGCTCGACGGCTCGGTGGAGACGAGGACCTCTCCCATCACCGCCGCGCGGTCGAAGCGCGCGCCGTCATAGGCGATTTCCATGTTCATCGGCCGCTTGACGACCCGCTCGGCGTCGGCGCGGGTGACCATCGTCTGGGGCCGCGGGTGGTTCAGGACGAGGCTGACGCGCGCGGGCGGGATGTCGAGCACCTTCTCGAATATCTGCAGCAGTTCGGCGGTGTCCTTGAGCGTCGGCAGCTCCGCGGTCACCATGACCAGGATTCGATTCGCCCGTTCGAGGACGCCGAGCGTGACCTCGGTCATGGCCACGCCGAGGTCGACCACGATGTAGGTGAAGGTCTCCTCGAGGACGGCGAGCGCCCGCTGCACCAGCATCGGCGTCACCAGCTCCGACTGCTCCACACGCAGCGCGCTCGGCAGGACCACCATGCCGGTGTGGTGATGCAGGCCGGCGCCGAGGACCGCCTCTTCGAAGTGGTTCTCGTCCGGGCGCTCGCAGAGAGCCAGGCAGCCGGTCGGCACCAGGTTGGCCACCAGCGCGGCATGGTTGTACGGAAGGCTCAGGTCGAGCAGCACGCAGTCGCCGCGATGCTTTTGGCCGAGCGCCGCGGCGAGGTTGACCGCAATGGTGGTCCGGCCCGCGCCGCCCTTGACGGCATAGACGGCGACGATCATCCTGCGACGCGGCTCAGAAAGTTACTGACCTCGGCCGTCAGCACGGCCGGGCTCACCGGCTTGACGATGAACCCCTCGCATCCCGCTGCACGGGCCGATCGTTCGTAGAGGGGCATGTTCAGGCCGGTCAGGGCGACGATCGGTATCGCCGCCGTCAGCGATCTGGACTTCAGCTCCCGCGTGAATTCGAGCCCGTCCATCCCGGGCAGGCCGACGTCCATGAGGATCAGCGAGGGCTTGCGCCTGGAGATCGAGTCGCGCGCCTCCTCTGCAGAGGCGCTGCCGGCGACTTCGAAACCAGCCGTTTCGAGCACGGTCGATGCGAGCATCAGGCTCGCGGGATCGTCTTCGACGATCAGGATCAGAGGCGTCTTCTTCTTCGTCATCGGCGTTGGGCTCGGCGCGCCCACACTACGCGGACGGTAGGTACTTGCGCACCTCCGCGGCGAAGGTCCGCGTGTTGATCGGTTTCGAGATGTAGCCCGAGCAGCCCGCCTCGAGGGTGCGTTCCCTGTCCCCGAGCATCGCCAGGGCGGTCAGGGCGACGACGGGAATGCCCGCCGTCTTCTCGTCCCGCTTCAGCTTGCGCGTGAGCGAAAGCCCATCGACCCCTGCCAGCTGCACGTCCATCAGGATGAGGTCGGGCGCCTGCGTGATGAGCATGTCGAGCGCTTCCTGCGAACTGCCGGCCATCTCAACGCGGAATCCGTCTCGCTCGAGCACCGCGCTCGCCAGGAGGCGGTTTGCCTCGTTGTCGTCGACGATCAAGATCATCGCCGTCCCGCTCATATCGCTGAGGGCGAGGAATCGACGACCTGGCGCAGCAGGCCGAGCAGGTCGGACGCGCCGGTCGAGCCGCGTCTGAGGATCGTCGATACGTGCCCGTTGAGCTGGCGGATGTCCGCTTCGGTGAGGCTCTTGGCGGTGAGGACCATGATCGGAGTCGACTTCGTCGCTTCGTCCGCGCTCAGCGCCTCGACTACGTCGAAACCCGTGACCTCGGGCATCATCAGGTCCAGCATCACCAGGTCGGGCTTGCGCGACCTGGCCAGCTCGATGGCCTCGCGTCCGCCGCGGGCCAGAATGACCGCGAAGCCGGCCGGCTCGAGGATCCGTTTCAGCCAGTCGCGGTTGGCGGCCTCGTCGTCGACCACCAGGATGCGCGGCTTCTCGCCTGCTTTGCGCCCGAACTTGATTCGGCTCAAACGGTTGACAAGCTCCTTGGCGGGCACCGGCTTGACGAAGTAATCGAGGGCGCCGAGCGCGATGCCAAGCTCGGGGTTGTCGACGACACTGACCACGACCACCGGGATGTTGCTCGTGGCCGCCTCCCGCTTGAGGCGGGTCAGCACCTCCCACCCGTCGAGGTCGGGCAGCAGGATGTCGAGCGTGATCGCGGCCGGCTTCCGCGCGACTGCTTTCGTGATGGCGTCGTTGCCCGTGCGAGCCACCTCGGTGCCGAAGCCAGCGCGCTCCAGCTGCCGCGTCAGGAGCTCGGCGGCGGCCGGGTCGTCCTCGACCACGAGGACCAGAGGGCGAGACGAATCTCCAGTGCCAGTAAATACTTCCGGTGCCCCGGTCCGCATGCCCTCGCCGCGAGCCGTGAGCGGAAGCTTGATCGTGAACACGCTGCCCTTGCCAGGCTCGCTCACCACCCGGACGTCGCCACCGTGAAGCCTGGCGAAACGGCGCGTGAGCGTGAGGCCGAGGCCGGTCCCCTGCTGCGAGCGGCCCACTCCTGAATCCACCTGCTGGAACTCGTGAAACACGCGCTCCTGATCCTGGCTGCCGATACCGATCCCGGTGTCGGTGACGGAGAGCTCGACCCCGTCGGCGAACCGCCGGGTCTCGATGGTCACGATCCCGCCCTCCGGCGTGAACTTGACCCCGTTGGACACGAGATTGAGCAGCATCTGCTTCACCTTGCCGGGGTCTGCCGTGATCTCGCCGGCTCCGCCGTCGGTGATCTTGAGCTGAATCTTCTTCTGGGCTGCAAGCGGCTCGACAGTGCTCGCCACCTCGCCCACGATGTCTTTGATGTCAACCGTCTGCAGCCGCAGCTCCATCTGGCCGGCCTCGATCTTGGAAAGGTCGAGGATGTCGTTGATCAGGCCGAGCAGATGCTTGCCGCTGGAGTGGATCTGCTCGAGGAACCGCTTGCGAGTCGCCGGCGGAAACTGCCCATCGCCGGCGTCCATCAACAGCTCGGAGAAACCGAGGATGGCGTTGAGCGGGGTGCGCAGCTCGTGGCTCATGCTCGCGAGGAAGACGCTCTTGTGGCGGTTTGCGTCTTGCAGCTTCCGGTTGCTCTCTTCGAGTCTCACGATCAGGTGTCTGCGATCGAGGGCGGTCGCGAATGCGCTCATGAACTGCTGGACCCGGCGGATCTCGTCCGCCCCGAGGGCCGGCGTGAAGGGCCCGGACACCACCACGAGCGTGCCCGCGCCCGACAGGCCTTCGATCGGCAGCTTGAGCACGGTGTGGCCGGACCCGCCGACGACCGTCCGGGTGACGCCCTCGGGGATGCCCTTCACGTCCGACTGAAGGTCGCTGACCTCCTCAGGCGAGAGGCTGCGCTGCGCGGTCAGCGACCCGTCGACGTCGAAGCTGGCGGCGCCGGCGCCGCCCACCAGGCGCATCGCCCAGTCGAGCGCGCGGTTGGCGAGCGCGTCTCGGTCCTCGCCCAGGAGCAGCTCCTCCATGAACGCGCGGAGCCCCTCCTCCTCCGACGCACGCCATTCCCGGCGCAGCCAGGCGGGCGGCGAAAAGCTGACATAGAGCAGCGGGACGATCGCGATGACGACCAGCTGCGTCGCGAGCTCAACGCCCTGGTTTCTGGGGCCGGCGGCGAGGGCCGCCAGCAGCGCGAAGACGAGGATGCCGACAATCCCGGCGAACCCGAGGCTCAGGGATCGCAGCCGCCAGGCCTGCACCGCCGGCAGGTTGCGCGCCACCAGCCAGAACCGAACGATCGGCTCCAGGACGGAAACCCCCCATACGGCGACGATCAACAGGGCCGCGACAGTCTGCACCTGCACTGGGGCGCCGATCAGCTGGGCGCTAAAGAACAGCACCAGGCCCACCACCATCGCGCTGACCGCAGCGACGTGCCAGGCCCGTGGCAGCGGGATCAGCGAATCTCTGAACCTCAGCAGCGCGTAAGCGGAGCCGACGAACAGGATCAGGTCGAGATCGCTGAGTCCCGGGACGGTGACATGGAGGAGCTGGGGAAGCCGGCCGAGCACCGAGACGAGCGACAGAAGGATGATCGCCAGGCCCAGGTATCCCTGGGCGCGGCCCCGGTGACGGGCCCAACCGACCGCGACCGCAACTCCCAGCATGACGAACGCGACCGTTTGCAGGTTTTGCAGGAACGCCAGGACGTCGGTCACGAGGGTTCGCTCAGGCCGCGCCGAGTCTGTGGATTGCGGGCATCTCGCCCACGAAGAGCTCCACGACCTCAGGGTCCCACTGGCGTCCGGCACCATCTATCAACACCGCCAGCGCCTGGTCGACGGGGAGCCTGGGCCGGTACGGGCGGTCGTTGACCAGGGCATCGAAGGCGTCGCAAACCGAAACGATCCTGGCCAGACGTGGGATCTCCCTGCTGCGAAGGCTGTCGGGGTAACCGCGCCCATCGAAGCGCTCGTGGTGGTGGCGGATGATCGGCAGGAGGCTCGACGCGGAACGGAGCGGCCTGACGATGTTCTCGCCGATGATCACATGCGAGCGCATGCGCTCCGTTTCCGCCGCGTCCAGCGGCCCGGGCTTCAAGAGGATCGCGTCGGGAACACCGATCTTCCCGATGTCGTGGATGATGCCGCCCCGGTAGAGGGCGTCAAGCGCCACCTCGGGCAGGCCAAGCCTGGCGCCGAGATGTCGGGCCGACTCGGCTACGCGCTGGGTGTGCTTCTCGGTCAGCGAGTCCTTCGCCTCCACCGCGGCGGCCAGTGAGAAGATCACCTGCTCGGCGCTGTCGAGGGTGTTGTACAGGGCCTTCAGCCGCAGGGCCGACCTGACGCGTGCGACGAGCTCGACGCGGTCGACCGGCTTGGCCATGAAGTCGTCTGCTCCCGACTCGAGTGCCCGCACGCGATCATCGGTCTGATTCAGCGCCGTGATCATGACCACCGGCAGCAGCCTGCCGCGTGGACCCGCCTTTATCCGGCGGCACACCTCATATCCGTCGAGGCCGGGCATCTGGACATCGAGAAGAACAAGGTCGGGGGGCTGGGCCTGGATCTGCTCGAGTGCCGATTCGCCGTTTTCCGCCATGCGAACCTCGCAATCGATGCCGGCCAGGTAAGCCTGGACGAGCTGGCGGTTGGCCGCGCCATCGTCAACTACGAGTACGACCGCCATGTCATGGCTGCCCGACGTGAGGGGCTGTTAAGTGTGGCACGAAGCAGAAATTGTAGTCGCTAACATTTGAGATAACGCCTTCTTAGCCTTGTCTCCGAAGTGTCTGCGCTTGGCGTCAGGCCGAGGCGGAGCGATCCTGCCGGGTCGCCACCGCGCCTCGCCCCGGGACGAGGTGTGTCAAGGCCAGGCGCAGCTGGCGGTTGGCTCCGGCGAGGTCGCCTCGCTTCTCGAGGATCTCGGCGTACTGGACATGGCATCTGCTGAGGCGCTCCGTGGCGCCGAGCCCGTCCAGGATTCCCCACGCCTCGCGGAACTCGATGTCGACGCGAGCGTTGTCGCCACGCTCGGCGGCGATACGGCCCATCCAGATGTGGCAGTCCGCGAGGGTGGCCTGCTCGTCGTGTCGCTCGGCAAAACGCCGGGCTTCCACGGCGAACCGTTCCGCCTCGTCGAGCCGGGAACGGGCGATCTCCAGCTCGCAGAGGCTGAGGAGCACATCCGACTTGCCCGCTTCGACACCGGTCTCGTCGAAGAGGACGACGGCGCGGTTCAGGTGGCCTTCGGCGTCGACGAGATCACCGCGCCGGATGAGAACGATGCCCAGGTTGTTCTCCGAGCGGGCGAGCGACAGGCGGTCGTTCAGCGTCTCGTGGATGGTGATCGCTCGCTGCGCGTAGTACTCGGCCATGTTCAGCTGACCGATCTCACCGTAGGCGCTGCTCAGGCCGCCATACATCATCGACAGCCGGCGGAGATCCTGGACGACCGACCCGGTCGCGATGGCGCTTTCGTAGGCCTCGATGGCGGCCTTCCAGTCCTGGTTGACAGAATGCACCGAGCCGAGCACGAAGAGCAGGCGGGCTTCGGTGGTCTGCGGGACGGGACGGAGCGAACGGCACAGCTCAAGGGCCCGCTCGGCCAGGCCGAGCGCGGTGGGATCCTGCGCGAGATAGGCGGCAGACGCTTCGTGGCCCAGACACTCCGCGGTCATCAGGCGGTCGCCCGTGTTCTCGAAGTGGCTTCGCGCGGCAGCCGCCAGGCGCCGTGCCTCGGCCGGCTGCGCGAGGCGGAGAAGCGCGTAAGCCATGAGCGCCTTGGTGCGGGCGGTGGTTTCGGGATCCTGCTCCTTGGCGAGTATCTCCCTGCCGGCAGCCACCGCTGCTTGTGGATCGTTGGTGGCGAGCAGGAGCTCGACCTCGAGGGTCGGCGCCGACGAACGGGGCTCCATCGTGGAAGGCCGGGCCAGAAAGAAGTCCAGTGGCCGCCCTGTACGCTCAGCGATCAGCTTCAACGTCTCGATCGAGGGCTTGGCCTTGCCAGTCTCGACGAAATAGATCGCCGTGCGGCTGATGGTGTTGCCCGCGACCTGCGCAAGGCTCAGGCCGGCTTCCGCCCTTGCCTGTTTCACGGAACCGGGCCGGATCTCGATGCCGTGGCGGCGACCCCGTCGACCCGAAGGACGCCGACCTGGTTCGGGGCGCGCTTCAAGTTCCGGCATTGCGCGCCAGCTTATCTGACCCCATGGGACTTGACAACGATCGATTAACGCCGCTTATACCGTTTCCGGTCGATCAGCAGCAGTGCGGAACCGGACCGGCGGCAACGGTCGTCGCCAGCGCGATCGCCATCGTCGCCGCCAGAATTGCGGCAAGCATCAGCTTCCTCATCGATCTCACCTCCTCTGCGCAGCGAGCGCCAGGAATCGCGAGAGATGGGCAGTACGAATTCGGTGGCTGGTCGCGGCCACCAGGCCGGCGACGGCGGCCGTGAGCTTGATCACGGCGAGCAGCGTTAAGCAGGCTGCGGCCGCAAACTCGAGTGGTAGTGTCGAGCCGATCAGGATGGTGACACCAACCGCCGCAGGCAGGATTGCGAGGGCACACGCGGCGACAGCGACGGCCAGCAGCGTCACCGGGCGCGCCATCCGCGTTTCGCCGGCTAGCTCCTCCTCCTCTCGCTCGTTCCCACCGAATGCGACCAGGGCGCCAGCAATGTTAATTCAAACTCCGCATGAATTAACATACGGTTCCCGATAAGTGGCCTGGCAAAGTTCCCCCGCCGACCTCGCCCCGGGCGTGCAGGCGATGAGGACCGGTCCCGGCGGCTCCTCCTCGACCGCGCTTGTCCTTTCTGTATGGCGGCGCGCGCTCACGCAAGAATGGAGACGTTTCGCGCTGGCGGCCGCGCTGGTGGCCATCACGTGCGCGGCCTTCCTCGTCTGGCAGAAGTTTCGCTTTGGCGGCGATCAGGTCACGATCGCGATCGACGACATCGGCGAGGGCGTCGCCGCAGGCATCGCGGCGATCAGCCTGGCGGTGGCCGCCATACGGTCGACCGGACGAATGCGCTTGGCCTGGGGGCTGTTGGGGGCCGGCGCCGCAAGCTGGTGCATCGGCGAGGCGATCTGGTCCTGGTACGAGGTCTTCCAGAAGATGACAGTGCCGTCTCCTTCCGCTGCAGACGCGGGCTTCTTGTTGGAGATCCCGCTCGCCCTAGCCGGTGTCCTTGCCCTCACGACGGCGCCGAGCCGACTGGCCACCCGCGGAGAGGCCGTGCTGGCAGGCGCGATCGTCGCCCTGTCGCTGCTGTTCATAGCGTTGTCGCTTGGCCTTCGCACCGTCTACGACCAGTCGCAGCAGTCCCAGCAGGCGACCTTCATCGGTCTGGCCTACCCGATCGGCGACATCGTCATCATCACCGTGCTGATCATCGCGTTGCGTCGCGCGAGCAGGTCGCAGATCGGCCGCACGTTGCTCTTGATCGGCGGGCTGACGGCAATCGCAGTCGCCGACAGCGCGTTCACGTACCTCACAGCCAACGGCTCATACGGAGCGATCGGCAGCATTCTCGACATCGGGTGGGTGATCGGCTTCCTGCTGATCGCGCTCGCGCCGTTGTGGCCGTCGCCGGCCGTCGAACGCGATACCCAGGAGGGAGCGATCACTCTGTGGCAGCTGGCTCTCCCCTGGGCGGCGACCTTGGCCGCGGCAGCGGTGGCGCTGAAAATAGCGGCCTCAAACCAGGGCCTGGACCAGCTCCTGACCGCGCTGGCCGGCGGCATCGGGGTGCTGTTCGTGGCGAACCAGGTGCTGACCCACAGGGACTCGCTGGACCTGCTTACCAACAGCCGCAACGCCGAGCTGCAGCTCGAGGCGCGGACGTCCCTCCTGAACCAGGTGATCGTCCAGGCTCCCCTCGGCATCGCGCGCGTCGGCGTCGACATGAAGATCATCGACGCCAACCCTCGCCTCGCGGTGCTCCTGCGCACGAAGCCCGCCGACATGATCGGTCACCCTGTCGCTCAGTTCCTGCCCCCTGAGGAGATGCAGCGGGTGGTCAGGACCTTTCAGCCGCTGTGGAACGGCGCCGTGGATACGATCGAATCAGACAGCAGCGCGCTGCGCGTGGATGGCTCGTCGACCTGGCTGCACTGGAGCGCGTCCTCGATCAAGCGACCGGGGGGCCGCACCGACTTCTTCCTCGTCATGTTCGAAGACGCGAGCGCCGAGCACACGGCCCAGGAGGCGGCCATGGCCAACCTTGCCGGTCTCGAACGGCTCAGCCAGCTGAAGAGCGAGTTCGTCTCCCTTGTGAGTCACGAATTTCGAACCGCGCTCGTCGGCATCCAGGGTTTCAGCGAGATGATCCGAGACCAGGATCTGACGCCTGTCGAAACCAAATCGTTCGCAGGCGACATCAACAACGACGCTCTGCGCTTGAACCGCATGATCACCGAGATGCTCGACCTCGACCGCATCGAGGCGGGCCGCATGACGCTGAACATCGCGTCTGTGGACCTCAACGCCATCCTTGACGACGCGGTGGAGCGTGCCCGCGCGTCGAGCCATAAGCACGCGATCGCCTGCCGCCTGGATGCTTCGGTGCCTGCGGTGCGCGGCGATTCCGACCGCCTGTTCCAGGTCGTGTCGAACCTTCTCAGCAACGCGGTCAAGTACTCACCGGACGGCGGCGAGGTGCTCGTCACAAGCCAGGTGCAGGACGGCATGGCCCGCGTCGACGTTCGCGATCATGGCCTCGGCATCCCACCCGAGTTCGTCAAGAAGCTGTTCGGCCGCTACGAGCGCTTCGAGGACAACAACAAAGCCAAGATCATCGGCACCGGGCTCGGCCTGGCGATCACGCGCCAGATCGTCGAGATGCACGGCGGCAAGATCTGGGTCGACAGCACGGTCGGGGCTGGGTCGGAGTTCCACTTCACGGTGCCGATCGCCACACCCGCAGCAGTCTCATGAGCGGGCGCATCCTCATCGTCGATGACGAGCCCGCCAACGTCCTGCTGCTGGAGACCATCCTCGCGAGCGTAGGCGACGAGATCCGTTCCCTCACCGATTCGAGGCAGGTCGAGGAGGTGTTCATCGAGTTCGAGCCCGATATCGTCCTCCTCGACCTCCACATGCCGGAACCCGACGGCCTCGAGGTGCTGCGGCGGCTCCGCAGCGCGCGCCAGAGCCTCGGCTTCCTCCCGGTGATCATGCTCACCGGCGACACCGGCAAGGTCGCCCGCAACAGCGCCTTGATCCTCGGAGCCGACGACTTCCTGACCAAGCCCCTTGATCGCGAAGAGGTCGTGCTGCGCGTCCGCAATTTGCTCCACACGCGTCAGCTGTACGCGGATCTGGCCAAGGCCAACACTGCGCTCGAACGGCGCCGCGGGCTGCGCCCCGGCTAGCCGAAGACCGCGCGCGTCCGGCGTCCCCAGAGCAGCCAGATCGCCGCGGCCGGCAGCGCGACGTTGGTGAGGAGCCCGACCGGACCGTGATTGGCGCCGATGGGAAGAAGGAGCTGGAGCGCCGACCCTACCAGGCAGGCTGCTTCGAACCAGATGGCGACGCGGCGGGCCCAGCGCCGCCGCCACAGAATCCCGATGCTGACGAGGCAGGCGCCCAGCGCCATCAGCAGCGTGGCCAGGCCGAGCCCCAGCATGTGGATCTCGCCGCCGAGCACGAACGGCAGAGCGGAAAGCCCGGCCACCATCCAGAAGATCGCCTGCGCCAGCAACAAGACGTAGGCGATCTCCGGCCGGCTGGTATCGGCGGTCGTGGTCCTCATGTTCGATCCAGCGCCGCCACGACCGACGAATCGATGTCGACAGCGAATGGACCCCCATGCGGGTTGTCGACTATCCAGACGTGGAGCATGGGCGGCGCGCTGATGTCGATCGCGCCGATCGGACAGGTCGCGAAAGGCGTCATGAGGCTGAACTCGAAGCCGAACGGCGTGACGCAGATGTTCTCGTGCTGGTGCCACGCGGTCATCGGTCCGCCCGGGTCTGGGCCGAAACGGTTCAGGCCCTTCATCTGAAACATCGCGCCAAGCAGCATCGGACCGTGGTGCGTGTTGGCATAGACGAGACCCTGCGGACGGTAGGGATCCATGACGTAACCCGCGTTGACGTAGCCCTGGTTCATCCAGTGCGTCGATGGCAGTGACGTCGAGCCGCCCGGGCGGTAGCCGGCCGCCCACGCCAAATGCCAGTCCTGATAAGGAGCGATGGCCGCTTTGGTCTCCGCGTACAGGCGGTTGGCGGCGTCGACCTGGGCCGGAGTCGGGATGGTGTTGGTGGCCTGCAGCAGAGCGCCTGCGTGGACGTGCCGTGCGTCCGGGCGCGCGAGGTCGACGATCCACACGGTCGCGCCGGTCATGACGATCAGCAGCGGCGTCGCCACGCCGATCGCGGCATGCCGCCACTTCGGGTGGGCCACGCGCTCGGCTCGGAGCGGCACGAGCACCAGGCCGAGCGCGACCACCTCGACAAGCTTGGTGGCGATACCGACCTGGTCAGGCCCCTCCAGCCCGACGCCGACATAGAAGAGGTATCCGAGCACCGTCGCGATGAGGAGCCCGCATGAAGCAACCCGCCACCAGCGCCACGTGAACGATGCGGCCAGGACGATGAAGGCGACACCGTTCAGCAGGAACAGCGCGGACGTGACCGGTTGGGTGGCGAGGTGGTGCGGTATGAGCGCGAGATGAACCGCGCCGGTGACCACCATCAGCACCGCCGCCGCCTGAACAGTGCCCGGCGCCGACCGCCGGCGGGGATGGAACCGCAGACCGATGATCGCGAGGGGCAGCGCGATCAAGCCACCGACGAGCCCGATTGCGTGTTCAGCGCTTACCGAGTACATGCGCCCAGGTTGGTGCATGTGCTTAAGAAGGGCGTAAGAGCGGAAGGTCTACACAGATGCCGGCGCCGCCACCCTTGCCGCTGGAGGCGATGATGCGGCCGCCATGCTGCTCGGTGATCCAGCGTGCGATCGACAGTCCGAGCCCCGCACCATGCCCGCCGGCTGCGGCACCGGATCGTGCGCGCGCGGCGTCGGCTTTGTAGAAGCGTTCGAATACCCGCTCTCGATCCTCGTCGGCGATGCCTGGCCCATCGTCCCCGACCATGAGCCGAGCCCAGCCGGAATCGACCTCGAGGTCGAGGGTGATCGTCGAGCGGGCGTAGCGCTCCGCGTTGTCGAGCACGATCCACAAGAGCTCGCGCAGCGCATCCTCATCGCCCGCAACGGTCGCGTCGACCGCGCTCACCTCGAGCTTCGGCTCTGAACGCACGGCCGCGGCTTGGCGCGTCACATCTGAGACCACCGCACGCAAGTCGATCGGAGCGAGATCGAGTCGAAGCCCGGCGTCCGCGCGTGCGAGCGTGAGCATGCGGTCCACCAACCTGCCCATCCGTTCGCTTTCCGCCGCGATGTCGGCTGCGGCTGCGCGGCGTACGGGTTCTCCGATCTCCGGGCCGTGCGCGAGCAGACCCGCGTTGCCCAGGATCGTCGACAGGGGCGTCCGCAGCTCATGGGACGCGTCGGCCACGAACCTCCGCTGCGATTCGAAAGACTCCTGGAGCTGGCTGAGCATGCGGTTGAAGCTCGCCGAGAGCACCGCCACTTCATCGTTCATGCGCGGCGTCGGCAATCGCCTCGCAAAGTCCCGCGTGCGGCCGATCTCATCGGCGGCCATCGCGACAGATTTGAGCGGTCTCAGGGCGCGGCCCGCGACGAGCCAGGACGCGACCAGCGCCGCAATGAGCGTGGGAATGCCCGAGATGATCAGGAAGCCGACGATGCCGGACAGGTTGGACTGCAGCACCTTGGTCGATTGGCCTGTCACGACAAAGCCGTTGGCGAACTGGACACCGAAGTATCGGAAACCGCCGTCGGTGTCGAAGAAACCATTGGGCACTCCAGGCGTCCCGGCGCGGAGCCTCGCCGAAGGCATCGGCGGAGCGCCGTTCAGCTCGGCCGTCGTGTAGATGACCGTCCAGCTCGGGTCGAAGACCTCGACGAAGACGTCGCCGCTCGCCCGGAGGTCGGCGGGGGCGACGGGCGCCCTCGCGGTCATTACAGGCGATGCATTTAAAGAGCTGACGGCCTCGTGCGCGCGGGAGCGCAGCGCGTCGTCCTGGTTCGTAGTCACGCCCCGCGAGAACAGGAAGTAGAGCGACGTCCCGAAGAGCACCAGAGCCACAGCGACCACCGCCACGCCGAACAGCGCCAGCCGCCTCCTGATGGGCATCAGCTCTCGCGGAGGGCGTAGCCGGTGCCGCGGACGGTGTGGATCAGCCGCGACGCTCCCGCTTCCTCGAGCTTCTGGCGCAAGTAGCCGACATACACGGCGACGACGTTGTCGCCCTCAGGCTCCCCCGCCCACACCGCCTCGAGAAGCTGCTCGCGCGTCAACACCTGGCGCGGGTGGCGCAGGAAATGTTCGAGGAGCTCGAACTCGGTCTGGGTCAGGGCCAGCGGCCGCAAGCCTCGCCACGCGCCGCGGCTCGCGGGCTCGAGCACGAGGTCCGCAAAGCGGAGGTGGTCCACCGGGCCGGCGCGTCGAAGCAGTGCGCGCACGCGCGCGAGCAGCTCCTGGTACGCGAACGGCTTGACCAGGTAATCGTCGGCGCCGGAATCCAGACCGCGCACTCTTTCCTCGGTCCCGCCTAGAGCGGTGAGCAGGAGGATCGGAACCTGGGCGGTCGCGCGCAGGCGTCTGCACACTCCGATCCCGTCGAGCCCGGGCAGCATGATGTCGAGGATCACGAGGCCCGGCGGCCGCTCGCGCGCGCGGCGCAGGGCTTCCAACCCGTCGCCCGCCAGCGCCACCTCGTGGCCCTCGGCGATCAGCACACGCTCGAGAGTCGCCGCCAGTCGGATGTCATCCTCGACCACGAGGATCAGGGTTGGTGTCATGGCCACGGATATATAAGAGTGGCGTGAGGATTTGATAAGAGCATGAAACGGGCGGCATATTTTGCCTTGGGCCTCCTGGCGGCAGCGCTCGCAATCGGCGTGGTCCTGACCCAACATGCCGCGTGGTGGCAGCTGGTCGCGTTCGCGATCGCGCCGGACCTGGCCCTGCTCGTAGGTGGCGGCCAGGGTCTGGAGCGCGGCCAGCTCCATCCTCGCGCCGTCCCGCTGTACAACGCAGTGCATAGGTTCTGGGCGCCGGGAGTGCTGGCCGCCGTGTCCCTGGCGCTGATGTCTCCGGCCTGGCTCGCCGGCGGCCTGGCCTGGATCGCCCACATCGCGTTCGACCGCAGCCTTGGCTTCGGCCTCCGTACACGCGAGGGCTTTCAGCGCACCTGAGTGTGGAGCCGCTCCCGGTGCGATGCGCGAGTCCCGACCGCGAGCGCGGCCACGACCGCGGCCAGCACACACGCGATCGCGTACGTGACGAATGCCGCCTGGATCCCGGCCAGCGACCATGCGAGGCCGCCGAGAATCGGTCCGATGGTCACGCCCACGTTCTCGAACTCCCCGAACAGGCCCATCACCAGCGCATGCCGCCGGCGAGGTGAAGACTCCGAGATCCAGGCGGTCGCGGCGGGCCAGAGGAGCGACCCACCGACTGCACGCAGCGCAGCCCCGGCGATCACCGCACCGAACGTGCCCGCGATGGCGTAGACCGCGAAGCCCACCGCGGCGATGATGCCGCCCGCAACCATCGTCGATCGGCGGCCCCAGCGATCCGACGCCAGCCCCCCGGGGACGAGCAGGACGCCCCCGAGCACACCGACGACGAACATCGCGGTGCCGGCGGTGGCTGCGGAGAGGTTCAGGTGCGAGGTCACTAGCAGCGGAAGGAGCGCTTGCTCGCCGCCGACCCCGATCTGGAACAGCAGGACGATCGAAGCCGTGACCAGCATCACCCGGACCACACCGCCACCGTTCGAAGGGGCGTGATTTTCGACCTCCTCCGTGGCTGAATTCCCGACGCGGGTCTCCGTGTAACCGCGGAACACAAGAACCTGGAGCGCCGCGGTCACGGCAGGCAGCAGCGCCGCCATGTAGAGCACTGGCCGGATGGGGACGTGATCGATCAGAATTCCGCCGGCCGCGGCGCCGATCGCCTCTCCGATCACCCACTGCGCAGACAGCAGAGCGAGGCCGGTCCCCTGGTACCGCGCGGGCAGCGTGGTGCCGAGGAACGATCGGCAGATCGGCCCGACCGCAACCATCATCCCGGACGCCAGCAGGTAGGCGACGGCGATCAGAAATACCGAATCGGCGCGCGCCAGCAGAAGGATGCCCGCCGAGTACAAGAGCAGCGAAACGAGCAGCGGTCCGCGGTATCCAAACCTGTCGGCCAGCACGCCCCAGACCCATTCGAAGAGGAACATGCCGAGGCCGAACATCGAGAGCGTGATACCGATCTGGCCCGGGTTCGCGTGTAGCTGGCGCAGCTCGAGCGGGATGGCGATGAGAGTGATGCCGGTCGCAGCCGTCGCTGGAAACAGGGCGCCCACGAGAGCGCCGCTCCGGCTGCCGATCAAGGACGCGGCGATGGTCGGCGGCTTAACCCGCTTGGTACTCCAGGTCGACCAGCGTCACGCTCTTGCGGCTCACGAGGTTGCCCTGCAACCGCGACCGGTACGTGCCCGACGTCGGCGCCACATCGCCGTAGTCGCCGCCCACCGCGACCGTCACGTAATCGAGCCCGCCCTGGCTCGCGCGGGTCGGGTCGAACGGCCACGCGATCGCGTCGCCGGTGCCGTCGTTGGTCGGCAGCAGGACCTCGACCCACGCATGCGTTCCCCCCTGCCCGAGCAGGTGACCGGAAACGTAGCGCGAGGGCAATCCGCAGCTACGGCAGAGGGCAAGCATGATGTGCGCGTAATCCTGGCAAACGCCGGCGCCGAAGGCGAGGGCCTCGGCCGCGGTCGTCCGCACCCCAGTCACCCCGTACTGGTACGTCATCGATGAGTGAACCCAGTCGTTGATGCGAGAGGCCAGCTCCACGCCCCAGCGCGACGACTGCCCCAGCTCGTTTGCCGCGCGGCGGATGCGATCGTCGGCGGTGGTGAGGGCAGAGGGCTCGAGCAGGTAGCTCTCCGCAAGCCAGCCGTCTTCGAGCCGGTGGGGCTCGGCGGCGCGGCGCTCCACCGCAACCTCCACGTCGAACTCGATGGCTGATGGGACGGTCGGCGCGAACACGTCGACGACGACGTTGCCGAATCGATCGCGCCTGTCTTCGAGCTTGACGCCATCGAGACGGACGGAAAGCTCATGCCGGATGCGGCGCTGGTCGCCGAAGCGCTCGGGCGGGATCACGACGAGCCGGTGGCTCAGGTCGCGGATCGGCTCGGGGTACTCGTATCGGAAGCTCTGGGTGACCGCATAGGTGGCGCGGCGAGCGGCCGGCCAGTTGACGGACCCGACCTCGATTGCCATCACGCCGCCTCGTCGATGTCCGCCCAGACGGTCATGGAGCGGAACTCGGCCGGCCCGAACGTGGTCACCATGGCGACGTCCAGCGCGTCGCGGCCTCGTCCGATCAGCACCCTGCCCACGCGCCGGGCGTTGTTGCGGGGGTCGAACGTCCACCAGCGGTCGCCCAGCCAGACCTCCATCCAGGCCGCAAAGTCCATCGGTTCTGGCGGCATCGGGACGTAGATGTCGGGCAGGTATCCGAAGACGTAGCGCGCCGGGATGTTCATAGCTCGGCAGAAAGATACGGCGAGGTGCGCGAAGTCGCGACACACTCCGACACGATTGTTGAAAACGTCCAGAGCTGTCGTTAGCGGATTGCTCGTGCCGTACTGGAACCTGACGTTGCCGTGGACCCAGTCACAGATCGCCTGCACCCGCGACCAGCCCGGCTCCGTCTGGCCGAACAGCTCCCAGGCGGCGCTCATGAGCTCGTCGGACAGGCAGTAGCGGCTCGGCAGCGTGTAATGAAGCAGGTTGCCCGGGACCTCCTCGACCGCCACCTGTCGTGTGCCCGAGCCATCGGGGTCGGGTTCGTCCGGGACCAGGCACCGGGCGTCGTAACGGAGGGTCAGGTCGCCCTCGGGCACGGCCAGGCGTTTCACCGGGTTCCCATAGATGTCCACGTACTCGTCGACCGGCAGCTGGGGCACGGTCGCCCACGTCTCGGTGACGAGCCGGTGGCGGGCGTCCGAGCGAGGGCGTACCTGCACGGTCATGGTGGCCGGCGCGGTCACTTCGTACTTGAACTCGCAGCCAACCCGGAGCTTGATCGTCTTCCCAGGGGTCGAGATGGCGCAGACACTATAGCGGTGGCCTCCGTGAAATCACTTGGCGCCGGCTACCAGCTAAACGGCTTCTACGACGAGATGCTTGCGGCACCGGGCCGGCCGCGTCCCTCCTATCGCCGACTCTACGAGCTCCTCGACCGGCTCGGCCCGGCTGAGCTGGAGCGCCGCCACCAGCTCGCGCTGCAGATGTTCCGCAACCACGGCATCACATTCGCCGTATACCCGGACGCCCAGGGCAACGAGAAGGTCTTCCCCTTCGACATCATCCCCCGCGTCATCTCGGCCGCCACCTGGCGTCGACTCGAGGCGGGCCTCAAGCAGAGGCTGTCGGCCCTGAACCTCTTCCTCGACGATGTTTACGGGCGCAAGCTGATCCTCCAGCAGCGAGCCGTCCCGCCCGAGATCGTGCTCAGCAGCCCGCAGTATCTGCGGGAGGTCGAGGGCCTGCCGGTGCCGCACGGAATCCACTGCCACATCGCGGGCATCGACCTGGTTCGTGACGAAAAAGGCGAGTTCTTCATCCTCGAAGACAACCTGCGGACTCCATCCGGGGTGTCCTACGTGCTGGCCAACCGGCACGTGATGAAGCGGGTGCTCCCCGACCTGTTCGCCGGCTATCCGGTGCGGCCAGTCGAGGGTTACATCCACGAGCTTCTGCGCCGCCTCCGCTGGCTGGCGCCACCAGGCGTCGACGACCCGACCGTGGTCCTGCTGACGCCAGGGATCAACAACTCGGCCTACTACGAGCACCTGTACCTGGCCAAGCAGATGGGCATCGAGCTGGTGGAGGGAACCGACCTGGTCGTCGACCTCGACCACGTGTTCATGCGCACGACCCGTGGCCTGCGGCCGGTCCATGTCATCTACCGGCGCCTCGACGACGAGTGGCTCGATCCGATCTTCGGGCGGCAAGCATCGCTCATCGGAGTCGCGGGCCTCGTCAACGCATACCGGGCTGGCAATGTGGCCATCGCCAACGGGCTTGGCAACGGGGTCGCCGACGACAAGGCCGTCTACGCGTTGATCCCGAAGATCATCCGCTACTACCTGGGCGAGGATCCGATCCTGCCCAACGTGCACACATATCTGTGCGCCCTCGATGAAGACAGGCGCTATGTCCTCGAGCACATCGACAAGCTCGTTGTGAAGACGGTCGACGCCTCAGGCGGCTACGGCATGCTGATCGGCCCCGCCTCGTCACGCGAGGAGCGTGACGAGTTCCGGCGGCGCATCGAAGCCCAACCGCGGGCGTTCATCGCACAGCCGGTGGTGTCCCTTTCGGTTCAGCCCATCTTCGAAGGTGGGCACCTGCGGCGCGCACACCAGGACCTGCGGCCATTCATCCTCAGCGGTCCGGACGTGCACGTGACGCCGGGCGGCCTCACGCGTGTGGCGTTGAGGCCGGGCTCGCTCGTCGTCAACAGCTCGCAGGGTGGCGGCAGCCGCGATACGTGGGTGATGGCCGAGGACGGCGAGTTGGATCAGCTCGTGGACGGCGATGCTTAGCCGCGCGGCCACCTCGCTCACCTTGCTCGGCCGACACCTCGAGCGCGCGGACCACCTCGCGCGGATTCTCGGCGTGCACGTTGCGCTGTCGCTCGACCGGACCGACGAGCCAGGCCCGGAGTTCTGGATCCGATTCATGCAGCTGGCCGGTTGGCCCGGCGCCAACACGGGCCGGCGTGACCAGGCCGTCGAGATGATGATCACCGGCACCCTCGGTCCATCGGTCGCGGCGAGCGTCGCCGCCGCTCGATTGGCGGCGCAGGCCGTGCGCCCGTCGCTGCCCACCGAGCTCTATGAGCAGGTGAACGCGCTGCACTGGAGGGTGCAGGATGGAAGGTGGCAGCCCGACCTCTACCCGTTCCTTACCGACGTGCAGCTGAGCATCCGACTCGTGGATGGACTGCTCGAGGACACCATGCCGCACGACGAGGCCCGCGACTTCGTCCGCCTCGGCAAGTTTCTCGAGCGAACCGCGAATGTGACCGCCCTCGTGACCCGCAAGTCCGCGGAGCTCGCCGACACCCCGGAGGACACGCTCGAGTGGACGGCAGTGCTCAAATCCTGCTTCGCCTTCGAGTCGTACCAGGCGCGCTACTCGGGCGGCGTCACCCCGGAGCATGTCATCGAATGCCTCCTGCTGGACGCGGCGCTGCCCCGATCGGCGCGCTTCGCGGCCGCCGTCGCGCTCGAGTCGGTCTTACGGATCGACGGCGCGGGCCGGCGCTCGGCGCCGCGTCGTGTGCTCACGCGCCTCAGGTCGATGTTCGAGTCCGCCAACACCCATCGGGTCGCTGAGAACGCTCGCGAGTTCGACACGCAGTGCCGAGCCCTGCTGCGCCAGCTCGAGGCGGCCATGCGCGAAACGTATTTCCATCCGAGCAAGGTCCCCGCGGGCGTCCTCGGGGACGAAGGCCAGGCGATGCCCCAACAGCAGCAACAGCCCCGCCCATGAAGCTGGAGATCGTCCACCAGACCCGCTACCGCTACACCGGCCCGATCGCGGAGACGGTGATGGAGGTCAGGCTGCGCCCCATGGATGGCAACGGCCAGCGATGTGTCGAGTTCGACCTCGACGTCAGCTCGGAAATCGAGCCGTGCTCGTATCGGGACGGCTATGGCAACACCGTCCACTACTTCAACCTCGTGCGCCCTCACTCGCGCTTGAGCGTGACGAGCAGGTCGATCGTCGAGACGGGTATCGAGCAGGACTCCGATCCTGGCGAGGATCTCGTCCAGGACTTCTTGCGCTTTCGCTCGCCGGTGAAAGACGTGCCTGGCGTGCAGGAGCTGGCGAGCAGGTTCCCCGTCGCCAACCTGGCATCGGGCACCGAGATCGAGCTCGCCCTGGATGAGCTCACGATGGCAATCAGCCGCGAGTTCGCCTACGACCGCGCCGTGACCAACGTATACAGCGACGTGGACGATGTGCTCGCGCTGCGGTCAGGCGTGTGCCAGGACTTCGCGCACCTCTTCATCGCTGTGGCGCGAGCCATGGGCGTGCCGGCTCGGTATGTGAGCGGATACATCCACGACCCGCGCGGCAAGCGGATCACTGGCGCATCGCATGCATGGGGTGAGGCCTGGGTGCCTGGGCGTGGATGGATCGGTTACGACGCGACCCATCCGGTGCGAATCACGGAGAACCACGTGCGGATCGCAGTCGGCCGCGACTACGGCGACGCAGCGCCAACGCGAGGTGTGTACGTCGGATCGGCGACGGGGACGATGGATGTAAAGGTCAGAACCCGGCCGCTTTAACTCTGACCAGTGATAGAGGGCGCCTAATCCGGCCCGCGCGCGAGGCTCTGGAATTCGGTGACCGGCGGAATCGTCAGCATGCGGCCGTCATCGCTGCGCACGATCTGCCATCCGCCTTCATGCACCATCCAGCGATGCCGGTAACACAAAAGAATCAGGTTGTGAAGGTCGCTAGCGCCGCCATGGATCCAGTGCGCGAGGTGGTGGCCCGAGGTCCAGCTCGCCGGCCGGTCGCATCCCGGCCACACACAGCCCTGGTCGCGAACTCGTAGCGCCTTGCGCTGCGGACCCGAAATCACCCGCCGCGCACGCCCGACGTCGATGACGGTGGAGTCCGAGCCGAGAAGGATGCGGGTGACTGTGCAGTCGCAGGCCAATCGCTCGACCGCCTTCGAGGAGATGGGCAGCGAGTACTCCATCTCCGCCGCCGGCGCACCGCAGAGACCGAGAAGAGTCTCGAGCGAGGTCGTGACCTGGACGTTCGGGCGCTGACCGGGCGCACCGTTGTCGAGCCCGTGTACCCCGAGCTCGACGAGGGCGTCCGCCAGCCGGCGCGGGTAGTCGCGATCATCGTCCTTGCCAGCACGCTTGG